>Ga0181522_10001534_pt1 | contig 14025 bp, 13 predicted proteins | sample PEATcosm2014_Bin_27_FD_121103 | JGI IMG/M metagenome (GOLD analysis project Ga0181522, IMG submission 121103) | Peatland microbial communities from MTU Mesocosm Facility, Houghton, MI, USA - PEATcosm2014_Bin05_10_metaG | ecosystem: Environmental > Terrestrial > Soil > Wetlands > Peat | place... | reverse complement strand
CTGCCGGCCTGGACGATCAGCTCGGCCAGCAGGTGCTGCATGGCCTGGTCGTGATCGAGGGAGCCCTCCATGCCGGGCGGGTCGCTCAGGGGCCTCATCAGGTCGCCGTCGCGCAGCCGCCCAGCAGCCCGCCTCAGCAACTCGCTCGAGAAGTCCTCCTCCAAGTCGACCTGCTGGAGAGCCGCCGCCCCCGCCTCGGGTACGGCGATGCAGAGAGCAAGGAAGGCCCGCTCTGTCTCATCGCGCCGCGACCCACCGAGCGCCCTGACGGCGGGCGGCCCGCCACGCTGCCCAGCGGAGCCGCCGTCCCCCCGGCCCGGACCCCCCGACCCTCCGGCTCGACCGCCGGCGCCGGCACCGCCACGCCCCCTCTCCCCGCCGCCGCTCGCCCCCCCGCGCCTCGCCAGCATCTGCTCCAGCAGGCTCTCCGGCAAGGACAGCTCGTTGGCGACGAGGGTCGTCAGCTCCATGCGCATGGCGCTTGGCGGCAGGGTCGCGAAGACGGGCCGCAGGGCCTCGACGATGCGGTCGCGTCCCTCGGGGCTGTCGCTGTCCCCCGCGGCGATCTCCCGCTGCACCCTGAAGCGGACGAAGGGCACGGAGCGCTCGACGGCCTGCTCCATGGCCCCGGCCCCTTCCCGCTGGATCAGCTCTGCAGGGTCCTTGCCGCTGGGCAGCTCGACGACCCGCAGCTCCAGCTTGCGCTCAGCGGCGAGACCGGCGGCCCGCAGCATGGCGTCCTGCCCCGCCGTGTCCGCGTCGAGGGCCAGCAGGACTGTCTGGGCCATGCGGGCCAGCTCGCTGACCTGCTGGGGGGTCAGGGCCGTCCCCATCAACCCCACCGTGTTGCGCATCCCTGCCTGGTGGCAGGCGATGACGTCTGTGTAGCCCTCGCAGAGGATGACCCGTCCGGCCTTGGCTGCGGGCTGGCGGGCCAGGTGGGCGCCGTAGAGGTGAAGGCCCTTGTGGTAGATGTCGTTGTCGGAGGTGTTGAGGTACTTGGGTCGGCGCCCGGAGGCCTCGGCGGGGGACTCCTCCCCCATGGTCCTGGCCCCGAAGCCAAGGACCCGCCCGCGGATGTCCGTGAGGGGGAAGGTGATGCGGGAGCGGAAGCGGTCGTAGACCCGGCCTGCTCCGCCCGAGCGCTGCACGAGACCGACGTCATAGAGCTCCCGGGCCGAGTAGCCACCCCGCTTGGAGGCTGTCAGGACCTTGTCCCAGGCGCTTGGCGCATAGCCGACCTGGAACTCCCGCAGGATGTCCTGGCCGAGACCCCGGCCGGCCAGGTAGTCGCGGGCCCTGGCAGCCTCCGTCGACTCCCACAGGTAGCGCTCGTAGTAGGCGGCCGTTCGCCCCAGCAGCTCCAGCAGGCGCTCGCGCCGGCGGCGTTTCTCCATGTCTCTGGGGTCCTCCTGCTCTCGCTGGAGCTCGACGCCGTAGCGCTCGGCCAGCATCTCCAGGGCCTCCTTGAAATCGACTCCCTCGGTCTCCTGGACGAACGTGAAGAGGTCCCCGGAGGCCTGGCAGCCGAAGCAGTAGTAGACCTTCTGGAGGGGGTCTATGCCGAAGGAGGGGGTGCGCTCCTCGTGGAAGGGGCACAGGCCCTCATACCGGGACGGGCCGGCCCTGCGCAGGTCCGTCTTGGCGGAGACCAGCTCCACGAAGTCCACGGCGTCGCGGACACGGTCCCTGGACTCCCGGGTGTAGAGGGCCACGATGCCAACGCTACCTGTAGATGATCGATTCCACGGTCCTGCACCGCCGGATGGCACGTCTAGCCTTCGCCGGCCTTTGTCCTCGGCCTTGGCCTTGGCACCACCAAGGCCGGCGCCCTGCGTCCGCGGCCGACTCGACTATCCGCACCACCGGACCACGGCACATGACCGTGGAATCGATCATCTTGCGAAGGCCCGCGGCACCTGGAGGTCTGTGTACTGCCTGATGGCGTAGCGGTCTGTCATGCCTGCCAGGTAGTCGCCGACCCGCATGGCCAGCTGCTCCTGGCCGGCCCCCTCGGCAAGGGGCTCGCCGGGGATCGCCTCGGGATGATCGACGTAGTGCTCGAAGAGCCTGCGCAGGACGGCCTTGATCTTGGCGTGCTCGGCCCGGACGGCTGGCCCCAGGTAGACCCGCTCGAACATGAAGTCCCGCAGCTCTGCCATGGCGGGGCCGGCCTGCGGCCCCTGCACGACGTCCCCCTCCAGCAGGGACTGCTCGACGACGTCGTGGACGAGGGCGTCGATGCGGGCTGAGCCGGTCTCGCCGAGGATGGCGATGGGCTCCTGGGGCAGCTCGTCCTGGCTCAGCAGGCCCGCCCGCAGGGCGTCGTCGATGTCGTGGTTGATGTAGGCGACACGGTCGATCAGCCTGACGATCCTCCCCTCCAGGGTCACGGGAGGCTCGGTGCGGCTGGAGTGCCTTGCTATGCCTTCGCGGACCTGCTCTGTCAGGTTCAGCCCGACCCCGTCCCGCTCCAGGCTCTCGACGATCCGCAGGGAGTGCTGGAAGTGCTGGAAGGACAGCCCGAAGCGCTCGCTCATGCAGCCGTCCAGGACCTCCTCGCCGATGTGCCCGAAGGGCGGGTGGCCGAGGTCGTGACCGAGCCCGATCGCCTCCGTCAGGTCCTCGTTGAGGGATAGGGCCCTGGCGACTGTCCGGGAGATGCTGGTGACCTCGAGGGTGTGGGTCAGGCGGGTCCTGTAGTGGTCGCCGCGAGGGGCGACGAAGACCTGGGTCTTGTGGTTGAGGCGGCGGAAGGCCTTGCAGTGGACGATCCTGTCGCGGTCGCGCTGGAAGGGGGTGCGCAGCGAGCAGTCGGCCTCGGGCCGTGCCCTGCGCGCAGGGTAGGAGCGCTCGGCCAGGGGCGAGAGCAGCAGCTCCTCCCGCTCGACCGTGCGGCGGGCGAAGTCTGTGTCGTTCTCGTGCTGGGGGCGGGTCGCGGTGCTCACGAGACGATTCTCCCACCGGGGGCGGCCGGCTCCGGAGGGCCTGGCGTCAGTCCCGTTTCCAGTCCCCGCGTCCTGAGAGCTTGTGCATCCAGTGGCTCCAGCCCTGGACGTCGCCCGGGTCCTCCCTGAAGACGGGCGCGGGTCCGTCGGGGTGGGGCAGGGCTATCACCTCGCCCGAGTCGATCGACAGGTCGACGCCCCGCTCGTGCATGGACTGGACCATTTCGGCTGCCACGAAGCGCCTGTCCCGGCCGCCTGTCGCGATGACAAGGCCGTGGAAGATGTCCTCCTCGGGGGCTGCCACGACGTGGTCGACCGTCCCGACCTGCTCGCCGTCGCTGGCGATCACGGGCACGCCCCTCTCGAGCAGCGGGTAGGCGACTGGAAGGCCCTCATCCATGCTCTGCACGATACCCGTCGGGCAGACGCAGCACGCCGGCCATGTTTGGATTTATTTAGAGGAGGAGGGGTCGCGTGGTGGCGCCGACGGCAGGCATCAGGCGCACATGGGCGTGGTGCTCCAGGGTTGCGGCTATCGCCATTTCGACCTGGCCGAGAGCTCTCTCCCCGGCCTCGGGCACGTCTGTCAGGGACCTGCCCAGGGCCTCTGTCATGAAGCCGTGGGCCTCCTCTGTCAGGCGGAAGGAGCCTGCCTCGCAGGCTGCGCAGACGACGCCCCCGGCGGCACCGGAGAAGCCGACCAGGTGCTCGGGCTCCCCACAGCTGGTACAGGCCCCCAGCTGGGGGGCGAGCCCGGCAGCCAGCAGCAGCTTCAGCCTGAAGCCGAGGGCCCCCGAGCGCCGCCCCGCAGGCCCCTCGACGTCCTCGTCGAGCAGCGACAGCTGCCTGCAGAGCAGGTTGAAGACGCCAGGGTGCGGCTCGCCGGTCTCGAACAGCCGCCCGACCGCGTCGCAGGCCCTGGCTGCCGCGTCCAGCGCTCCTGCATCGGTGCGCAGGCGGGCATGTGCGTCGATCGTCTGGGCCCCTGTCACCGTCAGCAGCTCCCCCCTGCCTTCGTGCAGCTCCGCATGGATGCGGAAGAAGGGCTCCAGGCGCCCGCCGAAGCGGCTACGTGCCCGCCGCACGCCCTTGGCGATGGCGCTCAGCCTGCCCCGGGCGGGCGTGTACAGGTGCAGGATCCGGTCGGCCTCGCCGTAGCGCATCGAGCGAAGCACGACAGCCTCAGTCTTGACGGGTCCCGGCATCGGATTGAGTCTAGGCTCGGTCCCGGCTAGTCCGAGGCCCCTCGCTATCCTTTCTGAAGTAATGAGCAAAGTCACCGTTTACACGACCGATCCGTGCTCCTACTGCGCTCGCGTCAAGGGCCTCCTGGCGGCCAAGGGCGTCGAGTTCGAGGAGATCAACCTCTCCCGCGACCCCGAGGGCCGTCTGGAGCTGGCCCAGCGGACGGGCATGATGACCTTCCCCCAGGTGATCGTCGGCGAGCAGCTCGTCGGCGGCTTCACCGAGGTCCGGGCGGCCTTCGAGGACGGCCGCCTGGACGAGATGCTGGCCGCCTAGGCCGGCGCTGCCCGCCGGGAGCCGCCGGGCGAAGCGCCTCGACGCGATGCCCGCGGCCTGGGCTGGCAGTGCTCGCAGACGTAGGTTCCCCGTCCCGCCACGACCATCTTGACGATCGTCCCGCCGCAGACGAAGCAGGGCTCGCCCGCTCGCAGGTGGACCAGGAAGCGGTCCTGGAAGGAGCCCTTCACGCCGTCGACGTGCCTGAAGTCGTCGATGCTCGCCCCTTTGGCGTCGATGCCTGCGTTCAGCGACTCGATGATCGCGACCCGCAGGTCGGCTGCCTGGGCGAGCGTCGTGCGGCCCGCCGGGCGGCGCGGGTGGATGCGTGCCCTGAACAGGGCCTCGTCCGCGTAGATGTTGCCCACCCCCGCGATCAGGCGCTGGTCCAGCAGCATCGCCTTGATCGGCGCAGAGCGCCCCTGCAGCAGCATCCGCAGGTGCTCCGGGGTGAAGCCCTCCTCGAAGGGCTCCAGGCCCAGGCGGGCGTCCAGGAACAGCTGGAGCTCCTGCTCGCCCAGCAGCAGCTCGCCCGTGCCGAAGCGCCGGGGGTCCACGATCGCAAGGCGCGTTCCGCCGCGGGCCGGGCCCAGCCTGATCCGCACCCGCGTGTGCAGGGGCTCAGGGTCGGGGTCCGCCAGCACCGAGCCCGTCATGCGCAGGTGCTGTGCCAGGTGGACGTCCCCGCTGAGATGCCACAGCAGGTACTTGCCGCGCCTGCCCAGCTCCCTGACCGTCCGCCCCCGCAGGGCGTCCTCCAACTCCGACGGGGCCAGGGGGTGCGACCAGCGCGGGTCCAGGACCTCGATGCTGCCAATCCGCCTGCCCTCCACGAGCGGGGCCAGCTGGCGGCGGATCGTCTCGACCTCTGGCAGCTCCGGCACGGGCCCAGCTTAGTCCCGCAGGAACGACCGCCCCGGCAGCCCTGGAGCGCTCCTGCCCGTCAGCCACCGAAGGACGCTTGCCCCCACGTCCGCCATCGGGCCGTCGTGGCGGACTGCGCGAACCCCCTCTCCCTCAAAACCCAAAAGAGGGACCTGCTCGCGGGTGTGGTCCGTGCCGGGATGCGCCGGGTCCACGCCGTGGTCCGCCGTCACGATCAGGACGTCATCCGGCCCCATCGCACCCGCCAGCGGGGCCAGGGCCGCGTCGATCTCCTCCAGCGCCCTCTTGAAGCCCAGCACGTCCTTGCGGTGTCCATAGACCTGGTCTGTCTCGATCAGGTTCGCGAAGACCAGCCCCTGCTCCATCTCCCGCGCCAGCTCCGCCACCGAGGCAAGCGCCTGGGCGTTCGTCGCGCCCGGGCGGGAGGCCGCCACGCCCCTGCCCGCGAACAGGTCGTGGATCTTGCCGACGCCCACGACCGCCACCCCTGCCTCGCCCAGCTCCTCCAGGTAGCTGCCCGAGGGGGGTGCAAGGGCGAAGTCACGCCTGCCCTCCGTCCTCGTGAAGGCACCGGGCCGGCCCTCGAAGGGCCTCGCTATGACCCGCCCCACCCCGTCCGGGCCACTCATGACGGCCCGCGCCCGCCTGCAGGCCTCGTACAGGCTCTCCTGCCCGATCCGCTCGACGTGGCCCGCCAGCTGCAGGACCGAGTCCTGGGAGGTGTAGAGGATCAGGGCCCCCGTCCGCATGTGCTCCTCGCCGAAGTCCTCGATCGCCGACAGGCCGTTGTCGGGGCGATTGCAGATCAGCTCCCGGCCCGTCGCCTCGCGCAGACGCTCCAGCAGGGCCGGCGGGAAGCCCTCCGGGTAGGTCGGCAGGGGGTCCGGCAGGGTCACCCCCATCAGCTCCCAGTGGCCCGTTATCGAGTCCTTGCCCGGCCCAAGCGGCGCCAGCAGACCGTGGATGGCCGGCGTCGGCGTCGGCGGCACTCCCTCGACGGCGCCCAGCAGGCCCAGTCCCAGCGAGCCCAGGAAGGGCAGGTCCAGCCCGCCTGCCAGCTCCGCCAGGTGCACGATCGTGTTGGTGCCCTCGTCGCCGTAGTCGCCCGCGTCGGGGAGGGCTCCGGCGCCGCAGGCGTCGATGACCAGCACGAAGGCCCGCCGGCGGTGCAGGTGCTCTGCCATGGCCCGATGTCTACACGGAGGACCGGCTGCTCGCCCGCGGGTGGGCCCCGAAGTAGGCGTCCTTCAGGCGCTCCGTCGTCAGGTGCGTGTAGAGCTGGGTCGTGGCCAGGTCCGCGTGGCCCAGCATCTCCTGCAGCGAGCGCAGGTCGCAGCCTCCCGCCAGCATGTGGGTCGCAAAGGAGTGCCTGAGCGTGTGGGGGCTCATCCGTCCCCGCAGGCCCGCCCTCTCGGCGTGGCCCTGCACGATCTTGTAGAGCCCCTGACGGGTCAGTGCGCCGCCCCTGGAGTTCACGAACAGGCTGCCCTGGACCCTCCCAGCGACCAGCTCCGGGCGGCCCGAGTGCAGATATGCCGTCAGGGCCGAGGAGGCCTGGCTGCCGACCGGCACGATCCGCTCCTTGGAGCCCTTGCCCCTGGCGCACAGCAGGCGCTCCTCCAGGTCCACGTCCGACAGCTCCAGCCCGACCGCCTCTGAGGCTCGCAGGCCGCACGCGTACATCGTCTCCAGCAGCGCCCTGTCGCGCTGGGCCAGCGGGCTCGCTCCCCGGGGCTGCTCCAGCAGCATCGCCACCTCCTCCCTGCTCAGCACTTTCGGCAGGCGCTGGGGCCTGCGCGGGCCGTGCAGCTCCGCCGTGGGGTCGTGGTCCAGCAGCTCCTCCCTGCGCAGGTGCTTGTAGAAGGACCGCAGGCAGGCCACCTTGCGGGCCAGGGTGCTGGCCGACACAGGCCCCCCACCCGCTCCTGCCCTGCCAGCGCCCGCGCCCAGCTCGGACAGGAAGGAGGCCAGGTCGGAGTGGGTCGCCGTGGCGGCGCTCAGGCCATGTCGGTCGAAGTAGGCAGACAGCTGCTGCAGGTCGCCCCTGTAGGCCTCCAGGGTGTTCCTGGAAAGTCCCCGCTCCAGCTCCAGGTAGGCCAGGAAGTCCTCGACCATCGCCTCCGTCGCCGTTCCGGGCGTGGCGTCAGACGCGGCTGCTGGGGCGGCTGCCATCCCTGACAGCTTCGCGGCACCCGGCGGCCCTCCTGGGTCGTGCAATCAGGCGTTCAGGCGCGCGGCCAGCCAGTACAGGGCGATCAGCGTCTTCGCGTCCCTGCACTGCCCTATCGCGTCCTGCAGGCGCTCGATCGGCCAGGGCACGATCTCGATCCGCTCCTGCTCGCCCGACTCGGCGCTCTCGTCTGTGAGGCCCGTGGCCGCGAACAGGTGCACCCGCTCGTCTGTGAAGCCCGCCCCCGTGTAGTAGGTCACGATCGGCTCCCAGACGGCCGCTGCCTTGCCGATCTCCTCGGCCAGCTCGCGCCTGGCAGCCTGCAGGGGCTCCTCGCCCGGGACGTCCAGGCGACCGGCCGGGATCTCCAGCAGGTCCGGCTCCCCCACCGCCTCACGGGGCTGGCGGACCAGCCAGACGTGCTGCTCGTCGTAGGCCAGCATGCCCACGGCTCCCTTGTGGCGGACGATCTCCCTGCTCACCTCTTCCCCGTCGGCGTGGCGGAAGCGCTCGATCCGAACGTCCACCAGGCGGCCGCTGTAGACCGTCTCCCCGCCCAGGGGCTCGAAGGCCCGGGGCGAGCCGCCCGCCTGCTGCTCCTGCCCGCTCACGCCGCCTCGCCGGCCCCGTCGCCACTGCTCTCCAGGGGGGTCAGCTCTCCCAGCGCGCTGCCCCCGGCCAGGGCGGCCGCGAAGAACAGCGGGTCCTCGGTCAGGCTGCGGCCCATCGTCTGCGCCGGCAGGCCGCTCGCCAGGTAGGAGGGCAGGTCCACGGCGGCTCGGCGCCAGTCGTGACGGGCGATGCGGGCGGGACGCTCGATCTCCTCGATCGTCGTCTGCTGCGGGGCCTTCGGGGCCTTGCCGAAGGCCGCCCCCAGGCCCGCCCGCAGGTCCGCCCCGACGGGGGAGCGCATCCCCGCCGGCAGGGCCACCGTGACGGGCTCCAGCAGCAGGTCCAGGACCGTCATCGTGTGGTGGGAGATGCCGCGGTGGCGGGGACGCTCGTCGGCCGAGGACATCCTCGCCACCAGCAGCGTCGGGCAGCCCAGCGCAAGGGCCACGTGGGCCGTGTCCAGGGCGACCATGCCGCCGTGGCCCAGGCGCGTGCCCGAGCCGACGATCCCCGGGCCCGGCCCGCAGACGACCGCATCCCAGGCCAGCGCCGTCAGGCCGTGGTGGATGGCGCCCGCCGTGCTGACGGCCTCCAGCTCTCCTCCGTAGGACGCTCCCGCCGTGATGTGCCCGGCCAGCAGCCCCCGCTCGCGGAGCTCCACGACAGTCTGGGAGTGCGACCCCGGCAGGGCACCGCCCTCCGTCTGGACGTAGCCCAGCCGGGCTCCCGGGTGGGCTTGCCGGTAGGCCCAGGCCAGCGCCGCCAGCTGTCCGTGCAGGGCGAGGACGGCGACGGGCCCCTCCAGCGGGACCTGCAGGCGCTCGTCCTCGACGGGGTGGACCGTGTGCTGCAGGCTCGTGTAGCCGAGCTTCACGGCTCCCGGGTGCAGCGCTCCGTCGCCCGTCAGGCCCCGGGTCAGGTTGACGTGGACGACGTCGAAGCCGCCCGAGCCGAGACCCAGGTCAACAGCCTCGACGTTGACGATCACCTCGTCGCCGGCCTGGACGGCGCCTAGCAGGGTCGTGTCGGCGAACGCCCGGCGGGGCTCCGACTCGACTCCCTCCAGGGCGATCGACAGCTCCTGGCGGCCCCGCGGGCCGGCCTGTGAGGCGTCGAGAACTGTCGCACGACGGAGCTTCAGCATGGGCGCTGGACGCTACAGGGCCGCGCTGTGCGCAAGCGTCGATGTCTGATCCAGCAGCGCCAGGGCCACGTCGAGCATCTGCTCCAGGGCCGCCACGGAGACCCGCTCGCCCGGCTCGTGGGCCCGCTCCGTGCCGTTGGCCAGGTTGACCGTCGGCAGACCCTTGGCGATAAGGGCGTTGGCGTCCGAGCCGCCGCCGCTTGAGATGCGGACGGGCTCGTGCCCGCAGGCGCGCAGGGCCGCCTCGGCCACGCGCAGCGGCTCGGCCGAGGGTGAGATCCGGTAGCCGCCGAAGGTCCTCGTGACGGCGACGTCCACGTCGCACTCGCACTCGGGCCCGTTGGCCGCCTGGTGGATGCGCTCCACGACCTCCGCCACCAGGGCCTCCCCCCGCTGGTCGTCCAGGCCCCTGACCTCGGCCGTGAAGGAGCAGCGCTCGGGCACCACGTTGATGGCGCTTCCGCCCTCGATCATGCCGACGTTGAGCGTCCCCTCCTCCTCCAGGCGGCCGTGGCGAAGGGAGGCGATCGCGCGGGAGGCGGCGAGGATGGCAGAGCGACCGTCCTGGGGGCGCACGCCGGCGTGGGCCGCCGCCCCGTGGAAGCCCGCTTCGACCCTGAAGTGACAGGGGGAGTCCATGATGACTTCGCCGATCGGGGAGGCGTGGTCGAAGACGTAGCCGAAGCTGCTCTGCAGGACCGAGGCGTCGAAGGCCTGGGAGCCGGCCAGGGAGATCTCCTCGCCGACCGTGAACAGCAACTCCACGTCGACGGGCGCGCCCGCCCGGCTGACGTGACGGGCCAGGGCCAGCAGCACCGCTATGGCGGCCTTGTTGTCCGCCCCGACGATGCCCTCGTTGGCGTTCTGCCAGTGACCGTCCACCAGCACCGGCTCGATCGGCGCCTGCGGGGGGACGGTGTCCAGGTGGGCGCACAGCAGCACCGAGGGCAGCCCCTCCTCTCCCAGCCGGGCCCTGCCGGGGATGCGCACGAGCAGGTTGCCGCAGTCGGCGCCGATCGCCTGGCCCGCGCCGTCCTCGGTCGCGCTCAGCCCCAGCGGGCGCAGCTCCGCCAGCACCCGCTCGGCGCAGGCCCGCTCATGGCGGGAGGGACTCTCGATCCGGCACAGCTCCGCGAAGGTGCCCGACAGGTAGCGCCGCTCGAGCTCGCCGACGCCGGGCGCGGCGGTCCCGGTCACCGGCGGGAGGGCTCGCCGTCCGCCGGAGCTGTCGCGCGAGCGTCCTCGATGCGCACTTCGTGGCTCTCCCCGGAGCGGCCCAGGGCAGCGGCGATGAAGTCCCTGAACAGCGGCGCCGGGCGCTCCGGGCGCGACTTGAACTCGGGGTGGAACTGCGAGGCCACGTAGAAAGGATGATCGGACAGCTCGACGATCTCGACCAGCCGCTCGTCGGGGGAGGTGCCCGAGATGCCCAGGCCAGCCGACTCCATCCGCTTGCGCCACAGGTTGTTGACCTCGTAGCGGTGGCGGTGGCGCTCGTAGATGACGGCCTCGCCGTAGATCTCCCGGGCCCGGGTGCCGTCGTGCAGCTTGATCGGGTCGGCGCCCAATCGCATCGTGCCGCCCAGGTCCGCGACCTCCTTCTGCTCGGGCAGCAGGTCGATGACGGGATGTGGCGTCTCGGGGTCCATCTCGGTCGAGTTGGCGCCCTCCAGTCCGACGACGTTGCGGGCGAACTCGCTGACGGCCACGTGCATGCCCAGGCAGATGCCCAGGTAGGGGATGCGCTGCTCGCGGGCGACCTGGGCTGCCCTGATCTTGCCCTCCCAGCCGCGACCGCCGAAGCCGCCGGGGATGAGGATGCCGTCCAGGCCGCACAGCCGGGCCGCCGCCTGCTCGGGGTCCAGCAGCTGCTCGGAGTCGATCCAGTCGATCTCCACGCGGGCGTCCTGCATCGAGGCGGAGTGACGTAGCGCTTCGGAGACCGACAGGTAGGCGTCCTCCAGCTGGATGTACTTGCCGACCAGGCCGATCTTGACGGTCGCGCTGGCCTTGGCTGAGCGCTCGATCGGCTCCTTCCAGCGCTCCAGGTCGGCCGGCGGGGCCTCCTGGCCGAAGTGCTCGAGGATGAAGTCGTCGACGCCCTGCTCCTGGAAGGTCAGGGGGACCTTGTAGATGTTGTCGACGTCGCAGGCCGAGACGATCGCACCCGGCGGCAGGCTCGCGAACAGCGCGATCTTCTTGCGGATGTCGCTGGAGAGCTGGCCCTCGGAGCGGCACATCAGCATGTCCGGGGCGATGCCGATGCGGCGCAGCTCGTTGACGGAGTGCTGGGTCGGCTTCGTCTTCAGCTCGCCGGCGTGGCCGATGTAGGGGACGAGCGTGAGGTGGATGAACATGCAGCGGCGGCGCCCGACGTCGACGGGGAACTGGCGGATCGCCTCCAGGAAGGGCAGCGACTCGATGTCCCCGACGGTGCCGCCGATCTCCGTGATGACGAAGTCGACGTCGCTTGACTCCGCGATCAGCGTGATGCGCTGCTTGATCTCGTCTGTGATGTGGGGGACGACCTGGACGGTGCCCCCGAGGTAGTCGCCGCGGCGCTCGCGGCGGATGACCGTGTCGTAGATGCCGCCGGCCGTGACGTTGGAGGCGCGGCTCGTGTTGGCGTCCGTGAAGCGCTCGTAATGGCCCAGGTCGAGGTCCGTCTCGGCGCCGTCCTCGGTCACGAAGACCTCGCCGTGCTGGTAGGGCGACATCGTGCCCGGGTCGACGTTGATGTAGGGGTCGAACTTCTGCAGCCCCACCGTCAGGCCGCGCGCCACCAGCAGCCGGCCGATCGATGCTGCCGCGATGCCCTTGCCCAGGGAGGACACGACGCCGCCGGTGACGAAGATGAACCGGGTCTTGCTTGGCGGCTGTGCGTGGCGGTCTGGGTGGCTGCTCATGAGGGCCTGCCCCAGGAGTCTAGTCCGCGCAACAGCGGAGTCCTTTCGACGAGCGTCGAGATCGAGCGCAGCTCGCCGTAGACGGTGATGACGAGCAGGATCGCGAGCGCCACCAGCTGCCCTGTCGTGGACAGCGTCAGGACCAGCCACAGGCCCGCCAGGGCACCCAGCAGGTTCGCGCCCGTGTCCCCCAGCATGGCCTTCTCGCGCAGGTCGTAGAGGCCCGCGACGAGGGCCGGGCCGGCGAACAAGCCCAGCGACCACAGCGCGCGCAGCTGACCCGCGCCGATCGTCAGGCCCGCGCCGAGCAGGACGAAGGCCTTGACCGCGCGGCCCGGTCGCAGGTCGAGCAGGTTGAAGACGTTGGTGGCGAGGACGAGGACGGCGGTGGCGAGCAGCCAGTCCCCGACGCTGGACTCCAGCGCCAGGGTGGCAAGCAGCGCGAGCCCCAGCGAACCGGCCGCCTTCAGGATGCCCGGCGAGAGCTCGCCCCCGGCGAGCGCAGCCAGGTGCCCGCGCCAGCCGCGGACCCGCTCGTCGCCGAGGAGGTCGTCGATCAGCCCGAGCAGCAGCACGCCGACGGCGTACAGGCAGATCGAGAACGTGTGGAGCTCGAAGACGGGTTCCTTCGCCAGGCGCTGGATCAACGTGAGCGGGATCAGCGCGAGCAGGGCGCCCGCCGGCACGAGCAGGCCGAGCGGGCAGGGGAGCCGCCGGCCCCGGTAGTTCTCCTCGACGTGGCCGGTGTCCCTCAAGAGCCTCCACAGGCCCGGCGCCAGCGCCACGGCGAAGAGCAGGGACAGCGCGAACGGCAGGGCGTGCACGTCGGGAGGCTAGCCGGGCGCGGGGACGCTCGGCAGCAGCGAGTCGGCCGTCGGCTTGACGCCGAAGGCGCCGCCGTTGCCGGCCAGGGCGTAGACGAGGGCCGCCTGGCCGGCGGGCTGGTCGAGGTCGTCGACGCTGGAGATCCGCCTGCTCTTGTACCAGGGCACCTGCGAGGGCACGGTGCTTGTCAGCTCGACGCCGACAGCCGGCACGCCTGCTGCCGCCACACCCGCCAGCAGACCGTCTTCGAAGCGGCTGTCGACTTCGCTCTGGCGGGCCCCCTGGTCGCCGTCGGGGGGCAGGCGCTCGACGATCAGCCCTTCCAGGCGCGTCAGCTGGCCGTCGAAGGCGCTCATCACGGTTGAGCGGATGCGCCCGATCGTCTCGCGCCCCGCCGCCGGGCCGCCGCTGACGAGCTGGCGGCCGATCAGGGCGCCGTAGCTTTCGAGCAGGCTCGGCGAGGAGGCCAGGGCGGCGTAGTGGCTGCCCACTGCCGCCGATGCCAGCGCGCCTACGTCGATCGGCTCGCGGATCGCCACGACCGGTTCGAGGTTGCCGCTGGCCTGGGTGACGGAGGCGCGGGCCAGCGAGCTGACCTGATCGGAGGGTTCGCCCAGGAACAGCAGCCCGATGTTGCGGCCGTTCAGCAGTTCGTGGACGGCCAGCGGGTACAGGCCCTTGGCGAAGGATTCCTCGGAGCTCAGGCGCTGCTGCAGTTCTTCGGTCTGGTGGTGGGCTTCGCTGACTTCGGCGTTGAGGTCGTGGACGATCCCGTTCTTGGCCGAGGAGACGAGGTTGGTGTCGCCGATGGCGACGCCGATCAGGATGCCCAGGGCCAGGGCGAACAGGACTGCTGCCAGGGAGAGCGCGTGGTAGCGGAAGTCGAACATCGGGGGGGTCTGCCGGCGTGGGCTGGGTCAGCCTCAGATGATTGATTCCACGGTGCTGTGACGTGCCATCCGGCGGTGCGGGACTGTGGAATCGATCATCTTGCGCCGAACAGCATCTGCAGCT
>Ga0181522_10001533_pt1 | contig 14025 bp, 12 predicted proteins | sample PEATcosm2014_Bin_27_FD_121103 | JGI IMG/M metagenome (GOLD analysis project Ga0181522, IMG submission 121103) | Peatland microbial communities from MTU Mesocosm Facility, Houghton, MI, USA - PEATcosm2014_Bin05_10_metaG | ecosystem: Environmental > Terrestrial > Soil > Wetlands > Peat | place... | reverse complement strand
TCGATGGGCACATCGCGGCACTCGCGTCCGATCACGATGGCGATCTCGGCCTCCCAATCGACCTGCTTCGAATAGGCCGGCAGCGCGATGGGGCTGTCGGGCCCGCGCACGCAGGCCGCGGAGGCCTTGATGAAGTGCCAGGGCTTGAGCCCGAGCTGGTGCGGATCGGGCTCGGGCGGCAAATTGAGCGCGCGCGACATTTCCTCCACGTGGTCGCGATAGTTGGCGCCGGCGCAGAATATGGTGCCCGGGTAGAGGATGGGTGCTCCCAGCTTCACGCCCGACAGCGGCCGCGCCGTGTACTGTATGCGTCCCGCTCTGACCTGCCGCGCGATGGCCTGCAGGCGCGGGTGAATGTCGCCCCAGCGCTGCAGCACCTCCAGCACACTCAGCGAGCGCGTATCCGTGCCCTGTGGGGTGCTGCCGCTCAACGCCTCCGAGACATCGAGCAGATGATCGTCGACGACGATGCCGGCGCACGGCACATCGCGCACCAGGTAGGTCGCCAGTTGATAAGCGGAAGCACTCTGGGCCATCAGGCAGCCCTCAGGCCTGGATGCATTCGGCCGGAGCGGGCGCCGTGTGAGTCTCGAACTCGGGAATATCCGGAATCGAACCCCAGGCGCAGAACGAGGAATTGACGGCGGCGAACTGTCGCGGCTGGTGCGCGGCCTCATCGGTGATCATGCTCACACCGGTCGAATACTCGTAGATCATTCCATTGGGCCCATCGAAGTACAGGAACATCGCGCCCGAGGTCGGATGCCGGCCTGGCCCGAAGCGGATCTTCACGTTCTGCTCGCGCAGGAAATAATACGATCGCATGATGTCATCGATGGACTGCACCTGGTGGTTGATGTGCTGCACGCCATTGCGCTGCGAGGGGAACAGCGCCAGGCGGTGATGGACCGGGTCGATCCGCAGCAGCGGCGCATCGCCGATCCGGTCACTGACGCGCGCGTTGCAGTGCGTGGTCCAGAATGCCTCGTCGGTGCGCGGCGCGATCGAATGCAGGCCGATATGCGAGAAGCCGGTGATGCCGGCATCACGTGAGGGAAAATAGCGGCGGCCGCTGTGCGCCGGGCGCGCTACGAGCTCGATGGTGTTGCCGCTGGGATCATCGAAAGTGACCATGCCATCGACCCAACGCTGCTCGCATTCGCCGCGGCTTCCGGCGCGCACCCGACAGCCGGCATCGTCCAGCTCCCCGGCCGCCGCATCCAGCGCCGCACTGCTGTCCACCTCGAACGCCACGGCGTGTTCGCGCGGATTGCCGACCGTGTAGGCGAGCGTGTGGTCACGATCGTCGCTGCGCAGATAAGCGTGAGTGCGGTCCCGACGCACCAGCTCCAATCCCAATATCCGCGTGGCATAGCGCACCGCCTCATCCAGGCTGGAGGTGCCCAGGCGCACATAGCGGATGTCCTTGAGCGTGATCATCGAGCGCAGATCCTCTTAATCGCCCTTCTGCTCGTTGCGCCGCGTGGAATCCGGGCGCTCGAACTTGCTGCTCATATGACCCACCCCCACCTGGTCGCCTTTGTCGAACAGCCAGGTGTAGCCGCCGGGCGGATTCGAAAGAATCTCCCACGAATTATCGTCCGCGTCCCAGAAGTAGAAACTGTAGGTTCCGTGCTGCACCGTCGGCTTGCTGATTTTCGTAAGCTTCCATTTCTCGGCGTCGCGCACACAGAGCCGATGACACTCATCGACATCCGCCTCGGTCTCGACGTCGATGCCGTTGTGATTCAGGAACGGCATGGGCGCCTTCTTGTTCGGCGCCATCTGTACGATGGCGTAGATGTGCTGCCCGCCCAGGCGGGCCCAGATGGAGACCTTGCTGGTCCGGATGACTTCCAGCCCCAGGAATTCGGTGTAGAAGCGGCGCGTGAATTCCAGGTCCTTGCTCTCGAGCGTGCCGTGCGAGAGGAACTTGGTCTTCAGCGTCGGCGTCACCGGGGCGTTCTGGGGCGCGCCTGCTTCGGGGTCCGTCATTGTCCAACCTCCGGTCGTCTGTGGTCCTGACACAATGCTCACCAGTCAAGCTACGCCGCGCCGCAGGCAGGGTCTAATGAAAGATAGCAATGCGAGACTCGCGCCCCCGACATGATGCCCCGCGCGCGTCTTTTCTCCCGGTCAATGCGGCAGCTTGAACAGCCTCTGCGCATTGGTACGCCCGATCTTGAGCCGATCCGCCTCGCTGATCGCCGCGGAATCGAACCAGACTGCGGCGTGGTCGACGTTCTCGAATGGCCAGTCGGTCGAGAACAGGATGCGATCCGAGCCGACCTCGAGCATCGCGTCGATCAGCGTCTGCGTCCGGAAGTTGCCCGAGGTTGTCAGGTGGAAATTGGACTGGAAGTACTCACCAAAGGTCCTGCTGGCCGGGTAGCCCTTGGGAGCCTTCACCCAGGCGTTTCGATGATCGATGCGCCACATGCTGTAGGGCAGTCCCTCCCCCATGTGGCCGAGCACGATCTGGACGTGCGGATGACGATCGAACAGTCCGCAGGCCATGAGCCGCAGCGCATGCACGGCGGTCTCCTGGCCAAACGCCCAGGTGGGTCCGAGCAGCCAGGGATGGCCGTCATAGATCCGCGACCAGGCCGGGATGGGATTGCGCGGATGCAGGTAGAAAGGCACATCCAGCCGCTCCAGGCAGTCCCAGAAGGGCTCGTACCGCGGCAGGTCGTAGTAGAGCAGCTGTTCCGGGTTCTCGAGCTGGCTGAAACCATTGACCAATGCACCGCGGAAATGCAGCTGCCGCACGCAACGCTCGAGCTCGCGCGCGGCATGTTCCGGATCCTGCATGGGCAGCGCCGCCAGCGCCTGGAATCGCTCGGGTCGGCGAGCCACCTGCTCTGCCAGGAAGTCGTTGGCGCGCATCGCGAGCGCTCGCGCCGCTGCCGCCGACGGCACCGCCTGCACGGCCGGAGCATTCAGCGACAGCAGCATCATCTCCATGCCGTTGGCGTCCATCTCGCGCAACCGGCGCTCGTGAATGTCCAGCAGCCGGTGACGGAGCTCGGGCCAGTGATCCGGCGGCACGAAACCGGCTGAGTCCTGCAGCGTATCGGCGATCGCGAAGTGCTCTTCCAGTCCTATCTTGCCGCGCATCGGCGCTCAGGTGCTGACGCAGACGTTGCGCAGCTCGGTGTAGAACTCGAGCGAATGCACCCCGCCCTCGCGGCCGATGCCGGACTGCTTCGAGCCGCCAAAGGGCGTGCGCAGGTCGCGCAGGAACCAGGAATTGATCCAGACGATGCCGGCATTCAGGCTGGTGCCGAGCCGAAACGATCGCGAGACATCGGAGGTCCATGCAGTGGCCGCCAGCCCGTAGGGGGTGTCGTTGGCCAGCGCCACGGCCTCGGCCTCCGAATCGAACGGCTGCACGTGACAGCAGGGACCGAATATTTCCTCGCGCACCACGCTGGAACTCTCGGGCAGACCGGTCCAGATGGTGGGCTCTATCCAGGCGCCGCCGCGTAGGGATTCGGGCATTTTGGGAATGCCACCGCCGCAAACCACCGTCGCGCCCTCGGCCACGGCCTGACGGTAGTACCGCAGCACCTTTTCGCGATGCGCGATGCTGATCAGGGGACCGATGCCCGTGGCCTTATCCGAGGGGTGGCCGGGCTTGAGGCCTTCAGCCTTGGCCTTGAGCGCCGCCACGAACCGACCGAACACGGGGCGTTCCACGTAAAGCCGTTCGGTGCCGAGGCAGACCTGGCCCGTATTCAGGAAGGCGGCGCGCGCGATGCCGGCCGCCGCCGCCTCCAGGTCGCAATCGGCGAACACCAGCCCGGGATTCTTGCCGCCGAGCTCCAGCGACACCGCTCGAATGCCATCGGCAGCCGCCTTCATGATGGCCGTGCCGGTGGCGGTCTCACCGGTGAAGGTGATCGCTGAGACCAGTGGGTGGCGAGTCAGCATTTCGCCCGCGGCGCTCTCGCCGTGGCCATGCACGACGTTGTAGACGCCCGCGGGCATGCCTACCGACTGCATGACCTCCCCGAGCAGAGTCGCCGTCGCAGGGGTCTCCTCGGAGGGTTTGACCACGACGGCGTTGCCGCATGCCAGCGCCGGCGCGACCTTCCAGGTCATCAACAGCAGCGGCAGATTCCAGGGGCACACCACGGCGATGACCCCCTTGGGCACCCGCACGGCGTAGTTGTATGCCTTGCGCCCCTCGGGGGTCGTCATCTCGAAGAATTCGGTCGGCACATTGCGTACAGCATCGGCAAAAACGCGGAAATTGGCGGCGCCGCGCGGAATGTCCAGGTGCGAGGCCACCGAGCGAGGCTTGCCGGTGTCATTGACTTCGGCATCGAGGAAATCATCAAAGCGGCGTTCAATCTCGCGTGCCACCGCGTGCAGCAGATCGCAGCGCTGGGCCAGCGTCATGCGGCCCCAGGGACCGGAAATCGCCGCGGCAGCGGCGCGTACCGCGCTATCGACCTCCTCGGAGCCGGCCTCGGCGACGGTGCCGATCAGGCTGCCATCCACCGGCGAGTACTTGTCGAAGCCTCGCTGCGAGGCGGACGGGACGAAGCGGTTGTCGATGAAATGCAGGAAGGTCGGGCTGGCCATGCCTGCAGGACGTTACGGACGCGCCATCCCGCGGTCGAATGAAAAGACGACATACCAGCAATACACGCACGCCATGGGGGCTTTATTTCCAGCCGGTATTGAGGCCATTGCCACTGGTGATTCGACCCGCCGCACCCGGGACCGTATGGTCCTCGCGGAGGGACAACCATGCCCATTGTACGAGCCACCGATCGCCAGGGAATCGAGCACGAACTCTCAGCGCCCGCGGGCGCCACCCTGATGGAACAGTTGCGCGACCTGCCGGACGGCGTGGCGGCCATCTGCGGCGGCACCTGTGCCTGCGCGACCTGCCACGTCTATGTCGATGGCGCTTGGGTTTCCAGGCTTCCGGAGGCCATCGACGAGGAGCGCGAGATGCTGGCGGATGTGCCGACGCGTCGCGAGACCTCGCGCCTGTCCTGCCAGATCGTGCTGGAGGAACGCCTCTCGGGCCTCATCGTGACGATTGCGCCGGAAGAGTAAAAGAAGCCGGTGCCCTGCGGCACCGGCTTTCGTGGAAGCGCCTTGTAAAGAAGAGGCGGTTCGTTGTCGCTGAATCAGAACGCCAGGAAAACACCCACGTTGCCGGTCACGCCGGTATTGCTGTCGCCAACGTCGCCGTTGGCCGCGACCGTGTCGTAGTGGCCAATGTCCTGCACCCAGCTGATTTCACCGAGGATCATCAGGTTCTTGGTCAGGTCGTAGTACACGCCGCCGGTGACCTTCTCATTCGCCGCCACCAGCGGGACGCCGCCCGCCAGATCGGCAGCCCGGTCGGCCGCATTCGCGTAAGCCAGGCGGCTCACACCGTACTGGATTCCGAACTTGGTCGGACCCACCTTGTAGGTGCCCTGCACCAGGTAGCCGTACGAGTTACGAGCATCGCCCGCCGCGTCCGTGCCGAGGATGAAGATGCCGGTGGTGCCCAGGCCCTTGGCGTAGTAGCCGCCAGCCACGAACTCCAGGCCCTGGATGTCGACTTTGCCGAACACGTCGCCGCCCGAACCCTGCCAGCTGCCGCTGACGCCGCCGAGGGTGTACTTCTGCTGCTGCGAAAGGCCCGAGGCCGACAGCGACACCTTCACGTCATCGAACGTGCCCTTCCAGGCCAGCTTGCCGTGGAAGCCCGGTGCGGGCTTGTTCTCGGCCGTGCCGGGACCCGTCAGTGAATTCAGCGGGCTGAAGATACCGATCGTCGCGGTGCCGCCGCTGAAGTCCGGTGTCGTGTAATCGATCTGCGAGAGCCAGTCGGTGTAGATGTAGCCGAAGCCGATGCCGCCCAAAGTGGTGTTGGCCGGATTCGGCCCCGCCGCCCCGCCCGGACCGCCCACGCCCAGCAGCGTCATGTCATTGAGGATGATGTCCTGTTCGAACAGACCGATGTTGCGGCCGAGTTCGAAGGTACCCATGTCCTTGTTGCCGAAGGTCATATAGACCTGGCGGACATCCAGTCCGGTGGTGCCCAGGGCAACGTTACCGGCCGAATTGGACTGCAGGTTGGGACTGCCGCCGTCATTGGTGACCACGCCGGGATAGACGCCCAGGTGTGCAGACATATCGATGCCCGCCTGGGTGGTGGCTACACCGAAGGTGAAGGCCGCCGGCAGCAGGCCGTTGGACACGCTGGAGGTACTCTTGCTGGCGGAAGAACCGACGCAGGCACCGCCAACATCGCCAATGGCGTGGGCCGAATCGGCCGACTCGCAACTGGAGTAGATGTAATCGACATTCACATTGCCGTCGATGGAAAAGGTCCATGTTCCATCCGCGGTCTTCAGGTCCACTGCGGCCGCCGGCATGGCGGCGGTCATCGCACAGACACCCGCCGCAATCGAGGCAAGCGGGTACAACGTTCTCTTGAAATGATTCATCGGCTGCTCCTTACCTAGGTTTCTTTTCAGTTCATGTCGCTAGTTTTGCGGACTCGATATCCGCTGGCGCGACCCCTCGCACCCGCCAAGATCTAAAGGCAAGCCATGTGCCAACTCAGCGCGTGGGATTAAAGCACAGGAGCCCTAGTTTCCGCAGGTTTTTGATGTTGTTTCCGTACGACAGTGGACTAATTTTGACATAGGTGTGGCATTCCGCCCCAGTCATGGGACGAAAGCGCTACAGGCGGGACGGGACTGGCCCTGGAGCAGCTGGCGCTACAGCAGGTTGTGCCGCATGGCGAGCAGCATGAGCTCGACATCGCCGGACGTGCGCAGCTTCTGGTTGATGAGCGTGCGGTTGTTGGCCACCGTCTTGACGCTCAGGGAGAGGATGGCGGCGATCTCGGTGGGCCCATTCCCGGCCACCAGCAGCTGGAAGATTTCGAACTCGCGGGCCGTGAGCAGCTTCAGCGGGTGATCCTCGCCGGTGAGCTTGGATTGCGCGATCGCCTGGGCCACATCGGCACTGAGGTAAAGCTTGCCGGCCGCCACCTCGACGATGGCCTTGGCCAGCACCTCGGGCGCGCTGCTCTTGGTGACATAACCTCGCGCCCCAAGCTGTATGGCCCGCTCCGCACGCATGGCATCCTCGTGCATGCTGAACACCAGGATGCGCGCCGCAGGCTCGCGCGCGACGATGCGCCGAATGGTCTCGAAGCCACTCATTCCGGGTATGGACAGGTCGATGACCACCACGTCCGGCGTCTCCTTGACGAACAGCGCGTAGGCGCGCTCGCCGCTGTCCGCCTCCGCGACGATCTGCAGATGCGGCTCCTGCTCGAGCAGACGCCGGAATCCCGAGCGGACGATGGCGTGATCGTCCACCAGCATGAGCTTGATGGGAGCCAGGCTCATGCCAGCGGCACCGTCGCGGCGATCGTGGTGCCCTCACCCGGTGCGCTGCTGATGCGGCAGGCGCCGCCCAGCCCGCGCACGCGCTCACGGATGCCGAGCAGGCCGAAACCGCGGCCGGCCACCCGCGGATCGAAGCCACAGCCATCGTCCCGCACCGTCAGTTCCAGCTGCGGCGCTGAATGCCCCGGCGCAACGGAATGCGTCACGTCGATCTGCACGCAGGCCGCCTGCGCGTGCCGCGAGATGTTGGTCAGGCATTCCTGCACAACCCGGTACAGCGAAATCCCGAGCTCGCCCTTGAGCCCGCTCACCTCGTCGGCAACCTTGAGGCTCAGGGCGGTCTGGGGATGGCGCTGCCGGAAGGCGCCCGCGAGCTCACGCAGCGCTGCGCTGAGTCCCAGGCCTTCGAGCGCGCCCGGATGCAGTCGCTTGAGCATGCTGCGCACCATCTGCTTGATGCGCTCGATGGCCTCGACGATCGACTGCACGCTCTCGCGCACCGGCTCGCCGCCGCGATTGCCGATGGCGACCGCATCGGCATGGATGGCGGTCACGCACTGCCCGATCTCATCGTGCAGCTCGCGCGCCAGATATTCACGCTCCTCTTCCTGCATCTGCATCAGGCGCCGCGTCAGCGAATGGTTGTCGGCGAGGCTGCTCTGCAGTGTCTCGGCCATGTGATTGAAGCCGACGCTGATACGCGACATTTCGGCCAGGTCGAATACCGGTAGGCGCGCGCCCAGGTGCCCGCGCTCGATGTCCCCGAGCGCGCCGAGGATGTATTCCACGGGGCGCAGTGCGCGCGAGACGGCCCACCACACCAGGCTGTTGACCGCCACGAAGAACAGGAACAGCAGCGCCAGCAGCCCGCTCGAGGTGTCCCAGCTCTCATCGATCTCATAGGTAGGATCCGGCTGGATCACCAGTTCGCCGATGGCATAACCATTGAGCGAGACCGCGCGGCGGCTGGCCTCCATTGGCGGCGTCGAGGCGCGCACCAGCCACACGAACCAGAACGGCGCATCGGGCTTGCGATCGCCGGGCAGTTCGTTGGTATCGAGCAGATTGCCGTGGCTGTCGTAGAAATTGATGATCAGGTGGCGGACATCATGCAGTTCGCGCAGCTGGAACAGCCGCACCGCATGGCCCTGGGCCAGGTCCCGATCCTGCAATACCGCCAGCTGCGCATCGAGGAAGTGGCCCGTGAGGTTCATGGTCGAGCGAATTTCCGCGCGCACGTCCTGCCGTGCCTGCTCGACGATGTAGGCGCCGCCGGCGAGCATCATCATGGCGATCAGCACCGTGATCAGCAGGCACAGGCGCAGCTTGAGGCTGATGCCCACGGGGCGCCGCGACTGGCGTGCGCGCTCGCGCGGCGCTGCCGCCTCGGCGACGAGGGGATGATCGGCGAGCGGCAGATTCATGCGGCAATCGTACAAGCAATAAGAATGGCCGGCGCAAGTGCCGGCCATTGAGTGAGGAACAGCAGTACCAGACTGACGCACCCCAGGGGCGCAGGACAGTGAGGAATTCCCGGCTTGCGCCGGGAAATTCCGCTGTCTCGAAGAATTATGTCGTCTTCAGGCCTTGAGCTTGCCGGACAGCTTCGCCACTTGCGTCGCCAGCGCGTCCATGAGCGGCGGGCTCAGACAGTCATAGCTCTCCAGGCCCACCTCTTTGAAGCGGCCGCGTACCTCGCCCATCTTCGCGGGGTCGAATCCCTGTTCGATGATGGAGGAGACGAACGCCGCGAACTGAGGCTCGGTCCAGCCCTGCTCGGACGACAGTTCGGTGTGCACGAAGTCCAATCCGTAGAACGCATGATCCTTGTTCTCGATGCGGCCGAACAAGTGCACGCCGCAGACCTTGCAGGCGTGGCGCTGGATGGTGGCCTTCGGATCCACGACGGCAAGCTTGTCGCCGTTCTGGAGCACGCTGACCTTGTCCTTGCCGACGACAGCGATAACCGAGAAAACCGCACCCTTGGGCTTCCAGCACTTGGAACAGCCGCAGGCGTGGTTATGCGCGGTTTGGGCCTTGACGGCCACCTTGACGGGATTCTGCGCGCACTTGCAGGTGAGCGTCCCGCCCTGAAAGCCCGGCGTCGCCTTCTGAAAGTTACCTTTGTCGATCACCGGATGAAGAGAAATTGCCATTTTTTTACCTCCGATCGCTGATAACGGCTGGCGAGCCGTCGTGAAACCGATTGCTGGATGCATCATCACCGTAAATAAGTCCCTCGTCACCCGCCGTGTGCTGCGGAGCCCGGCCCAGCTCCGGGCGTACCAATCCGTGGCGATGCATTTTCCGATACACCGTCTTGCGGCTCAGGTTCAGGCGCACCGCCACCGCACTGACATTCCAATTGCAGGTCTCGAGAGTCCGCCGCAGCGCATCGCATTCGGCACTGCTGAGCACATCACCGTCATCTTCCTCGGCGAGCGCCGCGGGTTCGACTTCCACCGGCGCACGACGGGCACTGCGCGCGCCGGCATCGAGCCAGGTCTCGTCGAAGTCCTCGAGCGTCAGGTAGTCCGATTCGCGCAGTGCCAGCATCGTGCACAGTACATTGCGCAGTTGCCGTAAGTTTCCAGGCCAGGGAAAGCGCGCCAGGCGCTGCACCAGGGCCTCGTCGATCTGCACCGGCGTGCGTTCGCCCGCCTCGATGCGCAGCAGGCAGCGCACCACGTCGGCGGCGTCCTTGCGCTCGCGCAGCGGCGGCAGCGTCAGCGAAATTCCATTGAGCCGGTAGTACAGGTCATCGCGAAACAGCCCCTTGGCGATCATCTCGGCGGGGTTGCGGTGCGTCGCGCTGATGACGCGAACATCCACCGCGACCGCCTTGCTGCCACCGAGCGGCACGACCTCGCGCTCCTCGATGACGGTGAGCAGCCGGGCCTGCAGCGGGAGCGGCATGTCGCCGATCTCGTCCAGAAACAGCGTGCCGCCGTTAGCCTGCAGCACGCGGCCGATATTGCCTTCGCGCGCTGCGCCCGTGAAGGCGCCGGCCTTGTAGCCGAACAGTTCGCTCTCGATCAGCAGCTCGGGAATGGCCGCGCAGTTGACCGACACGAAGGGCTTGTCCGCGCGACGGCTGGCGTTGTGAATGGCCTTGGCCAGGTAGCCCTTGCCGGTGCCGGTTTCGCCCAGCAGCAGTACCGAAATATCGCGGTTGAGAATGCGCCGCAGAGTCTGGACGTTGCGCATCATGACCGGATCGGATGTCTCCATGACATCGAGCACATCCGAGCTGCTGCGCGTGCCGACGATGACCGATTTCGGCACGTGCCGGTACTCATCGGCCGGCGGCTGTACCACCGCAAACAGGCTGCGATGGCCCGTGCGAGCCGAGAGTGGCTCGGGCTTGAAGCCGTGGCGCATGCTCATCTGCAGCAGCAGCGCCAGCGGCGCATCGATGACGGTCGCCAGCGAATGGCCACAGAGCGATTTATGATCGGCGTAGCCGAGCATCTCGAGCGCGCTGCGATTGGCGCCCATGATGGTGCCGGCCTCATCGAAGGCGAGCACACCCTCGCCCGGCGTGCTCACAAACTCCGCGTAGCGATGGAAGCGCAGCGCGAAGTAAGGCTTGCAGGCCTGCAGCAGCGCGCGATTCTCGATGTTCTGCGCGGCGATCTCCACCAGCGCCAGTGTGTGGGTCTGCGCACCGGTCGAGGAGCCGGAGATGTCCAGCGCGGCGATGACGCGGCCCTGCATGTCGAAGATGGGTGCGGCTGAGCAGGTCAGGTCCGTGTTCTGGACCAGGAAATGATCGGTGCGATGAATGACGATCGGCTGGCGCGTCATGAGGCAGGTGCCCATGCCGTTGGTGCCGAGCTCCTGCTCGCTCCAGATCGCGCCCTCGCGGAAGCCGCTGCGGCGCGCGGTGATCGAGAAAGCCGGATCACCCACGTAGCTGAGGATGACCCCATCCTGATCCGTGAGCATGATGCCGTACTGCGTGTGCGCCATCTGGCGCGACAGTCCGAGCATCTCGATACGCGCAATCGGCAGCACCGCGCCCATGCGCTCGCAGCGTGATTCGAGTTCGCTGCGTTCGACGATGACGGGTTTCTTGACCTGTTGCGGATCGAGCGAGTAGGTGGAGAGACATCGGCTCCACGAACGGCGCACCGCCTGGCCGATGGTGGTCGTGTCGGCAATCCCATTGACCGTCGACTCGATGAGTCGCGCGTGGCCTTGACTGTCCAATCTCAATCGCATGTACCCCTCCGGCAGCCGTCTTCCACCGACGCATGCGGGCCGTCGGATTGTCTTTTTTTCTTCGTCCCCGGATGCGCCGTTCGTTTTGATAGAGCCCGGCAGGCAATATCTTACAGCAGCGCGGCAACGGCTGGTAGGCACGGCGTCAGAACCGGATCACGGAACGGATGACCCTGCCCTCGTGCATGAGATCAAAGGCCTTGTTGATCTCATCGAGCGGCAATACTTCGGTAATCATCTCGTCGATCCTGATTTCGCCGGCCTGGTAGCGCTCGACGAATGCAGGCAATTGCGAGCGGCCTTTGACGCCGCCGAATGCGCATCCGCGCCACACGCGGCCGGTGACCAGCTGGAAGGGTCGAGTGCGGATCTCCTCGCCCGCCCCGGCCACACCAATCACCACCGACTCACCCCAGCCCTTATGACAACACTCGAGCGCAGCGCGCATGACGTTGACATTACCGATACATTCGAAGGAATAGTCTGCACCACCATCGGTCATATCAATGATGACCTGCTGCACCGGTCCATCATGATCTTTTGGGTTGATGCAATCAGTCGCGCCCAGCGCGCGCGCCATGGAAAATTTCTCGGGGTTGGTATCGACGGCGATGATGCGACCTGCCTGTGCCATCACGGCGCCCTGCACCACGGAAAGGCCGATGCCGCCAAGCCCGAACACCGCCACGGTGGACCCGGGTGTCACCTTGGCAGTGTTGAGCACGGCGCCGATACCGGTGGTGATGCCGCACCCGAGCAGACACACCTTGTCGAGGGGGGCCTTCTGGTTGATCTTCGCCACCGAAATTTCCGGCAGCACGGTGTACTCGGAGAAGGTGCTGGTACCCATGTAATGCAGGATCGGCCTGCCATTCAGGGCAAAACGCGTGGTGCCATCCGGCATCAGGCCCTTGCCCTGGGTGGCGCGGATTTTCTGGCACAGATTGGTTTTGCCCGAGCGGCAGAATTTGCACTCGCCGCATTCGGGTGTGTAGAGCGGGATCACATGGTCGCCCGCCTTCACGCTGGTGACCCCGGCACCGATCTCCTGCACGATGCCGCCGCCCTCATGGCCGAGGATGACCGGAAAGATCCCTTCCGGGTCCTTGCCCGACAACGTGAAGGCATCGGTGTGACACACGCCCGTGGCCACGATCTTGACCAGCACCTCGCCCGCCTTGGGCGCGGAGACCTGGACCTCCTCGATGGCCAGGGGCTTGCCCGCGGCCAGGGCGACTGCAGCTCGGGACTTCATCTGCCTGCCTCCTTGGCCTGGTTGTGATTGCGCTCGGCTCAGGCAGCAATTGCAGCCCCTGTGCCATTATTTGGGGCAACGCAATTTGCCGCTAATTCAAGCTTCTAGCGACCACTTCGCAGGCAACGCGGGAGGACCCTGGGAATGACAGAGTCGGAGCCGTCACAGCCTTGTGACACAACTGACACAAACTTGAAGTGGTGCAGCTGACCCCGGCCGCCAGTGGCCGGGGTCAACTCCACAAGAAGCCAGCCGGGCTCAGGCGTCCGGTGGTGGCGGTGGCGGTGGCGGGGAGCCGAATTTGTACTTGGGGTCGCCCTTATATGCCGAGCGGACCCACGCCAGGATCTTCCACAGCTCATCGGCGGTTGGAATCAGCCCGCCGAACGGCGGCATCGGCGCCACCACGTTCTCGCGCCCGCGGCGCGTGTAGCCCTTGGCCTGCAGCGCGATGCTGCCGAGAGTCACCAGGCGGAACAAGGTGTCGTCGTCGCCGTTATAAACCCACACGTCGTTGATCAGGGGCGGGCACATACCGCCGCCGCCGGTGCCGCCGTGACAGCCATTGCAGCTGTAGTTCATGAACAGTTTGTGGCCTTCCTCCGTGATAGCAGTGTTGTCGTCGCTGTACGGGTTCTTGAGCGTGCCTTTGTCGGCGGCCGCCTCGACCTGTATCGGCGTCTGTCCCGCACCAGCGCCGGCGGCAGCGGCTGCGGGTGCTGCAGGCGCGGCCGGAGCCGCAGGCGCGGCTGGCGCGGCCGCGGCGGCCTGTACCAGCGACGTCGCGGCCAGTGCGAGCGTCGCCAGGCTTCCAATCAATCCTTCTCGTAGCACTTCGTTCTCCTTCAGCTTGAACTGGTCCCGGCAGCCGCGGTCGGCTGCTCGAGTAATTTGATGACGGCATCATTACCCTTGTCGCGTGCGATGCCGAGAGCGGTCTTCCCGTTCTCATCCTTCGCGGACGCATCCGCGCCGGCCTTGATCAACATGCTTGCCAGGTCTGCCTCGTTGGCAGCCGCGGCAATCATCAGTGCCGTGATGCCGCCCGCATTGCGGGCATTCACATCGGCGCCATGATCAAGCAGCGCCTTGGCGGAACGATCCGAGCGACCGGCCACCGCGAGCATCAGCGGGGTATAACCGCTGCCGATGCGTTGATTCACGTCGGAG
>Ga0181522_10001532_pt1 | contig 14025 bp, 10 predicted proteins | sample PEATcosm2014_Bin_27_FD_121103 | JGI IMG/M metagenome (GOLD analysis project Ga0181522, IMG submission 121103) | Peatland microbial communities from MTU Mesocosm Facility, Houghton, MI, USA - PEATcosm2014_Bin05_10_metaG | ecosystem: Environmental > Terrestrial > Soil > Wetlands > Peat | place... | reverse complement strand
TCTGCTGGGTCGTGGCGCGAATCAGTTCAATGGTGCGGATGGCGCGCTGGGGATCTTGCGAAGAAATATCGACGACCACGACTTCCGCGCGGGAATCCTGAAGTTGCCGCAGAACGGCATCCGTGGGTCCGGCCGGAAAGCCGGCATGGCTGAACACCGCGCGCCCGAGCCGCGTGGCCTCCAGACGATCCTGCAGCGTGGATAAATGTTCCCGGTCCTCGGTCAGGAGGGCAACTGCAATCCCATGCATCGTGCGGTTCTCGCTGATTTCTCTCGGTGTCTGCATGTTAAAAAGACAAAGCACTCCTAGCCAAGTGACCCAAGTAACCGGCTGCGGCCATATGAACGCGATTCGCACCGAGACAAACAACCTGCGGTCTGCGAAACGAGAACAAAATTGCTAGGTGGCACAGCAGGAAACTCCGCATCGAGTCTTGGTGAAGAACATTCTATGACAAGAAACGAAGATTGGGAAGCGTTCAAAACTGGCTCTGCTGGCCCATTTTGGAATAAACGGTCAAGAATGGGAAACGCGCTTCTTCCGGGCACTTCTGCGGCCAAAAGTCTCTAACTGCAGAGAAATGGGAGTACGTCATTTTTCCGCGAAGCGGTTTCGCCCGCACTGTCTCAATCGGCGGCCGTGCGGGTGGCGACCGCACTTGAAACCGCAGGCTGCGCGCCTACCCGGGATTCGTGCAGAGCCGAGATTCGGCGAAATTCGGCAGAAACATCCTGGTTTTCGGCGAGATATTCATACTCTTGAAAGCAGACAGCCACGCCGATCTTTTTATCGACGGAATTGACCTCTGCAGACTTGCCGTCGTCGAACTCCGCGGGATGTACGATTCGCAGCACCCGGCCGCGGCAGCGTACCTGCATGCTTTCACCCAGCGTGATTTCTGATGGCATCTGCAATGTGAGCTCGACCTCATCTCCTTCGCCGAGTCTCATCGATGCGAATAGAAAGGCTCCGCGGGAGCTGAGATTCTGTGTGAAGCCCAGACCTTCAGTTCCAGCCTTCACCTCGCACAAGGCAACGGGGAGATTCAAGGTGAAGCGGTGTCCAATGCGGCGTTCAACAGCAACCGGGGACGTCATGGCGTGTAACCCCCTGGGATCGAGCCGGGCGGAGCAACTGCTAACTCTAGCGCACTCAGCGCGCCCTGGGAAGCTAAAAATGCTGTTGTATGAAAACGCCCGTCCCAAAGTGGGTTTGAAGTAAGAAACGCGGTTGGCCCTCAACGAACGATTGATAATGGATGAGACAGCGTAGGCCGATCCCTTAGCGCGTCAACTGGCCGATAAAGACGCCGTAAGGACCCAGCGAAACCCGGTCCGCCTTTATGCTCGCCGCGCCACTCGACAGCAGATTTTGGGCAGAGACGAACCCCTTGGTATTGATGCCTAATCTTACCGTCTGCGGCACGCCTGACATGTTCAGCACGATCACCACGCCACCGGTTTGGCCGATGCGCGCATAAGCCAGCACATTCGCGTCGCCTTCATTCAAGGGGGTGTAATTCCCATATCGCAAGGCAGGATTTGTGCGCCGCAGCTGCAAAACTTTCTTATAAAATTCCAGCACTGAACTCGGATCTTTCGATTCATCCGCCACGTTGTGCGTCTTGAAGGTTTCTGGTATAGGCAGCCACGGGGTACCGGTGGTAAATCCTGCATTTCTGTCGCCGTTCCACTGCATCGGAGTGCGCTCGCCATCTCGGCCTTTTTCCTTGGGCCATCCGGTACGCCCGATCGGATCTTTCACGTCTTCTTGGCGCGTCGGCGGAGTGGTCTTCATTCCGATCTCTTCGCCGTAATACATGATGGGAGTTCCGCGGAGTGTCAAGTAGAGCGCGGCCATCACCTTCGCAATCGCGTCGTTGTGCACTCCGTCGCCATAACGGTCGTATGAGCGCACGATGTCATGATTGCTGATGACGAACGTAGGCCAGCCGGAAGCTTCGTTCACCGCGGCAATCTGCTTACGGAATTCCGGGGCCGAGAGTTTATTCACCATGCAGAACAGGAAATCCATGGGCAACTGCAACTCGTTGTTTTTCTCGCCGTAGTATTTGTCGAGTTCGGCAACGTCGGTGGTCCAGGTTTCGCCGATTAGCACCCCATTGTGCTCGTCAGCGATCTCACGCAACCCGCGTAGGATGTCATGCACCTCGGGCAGCTTGGTGTTGTACTTGTTTTCCAGGATCGGATCGCCGAAGGCGTTCTTTCCCGGCTTCGAAATCGGATTGTTTTTCAGATTTGGATCTTCAAACAGCGTATCGACGGCATCCAGCCGGAAGCCCGCGACTCCGCGGTTGTACCAAAAGCGGGTGACGTCGAACATGGCGTTTTTGACCGCAGGATTTCGCCAGTTCAGATCGGGCTGCTGAGGGTAAAAGAAATGGTAGTAGTACTGCCCCGTTTTAGGATCGTAAGTCCAGGCAGAACCCCCGAAGGTTGAAACCCAGTTGTTCGGAGGCTTGTTCGGTCCGCGCCCATCGCGCCAAATGTACCAGTCCCGAAACTTCGAGGTGCGCGACGACTTCGAGTCAATGAACCAGGGGTGCTGGTCGGAGGTGTGATTCACCACAAAATCGAGAATGATGCGAATGTTCCGCTTCTTAGCCTCGGCAACCAGGCGATCGAAATCCGCCAGGGTTCCGTACATGGGGTCGATATTCAGATAATCGGAAACGTCGTAACCGAAATCCACTTGAGGAGAAGGGAAGCAGGGTGTGATCCAGATCGCGTCAACGCCGAGTTCTTTGAGGTAATCGAGCTTCGCGGTGATTCCGTTCAGGTCTCCGATGCCGTCGCCGTTGCTGTCGGCGAAGCTGCGCGGATAAATTTCATAAAACACCGCATGCTTCCACCAGGTAGCGTCTTCTGTCTCGTGAGCGTGTGCCGGTTTTTGCGCTGCCATCATGCCGGAAAGGCAGGCCCCGCTTATTATTGCAGCGATCCATAAACGCAATTGTTTCGTCCTCTGCATCCAGCCGCGGCGTTGTGCCATAGCGACATCATATCGAATTTGCTCTCACCGACATGTCTCGATGGCTCTCATGTAGCATGACATGCGATGGCGGACCAGAAATTTGTCGTGGTTGGCCTGGGCGAGTTGCTGTGGGATGTTTTCCCTTCCGGTAAGCAACTTGGTGGCGCGCCCTCCAATTTTGCCTACATCACAAATCTGCTCGGCGATAAAGGCATTCCGGCCAGTCGCGTGGGCAATGACGCTCTTGGAGAGGAGGCCGGCAAGCGGCTCGGCGAGCTTAGCGTATCTGCAGAGTTTGCCCAGATCGATTCAGATCATCCTACTGGAACCGTAAAAGTCGAGGTTGACCCGCGTGGTCAGCCGCGTTTTGAAATTACCCAAAATGTCGCATGGGACTTTCTGGAATGGAGTAATAGCTGGCAACAACTCGCCACACGCACCGACGCGGTGTGCTTTGGATCGCTCGCCCAGCGCTCTTCGCAGAGCCGAAGCACTATTCGTAAGTTTCTGGGCGCGCTGCGGCGTGACGCCGTTAGCGTTTTCGACGTAAATCTTCGCCAGAAGTTTTATGACTCCGAAATTCTGTCGGAATCGATGCGGCTGGCCAGCATTCTGAAACTTAATCACGAAGAACTGCCCGTCATCAAGCGACTGGCCGCGCGGCATCACGGCGAAGACGAAGAGCGTGGCGAGCTGAAGTGGGCGGAAGCTCTGCTGCAGAAATTCGGGTTGCGGATGATCTGTGTCACGCGCGGGGCCAATGGCAGCGTGCTGATTACTCGGGAAGAACGCCATGAACATTCCGGATTCAAAGTGAAGATCGCAGATACGGTCGGTGCGGGAGACGCCTTTACCGCCGCCATGTTGCACGAGGTTCTTCGCGGCGCGCCGCTTGCTCAAATCAACGAGACCGCGAACCGCGTGGGCGCTTGGGTCGCAAGCCAACATGGGGGTATGCCAGCTGCGCCCGGCGGCCTTTGGCAGAATGTCGACGCAATCGTTTCTACTTCACCACATCGATCTTAGGTGCGTTCTGACTTTTTCCGCCGAGCTCGCCGGCCATCGACTCAGGCAAGTCGTGCAGCAACTCCAGGAATGCGGCATTCGTCCATCCGAACCCCACCACGTTCATGTGATAGCCAAGCTCGGCGTGGGCCTCGGAAGAGCGGGTCACTACGTTGTACTTTTCGCGGATGTTTCCGTCGCGCAAAAAACTCTCTGCCACCATCGACAAGAATTCATACGAGATCCGGCTCGCATCGGCAGAGAACCCGTAGCGGCGCAGCCCTTCGACTGACAGCATTTCAATATTTCCCCATCCGTAAGGCAAATCCCACTGCGCGCCGGTTTCGTGGGTGCTCATAGCCAAGCCACCCGGCTTCTCGAATAGGGGCAAGTTTTTCACGACTGCGTGCGCCTGCTCGCGTGTCGCCAGCCCAACCCACAGGGGATACAACGTCGTCGCGTATTGATAAGTCGAGCGCTCGGCCTTCTGGAAATCAAAATCGAAGAACATTCCCAACTTCTCATCCCACAGATATTTTGTGATTAGCTTTTTGCGCTCGTCTGCACGATGCGCCCATTTATCGGCTTCCGCCGGATGCCGCAACCAAACGCTGATCTGCTCCAGATCTTTCTCGGTCTTATAGAGCAAGCTATTCAGACAAACCGGAGCATAGTGGTAGGTTGCCGCGCCGAACGGTCCAAATCTAAAGCTGACGTCGAATCCCGACTCGCGCATGGAGCGGTCGCCTTTGAAATAGTCGGCGCTCAGCCGGAACTCGCGCGACGTATCGCAGGCGCCGGAAGATCCCTTAGCAGCAACATCGCAAACCTGCAGCGAGTAAACTGCGCCCGCTGCATTCGCAGCGGAAGCTTTCTCGGCCGATCTGTCTTCGACAATGTAGTGATCGGCTTCAGCGGGATGCAGAAAGAAATATTCCGCCACGCTGCGGTAAAAACCGGTTTCATCTTTCAACGCCTCCGGCGGCGGGCCTTCGCCGAAATCGTAATAGCGAGACAAACCCGTATCGCCGGCGCGGTGCGGTTCGCGGTTCCACATCTCGTAATCTTTCTCGATATCTGCATAGGCCCGCGCGAGCCAGGCTTCGTCTGACTGGCTCGACTTCTGCATCGCTTCATAGACATCGACCACCATTGAACTCAAAAACGGTGGTTGCGAGCGGGTTAGATAATAGGTGCGGTTGGCGTTCAGCACGGCGCCGTAGTTTTCCACTTCGAAAAAGAAATTTTCGACCATGCCCCGCGCCAGCGAAAGACGGCCTTCGCGCAGCAGACCGCGGATAATGAAGTAGCTGTCCCATCCATACATTTCGTTGAAGCGGCCGCCCGGGACAACATATTTATTTGGCAAATAAAGCAATCCCGGCGGCTGGATGTTGCTGGTATCGATTTCGCCCAGCTGACGAATGGCAAATGGCAAATGCTCTACCCGAACATTGCATTTGTGCGAAAGCTCTTGCACCGCCGCCGATTCAGTCGTGCCAGCGGGCAAATACAAAATCGCCGCCCCTTTCAATTTCGGGTCGATCACGCTCTCGCAGTCGGTCATGGAGCGGGTTAGCGAGTCCCATGAATTCGCAATGTAATCGAGGATCGGCTTGAGACTGGATTGAGCAGGCACCGGAGCTTGCGCGGAAACCCCGGTCGCGAAGACCAGAAGCAGTAGTCGAAAAACAATCAGCGCGCGGCCGCGAAACATTCCTGCAATTTTAGTTTATGCTCTTCAGTTTGGGTTTTCGAGGGGGTTCCATTGATCAAATCTTTTTTCATCGCATTTCATGTGCTGCTCTTATCGTTCTGTTTTTGCGCTAGTGCAATGTACGCGCAACAAGTTCCGGCCAACATGTATCAGGAGCTTCACTGGCGGATGATCGGTCCGTTTCGAGGGGGCCGGACCCGCGCTGCCAGCGGCGTTCCGAGTCAGCCCAATGTGTTCTATATGGGACAGGTGAACGGCGGTGTCTGGAAGTCGGATGATTACGGCCGCACCTGGAATCCGATCTTCGACGATCAGCCGACGCAGTCGATCGGGGCCATCGCCGTAGCTCCGTCCGACCCCAACATCGTTTACGTGGCAAGTGGCGAAGGTCTGCACCGGCCCGATCTTTCCGTCGGCAATGGAATTTACAAATCGACCGACGCCGGCAAAACCTGGGCGCACCTCGGCCTCGATGACGGATTTCAAATTCCTGCACTGGCGGTCGATCCGCGCGATCCCAACAAAGTTTTTGCGGCCGTGCTCGGCCACCCTTATGGCCAGAATGAACAGCGTGGGCTTTTTCTCTCGACCGACGGCGGAGCGAACTGGAAAAACGTTATTTCTAAAGACGAAAACACCGGCGCCTCTGACGTGGAAATCGATCCCTCGAATCCCGATGTGATCTACGCGTCGATGTGGGAAGCGCGCGAGGGCCCATGGGAGGACGGCAACAAAGTCGACGGCACTGGCGGCGGATTGTTCAAGTCAACCGACGGCGGCAGCACGTGGCATCAGCTATCGAATGGGCTTCCGAAAGATTTAGCGCAGCTTTATGTAGCGATTGCGGCCTCGGATTCGAAACGCTTGTATGCCACCGTCGCGAGCGCGTCAGGTAGCCTCGGTGTTTACCGCTCCGATGACGCCGGAGAAAACTGGTCGAAAGCCACTGACGATCCGCGCCCCTCGGGCCGCATCGGCGGTGGCGATCTCTCAGTGCCGCGGGTCGATTCGAAAAACCCTGACGTCGTTTATTGCGCCAGCACTGTCACCATGAAATCGACTGACGGTGGAAAGACGTGGTTCGGCTTCCGCGGAGCTCCCGGCGGCGACGATTATCAGAATCTGTGGATCAATCCCAACGATCCGAACACCATTCTGCTGGTTAGCGATCAGGGCGCTCTGGTCACTGTGAATGGCGGCGCGAGCTGGAGTTCGTGGTACAACCAGCCCACGGCGCAGATCTATCACGTTTCGGTGCGGCCTACTTTTCCTTACAGTGTTTGCGGAGGCCAGCAAGAGAGCGGGTCGGTCTGTACTGCTAGCCGGGGCAATGATGGTGCCATCACCTTTCGCGAGTGGCATCCGGTGGGCGTCATTGAGTATGGCTATGTCGCGCCCGACCCGCTCAATCCCGACATTATTTACGGTGGGGGCCGGAACGAAGTCTCAAAATTTCACTGGTCCACGGGCGAAGTGCAAAATATCACGCCGATCCCGGTGCGTAGCGGCAAATATCGCGCCGACCGCTCCGAGCCGACCATGTTTTCGCCGATCGATCCGCGCACGCTTTATTACGCGAGCAACATTCTGTTCAAAACCACGGATGGCGGAAATTCGTGGCAGGCCATCAGCAAAGACTTGAGCCGCGAAAGTCCCGGAATCCCTGAGAGCGTCGGCAAGCTGGTTCCCAAAAATGCCGAGAAGCAGCGCGGCGTGATTTACTCGCTGGCGCCTTCGTTCAAAAACATCAATACACTTTGGGCTGGAACTGACGATGGTCTCATCTGGCTCACCCGTGACGGCGGCAAGAATTGGAACCGGATCACCCCTCCCGAGCTCACAGCGTGGAGCAAGGTCACGCAGATCGCCGCTTCGCACTTCGATGACAACACGGCGTATGCCTCCGTTAGCCGTTTCCGACTCAATGACGAGCGTCCTTATATTTACCGCACTCACGATGGCGGCAAGAATTGGAAACCGATCACCGACGGTCTGCCTGAGATCGGCCCGGTGGATACAATCCGCGAAGATCCCGAACGCAAAGGCCTGCTCTTCGCCGGCACTGAAAATGCCGTCTGGGTTTCATTCGACGACGGCGATCACTGGCAGTCGTTGCAACTGAATCTGCCGCACACTTCGATGCGCGATCTGTGGATTCACGAAAACGATCTGATCGTCGCTACCCACGGCCGCGGCTTCTGGATTCTGGATGACATTGCGCCGCTGCGCGAACTAAAACCAGCGATGGCCGATTCGCATCTGTTCAAGCCTGCCTCAGCCTATCGCGTTCAGCGCGATACCAACACCGACACGCCTCTGCCGCCGGATGAGCCGCTCGCCGACAATCCTCCGGACGGCGCAATCGTCGATTACTACTTGTCATCACAACCTGCAATGGGTCCGGTAACGCTGGAAATTCTCGACGCGAAGGGTCAACGCGTCCGCAAGTATTCGAGTGACGACAAACCTCCGGTGAGCGAAGAAGAACTGAAAAAGCAGCTTATCCCGCTTTATTGGTTGAAGCCCTTCCGCGCGCTTCCGACTTCGGCAGGCATGCACCGCTGGGTTTGGGACTTGCACTACGCTGCTCCGGAGAGCACGCGCCACGAATATCCGATCGCGGCAGTGCCACACGACACGCCACGCTACCCGTTAGGGCCCACGGCCCTGCCCGGCACGTACACGGCGCGCCTCACCGTAAATGGCAAGACTTACACGCAATCGTTCTCGATTAAAATGGATCCCCGCGTTCACACCACAACGGCCGGACTCGAAAAGAAATTTCATGCCGAAGTGCGCTTGTCATCGCTGTTGACGCAAACTTCCGTGGCATTGCGGCAGGCAGGCTCCTTGCGCGAACCGTTACAGAAATTGCTGCAACCATCGAATGGTTCGACCCACGATGCTCTCCAGGCGTTCGAATCGAAGTTGACCGCGCTGCTGGGAGCGCCGCCGGCATTTCTTGCGCCGCCGTCACCCGAGGTCACACTCACCCGCACCAACGGAGAGATTTCTACCTTGTACGGCCAGGTTTGGCAGGCCGATGCTGAACCAACTCTGGCGCAGGCGGAGGCGATTCAGACTTCCGATAAGCAAGCCGCCGCTGTGCTCGAGCGCTGGAAGACGATGAAGAGTTCCGATCTGCCGGCGCTCAATCGCACTCTTCGCGATGCGAATCTACGTGAACTGAAGATCGAAATGGAGCCGCCGCAGGACGATGCCGAAATGGACGAAGAATAGAAGCCATCTGGTGAGTCGAAAAAGGGCGCGCTACCCTCGCGCCGTGATTCGCAAAGAGTTACGGTGTGTTCTTATAAACCTTCGACTGCATCCTGCAGTTGCGCTGCGATTCGTTCAGGCGCAGTTCCCGGCTCGAATTTGATTGGTTTTCCTATGCGAACCGTGATTTCATGCGGACGCGCGAATTTGCGCCCTGCCTGCTTCACTTCGAACAATCCAATAATCTTCATTGGCAACACCGGGATGCCGAGATTGTTTGCCAGCAATCCGATTCCGCCGCGAAACGGATTCATTTTGCCATCTGTGGTGTGTCGCCCTTCGGGAAATACCAGTACGCTGTATCCGTGATCGATCGCCTCGCCGGCGTAAGTGAAACTCTGCCGGAAGCCGGCCTCACGCGGTAGTGGAAACAGGTTGAGCAGCGCAACCCCCAGCGTCCATTCGACACGATAATAAATTCGCTTCCACCACGGTGTGCCTGCCGGTGGGCTGTGCAAAGCTTCCAGGGCCTCGCCACCGGTCGCTGTCGCCAGGCGATTGCGCAGCCGCGCCGGCAAAGCTGTTTGCACAAATCCCACGTCGATATCGCCGATATGATTGCAAACCACCAGCAGTGGGCCATCCCATCCGCGAAGATTTTCTCGACCTTCGATGCGCGGCCAGCCCAGCAGAAACACGGCGGGTCTCATCAACAGATAATAGGAGAGCCAACGCAGCCACGTGACTGGCCTTTGCAGCACCCATCGCGGATAGTGATACTCTGTCCGCTGCCGCGCGCCCCCGCTTAACATGCGTTCAATGTCGCCCACCGTGCGCGCCGCGCTGAATCGCGTTTCGCTGAGGTCCACCTGATAGCGGTCTTCGAGCGCGCTGATCAATTCCACGCGATCAAGCGAACTTAGCCCAAGCTCGGATTGCAAATCGGAATCGGCGCCAACAATTGTCGTGCTTCTGCCCTTAATGCTCTCAATCAATTCCACTAGCGAACTTTTTTGCGCCACTTGATTCCCTGAAGTTGATCCCGAGATCTGCTTTTCGGCGTATTCCCGGATCAAATTGCGCCGCGGCTTTTGCGTACCGGTGCGGGGGAAATCCTTCTCCGGCCAGCGCAGCCACATGCGCATACGCTGAAACTCCGCCAGGTTTTGATTTGCCCGCTCCACCACACCTTCCAGCGGAGCATCGTCCTTCGCAATCAGAATTGCGCAAGGCTCGGCATTCCCTCCGCGCTCGATTCCGACTACCACGCAGTCTTTGACCTCTGGCTGGCGGCGCAAGGCCGCTTCCAAATCCTCGGGATAAATATTCAGCCCGGCCGGAGTCACAATCACTTCCTTCTTGCGGCCTTTGAAATAAAGATTGCCGGCGGCATCAACGGCGCCGACATCCCCGGTGCGATACCAGCCCTCTTGATCGACTACCTCGTGCCGCTGCCCGCGATCCCAATAACCGGCCGCCACTCCGCCGCCGCGCACCAGAATTTCGCCATCTTCTGCCAGCTTCACATCGCGTCCCGGCAGCACTTTGCCGATCGAGCCCTTGCCCAACTTGAAGGGATGATTCACGCTGATCAGCGAAGTGGTTTCCGTCAACCCGTAACCTTGAATCGCTGCATAGCCCAGGCGTCCCCAAAATTCTTCGGTCTCGGCATCCAGCGCTGCGCCACCGGAAATGAAGGCCCAGAATTTCCAACCGAAGCGGCGATGGATCTCGCGGAAAATCCACCAGCGATGCAGGAAGTGCTTACCTTCTGACCTGCGGTATTCGCGCCTGAAGTTCTCCAGTTCCCTCGCGTCTTCGAGATCGCGCTCGATCTTTTGCTTTAGCGATTGCAACACGCGCGGCACGCTCACCAGCACCGAGACTCGCTCGCGCTGGATGGTAGCGATAATTTCCGAGGGCTTGAATTCCTCCTGAAAGATCACCGTCCCGCCCAGCAGGGGGGGTAGAAACATCGCGAGGAATTGACCGAAGACATGACTCAGCGGCAACAGATTCAAAAACCTCACCGGATGCACCCAGCGCTCATATTTCAAGTACGGCTGCATCTCACGCTCGAGCGGGACGATATTGGCCAGCACGTTGCCGTGCGTGATCACCACGCCTTTGGGTTCAGCAGTAGTTCCAGAAGTAAATACAATCTGCAGGGTGTCATCGCGTCCGATCGGAATATCCGGTTGACCGAAGCTGCCCCGTCCTTGTCCGTGCGCTTTTTGCACGGACAGAGCCTGCCCTGAGCTTGCCGAAGGGGCGGGGGTTTTGACGTCCTCGAGCACCACCACTGAACTCGCGCCAGCACTCTCTGCCGCATGCCTCCGCGAACAAACCCATAGTTTCGCCTCGACCTGCTTTGCAACCCGAGCCGCGAAGTCCGAAGAGGCCGCATCGTCCATGGGCACGACGATCACTCCGCGCATCGCGCAAGCGAAAAAGGCTGCAACCCACTGCGCCGAGTTCTCGCCCCACAGCATCACCCTCTCGCCCTGCTGGATTCCCCGCGTCTCAAGCTCGCGGCTGAAACGAAGTGCCATTTCCAGCACTTGCTCGTAGGTGAACCACTCCATGCGGTACCCGCGACGCTGGCCGTAGGCCCGGTCGTTGGGGTGCGCCCGAAAATGAGTTAGAAAAAATTCGGCAAGCGAATCGGCCATTGCGGAAAAGCCCTACCCGGCCAGTGTAGTGGGACAACGAGTTTTCGAGTAGAAGGGGAGTTCTGTTAACAGTGCCGTGGCCTTACCGGGATCTATCCTCACTCCCTCCCGACCCCGAGCGCATCGGCCACGCGATTGATGTAGTTGAACCACGAGGCGATCAGCGTAATCTGCAGAATACCGCGATCGTCGAAGCCTGCGGCGCGTAACCCGTCAATATCATTCTTCCAGACTTTGGTGGCATCTTTCGTGAGTTTGACCACATAGTCCACCATCACGCGTTCTTGCCGAGTAATAGGCGCAGTCGTGTAATCGCGCTCCAGCGCCTCTACCAATTCGCCATCCAGGGTCACGCGACGCAGAAACTCTGCGTGGGACTCAATTCAATACTGGCAGCGATTGGTCACAGAAACCATGGTCGCGATCATTTCATGCTGGCGGCGGCTGAGCGGAAGGTCGGGTGACATCAGCGCGCCGAATGTGGCAAACGAGTGATAGAGCGCGTCGGGAATCAGGGTGTGCGAGCCCACGATCGAAGATGCGCCCGACGCGTCCGGATGGACCGGTTCGGCGTATTCCTTGGGGTAAACCTGCCGCTGCGCTTCGATGGCGGCGCGCAGCTTCTCATCGGCTTCAGTGATCGGTATGGTGCGAATCCATGTCATGACGAGCTCCTCGTTTTCCAACCGCGTGCGCGGAAGATTACCGAAACTTTAGTATCCGGCACATAACCGATATGTATTAGGCGAACTCGAAGCCTGTTTGGGAATCGGCCCAGTTCGGAATCGGCGCATGACCGTTTTCCGAAATTCAATACCTTGGTGCTTGAGTTTCGCCGTGCACTGCCGACCGTTCTTAATAAGGAGCGAAAGGAGTGTTCCATGAGCATTGCCATCTCCAGCGCGCTTTCCACCATACAAGTTGCAGCTGATTTGCCCACGGCTGCTCAAACTGCGCCTCCCGTACAGCCAGTGACCAGTTCCTCAGATACGGTAACCCTCACCGAGGCGCAACAGGTTTTTCAACTCTACACGCAAGGACAATCTGTGCCGGAAATAGCCAGCAGCTTAAGCCTGACCGTCGCTCTGGTTAACAACTATCTTGGGATTTCGAGCTGAATAAATCCGGATCAGCGCCCGGTCTGCTGCGAAATTGAGGTGGGAGTTTTGTGCCGAATCACGTTGCCTGGCCGGCAGCGTCGGCAGATTTTTTCTCCGCGCTTTCCAGAAAGACACGCAACTCGGCGATGTCTTCCGGAAGCATGCGGACAAATTGTATGCCGTTACCCACTTGCGGGTCGCTGGTAATCACTTCGCCCAGGACCAGCAGCGTGCTGGTGATGTCCAGCTTGAGCTCCAGTTGCGTGCCGACTGGGAAGGGATACATGCTTTCGATGTAGCACCCAAGCATGCTGATGTCAGAGGTCGCTCCGCGAAGCGGCGCGCTCGCGCCCTCAACGTGAATTTCCACCGGCACTTTCAGCTTCAGGCGCGAACTGTGACGTCGCTCGGGAGGTGGTGGCATAACTTCACCTCGGACGCTGAATTTGCGGTCGGCGGAATTATAGCAAGGCCAGCTTTAGTTCACTGTGAGTAGCTAAGACTTCTTTTTTGGTTTCAGCGATTCCCAGTCTTTGTCGTTCAGCGCGCGGCCCAGATTGCTGAATTCGCCGGCGCCCTGCAGAAATTCGCCGCCATCCATGCGGACGACTTCGCCATTGATGTAGCCCGAGCCGTCGCTGACCAGAAATGCTGCGAGGTTGGCGAGCTCCTCTGCAGTGCCGAAGCGATGCATGGGATTGCGGTCGAGCGCGAGCGTCTCGAGTTCGGCACGCGGCAACAGGCGGGAAAATGCGCCCTGCGTCGGAATGGGTCCGGGCGCGATAGCGTTCAGGCGAATGCCGCGGTTTCCCCATTCGACGGCAAGGCTGCGGGTCAGAGCTTCCACGCCGGCTTTCGAAACGGCGGATGGAACCACATACGCTGATCCCACTGGAGCGTACGTAGCGGAGATGCTGAGCACGGCGCCCGGGTGCGCGGCTTTCAGCCAGCGACGGCCACACGCCATAGTGCAATGCAGCGTACCCATCAGCACGATGCCGATGACGGAGTCCCATGCGCGTGGGGAAAGCTCTTCGGTCCGCGCAATGAAATTTCCCGCGGCATTGTTAACCAGAATATCGAGCGGGCCCGACTGCCAGATGGCCTCGATCATTGCTTCGACTGCGTCGATATTGCGGACATCACAGGGCAAGGAATGGATCGTCCCGTTTGTGGCTTTCGATAGTTCGCTTTCGGTTTGCCGCAATACTTCTTCTCGGCGGCCGCAGATGTAAACCGTGGCGCCCAACTCGAGGAAGCGGTGGGCCATGGCTTTGCCCAGTCCCGTGCCACCGCCGGTGATCAGGATGCGCTTAT
>Ga0181522_10001531_pt1 | contig 14025 bp, 15 predicted proteins | sample PEATcosm2014_Bin_27_FD_121103 | JGI IMG/M metagenome (GOLD analysis project Ga0181522, IMG submission 121103) | Peatland microbial communities from MTU Mesocosm Facility, Houghton, MI, USA - PEATcosm2014_Bin05_10_metaG | ecosystem: Environmental > Terrestrial > Soil > Wetlands > Peat | place... | reverse complement strand
TCTGGATACCATCTGCTCTGGGCGGGTGAGTTAGGAGATCTTCAGGAGGCGAAGAAACGGTTGGAAGTGATTATGCCAATCAGCTTCATCCTGATTGCTGGTGCTCTTTACAGCCTGTTCAACAATTTCAAAGACTCGATTCTGGCCCTCGCTGGAATTCCTGACGCCATCGTCGGCGGTATCCTCGCACTCTACCTTACCGGTCTGCATTTCAGCATCTCCGCCGCCATCGGCTTTGTCTCACTCTTCGGTGTTTCCGTGATGGATGGGATCCTGATGATCACGTTTTACCATCAGGAGCTGACTCACGGACTGACACACATCGATGCAATGTATCGCGCCGCGTCAACGCGAATGCGGCCGTTGCTGATGACTTCTCTTTCCGCCTGCATTGGGCTGCTTCCCGCCGCGATCTCCACCGGCATCGGCAGTCAGGTGCAGCGCCCCCTCGCGACCGTAATCGTGGGCGGTATGCTGGTTGGCCCGGTCATGCTGCTTCTCGCGGTGCCTGCCCTGCGGCTCATCTTCCTGGGCGGTGAACATCACCTGACTATTGGTCACTCGGAACCAAGGGAACAAGAGGGATCAGAATGAAGTCGGTGCGCTTCTTTTTCGTGATGATGCTCGCAGCCGTCTCGCTGCCGGGCAGAAGCCTTGCGCGCCAGGCGGACCGTTGGTCGCAACCAGCGCCTTCACAGCGCAGTGAGAAGTCCGACAATGATCATCAGAGGGATGTCGAAGTTCGCGACAAAAGTTATCAGACTGGTTCGCGGGACGCCGATCCGATCGCAAAACACTCGCCATATCTGATGAAAACTGCGATCCAACGTCGTTCCACCACAAAACACTCCCAGCCGGCTGTCAGTCATCCGCGGCGCCTCAATAAAACGCCAGCAACGAATGGTCCTCGAATCGATACTCCGGTGGCCGTCACCCGGCTTCAGGAGACAAGCCAAAAGACCGCTGTTCCCGTTCAAAGCCAAGCGGTCAGCCATCGCAGCTTGTCCGCTCCCTCATCCGCTGTCTCCGTTAACGGTCAGCAGTTTAGGAATTCCCGCGATCCAGGCGCGCATCTTGCAATCAGTGGCGGGCCACTGACAGTCGCGAGGGGCACCGCAGCGATCAATGGAACCAACATGAAGCGCAAGCCCTGAGTTGCTATGACTTTTACTCGCAAATCACGCGTCATTGCTGTCACCTCTGTTCTCTTTGTGGCCCTGGCGTTATTAATTACCGCGGGCTGTGCGGTCGGTCCGAACTTCAAAAGACCGGCTGCGCCAAACGTTCCTGGCTATACGCCCTCTTTGCCAGCGACCACCAGCAGCAGTCCGAACGTTGCCGGTGGAGAAGCGCAAACCTTCACCCAAGGACGCGACATTCCCGGAGACTGGTGGACTTTATTTCACTCTAAGCCGCTCAACGACTTGATTGAACGCTCGCTCAAGAACAATCCCGATCTTAAATCGGCACAAGCGGCATTGCAGGTCGCACGCGAAAATACTTTGGCGCAACGCGGTGCTTACTACCCCCAGGTGTCCGGAAGCTTCTCCGCCACTCGGGCAAAGACCTCGGACGAAATCTCGCCTGTTCCGAGCTTCACCTCGTTTCAATACAGCTTGTTCACGCCCGAGGTTAGCGTCTCTTACACCCCCGACGTCTTCGGCCTGAACCGTCGGACAGTGGAATCGCTGAAGGCACAGCAGGAGCAGGCCCGCTACGTTGTAGCCGCAACGAATATCACCTTGAGTTCCAACGTTGCTGCTGCTGCTATCCAGGAAGCATCTCTGCGGGCGCAGATTGACGCTACGAATCAGCTCATCGAAATCAACTCCAAGCAGCTTGATTTATTGCGCAAGCAATTTGAGAAAGGCTATGTCGGCCGGCTCGACGTTGCAGCACAGGAAGCACAGCTTGCGCAAGTCGCGGCTACTCTGCCGCCACTGCTCAAGCAACTGGCGCAACAGCGCGACCTGCTTGCAGCGTTGTCTGGCGGCTACCCCAACGAAGATCTGGTTGAGAAGTTTGAATTGTCCAGCCTGCAGCTTCCGCAGGAACTTCCCTTGAGCCTTCCCTCCAAGCTGGTCGAGCAGCGCCCCGATGTGCTCCAAGCCGAGGAAAACCTGTATTCCGCAAGCGCCCTGATCGGAGTTGCGCGCGCGAATCGCCTACCGAGCTTCAACCTGACCGGAGACATAGGGAGTATGGCGCTGGCTTTCGGCAACATCTTTTCGGCTGGCAACGGCTTTCGTGATGTCGGAGCCGGCGTCACCCAGCCTATCTTTCAAGGTGGCACTCTTCTACATAAAGAGCGCGCCGCCCGCGCAGCTTATGTGCAGGCGGACGAACAATATCGCAGCACAGTGCTGGCAGCATTTCAGAGTGTTGCCGACACGCTCCATGCCCTCGAACAGGACGCCGACGGCCTAAAGGCTGCCATAGCCGCCCGAGATGCCGCGAAAGTGACGCTGGATCTCACGACACGACAAATGCAGGTCGGCTATGTGAGCTATTTGGCACTCCTAAATGCAGAGCAGAGCTATCAGCAAGCCGTGATAAACCTGGTACAAGCGCAGGCAAATCGCTATGCCGATACGGCTGCGTTGTTCCAAGCGCTGGGCGGAGGATGGTGGAACCGCGCAGACGTTCCCAAGAGTTGACTTGTACCCAGTAACCAACCGATCACTCTTTGCCGGATGACGAGAACCGGAAGTATGCGCGGATTTTGCGCTCTGATAGGCCACCGGTCCACGCCTGGGACTGGCGGAGATCGTCGGGTCGCCGGCAAGTGGCACGGCTGAGATGGGGCCGACGCTTAGGCGAACATCGGTGCCGGTCACAGAGTGGTCACAAAACTGGGGCCACTCTCCAAAGTTAAGTTGCTGCAGGACAATGGGGAGACGCTGGTGGTCTGGCCTTCCTGATAGGGGGAGTGGGGCCGGCCGGGACGGAATGATGGGGACTTCCGACGGGCTTTGGGCGCGTAGAAAAGTGGCGGAAAAGATCAGGCTGAGGATTACGATGCTAAGGCTGACCCAGCGTGGCAACTGCCTGAAAAGTATGGTTGCGAAGACCATGCTGCTCATCTCGATTTAACTTTTATTTTTACTTTGCCTCTGCCGTACCGCATGTAACTAAAGCGACAGACCACTATCGTGGGCCTTTCTTTTCCGCAATGGCGGGACTGGGTAGTAGATGTCAGAAGACGAGTGCGTGTTGCCGCAGGGTGTGGAGCAATGGCCTGGATTCAGCGGCCTGTGGCCAATACCGGCTACGCTAAAGACGGGGCGTTCGCTTCACGTGAAAATATCAAAAGGACGTACGTACGTGGAAAGCGGGCTTCAGGCTCAGGCTTCAGGCTCAGTCGACTTCCGCTTAGTTCCTCTGGTTTCCTCGAACTTTTACTAACCAATGCTTTTCGGTGATCAAAGATCGCAGTTCACAATGCGTTTCGGTTTAATTTCTCTCTGCATATTCGCTCACTGCACAGTCAACGTGCCTTTGGGCCAGTAGGATATTTTTTCGAGAGCTCTTTGATGATGTCGTCGGGCGGATTGCCGCCCTTGCACGTCGGATGTCCAAAGCCGCTCGGGCTGTTGTTGTTCGACCAGTCGAGAATCATATTGTCGTTATGATCGGGAGATGGGCCCATGGGCACGGCATCGAGCTGCAACTGATGGCGTAGCTTCCAGGCCATGATGTGGTCGGCGCACGAGGTATCTCCGCTCAGGCCAAGACCGCCCATGATTTTTCCCTTCGAGTCATACAACGGCAATCCTCCACCGAAAACAATCACACCGCCGATCGGCTTTCCGACCATGGGATCTTCCGGGGTACCGAACGACGCAGCGGGGCCGAAGACAGCTTGTGCATTTGGGGGCGCGCTGGTGGTGAGGCTGTAAAGGCTCTGTCCGGGTTGCGAAGCCGCGAAGACATTGGCGGTTGAGAGCGCGTAATCGGACGAACTCAGGGCGTTTGCCGTATTGGCTTTCTCGGCCGCGATGGCACGACTGCCGGGCCATTGCTGTCCGCGATCGTTGCCGCTGAAAACCACGGCACAAACAATGCCATCGCGGTTCACGATCACTGCCCACTCCTGATTGCCGAGGCCACTGTTGCCGGTTGCCCCTTCCTTAACCACGGACTGAAGCGCGCTGCGTAATTTTGTGTGATCGGGCAGGGAAGAGCAGTCGGGTTTGGACTGGCTGAAAGCTGGAAACGCTAACAGTAGTGCGGAGCAAGAAAGTAATAAGTGTGGGAGTCTGATCATCGGGGAACGTGACATGTGGAACCTTTCTTTATTGAAGCTGTCGCAAGTAGGCGACTAAGTCTCGCAACTGCTGACCGTTGAATTGTGTGAGGTTGGGCATGGCCGCCTCGGGCTTGAGAGATTGAGCGTGTGTGATCCAAGCTTCCAGGTAGGCGTCATTGTTCGGATAAGAGTTGGCCGCAATGTTCATCCGGCTGGCAATGTGAGTCAAATCAGGTGCCACTCTCCCGCCGGCCAACGTGCCCCGTACCTGATGACACATGGAACATGGTCCCGCCATAAAAACCTGTTCTCCCCGTTTGGCTGCTGCGGCGGTCGGCTGAGATCCCGGCTGCAACTGGCCTTGCACCCAGGCTTCGTAATCCGCAGGTTGCTGCGCCACAACCACGAGCCTCATATGTGCGTGTTGCGCGCCGCAGTATTCGGCACACGTTCCGGTGTAGACGCCTTCCTGATCAGCCTGAATACGGATGAAGTTAGGATGGTCGGGAATCAGATCGACCTTGCCGTGTAGTGTCGGAACCCAGAAAGAATGGATCACGTCGAGCGAACGCAATTCAATATCGACTGGTTGGCCGACAGGGATATGGATCTCGTTTGCCGTTGTAAAGCGCTGCGCGGGAGCGCCCAGGTATTGCACCTCCCACCACCACTGCCGGCCAATAATTGCGATCGAGGGATGCAGGTCGTGATGGTGAATGTCATGGACTGGAAAACTGGCCATCAACTTCAAACCCAAAATGAAGAGCACGCACAAAACGCTCAGCGGAAATGCGAGGCCACCCCATGCAATCCACCCTTGGCCGCCCCCAACCTCGACCGGCTCATGCTCGGCCAGCGAGCCGCGCCGGCGCGATATCGCCCACATCATCAGGCTCCACATGAGTACGGTAATAGCAAGGAAGAGGATCAGCATGAGCCACGAGAGATGCGCGATCTTGTCTGCCGCTGGACCCTTGGGATAAAGCGTGGACTGCGATTTCTGGCATCCCGAGAAGAGTAGCAACGACGCTAGGGCGCTCGCTCGCTTCATGGCTAGTCCTTTTGCGTCGACTGGTTTTGCGATGATTGGCTCGGATGAATGATGGCGGAAGGCGCCACTTGTTCGTGGGCTGGAACTTCGGGCGGATCCGGTTCCTCAGATGTCCGCATGGACTTGATGTAAGCCACCAGCTTCCAGATTTGTTCTTCCGGGATTTTGGTCCCCCACGACGGCATGCCTGCACCGCGGCCTTCCGCGATCGAGTCAAAGATCTGGTCGTCACGGTCGCCATAAAGCCAAACTTTGTCGCGCAGGCTCGGCCCCATGCCGCCCCCCGCATGGCCGCCATGGCATCCCGAGCAGTTGTACCAGTTAAAAAGTTTGCGGCCTTCTTGCAGAGCTACAGGATCGCCAGCCAGAGGATTGGTGGGGAAGGTAACATTCCTGCCCGCGCCGGGGATCGGGCCCACGGCAGTACCGTGCGTCGGTAGAGAGACCGCAGATGTGCCCGGTGACGAATACTTCTGACATCCGGCGCCGACCAAAAGAAGAGCAACAACAACAATGATGAGAACGATTTGCTTTTGCATGTTGCAACACCTCATGGGCACGTCACCTCTGGGGCGCTCACCAAAGGGACGGCATATGAGTCGAGCAGCTGACGAATCTCGGAACGGTGGCGAAGAATGAATTCGTTGAGTTTGTCGCGCAGCGCCTCATTGCCGGGTCGCACTCCCATGGAAATCTCGAACGACAGCGGCAATTGCCGGTCCGCGGGAGCTGCGCATACCGGCGTGGCCTCGAGTGGCTCGGAAGAATGTTCGGCAAAATAGCCGCCCAAAGGGCCCCAGACGACAGCCACGTCGATATCCTGGTCGGCCACGGCGCGAACAATATCTGCGCCGGGATTCTGCTCTGAGAGTTTGCCGAAGATGCTGTACCCTTCGAGGTTGCGGACGAGACCGCGATGGAGCAGTGCCGTGGTGGAGGGCATAGCCTCATCATTTTCTCCAGTCACGTGAACGCCGATACGGAGATTTTTGAGGCGCGGATCGTCGAAAGATGCAATACGAAGGTTGCGGTCCCGGCGGGATACGAACACGTACGTGGAGCGGAAGTACGGGACCGTGGTACTCGCTATGTCGATTCCGGAAGGAACCTCCATGACTACGTCGCAAACCCCTGCCTGCAAAGTGTTGCGAAAAAACTTGTGACGTTGCGGGAACCAGAAATAAGACACGTTCATGCCGAGGTCGCTGGCTGCCAGTTTTGCCAGAGCATTTTCGAAGCCTTGTTGCTGCTGGTTGGAGTAAGGCAGATTATTCGGGTCGGCACAAACCCGCAGCTCTGGAGTTGCCGCCAAGACCGGCAGCGCACAACAAAAGACAAACGCCGCCATCTTCCTAATAGCCGAAGACATAGACTGCTCCTCCCGGATTGGTCATCTGCTTGATTTTCTTCATGGCGCCTACTACGCCCAGGGCGGCGTAATCGTCATCGGTCGAGACACTCGGCAGAGCGACAGCACCCATCCAGCCTCCGATGCCGACGTAGATCGCGACGTATTGCTTGCCGTCAGGACCGATGAAGGTCATGGGATTTCCGATGATGCCGGAGGTGAGCTTCTCTTGCCACAAAACGCTTCCAGTGCGCGAGTCCACAGCCCTGAACCACCCATCCATGGTTCCGTAAAAAACAACATCTCCGGCGGTTGCAAGCACCCCGCTATACACCGGAAGGTCGGTTTCTTTAATCCCCCAGACCTTTTTTGCATTGGTTACGTCCCAGGCGATCAATTCACCCTGGTATCCGCCGGGACCTGGGTACATTCGGACACTGGCTCCCAAATAAGGAGTGCCGGCAATGTAGTTGACGTCTTCGCCGGAGTAATCCATGCAGGTGTTATGCGCGGGGATGTAAAGATAGCCGGTCTTCGGCGAAAAGGACGACGGCACAAATTCCTTCCCGCCGGTAGAAGATGGGCAGACTCCACGCGCGTAGTGGTTGGTGTGCGGACGCTTGTCAGGGTCTTCCATGGGAAGGCCGGTCTTTAGGTCGTAGCCCTTTGCCCATGTGACAGGAACAAAATTTTCCGCCGAAAGAACCTCGCCAGTTTCACGGTCCAGCACGAACATAAAACCCGTCCGGCCGGGATGAAGCAGCAGTTTTCGCGTCCTCCCATGCCAGGGCATGTCGACGAGAACGTTCTCCATGATCTCGTCGTAGTCCCAGCCGTCGTGGGGTTCGATTTGATAGGCCCACTTCGCGGCTCCGGTCTCCGGGTTTCGCGCCCAGATTGTGATCGACCATTTGTTGTCGCCGGGGCGCATGTCATCGTTCCATACGCCGGGATTGCCCGTGCCGTAGTAGATAAGGTTGAGTTCGGGATCGTAGGAGATCCATCCCCAGATAGTTCCACCTCCCATGTGCCACTGGTCGGGCGTCCAGGAACTCACGCCTAAATCCTTGCCTTGATCTTTGGGATAAAAGGCTTTGAAATCCGCGCCGATGAGAGCGTCTTTATCGGGGCCGCTATTGTAAGCACGCCACAGAATCTTGCCGGATTTCAGATCAAGGGCGGTGAGCTTTCCGCGCACCCCAAGTTCGCCGCCGCTATCTCCAACCAGTACGACGTTTTTTACGACAATCGGAGCCATGGTGACAGTTTCGCCAAGATCCTCATCGCCAACGGTCGTCTTCCACACCAGAGTTCCTTTGTCCGCGTCAACCGCAATCGTGTTGTCATCGAGCGTGTTGTAGATAATTTTCCCATCGGCGTAGCTGGCGCCTCGATTGACCACATCGCAACATGCGATTCCCTGCGAGCGACCGTCGGGATTGGGTTCAAACCTCCACTTCATCGGATAGCCCGGCTTGGTCAGGTCGAGGGCGATCAGGTAGTTGGGAAACGGTGTGACCATGTAAAGCGTTTTGTTGACCACCAACGGTCCACCCTCGTGCCCGTGCGGAATCCCGTCGGCCATCATGCCGACGATGTGAAGATTCTTGACGTTTCCAGTGTTGATCTGCGAGAGAGGACTGAAGCGTGTGTTCGCGTAGTCTCCGGCGGGCATCGTCCAGTCGCCGGTAGGAAGCGGACTGACGAGATGAATTCCGGCCTGCGAGCCGGGAACGTCGGTGGCGCTCGGAGCATTCTGTCCCCACACTGACGCCATCATGAAAGTCGTAAACAGTATGGACTGGAAGATGCGCATCATTGCTTTTGCTCCGATCCTTTCCTCATCTCCACCGCTCTCGTCATTTCGTTCTCAGCGCAGCATTGTTCATCGCAACGTGTATAAATACGCGGCTGCGTCGCGTGCTTGTTTGTCATCAAGACCCAAGTTCGGCATGGCTGTGCCCGCTTCCACGGAAGGTGGATTCTCAATCCAGCGCACCAGGTTGTCAGACGTATTCGGAAGCTCGCCCGCAATCATGGTCCGGCGGCCGAAGGAATTCAGCGGCGGCCCGAGTTCACCGTTGGCGGCATGAATTCCCGGAATCGTGTGGCATGCGCCGCAGCCGGCAGACTGGATCACTTCTCTGCCGTCGCGGGCATTCCCTCCACTAGCGACCCGGTAGGGCCCGGTCACGCGTCCGCCGGTGCAACCTTGCAACAGCAGGACGGGCAACGTCGCAGCCAATAAAAAATGCGCCTTCATCTGGCCCTCACACAAAGATCGATAATGGTGAGAGGAATGCCTAACAGGACGATTCCGATGCCAAGCGTGAAACTGACAAAGACTCCTATTAGCGCCATATATTCTTCGCGGCCGCGTCCCTCGGCGTTTGCCAGATTTCCGCCACGGGAAAGTTCTCGCCAGTTACGGAACGACACCCCGCCTGCCGAAATCGCCGTTACCAAAAGCAGAAGCGTGACTACCAGATAAAGCACCTTAACGCCGGGTTCGAGATGTGCTCCGCCGTAATGCTCCTGTCCCAGACATGCCTGCCAAGTGATCAGGAGGTCGATGATTCCCAGCGCAACCCAGGATGCCGCGGAACCGGCGAAGCCAAACCAGAGCCGCGCCGGCGATATAGGTTTTCGAGTTCGAGCTTGATCGTTCATACGGCTACAAATGGGGTCCTATATAGAGAACGGCGACCACGAAAATCCAAATCACATCCACGAAATGCCAATACATCGCGGCCACGTGAAAGGGGCGATAGGGCGACACCGGCGACGGCGCATATCTCGGCAGAGCCAACACATAAGCAAGGATCAGAAGTCCCGCGATCAGATGGGCAGCGTGAAAAGTCGTAATGGTGTAGAAGATTGACCCGTAGGAGTCGGTATAGGGCGTCAAATTCTCCCAGTGCGAGCGGTACTCGAAGGCCTGAAGCGTGAGAAATCCAAGCCCGATCAAAATGGTCAGGGCGAGAGCGATGCGTCCGGCGGTGTATCGCTGTTTTTTAACTTGCAGTTCGCCCCAGTGCAGGACCAGGCTGCTCACGAGCAAGACGACGAGCATGGGGATCGCGAAGTTCAGCTTTGGCAGTTCTTCGATTCTCCACCGCTCCTTATTGCCCTCCAGCATGAAATAGCTCGCGAACAGCGAGATAAAAAGAAAAGACTCCGTGAGGATGACCAGCCTCATGGCAAACGTGCCGCGCTCGGTTTCGAGTGGAACCGGGATTCGACGGACCGGGACAAGGGTCGCCGTGGTCATACCAGTTCTACCTCCAGTTTTTCCTGGGGTTCTTCCTGCGGCGTGGGCCAAAGCCAGTAGTAGCCGGCAAATAAGGTACCCACCACTCCCGCCAGTGCGACCCACATCCATTGAAAAATCAGGGCGAGAAATAACAGCATCAGGGTGAGCGCAACCAGAAGCGGAGAAATCGTATCCTCCGGCATTTTCATAATCGATTGCGGCTCGGCATCGAGCCAGGTAGTCGAAAGTGTTTCGCGGCCTTCGTCGAAGATCCGTTCATTGTTCGGGTCGTCTTCTTCGTCGTGGTCATCCCACAGCGGGTGACGCGAGACGACGGTCGGTATGTGTACGGTGGCGTAGGGAGCAGGCGGAGAATCCGTCTCCCATTCGAGCGAGTCTGCGTTCCACGGATTCTTGCCTGCAATCTCCCCCACGCGAAAGCTGCGAGAGAAATTGATGATGCTCAGCAAAATGCCGGTGCCGAAGATGAAGGCGCCGACGGTTGCCGTCATGTTTAGCCCGTCCATGCCGAGACCTGCGGGATAGGTATAGATGCGGCGCGGCATACCGCCCAGCCCCGCCAGATGCATGGGGAAGAACGCCAGGTTGAAGCCAACGAACATCACCCAGAAGCTCCATTTACCCAGTCGCTCATTCAGCATTCGTCCCGTCATCTTCGGCAGCCAGTAATGAAAAGCCGCGAAGACGGGAAATACATTGGCTCCGATCAGCACGTAATGGAGATGAGCGACTACGAAATACGTATCGTGCACCTGCCAGTCGACAGGAATGATCGCGGTAAAGATTCCGTTCAGGCCGCCAATTACCAGGAGCGCAAGAAAACCCATGGCGAAGTGCATGGCTGCGCTTGGAACCGGTCGTCCCTTCCAGATGGTTGCGATCCAGCAGAACACTTGAACGGCGCTGAAGATCGAAATGGTCATGCTCCCGGCGCTGAAAAAGCTCATCGCCATGTCTGACATGCCCACGGCAAACATGTGGTGCAGCCAGACGCCAAAACCAACGACACCCGTCAGGACAGTTGAGATCGCAACATACGGGTAGCCGACGATGGGCCGCCGCGAGAAGACAGGAATGATCATCGATGCCATCCCGGTTGCGGGAAGAAAAACTACATAGACCCACGGGTGTCCAAAGAACCAGAACAACTGTTGCCACAACAGCGGCTCGCCGCCCAGACGTGAATCGAAGAAATGCGTTCCCCAGCGGCGATCCAGTTCAAGGAATACGCAGTCCACGGTTAGCGCGGGGAGTGACATCAGAATCGCGAACGAGATGGTCAACGTGCTGTATAGAAATAGGGGCATGCGGCTGATGGTCATGCCGGGGGCGCGGAGCCGAAAGATCGACACGATAAAGTTGATGGCCCCGACGGTTGTCGAAATCGTAAGGAAAATCAAGGCCAGAGCGTAGAAATCCATGCCAAATCCGGGCGAATAGCGAAGACTGGTATAAGGGGCGTACGCAAACCAGCCGCCGTGCGGCGACTGTCCCATAAAAGCGCTAATGTAGAGCAAAATGCCCGATAGAACGAACGTCCAATAAGAAAAGGCATTCAGGCGGGGAAACGCCATGTCGCGCGCGCCAATCATCAGTGGAATCAGATAATTGGCAAAACCTGAGAGGATAGGGGCGGCATACCAGAAAATCATGGTCATGCCATGCATGGTGAAAAGCTGGTTATACGCTTCAGGGGTGAGCCAGGACTGATCGGAGCGCGCTAGTTGAATGCGCATGATCAGAGCTTCGATCCCGCCGACAATCAGAAAGATAAAAGCCGTCGCCAGGTAGCGCTTACCGATTTCCTTGTGATCGACAGTGGCGAACCAGCCATGGACCGTCTTGGGAGTTTCCCAGATTTCTTGCAGACGCTGCTGGACAGCGGTCGTGCCGGCGCTCATCACTCTTTCTCTGGCCCTGTCTAACAAAAACCAATGGGCGCACTAAAGATGTCTCCCCAGCGAAAAGGGATGCCTGGGAAGTTTCAGGGTCATCATCCATCCAAATACAGTTCATCCAGGTGCCAGCTTGCGCACGGGCGACGCGACGCTATCTCGCGACGCTATCTTATGTACATCATCATGCCGATCTGGTCGCTCGCGGGTTTTCTGGATTGGTTGTGGCACCGGCAAACGCGGATTGAGACGACCAGTGGAGTAAAGGAGTCCATAATGCACCTGCTCATGATGGCGGAGGCGGGAGCACCCATCCTAACCGGACTCTTTCTGGAGATGAACGCCGGAGCTCTCGCGCTCATGGGAGCAGGTTGGCTCGCGCATGAATCCTCCCGCGCGAAATGAGGCCGAGTCTTAGCGAGAACCTAATGTCATGACAGCCTCTACAATCGGCGTGACGTGACCCCCGACGTAGATTCCATCGGCAGCGTCTTTTCCGTGTAGCTCCACGCGCAACAAGCTGCGGCGGCCCATTTGTGTTCCTTGTTCGCTTACGAAGCGGGTGCCGGCAGCGTTCGAGATCAGCTTGTGACGCATCATGAGGACTGCCAATGGACCCATGCAACTTCCGGACGCCGCATCTTCTGGAATTCCGTACTCGGGCGCAAACATCCGCGAATAAGCCCCATCGGGCGTTGGCGTAAATAAGTAAACACAGAAGGGTTCGTTCTCCGCACCTCTTAGAGTCTTCAGGCCCGCCAAGTCAAGCCATGCCCGATCAACCGCCGCTTTATCTTTCGCTGCCACAACCACCGTGGGATTGCCCGCGCTCAGTAGTTGCGGCTTCATCGGAAGAATGTCCCGCGGTTCCAGCCCCAGCACTTCCGCGCAGAGAGAGGAGTCGTAGGATTTGCCTTCGTGAATCGGAGGCATGCGCAACCAAATCAGCGGGCGCTCTCCTTCTTCTATTCGAAGCGGAACCGGGCCGACCTGCTCTTCCAACATGAATGCGCCCAGGTTGCGCGGGACAATTTTTTCCTGCAACAGGACAAACGCGGTGCCAACCGTGGGATGGCCGGCAAATGCCAGCTCTTTAGCCGGCGTAAATATCCGCACACGTGCCGCGCAATCTTTGCGCGTTGCGGGAAGTACGAAAGCGGTTTCGGCCAGGTTGAGTTCTCGGGTAATTTTCTGCATCGTAGGTCCGTCGATGGCACGTGAGTCTGGAAACACGGCGAGCGCATTTCCCGCCAACGGCTCTGTCGTGAAAACGTCAACGACTGAGTACCGGTGAGAATTGGTCGGCGCCATTATTCGTCGACCTCCGCGACCAAGTCGATTTCTACACACGATCCGAACGGCACCTGGGCGACACCGAAGGCGCTGCGAGCGTGCATTCCCGCATCCCCAAATACCTGTGCGAAGAGCTCCGAGGCGCCGTTGGCGACCAGGTGTTGCTCGGTGAATGTGGGAGCGCTGTTCACCAGCACCATCAGCTTCACGATGCGCTTGATCCGGTTCAGGTCGCGCACCGCGGCCTGCAGCGTGCCCATGAGATCGATCGCCGCGGCACGCGCGGCGTTCATCCCTTGCTCGGTGGTGAGATTTGCTCCCAACTGGCCGACCCAAGGACGGCCGTCGATTTTGGCAATGTGGCCGGCCGAGAAAAGCAGGTTGCCGGTGCGCAAGAACGGCAGGAAAGCTGCTACCGGCGGAGTCACTTCCGGCAGCGTGATATTAAGCGCATCGAGTTTTTCGTATACGGACACTTTGTTCTCCTGACAGCCGAATTGTTCCTGGCATCGGGCAAATCCCGGTTTCGTTCAGTCATTTCGCCTGACATCGTTGGCACAATACATGTACACTTAGCTAACTGACGAAGTATATTGACACCAATTAATCCTTTTGTAAAGCCTGGAAAAGTAACGGGAGACTACTGAGGCAGGGCGACGCCAGCGGAGGGATTGAGGAATGCATGCGCCCGGCACCTCCGAGGTGTTCCACTTCCACAGCAAGGCCCAACAGTTTTTCTTCATTCTGTCCGGCCAAGCCACGATGGAAATCAACGGTGAGCGGCTGCTCTTCAAGGTTGGGCAGGGCGTTGCTATTCCGCCGGGTACGCGCCATCAATTTCGGAATCTTTCCGGCGAACCTGTCCGTTTCCTGGTTATCTCGCAGCCCCCAAGTCACGGCGACAGGATCATCGTA
>Ga0181522_10001530_pt1 | contig 14026 bp, 14 predicted proteins | sample PEATcosm2014_Bin_27_FD_121103 | JGI IMG/M metagenome (GOLD analysis project Ga0181522, IMG submission 121103) | Peatland microbial communities from MTU Mesocosm Facility, Houghton, MI, USA - PEATcosm2014_Bin05_10_metaG | ecosystem: Environmental > Terrestrial > Soil > Wetlands > Peat | place... | reverse complement strand
TGTCCCTTGAATCGCTGCCGCGAACTGAATCTTCGCACCTGCTGACGGTGAGGCTACTGCCGGTGAGACCGTAATCGACGTCACTGCAAGGTTCGATGGTTTGGCAAAACCGATACATCCAGAGACCCATACTATGGTTGAAGCAATACAGAGCAACAGTGCTCGAGCTTTTTTCTGTCGCAGCGAATTCATTTTGTCGATTCTCCCGTTTTGCAAAGTTCAATTTGTTTCAGGCGGTACATCCATTCCCGACCGCTTGGTAGGAGAGGGGTGCAGGCAGAGCCATGCTAGTGAAAAGGAACAGGGGTAATAACTGGCGGGTAGTTCAGATTAAGAGCGGGTGTGCGCCGCCTGCTGCCACCGGTACCATTGGCTAGTACCTTAGTTAGTACTTTTTGATATATTATATAGTAATATTTTTTACTGCTTAATATTCTCTAATATGAATAATGGAAGGTGCGAACCAGGTGATTGCAGGCAAAAATGCGACATGCGCACAACGTCGCGGAAGGTATGCCCAGTGGAGAGATGCAAATGTCGCCGCGCCAGATTGGCGTGCGGGATGCTGAAACGGTTGCCCGACATACAGCGCTGCACTCGGCGCGTCGAAACAAAGGCGGCGCGATCGGGTCGTGGCTGGCCTACGAACCGGGCATGCGGTCGTGGACCTAGCAGGCGAACCATGTTTGCAGCTACGGCTTCGTAACCCCGATGATCCTAAGGGAGACTCGGGGCCGGCGCGAAATGATTGCATGCTTGAAATCAAAGGAAAAAGTGAACCAAAGCGAGACCCGGGGGGCCTGGCAGGTAAAATCACGCATACCTACCGTATGCCGAAAGGATGCGAGGTTATCGCGCTCAAGCTGAATCAGGGGAAGACTCTAAAGACGGTGCCCAGCCCTCACTCTAAGGAGTGCAAAACCTGAACCGTAGCGGTAGCGCCTCTGGGCTTCGTCCTGGCCCTTATCGTCGCCTAATTTCGACCATTATGACTCGGCGGTCCAGACGTCGAGTGATCTTAAATATTACCATTCCTTAATAAAATATTGATTGCTTTTGGAGTTGGATACGCGTACGGTAACGTACAGATGGTATTGTCCAGCCTTTCAAGATGTCTTTAAGCTTAAGGGGATAATACCGAAATGCATTTTCATGGCGACATGCGCGCTATTCGAACTGCAACGTGATCTGCCATCTTTGCGAGGACTAGGCCGACTTCGTAATCTTTGGCGAAGCCCCCCTTGGGCCAGAAGGTTCCCGCGACATGAAATCTAAGCGTGGGACCACGTTCAATCCACAGGCCCATTCCGAATTAGCCGGAGCGTCGAGAAGGGTTGCTGGGTTCCTAAAAAAGCAAACTATCTTTTCTCAGGGCGACGCTGCGGATAGCGTCATATACATCAGAGAAGGCAGCGTGAAGCTCACCGTGGTGAATGAGAGTGGCAAGGAAGCGGTCTTGGCGATTTTTGGTCCCGGGGACTTTTTTGGAGAAGGCGGCATGGCAGGACAGACGGTGCGCATGGGGACGGCTACTGCAATTTCACCGACAACCGTGATAATGATAGGAAAAGACGAGATGATGCGCGTCCTTCACGGGGAACACGAACTGTCCGACCAGTTCATAATGTGCGTGCTGGCAAGAAACAACCGAGTTGAGGCGGATCTGATCGATCAACTCTTCAACTCAACTGAAAAGAGGTTGGCGCGCACTCTTCTCCTGCTCGCTCGCTACGGAGGAGGGGACGAGCCCAAACCAGAAATTCAGAAAATTTCTCAGGCGACGCTGGCGGAAATGATCGGCACTACGCGCTCAAGGGTGAATTTGTTCATGAACAAATTCAGGAAGCTAGGTTTTATCGAATACGACGGCAAAATCAAAGTTAACAAATCTCTTCTGACGTTTGTCCTGCACGAATAGGCATCCACCGGCTCTGCCAAACGAAGCAGTACAGCCTCCATCTCGATGCCATGATGAAGAACCAGAACGAACTAGCTTATGTAACACGCCCCGGCACTCAGCAGGAAATGGCGGAGCCAGCTTGGCCAGGTCCGCAAGAGTAGCGCTCAAGAACTCGGTCTATCGGGGGATGCGAGAGCTTTCTGGACGTCTTCCCTTCGCTTACCATCAGCCGAGAACGGCGTTCTTTGACCTCGGGGGATCGAAAACGTACCCCACTTCCATCCCCGAGGGCCGAATATCGCCCGCCAACCGTCGGCCAGATCTCCTCCGAATAGCCCCTAGACTAGACTACTTTTACTGTTCAATAATGCACACCAAATACTAAAACAGCATATAAATAGTCCAATAGTTGAACTTTTCCCGATTTGGAATGGTGGGGAGTTGGCGTCCGGGCTCGGGATCTCCTCTCAATTTTGTGCTTCAACGATTAACGAACTAGTACTGCCGAATGTCTAAAACGGGACAGACATTAATATTGTCATTGAATAACCTCCCTTGGAGTTAACTCAGATTGAGCCCGGTGTGGCGGTTGCGCGGAAAGGAACTGCCACGCCGGAATTTAGTCAAGGCGGTGACCATGTCTTCAGGATCCGATCAGAACTCGGATCAGGGTGTAGGAGCTTCTGCGCTTGACATACCTGAGCTGAGACTAAATCTCGTGCGAATCCTTTTTGTTCATCGTTCCCCAGCGGACGTTGAGCGCTGTTTGCATGAACTCAAGAGGATGCGCTTCACGGTCACTTCAGAGATCGTTGTAACTTCCCACGAGTGTGCTGAAAAACTTCGGTCGAATGTCTATGACGTTGTGGTCGCCGAGTACCCCAGCTCAAACTGGCAGGAAACGCAGCCTCTCGAGCTGTTACGCCGAGTAAAGAAGGATGTCCCTGTGATTTTCCTGGGTTATGACTTGAAACGCGAGGTCGCCGCGGACCTCATCCTGAAAGGTGCCGCAGACTGCGTTGAAGTGCATAACCTTGGTCATCTACCCGTGGCCATTCATCGAGCTCTGGACGAAAAAGTGTTGCGCGATCAACGTGATAGTGCCGAAAAGGACCTCCGACGGTCGGAAGCACGTTACCGGGCACTGGTGGGAAACCTAAACTACGGAATTTGCCGTTGCAGTCTCGACGGCGGCTTTCTGGAAGTGAACGAGGCAATGATAAAGATGCTCGGTTATGGGTCAAAAGAGGAACTGTTACCCATAGGTCTTGCGCGGGACATTATTCGAGACCCTGCCAGACGAGCACAATTGTTAGGTGAACCGAGCTACAATGCTGTCGCCGATCCTATCGAAATAGAATGGAAACGGAAGGACCACACGAAACTGAAGGTCCGAGTCAGCGGGCGAGAAGTTTTTAGCGAACGGGGCGAGTTGGAAGCGTATGAAGTCATCGCCGAAGACATTACCAGGCAGCGAGACCTCGAGGAGCATCTCCGTCGACAAGCAGCTAGCGATCCGCTAACCGGTCTGGCGAACTATCGTCACTTCGTAGATGTGCTCGATTCGGAAATTAAGCGCAGTGTGCGATCGAACCGAGAGTTTGCCTTGTTGTTTTTTGACCTCGACGGATTGAAGTTAATCAACGACCGCCACGGACATATGATAGGCAGCCAGGCGCTTTGCCGGTTGGCGGATGTTTTATGCTCTTGCTGCAGGGATATCGATACTCCTGCCCGCTTCGGCGGAGACGAGTTTGCTCTCATTTTGCCGGAGACCAATGCGAAAACGGCCAATCTGGTGGCAAAACGTATTTGTGAAAGCGTTGCCAGTGATGTCAACGGCCCAAAGCTCTCCGTGAGCGTCGGGATTGCAATTTACCCTAAGGACGGTCATACGATTGAGAGCCTCCTGGGCGCTGCAGATTCGGCGCTTTACTGGATGAAGCGGCATAGAATTCAGTCGTGCGATGCCGCGGGTCAATCGATCGTGGAGGAGACGATCAGAAATGAAACCGCAATTAGCTCCGAAGAAAACGGCAACCTCAGGAGAGCCGCCAATGAGCATTAACTCGCCCCTTCGCGATTTGCAAATCGAGAAGCCTCGACCCCGCGTACTGATCGTCGATGACGATGAACTGACGCGGCGACTCTGCAGCGAAATCACCCAATCCTGCGGGATGTCTGTAGAGACAGCCGCGACGACTGAGGAGGCCATTGACGTTCTCTCTCAAGGAGGCTTCGACCTGGTAGTTACGGACATTCGAGTCCCGGAGATTGGCGGGATGGAGCTCATAAAGCGAATACGTTCCTCTCAGCATGAAGTTGGTATCGTCGTTCTCACGGGGCACGGGACTATCGATATGGCCGTTGAAGCGATCTATTCAGGAGTTCTCGACTATATAACCAAACCGTTCACTGTCGAAGTCTTTGAGCAGAAACTAAGGAAGGTAGCTTCCGTCGCGCAATGCAATCGCAGTCGCCGACCCGTTCAGAATGCAACCTCATCTCCAGCTAACAAACTCATAGGTGAAACGCCTGAGATCACCCAGCTGCGAAGACAGATATTAAAGATGAGCAATCACGACTTCCCTGTATTGATCCTCGGAGAGACCGGCACGGGAAAGGAAGTGGTTGCGAGGGCGATTCATTGTTCGGGTCCGCGTGCCAGTTGTCCATTTGTACCGGTGGACTGCGCAGCACTCACACCGACACTCATTGAATCCGAACTATTCGGTCATGAAAAGGGAGCATTTACTGGCGCGATCGATGCGAAAATGGGCCTGTTTGAAGCCGCGCACACGGGCACGTTGTTCTTGGACGAGATCGGTGAACTCCCGAAAGAGCATCAGGCTAAGCTTTTACGTGTGCTACAGGAGCGGGAAGTTCGCCGTGTAGGATCCAATACGGCAAAACACATCAACATCAGGATCATCGCGGCTACCAACCGGGACCTGGCGGCTGAAGTGACTGCAGGCAACTTCAGAGCAGACCTATTCTACAGACTTAACGTTGTGAACCTCAGCCTACCTCCGCTGCGTGAACGAATGGCTGATCTGCCTCTTCTCATCAGTGCGTTTCTCGGCAAATTTGGAGGCGCCTTGTCCGATGGTTCCAGCATATCGCCTAATGTCTGGCCGAAACTATCAAGCCACCATTGGCCAGGGAATGTCAGGGAGTTAGAAAACGTCATCGAACGAGGGCTGGCCCTTGGTTCGGGCTCCGTGCTTCGCGAGGATGACGTCCTAGTTGGCCACGAAACGCAGGGCGCTGTAGCCCCGAATCACACCGACGGCCTGTTTTGTTTGGACGCAGTCGAAAAGCGCACGATCCTGCGTGCGCTCCGTCAAGCAAATGGAGATAAACTGACGGCCGCACGATTACTTGGCATCGGTAAGACAACGCTATACCGAAGGCTAAAACAATACGAATCGTATCAATCGAAGCCATAGTGTCCTTGAATTCTTAAGAAGACGGCCGCATCGCGGAGTGTTCGGCGCATGACTGAGAACTTAGGGGAGTTATACTGGCTCCTTGAACCCAAGACCTTCGAGACGATCTATTTAAGCCCAGCCCTTGAGAACGTATGCGGATGTGGTTCTGTCCGGGTCGATCCTCAGTCCTATCGGACCTTTATCCATCCAGACGATGCGGAAAGAGTTGTGCGGTCACTAAGTGAATTGAAACTGACAACTCACACTGAGCAGGAATTTCGCCTAGCCGTTCCCGGTGGCGCTGTGAAATGGGTGCTCGCGAATGCATCCATGGTACGAAATGTAGAAGGCCACGTCGCGGTGCTTTTGAATCTGACTGTTGATACTAGCGTACGGAAAAAGACGGAGGAAGTGCTTCGGGAAAATAACGGTCTCTATCGCGACCTAGCCGAACATAGCCGCGATCTGATCTACGCTCACAATCTAGACGGGACATTCGTATCATTCAACGACCGCGCATCAAATAGCCTTGAATATACGCGCGATGACATTCCAAATACTTCGATGAAGTTGTTCATTCCAACGGAAGCGTACGGAGAGTTCGACGGGTACCTTTCGCGAATCCGCACGTGCGGCGTCGCCTCGGGGCTGATGCGCGTTGTAACCAAAACAGGCCAATGCAGAATGTGGGAATACTACAGCACGCTTCAGACACAAGGCGTGACTGAACCTATCGTCCGAACCATGGCTCATGACGTTACGGACCAAAAACACACGGAGGAGACGCTCCGTAGCTCGGAGGAGAAGTTTTCAAGGCTATTTATGAGCAGTCCACTGGCGAGCGCGATCACTACGCTTGACGGTGACGAGTTCGTTGATGTCAATGAGGCATTTGAAAGGGAAACTGGCTTTCGTCGGGACGAGGTCATAGGCAAAAACGGTTCCGAAGTCAAGGTGTGGATCGACTCCGGTCAGCGATCATGCGTTCTTGCGCAGATTAAAGCTGGCGGCCGGATACGGAGCTTGGAACTTCACTTTCGCAATAAAAAAGGCACAGTTGAAACAAAGTTGTACTCTGCAGAGCTAGTCGAGGTTGGCAGAAGGCAATGTCTCCTTGTCGTGTGCGAGGACATCACGCAACGTAAGATTGTTGAAGAGACACTGAGGCAATCGGAAGCGAACTATCGGTCTCTGTTTCTGAGCAGCCCCTGTGGAATGTATCGCGTTGCACTCGACGGCGCTTTCATGTTTGTCAACGATGCGCTCGTCGAGTTGTTAGGCTACGACTCGTCTGAGGAGTTGCTATCCAAGAACCTCGAAGAAGATATATACGCGAATCCCGAGGAAAGATACCGCATCCTCAACAACGCGCAGCAACTGAATCCACTGAAGAGCGTTGAGGTCCATTGGCGACGTAAGAACGGCACTCTGGTTCTGGTTCGCGCGCACGCTAGGGGCTGGGTCAGCAATGACCTCGGGCAAGTCGTTGGGCTTGAGACGATGGTTGAGGATATCACTAAACAGCGGATTCTAGAGGAACAACTGCGGCAGATGCAGAAAATGGAGTCTCTCGCGCTGCTAGCGGGGGGAATAGCCCACGATTTCAACAACATTTTGACCGCGGTACTTGGCTATAGTCAATTAGCTCTAAAGACTTTGAAGCGGATCAGAACTGAAGGCCAGGTCAGCATTTTAAATGTACATCGCGGGCCTGATCTGGAGACTATCGATAAAACGAGAGCCCAACTGCAGCACATCGTTGAAGCCGCATTTCACGGACAGTCATTAACTGGCCAACTTCTGGCCTTTAGTCGTCACGAATCCCTTCCGGCTTACCCCCTCAACCTGGATGCAGAAATCAAGAACATGAGTGAAATGGTCAGAAGACTGATCGGCGAGCACATTAAAGTTCAGATACACCTTGAGTGTGAGTCTCAAAAAGTCCTAGGCGAAACTGGAGCTTTTGGCCAAGTTATCGTAAACCTTTGTGTTAACGCCAGAGACGCAATGCCGAAAGGGGGTCGGCTGACAGTTCGGACTTTGTCCGTTGACGTAGATCTTGCTTGCACCGAGCACGTGGGCGTACCCTGCGGCCGCTACGTCGTTTTGGAGATCGCTGATACAGGTTGCGGGATGTCTAAGACCGTCCAGGAACGCATTTTCGAACCGTTCTTCACGACAAAGCCAACCGGCCGAGGTACCGGCTTGGGGCTTTACACCGTTTATGCAATTGTGCATCGATGCGGTGGACACATACGTATGGCAAGCGAACCCGACCGCGGATCAACGTTCTGGCTTTACCTTCCCGTTGTAGATGCGCTGCCGACACAATGTCAGGTTGCACTCGATGGCCGTATTGAGCACCTCGGCAAAGGCACGGTTATGGTGGTCGAGGACGACAATCGTGTCCGAGAAATAGTGGCGATTCAGCTTGAAGGCCTCGGGTTTAAAGTGCTATGCGAAGCCAGTGCCGTCGAAGCAGTTCGAGATTATGACCAATTAAACGAAGGTATCGAGTTGCTGGTAACCGATGTCGTGATGCCAGAATTAAACGGCCTTGACCTCGCCAAGATATTGAAGGAGAGACAGCCGAACCTAAGGGTTCTGTACATGACTGGCTGGGCGCCAGCAGACCTCTTGCTTGCGGAAGCGCTTGGCCAGGATGCCGAACTTCTCCGCAAACCCTTTGACGAACGAGCGTTCAACTCTACGGTCCGGCATCTTTTGTCCCACCCCGAACCGATAAAAGCAGACGCTAAATTGCCCGTTTTGGCTGCCGGGGCCTAAGCTGCAGGCGTTCTCGTGCTCGGATAGCGGAAGCTCGACCCTGCAATGGCAGCATGTCCTTACACGGTACCTAATCTTTTTTCCAAATACGGTAGTGAAGTTAGAGAACCGTAAGCCACTCGCAGATCGAGGACGCTATGGAGAATTACTTCCTGCCTTGGCCATCGCTCCGAGCAGGGTGCCGTGGTATCTTGGCTGGGAAAAGATCATGTGCATTTCAGAACCCAAGTCTGATAGCCCGAATTCTCTGCGGAAGGGGCACGACCAACCTGCGGCCACTTCGGTACATGGCTGGCGGTATCACCACATCGGCATCCCCACTGACGTTCCACGACCCGGTGAATATTATCTGGAACAATTCAAGATGTACGTCTCCGCGTTTGAGACGAGTCCTTGCGGCATTCAATGGATGCGCTTCGAGCCCGATAGCCCGGTGCACGCCTTGATTAAGTCAGTCCCTCACATAGCGTTTGAAGTAGACGACCTTCAGGCTGCGATTGAAGGAAAGGAAATCCTCACTGCCCCGAATTCGCCTTCGGAAGGCGTTACAGTGGCGATGATCCTCGATAGCGGCGCGCCGGTTGAGCTCCTCGAATTTCGGCGTGATCTGAGTAGCGCCCCAAGGCGTTGAGACTTTAGGCGGAACGCAGCGGCGTCTCGAACGTCGGTTGCTGTTCGCTGCGATCTCGGAGAGATCCGTTGCTGGCCAACAAACAGCGATTTGGTTAACAATTATTCCACAAAAAATATCCTCGCTTTAATCATCGAGAACGCAAGCGGGCATAGCCTAGCCGGGAATACTTAACCGAACGTCACATACAACTTTCGTTATCCAATGCCACGCTCTGCTAATGCGGCATCGATGGTCGAGTCCGCCGCAGCAAGGACAACATGGTGTACATCGAGCTGGCCATTCTTAACGGCGATGAACCCAATAAGCTTCAAAAAATCGCCCGCAAGCACCTGAGTACGGTAGCCAGCATCGGTCATCACGGGCCATCCGGCTATCGGGTCGTTACCTTTGCTTGTCCCGATCGCGAGCGGGCCGACGCGTTGGTTGACCGACTGCATGGCAAGGATCGGGAGGCACTCGACTTCTACGTGGTAGATGACGTACAAGCCGATTCACCGAAGGACGTGACATGAGTACCTACTGCCTCCGTGATCGTCAACCAGAGCGCAATTCCTCGCCGCCCTTAATGCAGCTCCTAATTGTTCGCGCTGACGTTTTGTGTCGAGGCTGCGCTTATCGGCGACGCGATCCACCACTTGTAGCCGAAGGGGTCGAGTATTCCGGCATTGCGATCGCCGTAGGGCTGGTCTGCAGGTTCTCGCACCGACTTGGCCCCCGCCGCAATGGCCTGTTGAAATCTCGCGTCGCAGTCCTCGACATAGAAATGTAAGCTGACGGGCGAACCGCCGTAGTGGGTTGGACTGAGAGCTCCGATTTCCGGATGCTCGTCAGCCATCATGACGCAGGTATCGCCCATTTGGATTTCGGCGTGTCCGATGCGGCCATCGGGACGGTTCATTCGCATTCGCTCCGTTGCGCCGAATGCCGCCTTGTAAAACTCGATCGCCGCCGCGCAATCTCTGATGATCAGATAGGGTTGTAAGGTGTTATAAGAGTTGGCTTCGGATTTTATAGTGCTAGACATGGTGACCTCACGTATGCCCAATTGTTATACGGCAGCGGAGCGTAGTATTGTAAAAAAATGACCTGATCGGAAGTCTTTACGGGACGAAAGCGCGGCCCGAACAGGTTGCGCGATATCGCTCAGGGAAGCGGCGGAGAGAGGTTAACCGTAGAGCCCGGATAGTCTCACAGTAGTTTCCGGCCCGCGGTCAGCCTGGACCCCGAGCAGCTTGTTAAAATCGTAGCTTTCGTTATCCATCTCGCTCCCTAACTCAAACAAACCACAAGGCATTGGTAAACCGGATCAAGTGGAGGTCTTCCAAGTGCGACGACTCATCGTGATGTTCTTGGCGGCTGGGACGGGACTGCTCGCTCAGGAACAAAGCGTCGAACCTACCTGGTTGCATCGCGATGTTTCGGTCCTGCACGATCACGTGACTGACCTGACCAGCGAGTCGTGCCATTACACTCCGATCTTTGGCGAGGGAGACGTCGAATCGCGGTTGCCCCAGAGCGTAGTCCGCTTCGGGGAACTGACGGTCGATGCGAACGGCGCCTGCCAAACCGTCGAGTATCCGCGCCGAGAAGAGCTTTATTTCGTGCGCGACGGGAGTGGGGTTCTGCGGCACGGAGACGAATCTCATCCCTTGGCCCCCAATGATTTTACGTATGTGCCCCCGATGGTCCGACACCGTGTCTCCAATCCGACCAGTCAACCTCTCCGGCTTGTGATCACCACCGCCAGAATCCCGGCCGACACTCCGATTTCGCAGCCGGAGAAGTTCGTGGTGGCTAACCTAAGGGAGCTGACCGAGCAGACAGTAGAGGGCCATCCGAAGTCGGTGCTCTACAAGCTTCTGATTGGGCCTCGCACAGCCACACGCGACCGTATCAACGCGGCCTACACCGTCGCAGATTTTTTCCTGATGGACTTCGCATCCGCGGGCACAAATTTTCCGCACCATCACGAAACGGCGGAAGAAATCTATCTTGTGCTTGACGGAGAGGGAAACATGGCCGCGGGTGGGGGAATGGACGGAGTGGAGGGACTGCATCCTGCCAAGTCGGGAGACGCCTATTATTTTCGTCCGAATTGCACGGTTGGCTTCTACAACCAGGATAAGCCCGGTGCGAAAGCTCATATTCTTGCGGTAAGAATCTTTGTCCCGATGCCGAAGAATCCGGATTGAGTTGATGGTCTGCGCTGGCGTTTGACTTCGTCGTCAGTGACAGGGGCGGCTCAGCGGAATGGGAACAGACTCACGGAAAGAAGAACGTGAAGCGCGCCTTGACATCGACCGGCCTTCTCAAGGAGTTAGCGTGCGGTCTCTAGAACCCGCGGCTTCGTTTAGCAGGTGCAGAATCGGGACGGTCGCTAGCGTTGTAACGATAGCCATCACCACAAACATCGTGAACAGGGCCGGCGACAGCAATCCCAAGTCTAGTCCCACGTTCAGGACGATCAACTCCATTAATCCGCGAGTGTTCAACAACACCCCGAGCGATGCCGCCTCTCGCCAATCCGATCCGGTCAGCCCCGTTTCAACCCGAAGTAACCCACTACAGGCACCTGTCCAACCATGAGCAATTGCCAGAGCTTGACCCTAACCGGCCTTCTCGAAGGACTTAGCCGTAGAGGCTGTCCTATACTTCCGCTACGGCCGTCCGTCGCGCGCTATCGCAACACAGCGCGATACGGCGGAGGCACTTCGGAAAACACTCTATGAAAGCGATCCTACGCGCACACTACGGCTCGCCAGACGTGCTGCAGTTCGCGGAGGTACCAACGCCTGAGCCGCACGACAATGAGGTACTGATTAAGCTTTGCGCAGCGTCGGTAAATCCACTGGACTTGTTTTTGATGAAAGGCGCGCCGTGGAACCGCGTGATGCCCGGAATGCGCACGCCGAAGTGCAAGGTCCTCGGTTGCGATATTGCCGGGCGGGTGGAAGCCGTGGGCAGAGATGTGAAGCAGTTTCAGCCGGGGGACGAGGTGTTCGGAGTGACCGGTTTTGAAGGGAACGGCTTTGCAGAATTTGTATGTGCTCTTGAAAATAAACTGGCGCTGAAACCCGCCAACCTTTCGTTCGAGGAAGCGGCGGCGGTACCAATCGCGGCAATCACCGCCCTGCAGGGTCTTCGCGACAAGGGACGGATTCAGCCCGGCAGCAAAGTTCTGATCGAAGGCGCATCGGGTGGCGTGGGTACATTCGCGGTGCAGATTGCCAAAGCGTTCGGCTCGGAAGTTACTGCCGTCTGCAGCACAAGGAATGTGGAGAGGGCGCGATCGATTGGCGCGGACGTTGTCCTCGACTACAACCAGGTCGATTTCGCACGTCGCGGGCAGCGTTACGATCTGATCCTGGGAGCGAACGCCCATCACTCCATCTTGGATTACCGGCGCACGCTCAGTCAGAACGGAATTTATGTCGCGGCCGGAGGCGGTGTGGCTCGGGTTCTCGAAGCTTTTTTGCTGGGACCTGTGGTTTCACGGATCGGGCGCAAGAAGATGACCTTTTTTATAGCGAATATAAACCGGAAGGATTTGATGTTTCTGAAAGATCTACTCGAAACCGGGAAGGTTGTGCCGGTCATCGATAGACGTTATCGGCTGAGTCAAACGCCGGAAGCTCTTCGTTATTTGGCAGAAGGACATGCTCAGGGGAAAATTGTAATAACCGTTTGACGACCGAAGTGATTCTTCTCATTTCAGAAGGCAGCATCCGCAACGCCATCCCGCGCGCAGGGATCGGTCCCGATGTGGATTCCACACATCCACTTGAATCGCACGAGCAGGCGTGGCCGTACAGGCTGATTCGACGACGGCGCTCCTTGTAGGTGCCGTTGCGAATCATCAATAACTTCGTTTATCTGGAAATTCTGATCCAGCCGTTGTGCATTAGCGGTGCGCCGGATGAGTCGGACGCCGCGTGCCTCCGATTCAAAAACGAGTTCCATCGCGTGTGAATCTTCGACGAAGATTCGCGCGTCGCGCCCAAGGGTTGCGGCGGAGCATCCAACCGACCATGAGATATATGGCATTTGCCACGGATTACGACGGAACGCTGGCCACGGATGGTCGCGTCGCGGAGCGCACGCTCGCGGCGCTGGAGAGCCTGAAGGCATCGGGGCGGAAAACCTTATTGGTAACGGGACGGCATTTGGGCGACTTGCATGCCGTTTTCCCTCAGAACAATCTGTTTGACCGGATCGTCGCGGAAAATGGCGCCGTGCTCTACGATCCGGCCAGCCGTGAAGAAAAAATCTTAACAGAACCACCGCCTGAGGAATTTCTGGCGGCGCTGCGGGCCGCTGGTGTTCGATTCGACGTGGGGCGAGCGATTATTTCGAGCTGGACACCTGCGGAAACCCCCATCCTGGATGTGATCAAGAAGATGGCGCTCGATTACCAGGTGATTTTCAACAAGGGCGCGGTGATGGTTCTGCCCTCAGGGGTCAACAAGGCGACGGGAATTAGGAAAGGGTTGGAGGACCTGCTGTTGTCGCCGCACAACGCGGTCGCGGTCGGCGATGCAGAAAACGATCACTCTTTTCTGGCTGCGAGCGAGTGTGGCGTCGCAGTGGCGAACGCAGTGCCCGCGCTGCAGGCGCGGGCTGACATTGTTACAAGGGCGAGCCGAGGAGATGGAGTGATCGAGCTGATCGGCCAAATGCTCAAGGACGATCTGCAGGACTACGACGACCGGCTGAAACGATCTTCGGTCGCGATCGGGGTAAACAAAGACGCCGACGGCGGCGAGATTCGACTCGTACCGAACAGAAACAGCGTGCTGGTGGCGGGTGCATCGTCGAGCGGAAAGTCGTCGGCGGTAGCGGGAATGCTGGAGGAGATGGCGGAGAAAGCCTATCAATTCTGTTTGATCGATCCGGAGGGGGACTTCGAGCACTTCGCAGGAGCCCTATCGATTGGAAGTCCGACCGACCCGCCGGACCCGAATGTAATTGCGAAGGGACTTGAGGGGACACAAAGCCTGGTCGTCAATTTGATGGGAGTGGCGCTTCGCGATCGACCAGCCGCGTTTGCCGCGTTGTTGCCAAAAATCCTGGAAGTGCGGGCAAAAACGGCGCGACCCCACTGGCTGGTCATTGATGAAGCGCATCACCTGATACCTCTGTCATGGTCGCCAACTTCGAGCACGATTCCGCAAGAGCTGGGTGGGACGATCTTGATCACGGTGCATCCCGAGCATGTGTCGCCGGCGGCGCTGGCTTTCGTGGATGTGGTGATAGCGACGGGCCAATCAGCGGGAG
>Ga0181522_10001528_pt1 | contig 14028 bp, 14 predicted proteins | sample PEATcosm2014_Bin_27_FD_121103 | JGI IMG/M metagenome (GOLD analysis project Ga0181522, IMG submission 121103) | Peatland microbial communities from MTU Mesocosm Facility, Houghton, MI, USA - PEATcosm2014_Bin05_10_metaG | ecosystem: Environmental > Terrestrial > Soil > Wetlands > Peat | place... | reverse complement strand
TTCGTCGATCTGGTGGCGCTTCTTCACCTGGATGATGCAGCCGCCCCAATCGGTCATGCAGTACGGGATGACCACGTTCTGCGCGATGCCCGGCTGCAGCCGGTTGCACAGTTCGTAGATCGCGGCCTCGCGTACCGTGGTGTCGATATTGTGATCGTCGAGCATGTGCACGCCGAGCGCGAAGATGATCGGCTTGGTTTCCGGCTTGCGCATGGTGATGCCGGTAACGTGGAAGGTCGGCGCCTTGTACGACTTGCCCATATAGCCGGCCCATTCCGGGTGGAAATGGTAGCGGCCCTGCACGCCGGCGTCTTCGGCTTCCTTGGTCTCGAAGCGGCGGTCGCGCGGATTGACGTAACCTTCCAGCACCAGTTCGCAGTCGGCGAGCGCCATGGCGTCGACAGTGCGCGCTTTCACCAGCCGGATCGGCGCGCCCTGCACCGCCGACGCAATGCCGATCTCATCGCAGCCCATCGGCAGCACCGCGTAGTCAAAGCCGGCGCCGGCCAACAGCGTACAAGCCGGCGGCACGCCGAAGCACATGGTGATCGGCACCGGCTGGTCTTCTTTGTAATATTTGTTGACGACCTGCCACATATGCGAGCCGGGCGAGATCTGGAATGTGCCGACATTGCCCCAGCGGAAGTTCATGCGGTTGTAGCCGAGGTCGGACCCGCCATCGAATTGCGGGCCGGTGACGCAGCGGATGCCGGAGCCGACGGTCAGTTCCGGCTCGTAGGTGGTGTGCCGGATCGGCACCATCCACTTATTCACGTCGTCCGGCTTCTCGACTACGAATTCCTGGCACGGCGCGTCGCCTTGCGCGATCTCGACCGGCTTCATCGGATGCGACAGCGCATAGGCGAGCTTGCGTACGCGCTCAGCATCGTCCTTCCAGCCGAACATACGGTTGATGATCGCCATGTCACCGAACAGATTGGTGATAACGCGGTGATTGGGTTTGTCCTTGACGTTGTTGAACAGCACCGGACAGCCGCCATCCATGTGCTTTTGCAGGCCGGTGACCTGCAAATCGGGATCGACTTCCTTGTCGGTTTCGATCAATTCGCCGGAAGCGCGCAGCCATTCCAGCGTACTACGCAGGTCAAAAGCCTGGTTTGGCGTCGCGCTGGCGTGCTGTTCCTTGCGCACTGGCTGCTGCATTGTGACGTTCCCATTGCATAGATTTCTAAGTATTATCCGCCCGCCCAACGGGAGCTGTCAACGCCGATGCCGCCTTCGCGATCGCAACCTGCGCGCCGCGTATCGCGCTTTCCCGCGGAGACAAGCAGCGGCTATCTGGTGCGTGACGCGCATCGCGCCTTTCAGAAACTCCTGGAGCGGCGCATCGCGCCTTACTGTGTGACCCGCGGCCAATGGTATTTTTTGCGCGTGCTGTGGATCACCGACGGTCTGTCGCAGCGCGAACTGTCAACGCGCGTTGGCATGATGGAGCCGACCACGGTGATAGCACTGCGCAGCATGGAACGATCGGCCCTGATCCGCCGGGTACGCGGCGCTGACGACCGGCGCAAAGTGCGGGTGTTCCTTACCGCCAAGGCGAAACGCCTGCGCAACGAATTGCTCGGCGTCTCGCGCGGCATTACTGACGCGGCGGAGCAAGGTCTCGGCGTGCGTGAACTGTCGTTGTTTCGACGCGTCATCACGCGGATGACTGCCAATCTCGACCGGATCGAAGACTGAATTTCGCTAGGCGGCGGAGAACGTCCGCAAGCCTCTGGCAATCGCGCTACGCAGGGTTTTCGGAACGAAACTGAAGCGCGGGGCCAGACCGGCCTTGCGCTTGGCCGCCGCCGAGGCCGAGGCCGACGCTCCAGATCGAGCACAATGTAGCTCGCGCGGCGATCCTTGAAACGCGGCTCGCCGACGCTGCCGGGATTGATCAAATAATAGGCGTCCTCGTGGAGCCGGACTTTCCGTTCGAGCCGGAATATCTCCTCGCCGTTGCGATACTCGTAAACGCCGGCGTGATGGGTGCGGCCGAACGCGCAAATGCGCGCGCCGGATGGATGGACCTCAAGCGCCTCGAAGCTCAGCAGTTGCCGCTCGGCGCTGTCGAGAGCGACGGTCTCGGAGCCGATCTCCGGATGAAGCGCGCCGTGCACCGCCAGTACCTTGCCGTCGATATTGGCTTTGAGCGGAAGGCGATGGAGGAAGGGTAAGGTCGTCGAGCGTCAAATTCTGCCGGGTCCAGGCGATTGCGCGCGATGCAGTCTTGTTTAGAGTCTTGGCGGCACTGCGTTTGCACGCGGCGAGATCGTGACTGCCGGCGATACAGGTAACATTGTTTTCGCGTATAAGAGCGATGCATTCGGCGGGCTGTGTATTGTAACCGACGATATCGCCGAGACAGACGATACGATCCACCGCCTGCGCCGACATATCCGCGAATGTCGCGGTGAGCGCTTCGAGATTGGCGTGTACATCGGAAATGAACGCAAGTCTCATGAATTCGCCCGCGGCTTTCCCGGTTGCGGATAGAGAAACGGCCCCAGCGCGGCGCGCAGGCGGCAGACCAGATGCCACAACACCGGTGTCTGCTTGATAACGCGCTTGACGTGGCGCCGCGCGATCGAGCCGATGCTTGCCGGCCAGCCGCGCAAGGTTGCGGCGTTGCTATAGTCGTAAAGCGGCAACCGGATATCGGTCCATTCCAGCTTGTAGTGCTCGTCGCCGATAGTGAAATCGAAGCATCGCATCCCGAGCCCAAGCGCGTACGCCAGAAGCTCACGCAGATGCAGCATGCCGGGACCGTGGCGGGTCAAGCGGCCGTCGCAATAGCTCGCCAATACATGGTAGTAGCAATCGCCAAACACCAGGGCGAAATTCGCCGCCGCACAGGTCGGCCCGACGTCGACGCGGCTGACATGGGCAAAATGCCGTGAATTCGGGTTGGAGGCGAAATCGGCGAAGAACTCCCGGTAACCGGGCCGGGCAAAGATATCGCTGATGCCCTTGCGCGCAAAAATGCGCTTCTTCTGTTCCCACAAAATTCCGAGCGTGTCGCGCAGATCGTTCGGCTCCGTGACGGTGCGGAAGGCGATCTCGCCGTGCTCGGCCATGCGTTTGCGCTTGGCGCGGTCGTGCCGGCGCGTCGCCGAGGAGCGTTTGGCGCGATAGAACGTCTCCCAGTCGCCCTCGAGCCGCGCGATATGCGCGCTGTTGGCATTGGCGATGACGTCAAGAGCGATAAACGGGTTGGTCTGACCGCCAATCGTTTCCGGCATCTTTTCGAATTCGATCCAGTCGTAGCGCAGCTTGGACTCGGAGCGCAGGCGCAGGAGCACCTCCTGCCACAGCGCAAGGAAACGCACGGCGGTGACACGCTGCGAGAAATCGCGCGCCAGCAGAGGCGCGTTGTAATCGGAGAGCTCCTGACCGAGCCAGCACAGTCGCCGCATCAAACGTCGCGGCTCGACCGCAAGCGGCGCGATGAATGCGGTTGCGCCGTCGGCATAATGGCCAACGACGATTGCCGGTACCACGCCGTCCCGGCAGCCGATATGGCGCTGCCAGGCCGCCAGCCATTCGCAGGTCTGAAACGGTGTCGCATCGACGACGTGTTCGAAACGCCGCCATTCGCCTTCGATTGTGTCGAAGCTGATGTGAATGCTGAAGGTCAGGTTCGGCGACGGATCGCGCGAGAAATCGGCCCAGCGCGAATCGGCGAGATGGCCGGCGTCAGCCGGCAAAATCGCTGTCCGAAAAGCTTTGAGTGCTGTCGCGCGTGTCACGACTTCGATTTAAACGCACCGAGTGACCATCGCGTTTCCTTAGGGGAAAACCTTTAAAGCCGCACCCACGGCCCGCGGTTACATCGGGTTAACGTAAAGAGATTGCGGCCTCCCGTCTTAGGCAGCCGTGTCGGTTTAGCGCAGCCTGTGCAATGGAAAGGGCCGCTCGACAGCCGTATCATTAACTTAATAATTTCAGCCGGCCGGAACTTGCCGGCGCCACTGGGGGAACATCATGAATTGCCGCCACAACTGGCTTGGCATGGTCGGCTTGTGCCTCATTGCCGTGACGGCGGCGAGCACCGCGCATGCGCAGGCCGGCACTTATCCAAACAAGGCGGTGATCATAATTTCCGATGCTCCTCCGGGCTCGACGCCGGACGTCGACACGCGTTTTACCGCTGACAGCCTTACCAAGGCGATGGGACAGCAGTTCGTCATCGTCAATCACGCCGGCGCCTTCGGCAGCATCGCCGCGCGTCAAGCGGCCGAGGCGGCTCCCGACGGCTACACGCTATTCATGCCTTCGCTTGCATCCTTCATCGCGCCGCAGGGGGCCGCATCGAACGTGCCGTTGATGCTGCCGCGTGATTTTCTGCCGATCGGCTTCACGGCGGAAAATCCGATGTTCGTCGCCGTCAATCCGGCGCTTGGCGTCTCGACCCTGCCGGAACTGATTGCGCTCGCCAAGAAGCAACCGGGAACGATCTCGATCGCGGTGACCGGCGTCGGCCGGCTTACGCATCTGACCGGGCTGGTGCTGCAGGAGCGCGCCGGCATCCAATTGCTGCCGGTGCCCTACAACAGCGGCCCCGCGGCGGCCATCGCCGACGTCGGGTCGGGCCGGGTGTCGATGATCATCGAGGGCTATTCCGGCATCATCGGCGCGGTCAAATCCGGACAGCTCAAAGTGATTGCGGTTGCCTCCGCGACACGGCTGCCGCAATTCCCCGATCTGCCGACGGTTGCGGAGACGATCCCCAACTTCGCCGCGACTGGCTGGCAAGTCCTGGTCGCACCACTCGGTACGCCGAAAGACATCATCGACAAAGTCAGCGCCGATCTTGCCAAAGGCATGGACGATCCGGAGTTCAAGAAAAACCTTGCCAATATCGGCAGCTATTCGCACGCCATGACGCCCGACCAGACGCTCGCCTTTGTCGCCAAGGAGCAGCAGACGTGGCTGCCGGTGGTCGCGAAACTGCCGCCGAAGTGACGCGTTCGGCTCCATTACACCGGACGCTTTCATCGACTATAGTCCCGGCTCCGTCGTGACGGGCCGCCGCGTCCCGCGGCCCGATTGTCGTGAGCGGATTTTGTCAGGGAGGTTCCATGTTGACGTTGTACTACGCCCCCGGGGCGTGCTCGCTTGCCTCGCATATCGTGCTTGAGGAGAGCGGCGAGAAGTACGAGCCGAAAAAGGTCGATCTCGCTGCCGGCGAGCAGCGCACCGAGGCTTATCTGAAGATCAATCCGCTCGGACGCGTTCCGGCGCTCAAACTCGACGATGGCCAGCCCTTGACCGAGAACACTGCCATCCTGCCCTATCTCGGCAAGCGCTTTGGCTTATGGCCGGAGGATCCGGGCGCGGAGGCGAAGGCGCTGTCGCTGATTGGCTTCTTTGCTTCGAGCGTACATCCGGCGCATGCCCATGTCGGCCGGCCCGAGCGCTATACCGACGACACCAGTGCCTATCCCGGCATCAAGGACAAAGGGCTGAAAACCTTCCACAGCCTCCTCAAGCAGATCGACGGCATGCTGGCCGGACGCGAATGGTTCTCCGACAGCTATTCCGTGCTCGATCCCTACGGCTTGGTCTTTTACACTTGGGGCGTGCGCCGCGAACTGCCGATGGCGGAGCTGAAGAACTACACCGCGCACAAGGACCGGCTGATGAAGCGAGGGGCCGTTTCCAAAGTAGTTGCGGACGAGAAGGTCAAGATGTGAGGACGATCATGCCGTCTTCTGCACCTTCAGCCCGAGTTCGTTGATGGTGCGCTCGCGCATGATGAATTTCTGAATCTTACCGGTGACGGTCATCGGAAACTCGTCCACGAATTTGACATAGCGTGGCACTTTGTAGTGCGCGATCTGGTCGCGGCAGAAGCCGCGGATTTCTTCTTCAGTCGCAGTCGCGCCAGGGCGCAGCTTGACCCAGGCGCAGATTTCCTCGCCGTAGCGGTCGTCCGGCACGCCGATCACTTGCACGTCCTGGATTTTCGGGTGCCGGTAGAGGAATTCCTCGATCTCGCGCGGATAGACATTCTCGCCGCCGCGAATCACCATGTCTTTGATGCGGCCGACGATGTTGCAATAACCCTCGGCGTCGATGGTGGCGAGATCGCCAGTATGCATCCAGCGTGCCGCGTCGATAGCTTCACGGGTGCGTTCCTCGTCGCCCCAATAGCCGAGCATCACCGAATAGCCGCGCGTCAATAGCTCGCCCGGCAAGCCGGGCGGCACGATGCGACCCTCGAAGTCGACGATCTTGACTTCGAGATGCGGCTGGATGCGGCCGACCGTGGACACGCGCCGTTCCAGCGGGTCCGTAGTCGAACTCTGGAAGCTGACCGGGCTCGTCTCGGTCATGCCATAGGCGATGGTGATCTCGGACAAATTCATCTTGGCGACGCAGCGCTTCATCACCTCGATCGGGCACGGCGAACCGGCCATAATGCCGGTGCGCAGCGATGAGAGATCGAATTTTGCAAATTCCGGATGGTCGAGTTCGGCGATGAACATCGTCGGCACGCCATGCAGCGCCGTGCAGCGCTCCTCGGCGACTGTTTCCAGTGTGGCGAGCGGATCGAAACCCTCGCCGGGAAACACCATGCAGGCGCCGTGCGTGACCGCGGCGAGATTGCCCAACACCATGCCGAAGCAGTGATAGAGCGGCACCGGGATACAGAGGCGGTCGTCGGGCGTCAGCCGCATCGCCTCGCCGATAAAGAAGCCGTTGTTGAGGATATTGTGGTGCGACAGCGTCGCGCCTTTGGGAAAGCCGGTCGTGCCCGAGGTGAACTGGATGTTGATCGGTTGGTCGAATTGCAGTTGCGGGCCGAGTTCGGCGATGCGCTTCCCCTCGCTTTCGCCGCCTCGCGCCAAAATCTCGGAGAAACGGAACGCACCGGGATGCCAGCCGTCGCCAAGCAGCACGACCGAACGCAGCGCCGGCAGCCGCCCCGATTCAAGTTTGTCGGGCGTGGCGTGGCCGAGCTCAGGCGCCAGCTCGCGCAATATGCCGACATAGTCGGAAGTCTTGAACCGCTCGGCGAGAATAAGCGCCTTGCAACCGACTTTGTTGAGCGCGTATTCGAGCTCGGCGACGCGATAGGCCGGGTTGATATTGACCAGAATCAGCCCGGCTTTGGCGGTGGCGAACTGCGTCAGCACCCATTCGCTGTTGTTCGGCGACCAGATGCCGATGCGGTCGCCCGGTTCGAGACCGAGCGTCAGCAGGCCGGCGGCAAGTCTGTCGACCTGTTGCCGCAACTCGCCGTAGCTCAGCCGCACCTTCTGATGGCGCACGACCAGCGCCGGGCGGTCCGGATATTTCTCGCATACCGCGTCGAAGAACCGGCCGATCGTCTCGCCGATCAGCGGAATTTCGCTCGTGCCATTGACGTAACTTTGCGTTAGCCCGGCCATTGCGTGTTCCCCGTCCGCTCTGCGGCTTTGCCGGAAGGCTACACCGCTTGCTAAACTAGCCGCAACACGCGCAATAAGCGCGGCCCAAGGAGAGTCATGGAGAGTTCCGAACTTTCGGTATCGCTCTGGCGCGGCGCGCGCGAGGGCCGCTACGAGACCTACAGGGTGCCGCGGCACGAAAGTCAGACCGTGCTCGACGTCGTCACCTTTGTGCAGCGCCATATCGACCCGACACTGTCCTATCGTTTCGCCTGCCGTGTTGGCGTGTGCGGTTCCTGCGCCATGACCATCAATGGCCGGCCGCGCTGGACCTGCCGCACCCATGTGGCGAAGGTTGCCGGCAGCGGGCATCTTGAAATCGGCCCGCTCGAAAACATGCCGGTGATCAAGGATCTCGCCACCGACATGGCGGAGTTTTTCGAGAAATGGCAGCGGGCGAAAGGCGTGTTCTCGCCGTCGCAGACGCGGCAAGACCCCATAGCGCAAATCCGGCCGGATTCGCCGGCGCGCATCGCCGCCGACGCAGCGATCGAATGCATCAATTGCGGCGTTTGTTACGCTGGCTGCGACACCGTGCGTTGGAATGCGGATTATCTCGGCCCAGCGGCGCTGACGCGGGCATGGACTTTGCTCAACGACGAGCGCGATGACGGCGATGTCGCGCGCCTGCAGGCCATCTCTGAGTCCGGCGGCTGTCATTCCTGCCATTCACACCAATCCTGCCAGGAGCTTTGCCCGCAGGCGCTCAATCCGACCGGAGCAATTGCCGGGCTCAAGCGGCGCAGCGCGGCGGCCTATCTCAAAGGCGAGATCTCATGAATGTACGGCTCTATATCTGGCAACGGGCGACCGCGACGCTGATGGCGCCGCTGGTGCTCGGCCATATCGCCGTCATCTTCTACGCCACGCGGCAAGGTCTTACGGCCGCGGATATTCTGGCGCGCACGCAAGGCAGCGTGCTGTGGGCATCCTATTACGGGATTTTTGTTGCCGCGGTGTCGATTCATGCCGCGATCGGCGTGCGCAATATTTTAAGTGAATGGTCGCCGTTGCCCGACCACGGCGCCGGTCTATTCGCGCTGCTATTCGGCGCGGCGCTGGCGCTGCTCGGCTTTTACGCAGTTGCCGCTGTGGTGCTCGTATGAGCGCACGGCACATCAAGCACCGCAGCAGCGGACTTTGGCTCGCTGCCATGATCCATCGGCTGTCGGGCCTGGCGCTGGCGATCTTCCTGCCGTTTCATTTTCTGGTGCTGGGGCTTGCGATCCACGGTGGCGCAGGCCTCGACGGTTTTCTGCGCTGGACTGATCAGCCGCTAGTCAAGCTTGCCGAGGGCGGCTTGGTGTTTTTGCTCTCGGTGCATCTTCTCGGCGGCTTGCGCGTGCTGGTGATCGAGAATTTTCCGTGGCACGACGGCCAAAAGCAGCTTGCGACCGTCGCCGCCGCAATATCGGTTGTCGTCGCGGTCATTTTTCTGGCGAGGGTGTTCTGAGGATCGCATGAACGTCGAGCAACTCAAGACCGACATTCTGATCCTCGGCTCCGGCGGCGCCGGATTGTTCGCCGCGCTGCATGCACAGAAAGCCAATCCCGCGCTCAATATCACCATTGCCTCTAAGGGCCTCCTCGGCAAATGCGGCTGCACCCGCATGGTTCAGGGCGGCTACAACGTCGCCCTCAATCCCGGCGATTCGATCGAGCGCCATTTCATGGACACGATCGAAGGCGGCAAATGGCTGCCGCATCAGGAACTTGCCTGGACGCTGGTCACGACCGCGATCGAGCGCGTGCGCGAGCTCGAAAACGAGATCGGCTGTTTCTTCGACCGCAATCCGGACGGCACCCTGCACGGCAAAGCCTTTGCCGGACAAACCTTCGATCGCACCGTGCACAAGGGCGACCTCACTGGCATCGAGATCGTCAACCGGCTGATGGAGCAAGTGTGGACACGGCCGATCCGGCGGCTCGAAGAGCATCGCGCCATCGCGCTCATTCCGGCAAAGGACGGTGCGCTTGCCGGCGCACTGATGATCGACGTACGCACCGGCGTGTTCCGTTTCATCGCTGCGCAGGCGGTGCTGCTCGCCACCGGGGGCGGCCCGACCATGTACCGCTATCACACGCCGTCGGGCGACAAGACCATGGATGGGCTCGCCATGGCGCTCCGCCTCGGCCTGCCGCTGCGGGACATGGAAATGGTGCAATTCCATCCCACGGGATTGCTCGCCGGTCCCGATACCCGCATGACCGGCACGGTTCTGGAGGAAGGCTTGCGCGGCTCCGGCGGCCATTTGCTCAACGGCGCCATGCACCGCTTCATGGGCGACTACGATCCGAAGCTCGAACGCGCCACGCGCGACGTGGTCAGCCGGGCCATCTATGCGGAGATGCGCGCCGGCCGCACCACCAGAAACGGCGGCGTTTACATCAAGATGAGTCATCTGAGCCCGGCCAGGGTGGCGAAGGAGTTCAAAGGCATGGTCGATCGCTGCCGCGATTGCGGTTTTGACCTTGCCGGCGGGCTGGTCGAGGTGGTGCCGACCGCGCATTACTTCATGGGCGGCGTGATCTGCGAGGTCGATACCGCGACCGAGCGGCACGGCCTGTTCGTTGCCGGCGAGGACGCTAGCGGCATGCACGGCGCCAACCGGCTTGGCGGCAACGGGGTCGCCAATTCGACCGTGTTCGGCGGCATCGCAGGCGACGTCATGCCGCGCTGGATCGCGCAAAATCCCGGGCACCGCGCGCCCGATATGCAGACGCTTGAGGCGGAGGTCGAGCGCGCGCTCCATCCGTTCAGCCGCAAGCCGGGCGATCTCAACGCGCTGCGCGAGAAACTTCTCGACGTGATGTGGGACGACGTCGGCGTGGTGCGCGACCGGGCAAGCATCGCGCGCGGCATCGCGGCCATCGACGGCATCGAGGCGGAACTTATGGCGACCGGCGTTGCCGATGCCGGTCGGCAGTTCAATTTGACCTGGCACGATTGGCTCAATCTGCGCTCACTGTGCGAGATAAGCCGGGTCATTGCGCTCGCCGCGCTCAAGCGCGAGAATTCCCGCGGCGCGCATTTCCGGTCCGACTTTCCCGAGCCGGGCGATCTCGCGACCTCGACTTTTACCGTGGCGCGCCAGACCGCCGCCGGGATCCAAACTACCGACCGGCCGGTTGTCTTCAGTCACGTCAAGCCCGGCGAAACGATCCTGCGCGACGCGATCGCGGCCGAGTGAGGTAATCATGATTCCGCTCTCGTCGATCCAGCGCACCGCCGAAGATTTGATGGCGAAAGCGGCCATTGAAATCCCCGACGATTATCTCGCGGGGCTCCGCCGCTGCGCCGATACCGAGAAGGGCGATCTCTCCGCCTTCGTCATCAAGGCGATGCTGGAGAATTACGAGGCGGCCAAGGAAGACCGCCGCGCCATGTGCGGCGATACCGGCCTGCCGCGGTGGTACGTCAAGATCGGCAACGAGGCGAAGATCGAAGGCGGCCCGGTCGCGCTCGAAGCGGCGCTGCGCCGCGCCACCGCGCGCGCGACGACCAACGTGCCGCTGCGGCCCAATCGCGTGCATCCGCTATGGCGCACCGATCACAACAATAACGTCGGCATCAATGCGCCGGAAATCGAATACGCCTTTCATCCCGAGGCCGACTGGATCGAGCTGACCACCGTGCACAAAGGCGGCTTGTTCGGCTCCGATTACCGCATGCTGTTTCCCGGCGACGGCATCGAAGGCATCAGGAGGTTTTATCTCGACACGCTGATCGGCTTCGGCAAGCGCGGGCTTGCCTGCCAACCGGCCATCGTTGGCGTCGGGCTGGGCGGCTCGAAAGACACCAGTATGGTACTCGGCAAGCAGGCGTCATGCCTGCGCATCGTCGGCTCGCGCAATCCCGATCCGAAGATCGCGGCGCTCGAAGAAGAGTTCAAGGAGCTCGGCAACTCGATCGGCATGGGCGCGATGGGTTTTGTTGGGTCGTCCATGGTGATCGATTGCCATATCGAGGTCGGCTATTGCCACACCGGCGGCATGCCGATGTCGGTGCACATGTTCTGTCTGTCGTCGCGGCGCGCCTGCGCGCGGATCGCGACCGACGGCGGGGCGGCGTTCCGCACCGATCCGATGTGGTTCACCGATTATATGCGCCGCTCCTCGGTCGAATGGGGCCAGCAGGCGGCGGAGGCGGCGGAATAGATGGCCGATCTTAAGACCGTTCATATCGATCTGCCGGCGCGCACCGATGATCTGCGGAAATTGGAAATCGGTTCCGTCGCCTATCTCACCGGCCGCGTCTTCACCGCGCGCGAAGGCGTTTACAAGCGCGCTATCGGTGACGGCTTCGGTATGCCGGCGGGTAAAGATGCCCTTGGCATTACCAATTTCCACTGCTCGCCGGCGGCCAGCATCAATCCCGACGGCAGCTATACCGTTGGCGCGGTCACCGCGACTGCGTCATTTCGGTTTGCACAGTGGCTTGACGGCTGGTTCAAAATCTCCGGCTGCAACGTCATTATCGGCAAAGGCGGGATGACGTCGCAGACCTATCGTGAGCATTTTGTGCCGAACAACGCGGTCTATCTCACCACTGTCGGCTACGGCACCGGCGCGCTGCTCGGCCGCGGCATCAAGCACGTCGCCAACGTCTATTGGCTGGAAGAGCTTGGCCTAGCGCAAGCCGTGTGGGTGCTCGACGTCGAGAAATTCGGCCCGTTCCTGGTCGAGAGCGACCTTGCCGGCAATTCGCTGTTCGAGCGCGAGAACGCCAGGATCGCGCCGGGGCTGGAGCAGCATTACGCCGGCACCAAGCCCGCGACGCTCCGCCGCTACGGCGAGACCGACGATAAGACCAAGGAAGTGATTTGAGGCTGGCTGGTACAGCTGGGTGGACTCGAACCACCGACCTCCTGATCCACAGTCAGGCGCTCTAACCAACTGAGCTACAGCTGCACGGGGCCCGCGATCGGCGCGGAACCTATGGGTAACGCCTGAGATTAGCAAGAAGCCGGTAACGCCGCCATTAAACGACAAAAGCCCGGGCCAGGCCCGGGCTTCCCCTCCCCGCAATTAGCTTTGCGAGATGCAGTCCGCTAAAGGCCGCCTCAGGCGACCTTGGCGAACGCCTTGTTCATGCCGCTCTTGATCGGCTCGGCGGCGTCGGTCGCGACTTTCTGCGCCAGCGCACCGAGTTCCTTGCTCTGTTCGGTGAGCGCTTCGAACTGCTTGCGCGCATGAGTGCTCGACAGCTCGATTACTTCCGACAGCGTCTTCGCGGTGAGCAGCTCGCCGGCATAATCGAACGCCGCATTGGTGTTCACGCGCGCCGCCTCGATGACCTTCATGCCGTAATCGGACGCGCCTTTGCTGGCGGTCGAATAGGTGGTTTCGAGGACGTCGGTCGCCTCTTCAGCGGCGGCCTTCATCTTCTCGTAGGTATCCTTCGCCTGGGCGACGCCGCGTTCCGCGAATTCGCGGAAGGCTGCCGGCATCTCAACCTTCGGGATTTCGAACTTCGGCATCTCGAACTTCGGCATCTCGAAAGCGCTGACTGCGGGTTTGCTCTTCACTTTGGGTGGGGTCGTCGTTGTGGCTTCAGCCATCACACGTGTCCTTGCATTTGGCTCGTTAGTTCTTGGGCTGTCTCACCTGGAGAAGTTTTTTTAAGTGGCCTCGCCGCCCTTTGCGCGATTGCCTGGATGCGGTGACCGCGGCCACACCTCTTAAGTTTGCAAGATTGGAGGCCCGGGCACTTGCTGTTGAACTACATAGCAATTTTTTTGGTGCATTGCAACAGGAATTATTGCAACGCACAAACTAAGGCAGATGGTTGAATTAATTGTGGTTTTGGAACCGAAGCCAGGACTTCAAGTCTTAGTCTTCGCCGCGTCGGCCACGATCTTGGCGGCAGCCTGTCCAAGCTCCTGAGCCTGGGTCGAAAGCGTCTGCATTTGCCGGCTGAGATATTCGGATTGCAGGGCCATCACTTCAGCCGGGTCCTTGGCGCGCATCAGCTTTTGCGCAAATTCGAACGTCGCCGCCACATTTTGCTCGGCATAGGTCATCGATTTGTGCGCGATCTCCGAGGCGCTGCTCTGGGCCGCTTTAGCGTGGCCCTGTAACTGCCCCATCGCTTTATTGGCCGCGTCGATAAAGCCGTCGAAGGCTTTGCGCGCCTGCGTCACGCTCTGCTCGGCGAATGCCCGCATCTCGTTCGGAATTGCAAACTGTTCGAATGGATCTTTCGCCATTACACGCTCCTCGTCCCACCGGCGGCATTGATCCTACCGCGATTTACGGTTCCACGGCCATCGGCAAACGACGTCCCCGCCTAAGCCTCGGAGCCGGTTAAGGTTATCCCGGCTTGCCGGGGCTGGAGGCGGCCGCCGCAATGGACGCCGCCCGCGCCCGGCATTATTAAGAATTCCTTTACGGTACGAGTTCGGTCGCGCATGTCGATCGTGGAGAGAGAGCTCGCTTTGTTGCGTCATCCGCGGCTCGCAGCGCTCGCGACGAGCGCGTGGCCGGCTTGGCTATGGAGCGTGGACGGCTCGCGCATTCTGTGGGCCAACGGCGTCGGTGCGGCAATCTTTGATGCCGCAACCGTCACCGCGCTGACACAGCGCCG
>Ga0181522_10001527_pt1 | contig 14033 bp, 8 predicted proteins | sample PEATcosm2014_Bin_27_FD_121103 | JGI IMG/M metagenome (GOLD analysis project Ga0181522, IMG submission 121103) | Peatland microbial communities from MTU Mesocosm Facility, Houghton, MI, USA - PEATcosm2014_Bin05_10_metaG | ecosystem: Environmental > Terrestrial > Soil > Wetlands > Peat | place... | reverse complement strand
CGCTGTCAAACGCATAGAATTGCACGCCGGTGCCTCGGGCCCAACTAAGTGTGCAGCATTCTACACCCGCGCAGCGGAGGTGCCGGGGTTTTCTACGACAATTTAACGGTGCGGAAATCTTCGGAGAAGCGACAAAAAATCGTAACCATGTAACGAAATTCAGATGTCCTGCACTATCCCAGTAATATCGGCTAGTGGTTACTAGCACACATGGCCGATCCGCCGCATGAGTTTATTGGCGGGCTGAGTGGCGCACCCATCATCGGTGCCTCGGCGGTGGGCGCGCCCTTCAAGAAAAGGTGTGGAGACCGGGTAATCGCCGTAACTTCGAAAGTGCAAGGGGGAAGGCCTTCGAAGACGGCGGTCCCGGTCCTATACCTGAAACGCCAGCGGCAGTTCATCACGCCAGCCACGCGCGAGGAAAACCACAATCCACACATGTCTAATGTCTGGCCGGGCCGGCCGGAGGAGAAGCATTGCGCGTCTATTAGCCCTATCTGGCAGATCGCGGAAGCGAATTCCTCTCGGTGAAAATTCTCTGTGCTCCTAACCCCTTTTCTAGGCGTGGGTTACAGCCTATACCGTATGGTTTGTACTACGCCGACCCCGATAATGTTATTTCTGGAACTCAATCCGACTCTCATGAATGAGCGGAAGATCGAGGTATCGGCGAATGAATCAGCGACAGTTTTGCACCCGACTTCTTCTGGCGGTACTCATCGTGTTGGTTTCAATGGTGAGTTGGGGACGGGCCGCCGATACAAATGAGCAGTCCGATCTTTCCAAGCGGCTGGCGGCATCGACGCAGGTACTCAACGAGGTAATGGCCACACCGGGTAAATCGATTCCTGCGGGCGTTATCAAGCGCGCCGAGTGCATTGCTGTCTTTCCCTCGACGATTGAGGTTGCTGTTCTCGTGGGCGCCAAACACGGGAAAGGCTTTGCGACTTGCCGAACAGCAAAAGGCTGGAGCGCTCCTGCTCCACTCGACATTTCAGGCGGAAGCTGGGGTGCACAGCTGGGCGGGGAAGCAGTCGACCTTGTGCTGGTTGTGACCGACGACAAAGGTATGCAGCAGCTGGAATCGGGCAAGTTCAATCTCGGGACGGAAACATCCGTCACGGCGGGCCCGATGGGAAATCAAGGTATGCAGATGAACTCCGATGTCATCAGCTATTCGCGCGCACGAGGGGCCTTCGCAGGAACGAACATCAGCGGTTCATCGATTACGGAAGACCAAGACAACGCGCGTGCTCTATACGGCTCGTCGGAATCCATGGCCGACATCCTGGCGGGCAAGGTGACTCCTCCGCAAACGAGCCTGTCATTTTTGTCGACAGTTCAGAAGTATGCGGGTCGGACCAAGCAAAAAGACTGAATCGCACAGCTTGCGCCAACAAACTACCGTTCCTAGTTCACATCTTTACTTATTTCGAATCTAAGGATGTCCAATGACCGAACGGCACACTAGCGTTCCGCCCGAGACCACTTCAGAGCCAACGAAAATGCCGCGGGAGCAGGAACTGCTGTTTCGCGAGATCCTGGCGCTATTCGAACTGCGTGAAATCCCTTATGTGGTAGCCGGTGCGTTTGCTCTTCAAGAGCACACTGGCATTTGCCGCGACACGAAGGATCTCGATCTTTTTCTAACGGCCCAGAACGCTCCGGTCGCGTTGAAGTTACTTCGGGAAGAGGGGTTCGAGTGTGAGACATGCGACCCGGTTTGGCTCTTCAAGGCGCATCGTGACGAATTTTTTGTTGATCTGATTACAGGTATGAGCAATGCTGCGATTGTGGTTGATGACTCATGGATTGAGCGCTCGAAACCCGCAGTTGTGCTTGGCGTGCCAACCCTTGTATTAGCCGCTGAAGAGCTGATTGCTTCCAAATTGTTTGTGACGCGGCGCGAGCGCTTTGACGGCGCGGACATTGCGCATGTGATTTATGGCACCAGGGGCAAACTTGACTGGGACCGCGTGCTTCGACTGGCGGGAGAAAACTGGGAGATGCTTTTCTGGGCTCTTGTTTTGTTCCGTTACGTGTATCCCGGACAAACGCAGTTTGTTCCATTTGATTTGTGGCGCGATCTGTTGCGGCGCTTTGAAGATGCGGTTTTTCATTCAGAGTCCAACGCGAAATTTCGCGGTAGCCTGATCGACGACAAGATGTTCGCCATCGACGCGAAGGAGTGGGGGCTCGGGAACCTGATGGAGGAGTATCGGGAACGGCGGTTGAAAATGGTCCCAGAATCGGACAAGAATTCATGAGAATTGCAGCCACAGCCGATCTGCATTTCTCCGCCTCCCGCCATAACGCGTTGCACGACCAGTTGAGCCGGGTGCGGGAGGAGGCCGATATTCTCGTGCTCGCGGGTGATCTCACGAATTACGGGAAAACTGAGGAGATGGAGCCGCTGTTGAATGTCGTGGTGCGCTCAAGGGTTCCGACCGTTGCCGTGCTTGGAAACCACGATTATGAAAGTGGGAAACAGGCCGAGTTGATGCGCATGATGGAAAGCTCAGGCATCAAAGTCCTCGACGGAACGGCCTATGAACGCGACGGAGTGGGATTCGCAGGCACCAAGGGCTTCGTGGGCGGTTTCGGGCGCGGCGTACTCACTGCGTTCGGTGAACCTGAGATTAAACAATTCGTGCAAGCGTCAATTGACGAGGCCCTCAAACTCGAACGCGCGATGGCCCAGCTTCGTACTCCGAAACGCGTCGTGGTAATCCATTACTCTCCCATCGCCGCCACGGTGCAGGGCGAGGCCGCCGAAATTTTTCCGTTTCTTGGAACGACGCGGCTTGCCGAGGTTGTCGACCGTCATGGCGCCGACCTAGTGCTTCACGGTCACGCTCATCATGGACAGCTGGAAGGAAAAACTGCGGGCGGAAGTCCCGTTTATAATGTCGCGATCACGTTGTTGCAGGCGCGGGAACCCTCCGCAGTCTATCGAGTGTTCGACATATAGGCTTTCTTCGCGGGATGCTCGATGCCACAAACCAATGTTACTTCCAACTCGATGCGGTTAGGCGCACAGGTCACTACAGACGGCGGTGTGGAATTTCTTCTGTGGGCCCCGAAGTCGCGTTCAGTCTTTGTGCGCATATGTGGCTCCAATGAACTCGTTCCGATGGAGTCATTGGCCGACGGCTACCATCACGCGATCCTGCCAAACCTGAAACCGGGCGCCCGCTATTTCTACCGCCTGGAGAACGGCCGCGAATTCCCCGATCCGGCCTCACGCTTCCAACCTGAAGGCGTGCACGGTCCGTCGCAAGTGTTCGATCCTGAGACTTTCAAATGGACCGATCGCAAATGGAAAGGGCGATCTCTCGGAACCACGATCTTTTATGAGTTGCATGTAGGCACTTTTACGAAGGAAGGGACCTTTGACGGTCTGATCGCACAACTCCCGGAACTTGTGGATCTCGGGATCACAACTCTGGAGTTGATGCCGGTCGCGCAATTTCCCGGATCGCGCAATTGGGGATACGACGGCGTCTATCCGTTTGCGCCACAGAATTCATACGGCGAACCGGAATCGCTGCAGAGGCTGATCAACGCCGCACATGCCCATTGTCTTGCGGTCGCGCTGGACGTCGTCTACAACCATCTGGGTCCGGAAGGCAACTACCTTAGTGCATTCGGCCCTTACTTTACGGACCGTTATCGCACTCCCTGGGGCGAGGCGATTAATTATGACGGCCCTGAAAGTGACCAAGTAAGGAGGTTCTTCATCGAAAACGCACTCTACTGGCTGGAGGACTTTCACTTCGACGCTCTACGTCTCGATGCTGTCCACGGAATTTACGATTTCGGCGCTCGGCATCTGTTGGCAGAACTGAAGTCGGAGGTATCACAGCTTTCAGTGAAATTGGGGCGCGACATGCAACTCATTGCCGAGAGCGATCTAAATGACTCTCGACTTCTGCAAGAGCCCGAGCGTGGAGGCTATTCGCTCGATTCTCAGTGGAGCGACGACTTTCACCATTCTGTTCACACGCTGCTGACGAAAGAAGATCGTGGTTATTATTCAGATTTTGGTGGGATTGCTCCTTTGATTGCGACTCTTAGAGACGGTTGGTTTTACGAAGGACAATACTCTCCCCATCGGCGACGTCGACACGGGAACTCGCCGCAAGGACTCAAGCCGTCAAAGTTTGTGGTGTGCAGTCAGAACCACGATCAAGTGGGCAATCGTGCGGCGGGAGATCGTCTCGCCAGTCTTGTGAACTTTGAGACTCTGAAGCTCGTGGCCGGAATCACACTGTTGTCCCCGTTTGTTCCTTTGTTGTTTATGGGAGAAGAGTACGGTGAACCGGCACCGTTCCAATATTTCACAAGTCATGGCGATCCTAACTTGGTTGAAGCGGTGCGCCGCGGCCGCCGCGAGGAATTCGCGAGTTTTGGATGGCAAGACAGCGTGCCCGATCCGCAGGACGAGCAGACATTCAAGCGATCGCATCTAGATCAATCGCTGAAGACAAAGGAGCCGCATCGGACTCTCTATCACTTCTACCAAGATCTCATTCGAATTCGAACGGAACTCAAGATAGGCTGTAGTGCTTTGCACACCGTTCGAGAACTGCACGACAGTGCACTGTTGCTCGCGTATCATGGCGACTCCCAGCATTCGGCAATGGTTTTTAACTTCTCTGAATTTCCCGTCACCGTGACCGTGCCAGAGTTGGCAGGGAAGTGGATGATCATGCTTCAATCTGCATCCACGAAGTGGAGTGGTCCAGAGTCCACCTTGCCTGAAGTAGAAACTTTTTCGGCGGATCTCGAACTGCGAATCTTTCCCTATTCGTTTCTTGTATTGAAAAGGATCTCGACCATTTCGGAGGCGGAGTGAAATACGTTTGCATTCACGGGCACTTCTATCAACCGCCGCGGGAAAATCCCTACCTCGAAGCGATCGAGTTGCAGGATTCCGCTTATCCCTATCACGACTGGAATGAGCGCATCACGGCCGAGTGTTATGCGCCGAATGCGGCATCCCGAATCCTGGACGCCGAAAATCGGATACTGAAGCTCAAGAATAACTATGCGCAGATCAGTTTCAACTTTGGCCCGACGCTTTTGTCGTGGATGAAAGATCAGGCGCCACACGTACACGCGGCGATTATTGAGGCGGACGAGGAGAGCCGTGAGCGTTACTCCGGCCATGGTTCGGCGATCGCTCAGGGTTACAACCATATGATCCTTCCTCTCGCGAACCGGCGTGACAAGGTTACGCAGGTGAAGTGGGGGATAAAGGATTTTGAAAGCCGCTTCGGCCGAACTCCAGAGGGAATGTGGCTGCCGGAAACCGCGGTGGATACCGAGACGCTGGAAGTCCTTGCGGAGAATGGAGTCCAATTTACGATCCTTGCGCCTCGGCAGGCCAAGCGCGTGCGATCGAAAGGCAGCACCCGATTTCATGACGTGACCGGTGCCCGCATTGATCCGGCGCGTGCCTATGCAGCAAGACTGCCTTCGAAGAAGCGGATCAACCTATTCTTCTACGACGGTCCCATCTCTCAGGGCGTAGCTTTTGAAGGGCTGCTGAGTGACGGCAAGCGATTCGCCGATCGCCTGATGAGCGGATTTTCGGACGAGCGTCAGGGGCCGCAATTGGTTCACATTGCGACCGACGGCGAAAGTTATGGCCATCACCACCACTTCGGCGAGATGGCGCTCTCTTATGCGCTGGACGAGATTGAGCGGAATGGCGTCGCTAAACTTACCAACTACGGCGAGTTTTTAGAGAAATATCCTCCGGAAGATTTTGTAGAGATCGTTGACAACAGTTCCTGGAGCTGCGTCCACGGGGTTGAGCGGTGGCGCAGCGACTGTGGCTGCAATTCGGGGGGGCACGCATGGAACCAGCAATGGCGAGCACCCCTGCGTGCCGCGTTGGATTGGCTGCGTGACCGCCTCGCGCCGATATTCGAGAACCACCTGAAAGCATATTTCCGGGATCCCTGGGCTGGCCGGGACGACTATATACGGGTCATCCTTGACCGTTCTCCGGAGACGCGCGCGGCTTTCTTCAACGATCACACGATTCGCGCACTCAGCTCCGATGAGCAAGTGAAAGTTCTCAAGCTCCTTGAAATGCAGCGTCACGCAATGCTCATGTACACCAGCTGCGGCTGGTTCTTCGATGAACTCTCGGGAATCGAGACGGTCCAGGTCATTCATTACGCAGGCCGCGCCTTGCGTTTAGCCGAAGAGTGCTCCGGTGAATCCATTGAGGCTGATTTTCTTAAGCATCTTGGTGAGGCCAAAAGCAATCTCCCCGAACATGGCGATGGGGCACACATCTACGAAAAGTGGGTCAAGCCCGCGGTGGTCGATATTCAGCGTGTTGCAGGTCACTACGCCATCAGTTCGTTATTTGAGGCGTATCCCGATAAAACCCGCATCTATTGCTACGAAGTCGACCGGCTCAGTTATTCGCTGGAAGTCGAAGGGAAGATGCGGGTTGCCACGGGTTCGGCGCAGTTCCGCTCAGCGATCACAGATGAATCCATGAAGCTGGGTTTCGCCGTTCTGCATCTCGGTGATCACAACGTCACAGCCGGAGTTCAACCCTTCGAGAATCATTCGGAGGAAGAAGAAAAGAAACTGGTGGAAGCATTTGCACAAGCCGATACTGCCGAAGGCATTCGCCTGCTTGATCACATCTACGGAAAGCATGTCTTCTCGCTGCGCACGCTCTTCCGCGACGAGCAGCGAAAGATCGCGAATTTGATTCTGACAGACTCTCTGAATTCCGCTGCTGCCGTGTACCGAACCGTATTTGAGAGCCAGGCGCCGTTGATTCGTTTCCTGAACGGGCTCGACATCCCGGTTCCAAACGCCTTGAAGTCCGCAGCAGAAATAGCGCTCAACAGTCAATTACAGCAATTATTCGATCGCCCCGAACTTGACTTTGACGCGATTCGCAGTTTGTTACGAGAAGCCTCAGCCAGCAAAATCTCTCTGGACGGAACGACTCTCGAGTACAAGATGAGGCGGCGCATCGAGAAGGAAGCCTCGGAGTTCGCAAAGAATCCGTCTGATGCTGCCACAGTGGAGCGCATGCTCAAACTCCTGGATCTGCTTCCTTCGTTGCCATTTACCGTCGTGCTCTGGGAAGCACAGAATATGGTGTATCGTCCGCTGATGTCGGCATATGAGCAGAATGGCTGGCATACTCCTGGCGCGGATCCAGTCGCGGTCCAGCGTCACGACGAATTCAATCGCCTGGCTGCGCAACTCCACATCTTGCTCCCTCAAGGCTAGAGATGCCACAGACGCGACTGCCATCGTCCACGTATCGCATCCAGCTCAACTCGGAGTTTCGTTTTGCCGACACTCTCAAAATCCTTGATTACCTGCACGAGTTGGGCATCTCTGATCTCTATCTCTCCCCGATTCTGGCTGCCCGGAAGGGTAGTACACACGGATACGATGTCATCGATCCCACCCGCATCAATCCGGATCTTGGTACCGAAGAAGAGTTCGCGACCCTGCAGAATGAACTCCAGAACCGAGGCATGGGTCTGCTCTTGGACATCGTGCCCAATCACATGGCTGCAAACGCCGAGAATCCATGGTGGATGGATGTGCTGGAAAACGGCGCTCAGTCGGCCTTCGCAGCATATTTTGATATCGACTGGCATCCCCACGCCCGAAGTCTCGAAGGGCGAATCTTGCTTCCCGTGCTTGGACGACCCTTTGGAGAGGCTCTGGATTCCGGTGAGATCAAGCTGGTCTGCAACGACGGTCGATTTTACATTCAGTACTTTGAATCCTTATTTCCAGTAGCTCCTCGTTCCTATCACGCGATCTTAAACCTCCATGCGGGTCGGCTGAAGAACTCTCTCAGCGAGGAGACCGGCGCATACCACGAGTACTCCGGAGTTCTCTCTTCCGCGCTGGATCTTGCCCGCGCTGACCGCCGCGTCGCGAGCAGTGCACAGGAGCAGCGGTTGCGGTTCGAATCCACGCGCGACCGATTGCGGTCGCTAATGAGCAATAGTCCGGAAATCGCGACGCTGGTTCGAGAAAACGTGGCAGAAATCAATGGCAGGGCAGGTGATGCGGGAAGTGTGGGACTCCTGCAGCGGTTGCTTGCCGAACAGAGCTACAAAATATCCTTCTGGCGGAACATGAACGAGAGCATCAACTATCGGCGGTTTTTTACCATCGCTGATCTAGTCGGAGTCCGGGTGGAAGACCCAATCGTGTTCGAGTCGACGCATGGTTATGTGATGCGGTTAGTTGCGAAAAATCCGCGCTCGGGACTTCGCATCGATCACATTGATGGACTGAGAGACCCACTTTCGTATCTCACACGCCTCCAGGAGCGGCTGTCGCAGGATAAGAGTTCAACGGATGCGCAGTCCTACGTGGTCGTAGAAAAAATTCTTGCCCGCGGTGAGGATCTTCCCGAAGACTGGCCAACGAGCGGAACCACGGGATACGACTATGTGAACGCGGCAAATGGAATCTTGGTCGATAGCGAAGGTGCGCGCCGCATCGAAGAAATCTATTCGGAGTTCATTGGTCGCAAACAGGATTTCTCGGACATTCTCTATCAGAAGAAGAAACTGGTTATGGACACGCTGTTGGGCGTGGAAATGCGTACACTGGGCCGCCAGCTAGCCGAACTCGCGGCCCAAGACCGGTATGCGCGCGAGTTGGAGCGCGTTGGGTTGATCAATGCCTTGATCGAAGTTACGGCTTGTCTTGGCGTTTACCGCACGTATATCCGCAATATGGAGTTGCCCGCCCACGCGACCCACTATATCGAAGAAGCGATTGCCGCGGCGCGTGTGCGAGCACCCCATTTAAGTTCAGCATCGTTTGATTTTGTTCATGAAGTTTTGTTGATCCTGAACCCTCCACATGTGCTGGCAGACCAGCGCGAGGCCCGCCTGAACTTCGTGATGCGGTGGCAGCAATTTACGGGACCAATCGTCGCCAAGGGTCTTGAAGATACAGCGCTATACGTTTACTACCCGTTGCTATCGCTGAATGAAGTCGGGGGAAATCCGCGGCCCACCCAAGCTTCCACGCTCGACGAGTTCTACTCCTTCCTAGAACAACGACAGATCCATTGGGCCGGAACACTCAACGCCTCGTCGACCCACGACACCAAGAGGAGCGAAGATGTTCGTGCACGAATCAGCGTGCTCTCGGAGATGCCGGAAGAATGGCTCAGACACCTGGAGTTGTGGTCGGGGCTAAACGGAAAGCATAAGCAGCAGGCGGAGGGACTATCCGCACCGGACCGCAATGAAGAATACTTTTTATACCAGACTCTGCTCGGCGTATGGCCCCTCGATCGGCAGGCGGATGAGTCTTTGATCGAGCGTGTGCAGGCGCATCTCGTCAAAGCGACTCGAGAAGCTATGGTCCACACTCGCTGGACACGCCCCAATGAGCCGCACGAACAGGCGTTGCAGAAATTCGTTGCGAGTATCCTGGATGAGAACAATCGAGAATTCCTCGACGACTTCCAAAAGTTTCAAAAGAAGATCGCCTATTTCGGAATGATCAATGGACTCTCGCAGACTCTGCTCAAGATTGCAGCGCCGGGCGTAGCTGATTTCTATCAGGGCTCCGAGTTGTGGGACCTACGGCTCGTCGACCCTGATAATCGGGGCCTCGTTGACTTTGAAAGAAGGGAAGCGGCGCTCAAAGAAATCGGGAAATCCGAAGGTGAAAACAAAACGGAAGCTTTGGCCCGTCTCGTCGATCACTGGCACGATGGAAGGATCAAACTGTATCTCATTCGGAAGGCTCTCCGTTTCCGTCGCGACCATGATGATTTGTTTCACGAGGGTGAGTTTGTACCCCTGCGAGCCGTAGGGTGTCACGCCGAAAACGTCATCGCATTTCTTCGGAAGACTTCATCGACTTCGGCTTTGGTGGTGGTGCCTCGTTGTCTCTCTCGGATCGCCGGAGAATTCGGGGGGGAGTCGAAGAAAATCGACTGGTGCGACACCCATATTGTTTTGCCTGCGGGTAGCCCACCGATCTGGAGGAGCATTCTAGAGCCGAAGGAATTGGTATCTCAAGATCGACAAAGCGGAGCCAGCTTGATGCTGAACGAGTTGCTCGGCGATTTTCCAGTAGCTTTTTTGAAAGGCTCGTGAGGGATATGGCCAGCAGACGGAATTGAGACTATGTATCACCATCTACGTGAATAAATACGACGAAATACTGTGAATTACTCTGTTGCGCCCTGCAACCAACTCGAGGTCCGGCTTGCTCCAATGCTATGTTGGATTTTCGGTGACTACCGTCACTTTCAACGGTTGCCGGTGTCTCGTGCGTATGATAAAAACAAGACAGTTCAGCATTTAAAAGATGTTGCATCTCGCCAACCTCGACAATCCACGTCGCAAGACGACCGGCGCGCTGCTGGTGCTTTTGGCTGTGTGCTCGATTGCGGTGAGCGTCGCTACTCGATACTGTTCCCCACAGTATTCCTCGATCACCAGAACTCACGTTGTACACAAGCATTGCTCGTCTGAACCAGGGCGTCAAAGGTTAACTAAAAGCACGGCCAACTGGTTGCCGCCGGTTGGGCAAACCGCAATTCTGCAGTCGCCGACTGTTTATACTCCATTGTCTTCGGTTGGACCATCGGCAACCACGCGATTCCTTGACCAAAGCCTCGCGAATCGCCCCCCTCCATCCTCTGATTTGCTCTCCTAGTGTGTGCAGCCGAAGCTGCTGACCTGATACTTCCTCATTCCTTCGATCCGCACCGCATGCGGTAGTCGCGAAGCAGGGCAGACGTCTCTCATTGCACTCAGGGCCTATTGATGCGGAGTGACCGCTGTTCAATCGGCTTACTAGAAACCCGAGTGCTCGGGCAGTGATCTGCGCCGAGTCAGTGCGAGAGAAAGCATTGGAAAGGAAACAATCGATGGCAATCGCGCCACTGTTGACCGACAGTGAACTGGACGCCCTCCGAGAATTTGACACGTGCATGGTCGCCAACGCGGTCGAGACTTACAATCTTCGGCTGCGTAATACGGGATTTACTGATGCCAGCATCCGGTGCATGTTCACAGATGCGCCACCCATGGTGGGTTATGCCGTCACCGCTTGTCTGAGAAGCGGTGAGCCGCCGATGAAAGGTGGAACGTTCCGTGATCGCAGCGATTTCTGGCATTCCATCCAAAACGTTCCGGCGCCACGCATTCTGGTACTCGAAGATATGGATCGCCCTCCTGGCCGGGGTGCATTTTTGGGCGATGTCCATGCGTCGATATTGAGAGCTTTGGGTTGTGTCGGGTATGTGACAAACGGCGCGGTCCGCGAGCTCCCTTCTGTCAGGACGACGGGCGTTCAGGTATTTGCGGGTAGCGTGGCGGTCTCGCACGCGTACGCTCACATTTTCGATATCGGCTCAAAAGTTTCGGTGGGAGGAATGGATATTCATCCCGGCGACTTGTTGCATGGAGATCAACATGGGGTGCTTAACATTCCCTTGGAAATTGCGGGCGATGTGCCACGCGTGGCGACCGCAATGAAGCTTCAGGAACGCATGGTGATCGATTTCTGCAGGTCGAGCACGTTTTCGATCGCACAGCTCAGCGAGATCATGAAGAAGACACTGCTGTAATCGGAATTCTTCGTTGAGACATCGGCTGGCGTAGAAAAGCCAGGGAAAGTTGATGGATAGCAACGTGATAACTCAAGGCGAGGGTAGAGCGAACGGAACGAACCGCAATGGCAAAGGGATTCTGTTGACCCTTGCGACATTTGGAGTCTTCGCAATTGTCGGGCTGTCTGCCTGTTCGGGTGGAAGCGAGAAAAAAGTTGAAGCAAACGGACCCGTCATTACTGTCGGAGTGACCAAGGTCGTAAAAAAGACGCTAGGCCAGCAACTCACCCTTTCTTCCGAGTTGGTGCCCTTTCAGGAGATCGACGTTTACGCGAAAGAATCGGGATACGTCAAAAAACTGCTGGTGGACTACGGCACTCACGTGAAAGCCGGACAGGTGATGGCGATCCTGGAGATTCCGGAGCTGGAGGCACAACTGCAGGAAGACCAGGCAGAAATCAAGAACGCGACCAATCAAGTGACAAGAGCCCAGCATGACGTCAGCCGGTACCAGGCGCAATATAAAGCCCTGCATCTGGAATACACGCGGCTGAACGGAGTATTTGAGAGCCAGCCCGGCATTGTCGCCCAGCAAGAAGTGGATGACGCGCAGGGAAAAGATCTTGCAGCCTCGTCTCAAGTGGATGCGGGTCAGGCTGCTTTGGAAGCGGCTGAGAGCCAACTCGCCGTCTCCAAGGCAAAACTCTCGCATGATCAAAGCCTATACGACTACTCGAAGATCACGGCGCCTTTTGCCGGCATCGTCACCGAAAGGTACGCGAACCTCGGAACCCTCATGCAGGCGGGAACCGGATCGAGCACTCAGGCGATGCCCCTGGTGAAACTTTCGCAAGACGATCTATTCCGCCTTGTGATTCCGGTTCCGGAGGCATATGTTCGCGACATTAAAATCGGCGACCCGGTCAACGTTCGCGTGCCTTCGCTCAATCGGACGTTTCCGGGGAAGGTGGCGCGGTTTTCAGTCGATGTGCGTTCCGACACACGCACGATGCACACCGAAGTCGATGTTCCGAATCCACAACGAGTGATGTTGCCCGGTCTGTACGCGGAAGCGGATCTCCAACTCGACCGCAAGGACAACATTCCGTCTGTACCAATACAGGCGCTGAGTCATCGCGGCGGCGGTACCACAGTTTTTGTGGTGGGTCCCGACGAGACTCTAGTGCAACGTCCAGTGCAAATTGGGCTGCAAACGAGTAGCGATGCCGAGATCGTGTCCGGTTTGGCGGAAGGGGAAAAAGTTGTCGTGAGCGATCGCAGCGGTCTGAAGGCCGGAGAAAAAGTGATTCCGCAAATGATGGTGCTGCCCGAGTACAAAGAGGGCGACACTCAGCAGTAATGGCGACCAGTTGCTTAGAAACGAGTTCGGAACGAACAAGATTGGATAGGGTCTATGCCAGGTTTTTCAATTCGTAATCCGTATTTCATCATTGTTATCTGCCTCGTACTCCTCGTGATCGGAGTGACGAGCATCGCGCGCATGCCGATCGATTTATTTCCTCCAATCAACTTGCCGGAGGTTGTCGTAGCGACGTTTTATAGCGGCATGCCGCCCGAGGACATTGAGACTGACATCACCGACCCGCTAGAACGCTTCTTCACTCTCGCGGCTGGCGTGGATCACTTTGAGTCTCGATCAATGTTGGGCGTCAGCATCATCAAGGTCTATTTTCAGCCGGGTACGAGTCCGGATGCCGATGTGACCGAACTTTCTAACTTAGCGCTAGCGGATCTGAAGCGTCTGCCGCCGGGCACGCTGCCTCCGGTGGTGTTGAAGTTCGATGCTTCCAGCCTGCCCGTGGCTCTGGTTACCGTCAAAGGCGAGGGCTTAAACGAGACTCAACTTCACGACTACGCGCAATTCCAAATTCGCAACCAGATCACGACCGTCCCCGGATCCTCCATCCCTGGTGTCTTCGGCGGAATCTATCGCCAGATCATGGTCTACGTGGATCCGTACAAGTTGTCATCGCGCCAGCTCAGCTTGATGGATGTGGTTCATGCCGTGAACGACTCGAACCTTATCTTGCCAGCAGGTGACGTCAAGATGGGACCGTACGATTACTTCGTATATTCCAATAGTCTCGTCGACAACATGGACGAACTGGGGAGGGTCCCGCTTAAAGTCGACGGTCATTCATGGGTGACCGTCAACGACGTCGGGAAGGCCGAGGATTCCCATCAAATCCAGTACAACATTGTTCGCATCGACGGCCAGAAGTCCGCCTACATCCCAATCATGAAGCAAGGCGGCGACACGAACACCATCGCGGTCGTCGATGGCGTTCGGCAACTGATCAAGCATCTTTACGACATTCCCAAGCAGATGGTTACCAGCATTGTGTTTGACCAGTCTGTTTATGTAAAGGAAGCAATCGACACAGTCCTGCACGAAGGATTTCTGGGGCTGATT
>Ga0181522_10001526_pt1 | contig 14043 bp, 14 predicted proteins | sample PEATcosm2014_Bin_27_FD_121103 | JGI IMG/M metagenome (GOLD analysis project Ga0181522, IMG submission 121103) | Peatland microbial communities from MTU Mesocosm Facility, Houghton, MI, USA - PEATcosm2014_Bin05_10_metaG | ecosystem: Environmental > Terrestrial > Soil > Wetlands > Peat | place... | reverse complement strand
GTAGGTTCCGGCAGCTCCGCCTCCTGCGTGACGTGGACGGCGCGGTCGGCCGGATCAATACGCGGTATCGGTGCGCCTTTGAGCGGCGGCTCGCGGCGCGCCTCGAGATCATCGCCGCGGTCATCGAGATCGCGGCCGATCAGCGAAGACAGCCGGCCGCGCAACCCGCGCGGTTCCTCGACCGCTTCGTCTTCCGCAGCGACCGCGTCCTCAACAAATTCCTCTTCTTCAGCCGCACCATGCGGCGGCTGCGGCGCGCCTTCCTGCCAGACGACTTGTACGAATCGCGCGCCCTGCTCGCGCAGGATTCGCTGCACGCCGCGGATGGTGTAGCCCTCGCCATACAACAGATGGCGAATGCCGCGCAGAAGATTGACGTCGTCGGGCCGATAATAGCGCCGCCCGCCGCCCCGCTTCATCGGCTTGATGTCGCGGAAACGGCTTTCCCAGAATCGCAGCACGTGCTGCGGGAGATCGAGTTCGTCCGCCACCTCACTAATGCTACGAAATGCGTCCGGCGCCTTGTGATCCAAAGCGGCCCCTTTCGACGATGAGTTGAACGCAATACTGAAACGAAACGAACGCCGAGCCGGTCTATTCGGCGTGACCGTTGATGCGATGCTTGAGGATCGCCGACGGCTTGAACACCATCACACGGCGCGGCGAGATCGGCACTTCCTTGCCGGTCTTAGGATTGCGGCCGATACGCTGGCCTTTTTTGCGCACCACGAACGAACCGAACGAGGAAAGCTTCACGGTGGTGCCGCGCTCCAGGCAGTCGGTGATCTCTTTGAGCACCAATTCTACGAGCGATGCGGATTCGGTCCGTGACAGGCCCACCTTTTGATAGACCGCCTCGCAGAGATCCGCCCGCGTTATTGTTTTACCAGACATCGCCTTGCAGCCCCCGGCAGATATCCCGCTGAATTATCGACGATATTAGCATCGCCGGGCGTGGTCAACGGGGCGATTGCAAATCTGACACAGAGATCGTTCGGACTTAAGTCCTGCCCGCTCACCACCGCAGCAGCGCCGAGCCCCAGGTAAACCCGCCGCCCATGGCCTCCAACAGCAGCAGATTGCCGCGCTTGATGCGCCGGTCGGCCACCGCGTCCGCCAGCGCCAGCGGGATCGAGGCCGCCGAGGTATTACCGTGGCGGTCCACCGTAATCACCACCTTCTCCGGCGCGATCCCAAGCTTATGGGCCGAGCCGTCGATGATCCGTTTGTTGGCCTGGTGCGGCACAAACCAGTCGATATCGGCGGCGGTGGTGCCAGTGGCCTTGAAGGCGTCATGGATCACGTCGGTGATCATGGCCACCGCGTGCTTGAACACCTCGCGGCCCTCCATGCGGAGGTGGCCGACGGTCTGGGTCGAGGACGGTCCGCCATCCACATAGAGTTTGCTCTTGTGCCGGCCATCCGAGCGCAAATGGGTGGTCAAAATCCCGCGGTCGGCCGCGGTGCCGGGCTGCTCCTGCGCCTCCAGCACCAGCGCGCCGGCGCCGTCGCCGAACAGCACGCACGTAGTGCGGTCGCTCCAGTCCAGGATGCGCGAGAAGGTCTCCGCCCCGATCACCAGCGCGCGCTTGTAGGCGCCCCCTTTAAGCATGCCGTCGGTCACCGCCAGCGCAAAGATAAAGCCCGAGCACACCGCCTGCAGATCGAAGGCGGCGCCGTGAGTAATGCCGAGCCCGGCCTGCACCGAAACGGCGGTCGCCGGGAAGGTCTGGTCGGGCGTCGACGTCGCCAGCACGATCAGGTCGATCGAGGAAGCCTCGACCCGGGCATTGGCGAGCGCGGCGCGCGCGGCATTGAGCGCGAGGTCGGAGGTCAGTTCGCCGGCCGCCGCGATATGACGCTCGCGGATGCCGGTACGCTGCACGATCCATTCGTCGGTGGTCTGCACCGACTTGGCCAGCTCGTCGTTTGAGAGGATGCGGGCCGGCAGATAACCGCCGCAGCCGAGCACCACCGATCGCAGTTGGCTCACGAGGCGGCCCCGCCCGCCACGCGCGCGATTGCGCTGACCCTCATGTCGCGCGCCATCGACTGGCCGATCTTGGCGAGCAACTCGTAGCGCACCATATCGTAGCCCATGTCGATGGCCGCGGCGAAGCCCTCGGCATCGGCCCCGCCGTGACTCTTGATCACGACGCCGTTGAGCCCGAGAAACACCCCGCCATTGGATTTGCGCGGGTCCATCTTGTCGCGCAGCGTCTGAAACGCCGCGCGCGACAGCAGATAGCCCAGCCGCGCCGCCCAGGTCCGGTTCATGGCGCCCTTGAGATACTGCGCGAACTGCCGGGCGGTGCCTTCCGCGGTTTTAAGCGCGATATTGCCGGCAAATCCTTCGGTTACAACGACGTCGACGGTGCCTTTGCCAATGTCGTCGCCCTCGACGAAGCCGGCATAATCGAAATACGGGAAATGGCCCTCGCGCAGCAGACGCCCGGCCTCACGCACCTGTTCAAGGCCTTTGACTTCCTCGACCCCGATATTGAGAAGACCGACGGTCGGCCGCTCGATGTCGAACAGCACGCGCGCCATGGCGCTGCCCATGGCGGCTAGATTGATCAGATGCTGCTCGTCGGCGCCGATCGAAGCACCAACGTCGAGCACGACCGACTCGCCCTTGAGCGTCGGCCAAAGCCCGGCGAGTGCCGGCCGCTCGATGCCCTCGATCATCTTGAGATTGAAACGCGACATCGCCATCAGCGCGCCGGTATTGCCGGCCGATATCACGGCATCGGCCTCGCCTTTTTTCACCGCGTCGATCGCCAGCCACATCGAGGATTTGCCGCGGCCATGGCGCAACGCCTGGCTCGGCTTGTCGTCCATGCGGATCGACACTTCGGTGTGGATCAGTTTCGATTTGGCCTTCAGGCGCGGCAGACCATCGAGCAAGGGCCCGACCACCGCGCGGTCGCCGAACAACAGAAACTCGGTGTCGGGATGCCGGATCAACGCGATCTCGGCGCCCGGCAAAACCACCGAGGGCCCATGATCGCCGCCCATGGCGTCGATTGCGATGCGGACTCGTTCAGGCATCGGTCGGCTTCGGCAGCGCCGTCGCGAGCGCCGGAAAAACGGTCATGGGAGTGTAACGCACGGAGGCGACCTTACCCGCTGGGCCACGGCAGACAAGACGGTTGCGGCAGTGTTTCACGGGGCCTGCTTTTTTTCAGGGCTGGCGCCCGCCGGGGCGCTTTTTGAGAGCTCCCAGCACGGCAAAGGGATGTTCGCCCGCGTCCTCGGCCTTGGGAGCCGCAAATTGGGCGCCTGGCTTGCGCGGATAAGGATCGATGCCGAGGATCAGGAATTCGGTCGCCAGCGCGCCCAGATCGAGCATTCCATCGATCAAGAGCTCTGGTGGCTCGTTGTTACTCGGCGCGCGTTTGCGGGCTTTCTTGGGCACCGGCTCCGCCCCATCGGCGGCCGGCGCGAAATCCAGATCGACGGCCTCTTCGATTGCATTTTCGATCGGCTCAAGCGTCACCACGCAAGTCTGTCCCACGCGGGCGCTGACCTGGCCCGTGACGTGAACAGCCGCGCCCTGGCGGACGAGATCGAATACCGCCGATAGCCCCGGCAAGTCACGCACGTCGGCGAGTTCGGCCACCTCGGCGCGCACCGCCGGCGGGGCCTCGATCTCAAGATGCAGACCAGTGTCGGGAATGTCGTCCACGACCACCGTCACGCTCCAGCCGCTTACTCTTTTCTTCATTAAATTCAGGCTCTTAGCTCGCGATCTCGGGGACCAAAACCGGGTCCGGAAAGTGCAGTTCGCCACTGGCCAAGCGGCTCGCTTCCTGACCGGCAAGACCACGTAACGCCTCCCGCATATAGGCTGCAAGCCGCCGTCCGGGGGCGGCCGGCGCTCCAGCGTAGATATTGCGTTCCAGGGCTGCCACCAGCGCCGCGTCATCATGGGCGGCCAAAGCCGCCCGATAGGCCTGCGACCGGCCATAATAGGCCTCGCCCATGCGCTGCATTTCCTTCGACACTTTGAGGTCGGCAATGCCGATCTCGCGCAAATTATCGTCCATATCCCGGCAAAATCGGTCGAAAACGCCCTGACCCAGACTTTGCAGGGCGCCATCCTGCGCCAAGCGGTCCAGCACCAACGTCAGATGCAGCACGATCAGGTCGAAACGGCCGTTAACCGTGTCGGCGACTGCATAGTCGCGGTAAAAGCACGGCAATCGCGCCTGCGCCACGATCATGCCATACAGGGTCGAAATGGTGGGCGCCTGCGGGTTACGGCGAAATAGGGGGAAAATCATCGGGTTGGTTTGCCGCTGACCGGGGCCTGACGCCCGGTACGGCAACGCCCTTGCCGATGCAAGATCGAAATGACGGGTTCGCGTTTGAGTTCCAAAATCGCTCACAATCGCCGCCGGCCGCGCCAGCTCGCGCTAGTGCTTGCCTGCGGTTTGGCGCTCGCCGGCTGCGGCAACTTCAGCGAAACGCTGCAGCATGGCTATGTGATGCAGGAGGGCACGCTCGAACAGATTCCGATCGGCGCCACACAGGAGCAGGTGCTGATCGTGATGGGCACGCCCTCCACGGTCGCCACCGTGAACGGCGAGGTGTTTTACTACATTTCACAAAAGACCTATCGCGGCGCCGCCTTCATGCCGCACGAGGTGGTCGATCAGCGCATCGTCGCAGTTTATTTCGACAAGGACCGCCGGGTCCAGCGGCTGGCCAATTACGGCCTCAAGGACGGAAAAGTCTTCGACTTCCTGTCGCAGACGACGCCTACCGGCGGCCAGGAATTGCGCTACCTCGGGCAAGTCTTCAAGAACCTGAAGGTCGAATTCTAACCGGCGCGATGCGCGACAATTAAAAAGGCCCGCGTTAGAACGCGGGCCTTTTGTCATTTTCGGTTGCGGCGTCGTTTAGTGCGCCAACACCGCCAGCAGCAACAGCGCCACGATGTTGGTGATCTTGATCATCGGGTTCACCGCAGGTCCCGCCGTGTCCTTGTAGGGATCGCCGACGGTGTCGCCGGTCACAGCGGCCTTATGGGCGTCGGAGCCTTTGCCGCCATAGTGGCCGTCCTCGATATATTTCTTGGCATTGTCCCAGGCGCCCCCGCCCGAGGTCATCGAGATCGCGACGAACAATCCGGTCACGATCACGCCAAGCAGCATGGCGCCAAGCGCTGAGAAGCCTGCCGACTTGCCCACAGCTCCGCCGCCCGCAACCACGAAGATCACAAAGTAGCAGACGATCGGCGACAACACGGGCAGCAGCGACGGCACGATCATTTCCTTGATCGCGGCCTTGGTCAGCATGTCGACCGCACGGCCGTAGTCCGGCTTGTCCTTACCCTTCATGATGCCCGGCTTCTGGCGGAACTGCCGACGCACTTCCTCGACGATCGCACCGGCGGCGCGGCCGACCGCGGTCATGCCCATCGATGCGAACAGGTAAGGCAGCATGCCACCGAATAGAAGTCCGACCACGACGTAGGGATTGGTGAGCGCGAAGTCGAGTTTGACGCCGGTGAAGTAAGGATGCGCCGTCGCGTCCTTGGCGAAGAACAGCAGATCCTGGTTGTAGGCCGCAAACAGCACCAGCGCGCCCAAGCCGGCCGAGCCGATGGCATAGCCCTTGGTGATCGCCTTGGTGGTGTTGCCGACCGCATCGAGCGCGTCGGTGAACTTTCGCACCGACTTCGGCAAACCGGCCATTTCGGCAATGCCGCCGGCATTGTCGGTGACCGGGCCGAAAGCGTCGAGCGCAACCACCATGCCGGCCAGCGCCAGCATCGCGGTGACCGCGATGGCGATGCCGAACAATCCGGCCTGCCCGTAGGACACCAGAATGCCGGCGATGATCACGATGGCCGGCAGCGCGGTCGATTCCATCGAGATCGCCAGACCCTGGATCACGTTGGTGCCGTGGCCGGTGACGGAGGACGCCGCGATCGACTTCACCGGACGGAATTGCGTGCCAGTGTAGTATTCGGTGATCCAGATGATCAGCCCTGTCACCACCAGGCCGACGACGGCGCAGGTGAACAGAGCCTTGCCGGTGAAACTCACACCGGCAATCGCGCCGAAACCGACCAGGTAATCGGTGACGTACCAGATGGCGGGGAGCGAGAGCACCGCCGAGGCAATGAAGCCCTTGTAGAGCGCGCCCATGATCGACTGGCTCTTGCCCAGCCGCACGAAGAACGTGCCGATGATCGAGGTGATGATGCAGGCGCCGCCAATCGCGAGCGGATAGGTCATCATGTTGAGCAACGCGGGCGTGCCGGCAAAGAAGATCGAGGCCAGCACCATGGTGGCGACGATGGTCACCGCGTAGGTCTCGAACAGATCGGCCGCCATGCCGGCGCAGTCGCCGACATTGTCGCCGACGTTGTCGGCGATGGTCGCCGGGTTGCGCGGATCGTCTTCCGGGATTCCGGCTTCCACTTTGCCGACCAGATCGCCGCCGACGTCGGCGCCCTTGGTGAAGATGCCGCCGCCGAGACGGGCGAAGATCGAAATCAGCGAAGCGCCGAAGCCGAGCGCGACGATCGCGTCGATCACGGTGCGGTCGTTCGGCGCCATGTGCAGCGTACCGGTGAGGAAGCCGAAATAAAGCGTGACGCCGAGCAGCGCCAGCCCCGCGACCAGCATGCCGGTGATGGCGCCGGCCTTGAAGGCGAGCTCCAGACCGCCGGCGAGCGTCTTGGTGGCGGCTTGCGCGACGCGGACGTTGGCGCGCACCGACACGTTCATGCCGATGAAGCCGGTCGCCCCCGACAGGATGGCGCCGACGGCAAAGCCGAGCGCCACCAGCCAGCCGAGCGTGAAGCCGATGAGAATGAGGATCAGCACGCCGACGATGCCGATGGTGGTGTATTGGCGCTTGAGATAGGCCTGCGCGCCTTCGCGCACCGCCTCGGAAATCTCCTGCATCTTCTTGCTGCCGGCGTCGGCGCGCAGCACGGAGCCGGTCGCCCAGATGCCGTAGAGAATCGCGAGCACGCCACAGCCAACAATCGCCCACAATGTATTCATGGTGGCATCAACCTCGATTTTAGAATGGCTGGCGGGAGGAACGCTCCCGCCGGTGCCAGGAGCGTCGAGGATGGCCGCTTTATAAGGGCGCTTCACCCCGACCGGGAAAGCGCGCGGATATAGCCAAAAAGGCAGCCGCAAAGCAACGGTAGAAAAAGTCCTTTATTTCTGGCGTTTTCGTGCCTGTGGAAGACTCAAACCGGCTGAACCCGCTTGCGTAGCGCAAGCCACACCAACATCGCGCCCGCAATGAAGATGGTCGGGAACACCACCTGGTTGATCGCCTGCCACCCAAAATATTCCAGCAACTGGCCGGACGAGAACGAGCTCACCGCCATGCTGCCGAACACAACGAAATCGTTGAATGCCTGCACCTTGTTACGCTCCTGCGGGCGGTGGCATTGCGTTACCATGGTGGTGGCACCGATGAAGGCGAAGTTCCAGCCGACGCCGAGCAGCACCAGGTCGCCCCAGAAATGCGCCACCGAGATGCCGGCAACGCCAAGCCCGGCGGCGAGCGCGATCAGGCCGAGGCCAAGGCCGGCGATGCGCTCGACGCCGAAGCGCGCGATCAGCGAGCCGGTGAAGAAGCTCGGCGCATACATCGCCAGCACGTGCCACTGAATGCCGAGCGTCGCGTCGGTGACCGAATGCCCGCAGCCGACCATGGCAAGCGGCGCCGAGGTCATGATCATGTTCATCATGCCGTAGCTCGCCATGCCGCAGGCGACCGCGACGATGAAGCGCGGCGCGCGCGCAATTTCGGTGAGCGGCCGCGACGGCGCGGGCCGTTTGGTCGCGACCGGCGGCATGCGCACGAAAATCAGCACGATCGCGGCCAGCAGCGCGCAGGCGGACTGGCCGAGATAGCTGGCGGCGAACAGATGCGGCGACAGCAGATCCTTGGTGAAGATGACGAGCTGCGGCCCGATCACCGCGGCGAACACCCCGCCCGCCAGCACCCACGACACCACCTTGGGCCGCAGCGCCTCGCTCGCGGTGTCGGCGGCGGCGAAGCGGTAGGAATTGTGCGCGGCGGCGTACAAGCCCCCGCAGAAGGTGCCGGCGAGCAGCAGCCAGAAGTTTCCGTGCATCACCGCCGAATAGGAAATCAGCCCGGACAGGATGCCGAAGGCCGATCCGGTCTGCAGCGCGAAGCGTCGGCCGAAATAGCGCGCCAGGTAGCCGATCGGTAGCGTGCCGAGCCACAGGCCGAGCACCATAGCGGTGACCGGGAGCGTGGCGAGGCCTTTGTCGGGCGCCAGCACCGCGCCGATGATGCTGGCGGTCGAGACGATGACGGTGTTATTGCCGCCGGCCAGCGCCTGCGCCACCGCCAGCACCAGCGCGTTGCGGCGCGCCATGTGGTCGTCGACGTGGGCGTGGTGGATGGGCTCGGCGACCGCCGACATATCGGAAGGCTCCCGGAAGGCTGTCCCTTGTAGCGACGATACGATTGAATCGCCACTGTCCCGGGCGCAGATCAGGGATGATCTTTCTTGAAGACACCCATTCGGCGGAACGATTGTTCTCCGCCGGCAGGCTTAGTCGTTGCGGTCGAAACGCCAGACGCCGGGATGGCGGATCACGGCATCGCGCGCCTCGGCCAGCGAGCGAGCGCCGATTTGGCCCAGGCTCGAGCGCAATTCGTCGATATAGAGGTCGATCAGGTGGCCCGGCCCGGCATCGCCGAGCGCGCCGACTGCCCACAGGAACGACTTGCCGGCAAAAGCCGCATTGGCGCCGAGCGCCAGCGCCCGCATGACGTCCTGACCGCTGCGGATACCGCTGTCGAGCACGATGGTGGCCTTGCGGCCGACCGCCGCGACGATCGCGGGCAACACGTCGATCGATGGCGTGAGCGCCTCGATCTGCCGGCCGCCATGGTTCGACACCCAGATGCCCTCGATGCCGAGCGACACGGCTTTCTCGGCATCGGCCGGATGCAGCACGCCCTTCACCAGCATCGGACCCTTCCAGCGGTCGCGGTAACGCGCGACTTCTTCCCAGGAAAACACGCCGCCCATGTTCTTGCGCGCGAAACGGATGACGTCGTTGGTGCTGGGATTGTTGCCGGCATAGGGACGGATGGTCGCGAAACGCGGATAGCCGTTGCGCAACAGCGCCATCAGCCAGCGCGGCCGGATCATCATTTCATAGATCATGCGCATATTCGGTTCGAACTCGCGGCCGAGCCCCGCATAGCTCTCGCGCGTGCGCGTGGTGCGCACCGGCACATCGATGGTCAGCGCCAGCGCTTTGACGCCGGCCGCGGTCGCCCGCTTGATTAGGTCGAAGCCGATGGCGTGGTCGTTCTGGTAGAAGCGATAGAGCTGCAGCCAGAACACGTCGGGCGCGACTTTGGCGACGTCCTCGATGGTGGCGCCGCCGGCAACGCCGAGCGTGTAGGGTATGCGCGCGCGTTGCGCGGCTTTCGCCATCAGCAAATCGGCGCCCGGCCAGACCAGCGACGGCCCTCCCATCGGCGCGATGCCGATGGGCGCCGAATAACGCGTCCCGAACAATTCCACTTCGGTCGGCGGCACCGTGGTGATCGCACCATAGCGCGGCACCACCTTGATGGAATCGAATGCCGCCCAGTTGTCGCGAATGCCGACATCGGCGCCGGCGCCGGTGTCGCCATATTCGAACGAGAACTGCGGCACGTTCTTCGGCGCGCGCGCACGCAAGTAGGCCGAGGACGGAAATCGCTTGTGCAAGGCCTCGAAATTCGGGCTGATGCCCGTCGGCATTTGCACCAGTTCTTTTTTAGCGGTCAGATCGTCCATGGTCGTTGCCCGGATTTTGCAAATCTACGCGTAGCTCATTTCAGAAGTGGCTGAAAGAGGCCCGCTTGAAGGCGAGCGGCCTGCCGTCCGCCAGAAACCGGACGCCCTCGCCCCCTTTGATCTCGCCGATGTCGGTGACCGTCACGTTGGCGGCTTTTGCCGCGGCGCGCAAACCCTCGGCCTTGGCCGCCGGCACCGTGCAGACGATCTCGTAATCGTCGCCGCCGGTGAGCACCGTCTCGCGCATCGCCGGCTCCGCCGCCAGCACGGCCCTGGCCGCGTCGGACAGCGGCACTTTCTCGACCGCGATATCCGCCGCCACCCCGGAGGCGCGGCACAATTTAGCGAAGTCGCCAGCCAGCCCATCGGACACATCCATCGCGCTCGAGGCATGGTTGCGCACGGCTTCGGCCAGCGCGTTGCGCGGCTGCGGCAGCAGATAACGCGATATCAGATGCTGACGCTGCGCGTCGTTGAGTTTCCAGGCCGCGCCCTTGCGCAAGGCCAGCCCCAGCGCCGCGTCGCCGATGCTGCCGCTGACGAACACGCGGTCACCGGCGTTCGCGCCGGCGCGCCGCACCATCGTGCCTTCCGGCACGGAACCGAACATCGCGATCGAAATCGTGACCGGCCCCGGCGTGCGGTCGGTGTCGCCACCGAACAGCGGGCAGCCGAACAGCACGGCGTCGCCGCGCAAGCCTTCGGCGAAACCGGCGAGCCAGTCATCGCCGACATCTTGGGGCAGCGCCAGCGACAACAAAAATCCCAGCGGCCTGGCGCCCTTGGCGGCCAAGTCCGACAAATTCACCCGCAACGCCTTGCCGGCCACCGACTGCGCGGCGTCATCGGCAAAAAAATGCACGCCGCCGATGATGGCGTCGGTCTTGAGCACCAGATCGCAGCCGGGCGGCGGTTTGATGAAGGCGGCATCGTCAGACAGGCCCAGCGCGCCCGGATGGGTCGCGATCGGCGCGAAGAACTTCGCAATCAGACGATCTTCGGCCGAGCTATCGTCGCAGGCGGCCATCGCATCACCCGGTAAATTCAGCCGCGCGTAACTTGCGCGCCAGTTGATCGAGCACGGCATTGACCATGCCGGTCTCGTCGCGTTCGACGAAGGCGGCCGCGACATCGGCATATTCCGACACCACCACGCGCGCCGGCACGTCGCGGCGGTGGTCGAGTTCGTAGCAGCCGGCGCGCAACGCGGCACGCAGCACCGCCTCGATGCGCTTGAGCGGCCAGCTTTTCGCCAATGCCTCATCAATGATCGGATCGAGCTTGCGCTGCTCGCGCACTACGCCCGACACGATGTCACGGAAGAACGCAGCCTCCGCCGGCAGATATTGCGCGCCCTCGACCTCCTGGCCGAGCACGTGGGTTTCGAACTGGGCGAGAATTTCGTTCAGGCCGGCGCCGGCCATATCCATTTGGTAAAGCGCCTGCACCGCGGCCAGGCGTGCCGCGCCGCGTTTGTTCGCCTTGCGCGCGTCCTTCTCGGCAGTCGGCGCGCTCTTGGCCATTATTTGCCCGCGAGACTGCGTTTGAGGGCAACCATCGCCAGCGCCGCGCGCGCGGCCGAGCTGCCTTTGTTGCGATCGTCCGGCGTGGCGCGGGCGCGCGCCTGTGTCTCGTTGTCGACGGTGAGAATTCCATTGCCGAGCGGAAGCTGCCGGTTGACGCTCAGATCCATCAACCCACGTGCCGATTCATTCGACACCAGCTCGAAATGATAGGTCTCGCCCTGGATCACGCAGCCGAGCGCGACCACGCCGTCATAGGGCGCGCGCTTTTTCTGCGCCGCATCGACCGCCATGGCGATGGCGGCGGGAACTTCGAGCGCGCCCGGCACCGTGATGCGGTCGTATTGCGCACCTGCCTCGTCCAGCACGCGGGTGGCGCCCGCCAGTAGCGCATCGGCAATATGTTCGTAGAACCGCGCTTCCACGATCAGGATGCGCAGCGCGTCGCGCTTTTTCGCGGCGGTTTTCTTCTTGGCCATTTTCTAAATTTCCTTGTTGAGCCGCGTGGTAGCAAGCGGGCACGCGGTGAACAAGGGTTCTATTTCGCGTCCATCAGCCGCGCCGCATAGCGCGCCATGGTGTCGATTTCGAGGTTAACGCCGTCGTCCTGCCGCAAAGCGCCGAATGCCGTCACGGCCAGCGTGTGCGGGATGATCAGCACCGAGAAAGTGTCATCCTTGACATCATTGACGGTGAGCGCGACGCCGTCGAGCGTGACTGAGCCTTTCGGCGCGATGAAGCGGGTCAAGCTCATCGGCGCGCGCAAGGTAAACCGCGCCATGTCGGTCAGGTCCTCGCGCGCGACCACCGCCGCCACGCCATCGACATGGCCGGCCACCAGATGGCCGCCCAGTTCGTCGCCGAACTTCAACGGCCGCTCGAGATTGACGCGCGCGCCATGCCGCCAGCGGCCGACCGTGGTCAGCGCCAGCGTTTCGGCCGCCGCGTCGACCGCAAACCACGAGCGGCCGTCCTCTTCGCCCGCGCCCACCACCGTCATGCAGACGCCGGAACAAGCGATCGAGGCGCCGTCGATCAACTCGGCGCGCGGAAACGTGCAAGCAATGGTAATACGATGCAGGTTGTCGGCGCGCGGCTTGACCGATCGCACCTCGCCCATCTGAGTGACAATGCCGGTAAACATTTTACGCTCTCTCAAACAACTCGAGCGTGTCGGCTCCAAGCTTCTCGCGGCCGCGCGAATGCAATCGTCCGGTCAGCCCGTCGATCGGCATGCCTTCGAGCGCCTCGATGCCGCTGGCGCCGATATTCTTTTCGGCGCGCAGCAGCGCCAACTCGTCGACCAGATTGGCGGCGGCAAGCGCACCGGCAATGCGCGGCCCGCCCTCCACCATCAGCCGCGTAATGCCCTGCTCGGCCAGAACTTTAAGCACCTCGTCGAGATCGAGCCGCCCTTCGACATCGTCGACGCGGAAAACCTTGCAGCCTTTCTGCTGCAGGATTTCCTCGGCGATGGCCGAGGGCTTGCTCGAGGTGAACACCCAGGTCGGCGTGTCGCGCACCGTCGCCACCACCGAAGTCGACAGCGGCAGCGTCAATTTGGCGTCGAGCACCACGCGCACTGGCGAGCGCTCGAACATGCCGGGCAGCCGGCACGACAGCTGTGGATTGTCCGACAGCACGGTGCCGATGCCGACAAGAATAGCGTCGCTGGCCGCGCGCATCTGGAAAACCCGCACCCAAGCGGCCTCGCCGGTGATCGCCGCCGGCTTGCGCCCGGCCAATCCCGCTTTGTCGTCGGCCGACACCGCCAGTTTGAGCGTCACATATGGCCGCCCGTTGGTGACGCGCGTGATGTGGCCGGCATGCACGTGCCGCGCCTCGTCGGCGCCGAGGCCGATATCAACGGTAATGCCGTTGTCGCGCAACCGCGCGTGACCCTTGCCGGCGACTTCCGGATTGGGGTCCTCCAGCGCCGACACCACGCGCACGATGCCGGCCTTGATGATGGCGTCGGCGCAGGGCGGCGATTTGCCCTGATGCGAGCACGGCTCGAGCGTCACGTACATGGTGGCGCCCTGCGCGGCCTTCTTGGCCTGACGCAGCGCCTCGACCTCGGCATGCGGCCGTCCGCCCGGTTGCGTCCAGCCGCGACCGAGGATGACGCCATCCTTGACGATGACCGCGCCGACTGACGGGTTGGGCCACGTGTTACCGAGCCCACGCCGGCCGAGCGTAAACGCCAGCGCCATAAAGCGCGCGTCGTCGGCTTGTGTCGCGGTTTGGATCGGTGCCGCCTGGTCGTTCATTTTTGCGCGGGTTTTGCCGGCGCACCTTCGTCGCCCGACAATTCGTCAAGCGCGGCCCGGAAGTCCTTGGCCTCGCGGAAATTGCGGTACACCGAGGCAAAGCGCACATAGGCGACATCGTCGAGCTCGCGCAGATGCTCCATGATTGCCTCGCCGATCGCCTCCGACGACACTTCGTTCTCGCCGGCGCTTTCCAGCTCGCGCACGATCTTGGACACCATCTGCTCGATGCGCTCCGGCTCGACCGCGCGCTTGCGCAGCGCTATTTGCACCGAGCGCATCAGTTTATCGCGGTCGAACGGCACGCGGCGGTTGTTGCGCTTGATGACGGTGAGCTCGCGCAATTGCACGCGTTCGAAGGTGGTGAAGCGGAAATTGCAAGTGAGACATACGCGGCGGCGGCGGATCACCGCCGAATCCTCGGTCGGGCGCGAAT
>Ga0181522_10001525_pt1 | contig 14043 bp, 16 predicted proteins | sample PEATcosm2014_Bin_27_FD_121103 | JGI IMG/M metagenome (GOLD analysis project Ga0181522, IMG submission 121103) | Peatland microbial communities from MTU Mesocosm Facility, Houghton, MI, USA - PEATcosm2014_Bin05_10_metaG | ecosystem: Environmental > Terrestrial > Soil > Wetlands > Peat | place... | reverse complement strand
TTCTTGCCGTCAGGATAGAAGAAGCTGCAGGTGGTGCGTCCTTTGCCGGTAGAGACCATGTGCTGGTCGCTTCCGTCAATGTTCATGATGAAAATCTGGTCGCACTTTACGTCGCCGTGAGAGGACTGGAAGATAAGTTTTGCACCGTCGGCCGAGAAGTAGGCTTCGGCGTTCTGGCCTCCGAAGGTTAGCTGATGGACGTTGCGGAGGTGTTTTTCTTGGGGAGTCGCGAGGTCGGATTGGGCTGACAGGTTCGCGCTCAGAATCGCGATACAGACGAGTTGGAGTGCACCTGTCATAGTGTGTGTGCGGGTAGTGTAACAAAATGCGACGACGGCACAATGCTCCCGCTTAAGATCCTCTGCGATGTCCCCGTCAAACCTCGGTGTCATCCCGAGGAGGGCGCCAGCTCTCTGAGGGACCTTACGAACGCCGCCAGTACAGGGTTAGGTGAAAAGAATAATACGGTCGCCGGTGTCGTAGCAGGTCCCGCCGCTCGCAGCTCCGATTGCAGCCGAAGTAGGGTCCCTCCTCGGCTATCGCCGCGTTCGGGATGACAGTTCTTACAGATGACATGATAGGTCTTCCGTCTGCCGATGCTTGCATTTTATGCCTGCAGTGCCTACAATAGATGCATGCAATACACTATCCGCAAGGTGCCTGATCGTTTGGACGAAGCTCTCCGCAGGGTCGCGCGCGAGCGGGGCAAGAGCCTGAATGAGGTAGCGATTGAGGCTCTGGCCCGGGGTGCCGGCATCACCGGGGAGCGCGATCGGCAGCGTAACCTCGGCGACATCGCGGGTACCTGGCGCAAAGATCCCGCCTTCGATAACGCCTTGGCCGCGCAAGATACCATCGACGAAGAGATGTGGCGGTGAGGCTGGCGCTCGATACGAACCGCTATACCGACCTGTGCCGGGGCGACGTGTCGGTTGTCGAAACGGTCGAACTCGCCGATGGAGTCTGGTTGCCCTTCATCGTGCTGGGAGAATTGCGCGCCGGATTTGCTGTGAGTAGCCAAGGACCGCGCAACGAGGCTGTCATGCGGCGCTTTCTGCTGAAGCCCGGTGTGGGGGTTCTCTACGCCGACGAACAGACCACGCATCATTACGGCGCTGTTTACCGGCAATTGCGTAAGCAGGGCACTCCGATCCCGACCAACGATATGTGGATCGCGGCACTCGTCCTGCAGCACTCGCTTGTCGTGTGTGCCCGCGATGTGCATTTTGATGTGCTGCCGCAGCTTCCGCGCGTGTAGGGCGTCGACGAACAACGCGTCAGGCCTACCGGAGGCGCTAAAGCGCGGACCTGTTTTTGGCGCTTAACGGCACGACTGGAAGTCGTGCCCTTCCCGGTCTCTTGACTACTTACGAAAGTGATCGCTGATGGCCTCGGCTTGAATACGGGTGACTACTGCCGAAAGCGCTGCTGTGTCGGCTTGCTTGACTGCCTGCAGGCTGCCGAAGTGCTCCAGAAGACGGCGGGTTGTACTTTCGCCTACGCCGGGGATTTCCAATAATTCTGTTGAGCGGTCGCGCATTTGGCGGCGCTTGCGATGGAAAGTGACGGCGAAGCGGTGTGCCTCGTCCCGGATTTGCTGGATCAGGTGCAGGACGGGCGAGTGGTGGTCGAGGGCGATGGGATCTTTTTCCTGTCCGTAGACGTAGAGAATTTCTTCGCGCTTGGCGATTGCGGCCAACGGCTGGTTGATTATCTCGAGAGATTCAAGGGCCTCGGCGGCGGCGTGGAGCTGGCCCAGGCCTCCGTCGATCAGGACCAGGCTGGGCATGGGCTTTTCTTCCTGCTGCAGACGCTTGTAACGACGGGTGACGACTTCGCGCATAGAGGCGAAATCGTCGACGCCTTCGACAGTGCGGATGATGAATTTGCGGTAGTCGGACTTTTTCATCTTGCCGTCTTCCCATACGACCATCGAGGCCACGGTTTCGGCTCCTTGAATGTGCGAGATGTCGAAGCACTCGATGCGCTTGGGGAGATCGGGCAAACTGAGGACGTCCTGAAGCTCTTCCTGAATTTTGCGGGCCGTCGGTTTTAACACGCGGAAGCGCTGATCGTAGGATTGCTTGGCGTTGTTGCCGGCTAGGTCGATCAATGAGCGCTTGTCTCCGCGGAGAGGAATCAGGATGTGGACGCGGGGGGCTTTCTTGTCGGCACTTTGTTCGGAGAGCAGGTCTTCCAGTTCGGCGCGGTCTTCGAAGTCGACCGGGATGTAGAGATTGCGGGGGACGTAGGGCTGGCCGATGTAGAGCTGCTTGAGGAGAGCGGAGAAGAATTCTCCGGGATGGAAATTTGCTTGTCCCATCTCTTTGTCATCCTGAGGCCCGCGTTCCTTGCGGGCCTCAGGATCTGTGGATTTGCCGGAGGCGTCGATACTGCCGGCAAGTTGCATAGGTCCTTCGCTTCGCTCAGGATGACAAGTCGAGGGAACCGAGTCGGCAGCGGGTTCGCTGAAGTCGGGTAGGTCTTCCCAGAAGAATTCGCGGCGGTCGACCATTTTGCCGGCTCGCATGTGGAACAGATTTACGGCGAGCATGCCGTTTTCGAAGTGATATCCGAAGACGTCGGCGTCGTCGCCCTCCGCGGCGGCAATACGCTGGCGTTCTTGCAACTGCTCGACTGTCGTAATCAAGTCGCGATAGCGGGCGGCGCGTTCGTATTCCTGCGTCGCGGCGGCCTGTTCCATGCGGGCATGCAGCGACTTGCTGAGGTCGGACGGGCGGCCTTCGAGAAATAATTTCACGTCGCGGACGGCTTCCTGATACGACTCGGGCGTGGTCAAGTCTTGTACGCACGGTCCCAGGCAGCGCTTGATGTAGTACTGCAAACATGGACGCGGATGGAAGCGCGTGAGATCGACCTTGCACGACGGGATCATAAAATTACGGTGAATGAGGTCGACAATGCGGTAGGCGAGGTTGGCAGGGAAATAGGGGCCGTAATAAGCGCTGCCATCTTTGCGCAGGCGGCGGGTGACGTACACGCGCGGCCAGCGCTCGCCGAGAGTTAGCTTGACGTAGGGGTAGGTCTTGTCGTCGCGCAGCAGGATATTGAAGCGGGGCTTGCGCTGCTTAATGAGATTGTTTTCGAGGGCGAGAGCTTCTTTGTTGTTGGCAACGACGATGTAATCGACGTCAACGGCTTCGCGGACCAGCGAGCCGGTTTTGGCGTCGTTCCAGCGGCCTTCGTGGAAATAGCTGCCGACGCGGCTGCGCAGGTTCTTCGCCTTGCCCACATAAATAACTTCGCCCTCGGCGTTCTTGTAGAGGTACACGCCGGGCTCGGCCGGGATGGTGCGGATTTTCTGGAGGAGATCCATTCGGGACTTTCTTATTTTATTCGATGAGCAGTGGGGCGAGGCGGGTGCAGGGCTGCAGTGAGACTTTCGGCGGACAGCAGGTTCCTCACCCGCGCTTCGCGCGTGTTCGGAATGACATCCCGTGGGCGGCAGGCTCCCCGTTGGTGAACAACAAGACGTGTTACAATATCGATATATGAGTCACACACTCACAATCCGGCTTACAGACGAGCTGCTGGAGTGGCTTAAAGAGACGTCGCGCCAGACTGGCGTGCCGATGGGCAAGTTGGTGCGGGAGCAATTGGAGAACGCAAAGTCCAACGGAGGAAAGCAGCGATTCTTGCGGCATCTGGGAGCGATCAAAGGCGGCGACCCTGATCGTTCGTCGCGCAAAGGATTTTCCAAAGCATGAAGGGCATTGCCGATACAGGGTTTGTTGTAGCGGCAGGGGACCGTGACGACCGGCACCACAAATGGGCGGTGGATTTGGCGAGAACGGTGACTGAACCCCTGCTGACTTGCGAAGCAGTTTTGGCCGAGGCTGCCTTCCATCTGGAATCAAGCTCGTATGTGATATCGCTGTTAGAAGACGGTCTGCTGGAAATCGCATTTGAGCTTTCGGACAATATTCCGCAGTTGCGGGATTTAGCGCGACGGTATGCCGATCGCAAGCCAGATTTGGCGGATCTTTGCTTGATCCGAATGAGCGAGCTTTATCCTCGTCATTCGGTGATTACTGTGGACGAAGCCGATTTTCGGGTCTATCGCAAGAACAAACGAGAAACCATACCTCTGATTTGCCCGCCACGTACGCACTAAGTCGCGCTCGAACCCTTCGCCGAACTGTATAAATTTTCCATTCCCAATGTGGGGTTTGCGTTGCGGGGGGTGGCCTGGGTTCTCGCCAATCTTCAGGAATTAAGCCGCAAACTGTTGAAAACGTATATACTTAAACTAAGTAATTTGCTGTATGGAAGGCTGGCATTTGCCGTGCAAAAGTATAAGCGGGAGTTTTAAGAGTTTCTTTGTTCCCCCAGGGTTTCATTAATTAAGGGCATTCTGCGCGCGGGAAGTCCCGGCCGCGCTGAGACAAGAAATCAAGGAGCCAGTTTGACTATGACCCGCACTTCGTTAGCGATTCTTTTGGCGTGCAGCATGGCCGCCACCGTCGGCTGCACCAGCAAAAACTACGTAAAGCAGCAGACCACACCGCTCATCAACAAGACCAATGAGTTGGATGATCTGACCGCGAAGAACAGCAAGGACATCAAGGACGTCGATGCCCGCGCCCAGGCCGGCATTCAGGCCGTGAACCAGAAGACTGCCGATGTTGAGCAGAAAGCGCAGGCCGCCAACCAGAATGCGACCTCGGCGCAACAGGTGGCCGATGCGGCCAATAACCGCGTAGGCGTGCTGACCAACACGGTCGCGAACCTGGACAACTACCACGCGGTGGCGGAGACGTCAGTGAAGTTCGGCTTCAACCGGGACAATCTGACGCCGGAAGCCAAGCAGGCTCTTGACCAGTTGGCGGGCAGCATTGCCAACACCAAGGGATACATCATCGCGCTCGAGGGCAACACGGATTCGGTGGGATCGGCCGATTACAACTACGGCTTGAGCCAGCGGCGCGCGGATTCGGTGATCCAGTATTTGGCGTCGAAGTATAACGTTCCCGCGCACAAAATTTATGTGATCGGTCTGGGCAAGGATAAGCCTGTGGAAACGAACAAGACGAAAGCGGGACGCGCCGACAACCGCCGGGTCGATGTTCGCCTGATGACCAACACGGTGGGCGACACCAATCAGCCAACGACGCCGCCGACCACGGGACAGAATAATCCCTCTTCGATGTAGACTTTTTCCTTCCTACCCCGAAGGAACTTCGCCAACTGGCCGCTCGGTATGAGCGGCCGGTTTTTTTGTGCGGCGTCGTCAGCTGGGAAGGTAGAGATTCTTCGACTCGCGCGGGTCGCTTCGCTCCCGCCCGCTTCGCTCAGAATGACAGGGGGTTAAAGGTGGCTGGCGGCAGTCATACCTCCGCGCAGAGGCTGTAGAATAAGTTGTATGCGGGCTGGATGGTATTTTGGTTTTGTATTGGCTTTTTGTGGGGGAGTCTGGGCGCAACAGCCGGCGCAGGGGGACTCGCAATCTTCGCCCTCGCAATCTTCGTCTCCTCCATCGTCGGGGTCAGCTCCCGCAGAGCCTTCGTCCGCTCCTTCAGCGGGAGCCAAGAATTCGGGGACCAATTCGAAGGACAGCGCAGCCCCCGGTTCCAAAGCGCCGGAGCCTGATTATCAAGATCAGAAAATTGCGCCCCCGGCGAATATGGCGCCGCCGCGATCAGACCGGGTCAGCGCCGAGCAACTCGGAAATGAATCGGGGGACAGCTCCAGCAAAGATGACCCCGCGGATCTAAGTCCCCCTGCTGACGATGACAAGGCGCATCCGAAGAGTTCGGAAGCGGTTGCGGAAGCGGAGGCGAAGACGTCGGATCCGAGTGGAGTGACCGAATTCAAAACGTGGGATCCACACCGGGCAGCGAAAAACGTTGAGGTGGGCGACTTCTATTTCCGGCGAAAGAATTATCGCGCCGCCGAAGACCGGTACCGTGAGGCGCTGCAGTATAAAAATGACGACGCAATTGCGACCTTCAAGCTGGCGGTCTGTCTGGAGAAGCTGGGGATAGTGGACGAGTCGCTGGTTCGATATGAAAATTATTTGAAGATTTTGCCTCATGGCCCGGAGTCGTCGGAAGCTCAGAAAGCGATTCAACGATTGAGGACGCAGGCGAGTGCGGGGCCGCGCTGATTTGCCGGTATCGACGTTCAGACAAATTGAGTCGACCTTCAGCAATCAAGATCGGCTGTAGACGCGGGAGAGCGTGGAGCGGCTGCGCGGAGAGCGGGCGCGCGACAAAGCTCTTCTTGCTGATCCGCCCCTGCCTGAAGGCGATTTACCGCCGCCAACCTTGCTGTCGGCTTCTTCTCCCAAGATCAAATTAGCTGGCCACCTGGGGCCGGAGTGGGTTTTATCACGCGTGTGCTCGGCGTGGGAGACGATGGCTTCTATTGCATCAAGGCAGGAGTGAAACATCTGGGTCCGCAAAGGCCCGGACACTCCGCCGCGAATTGAAAGCATGGCCGTGCCATGCATCAATGACCACAAGGCAAGCATCAGGCGTGTGTGGGTGCGTGGAGTTCCTCCCAGCCGCTCGGCCAACTGCTGGCGCAGATAGTTGAAAGTGGGCCATGGCTCATGCAGCGACGGCGGTTGAGCGAAACCGTCGAAAAGCACTTCATAGGCATGGCGGTGCGCGAGGGCAAACTGCAGATAGCGCTCACAAGCCTGCCTGAGAGAACGGCTGCGGCTGACGGTGGCGAAGAGTTCGGCGCGGATGCGCAGGCGAACGGCGCGCAAAATGTCGTCGCGATCGTTGTAGCGCTCGTAGAGCGTGGGGGTGGTGGTTCCGGCAGCCTCGGCAACTCCGCGCATAGTAAGCGCGCGAGTGCCGCCGCGCGACCACAAGCGGCAGGCTGCATCGAGAATGCGATGTTCAATTTCAGGATCTGCGTGCCTGGGCAAAGATCCCTCCTTGCGAGCGTTGTAACTGTACCGATCTGAACAGCGTCGGTTATTCACTTCTTTTACAGCCTATACAGCGTAATGCGAGAGTGGGTCTGCTGTCCAAACAAGCAGATGATTGGACTCAGGGTTGACATTGCAAATTGGCTTAATCCGCGATGAACGGCGATAATCCCGGTATGTCGGGGACGCCGGCCCTTTATTCGCCCAACGCGATGCGCGCCGAAAAACGCGCAGTGGCGGGGAATTCGGTCGCAGCCGCGCTGGTGATTACGGGCGGAAAACTTCTGGTCGGGATCACGACCGGCAGCCTGGGAATTCTTTCCGAAGCGGCCCACTCAGCCCTTGACCTGATCGCGGCCACGCTGACTTATTTTTCTGTAGGAGTTTCCGACAAGCCCGCCGATGCCGACCATCAGTATGGCCACGGCAAGGTAGAAAATTTTTCCGCATTCGTCGAGACCGCATTGTTGCTGATCACTTGCGCGTGGGTGGTCTATGAAGCTTTTCTGCGCCTGTTCTTCCGGCATGTGGAGGTCGAGCCTACCATTTGGGCTTTCGTCGTAATGCTGGTCTCTATGGCTGTGGATTGGTGGCGATCGAGATCTCTGGGACGCATCGCAGTCAAGTACGACAGCCAGGCTTTGGAAGCAGATGCGCTGCACTTCTCGACGGATATCTGGTCAGCGGGAGTGGTGGTGGTGGGGCTCGCGCTGGTTCTAATTGCGCGGACTTACCACATCGAGTGGCTCGGCAAGGCCGACCCGATTGCCGCGTTGTTCGTTGCCGGAGTGATCGTCTCGGTGAGCTGGCGGCTGGCGCGGCGCACGGTGGATGCGCTACTCGATGCTGCACCCGCGGGAGTTCGCGTGCAGATTACTGACGCGGTTTCGCACGTTGACGGCGTGCTGGAGATTGGCCGCGTGCGCATACGGCGCGCGGGCAATCGTTATTTCGCCGATTTGGCGGTGGGTTTCGCGCGCACCGTAACTTTCCAGCGCTCGCAGCAACTGGTAAGCGCCGTGACGGCTGCGGTGCAAGGCATTCTTCCCGACGCGGATGTTACGGTGCAGCCGTTGCCGCGGGCACAGCGCTCGGAGAATATTTTCGACCGTATTCGAGCGGTAGCGACACGGCACAATCTGAATGTTCACGATATCAGCGTGCAGGACCTTAAGGGACGATTGCACGTGGAACAGCACGTTGAACTCGATGAAACCATGACGCTGAAGAGCGCGCACGATCAGGTTACCGAACTGGAAGCGGACATGCGCGGGGACGTGCCCGAGATCGACGACATTTTGACGCACATTGAAAGCGAGCCGGCCACGATTGAGCCGGGGGACGAGTTGGTGCGCGATGCCGCGCTGGAGCGGAAGTTAAAAGCGATCGTGGATGAGTTTCCGGAAATTTTGGACGTGCACGATATTCAAGTGAAGCTGGTGCGAGGCAGGCTCTATGTGTCGTGCCATTGCACTTTTTCCGACGAACTCTCTCTGGCCCGTGTGCATGACATTCAGACCGAGCTCGAAATTCGTTTTAAGCAGGCTGCGCCGGAGCTGTTCCGCGTGTTGATTCATCCGGAGCCGAGCACGGATAATCGGCGGTGAGGGTGTGAGGGCGAAAATGGCTTCTCAATCAGCAATCAACAATTAAGATTGCATCATGACAAACGCTCGTACCACCTGGATTGAAAAGCATCATTTCAAAGGAATCTCCGATAGCGGCCACGCGATCGCGGTCGACGGCGATAAGGCGGCAGGGAACAGTCCCATGGAGTTGGTGCTGATCGGGCTGTGCGGCTGCACGGGATATGATGTGGCCTCGATTTTGCAGAAGAAGCGGGAGCCGTTTACCAGCCTGGAAGTTCGGGCGGAGGCCGAGCGAGCCGCGACCCCGCCACAGGTCTACACGGCAATAAAATTGACCTACCGGGTCGGAGGAAAAGTCTCGCGCAAGGCCGTGGAAGACGCGGTGCGGCTCTCGGAAGAGAAATACTGTTCGGTTTCTGCCATGCTCAGTAAGACCGCGAAAATTAGCACGGAAATCGAGCATGTAAATGAGTAGAAGCGGCGTTCGTTCACTTGACAGACTGCCGTAGCCGTGAGATCCCTCGCTCCGCCTGAAAAGCGGCTAGGCTCGGGATGACGCCGGAGAGAATTCCGATCGTGAACAAGAATCCAGAAAATTCACGCCTGCATCCGCTGCGGGGGTATTTCTTTATTGGCTCGGCGGCATTTCTATGGGGCGTTTCGGCTGCTCTTGGCCGGGCGGTGTTCACCGGGAAATTACCGCTGGGTTCCGCGGCGCTCAAGCCCATCGATCCGCTGATTCTGTCGCAGACGCGCACCACATTTTCCTTGCTGGTGTTGGTACCTATTCTGGTTTTTTCGCAGGGATGGCGCCGCATCAAAGTGCCGGCGCGGGACCTTGCCTACTGCCTCCTTCTGGGGACGATGGGCGTTGCGGTATCGAACTATTTTTATTATGTGGCGATTCAGCGCACCAACGTTGCGACTGCGATTATCGTGCAATACACCGCTCCGGTGTGGGTTCTGATTTATGTCGTGGCCCGCCGCCAACAGGCGCTTTCGTTCCAGAAAGTAGCCGCGGTCTTATTGGCGGTGACCGGAATCGCACTGGTCATCGGCCTCGTTGGCGCGAAATCCGCGCAAGGACAAAGTTTGCGCCTGGATGCCTACGGGCTGATTGCGGCGCTTGTGGCATCGTTCTCTTTCGCTTTTTATAACGTGGCCGGACACAGTATTCTGGCGCGTTACGATCGCTGGCGGGTGCTGACGTGGACACTGACTGCCGCGGCGGTGTTCTGGCTGGTGGTAAACCCGCCGTGGAAGATCGCCGCTGCCCACTACGCTCCCATGCAATGGTTGTTTCTTTTTGTGTTCTCCATGCTTTCTGTGTTGGGAGCATTTTCGCTTTACTTCCTGGGACTGCAGCATCTGGAGCCTACGCGCGCGATTATCGCCAGCTGCCTGGAGCCGGTTTTCTCGATTCTGCTGGCCGCGCTGCTGCTGGGTGAACTGCTTCGCCCGATTCAAACGCTGGGAATTATTTTTGTGCTGGCCGCGATTGTGATCGTGCAACGTCCAGCCGCGGTAGCGGCGGACACAGAGTTGGTTGTGGATCCCATCGAGTGAGATACCGATGAAGAATGATTCATGGTCGGATGGATTTAGTGAGAGGCGCAACTCTATCAACGGAAGCGAGGAAAAGCTTGTCGTCGCCGGGATGGAACCGGCAAAAAATAGCAAAGCGCTGCCGACCCAATGTCCGCAACCTTGACAGGACATTACGGCAGCGCTGCCAATACTTAGCCCAAATACCCTGGGTCAAATCTAAGAAGCTCCAGGATGCATTTCTAGTACACGCCTGGGTTCCGTTAACTTAGTAGGGTCAGGGCCGCAAAAGGTTTACTGCGAACTTTCGGATTTGTTCTATTCATCCTCAGAGTCCTCTGTGGTTGAGCTTTTCTCCGGTCGCAACAGCGGGAATAGAATTACGTCGCGGATGGTGTGTGAATCGGTCAGCAGCATGCACAAGCGATCGACCCCCACGCCGACGCCCCCGGCGGGAGGCATGCCGTACGACAGAGCGCGGATGTAGTCTTCATCCATCTGGTGGGCTTCTTCGTCGCCGCGCTCGCGTTCTTTGAGCTGGGCTTCGAATCGCCGCCGCTGATCTTCGGGATCGTTGAGCTCACTGAAGCCGTTGGCAAATTCCATTTGCCCGGCGAAGACTTCGAAACGCTCGGTCCAGTCGGGCTCGTCCGGTTTTTGCTTTGACAGCGGTGAGACCGCGGTAGGGAACTCGTAAATGATTGTCGGCTGGGTGAGATGCTCCTCCGCTACGGCCTCGAATAAATTTGCAATCGTTTTGCCCGCCGGATCATTCGAATCGTAGGGCATATGGGAGTGCGCATGATTGAACCGGACGACCAACTCCTTCACGCCCTCCAGCGACGAAAACTCACTCATCTCCGGCTTAGCGCCCGCCGCTTCGGGCCAGAAATGAATGATCGCCTCCCGCATAGTCATGCGCTGCCAGTTCGACCAGTCGATCTCCGCATCGCCCCATTTTGATTTTGTGCCGCCGTTTACATCGTTCGCCGCATTCGTGATCAATTCCTGGGTCAAATCCATCATGTCGCGGAAATCGGCGTAGGCCTGGTAGTACTCGAGCATGGTGAATTCGGGATTCCAGCGCCATCCCAGGCCTTCGTTGCGGAAGTTGCGGTTGATCTCGTAGACGCGATCGAATCCGCCGACCACCAGACGTTTCAAATACAGCTCGGGAGCGATGCGCAGATAGAGATCCATATCGAGCGTGTTGTGATGGGTCACAAATGGCCGCGCCACAGCGCCTCCGGCGATGGGCTGCATCATCGGAGTTTCGACTTCGACGAACCCGTGCGATTCCATCGTGCGGCGCAGCGATTGCACCAGGCGCGCGCGCTTGATAAAAACTTCCCGCACTTCGGGATTCACCACCAGATCGACATACCGCTGCCGGTAGCGCAACTCGATGTCGGTGAGACCATGCCATTTTTCGGGCAGCGGCAATAGATCTTTACTCAGGAACGTAGTCTCTTCCACATGCACGGTCAGCTCGCCGGTGCGCGTGCGAAACAGATATCCGCTTATTCCGATGTGGTCGCCGAGGTCGAGCAGCTTGAAGAGCTCGAATCCTTTTTCTCCCACCGCGTCTTTTTTCACGTAGATCTGCAGGCGTTCGCCGCCTTGCTGCAGATGAGAGAATCCGGCCTTGCCCATCAGGCGGATCGCCATGATGCGCCCGGCGATACGCACATTCACCCGGCCGCTTTCCAATTCTTCGGCAGTCTTGCCGGAATACTCCGCCAGAATCTGCGGGATCGTGTGCGTGAACTCGTACTTGCTGCGGTACGCAATCTGGCCCAGGGCTTCAATCTGTTTCAGCTTTTGCCGCCGCTGTTCGTAAACGCTTTCGTCGAATGCCAATGGAATCCTTTGAGCAGGGAATTGTGCTTACTAGCGCTAAGAATCTGCAAAGTTGAACTGTGATTATAATTGGCCGCGGCCTTTGAGTATCACCTCTGTTGCCAGAGGCATGCGGTCAGACGACGACCTGGTACTCGCTCTTGACCAGTCCGCTCGCATACTGTTGGGTGGCTACGTGACGCAGCCGCACATCGCCCGGCAGCGCGCCGAAAAGAGGGATGCCTTGCCCAATGAGAACCGGTACGCGCGTGATGATGAGCCGCTGCACCATGCCAGCCCGCAGGAACTTTTGGATCGTGATGCCTCCATCAACATATAAGTGGGTGGCGCCGGTGGCGGCGAGTTTTGAGACGATCTCGGCCGGAGGTCCGGACATCTGTTCGACGGCGCCTCGCGGAGCGGACAGGTCGAGAGGACGGCTGCTCAGGACCACTACTCGCTTGTCGCCGTACGGCCACTCTGGAAAGGCCAAAACGGTTTCGTAGGTGTTGCGCCCGATTACGAGGGCATCCACGCTGGCGATGAACTCGGTGTAACCGTGGGGCTCGCCGCCATCCACCGGCAGAAAGTCGAGCGCTCCGTCGGAGCGCGCAATAAAGCCATCGAGGCTAGTCCCGATAAACACCGACACCGTCATCGCTCACTCCTGCGGGGAACTCGATCTCGATTGTGCCGCTTAAAACTCCCCGATTATATACAGCTCCGGAAGGGTTCGCGGAGACGGTTATTTTTACATTTTCATTGTGTTGGTATCGTGGTACATTGGTACCATGGTTGATGAATCCAGACTGCTAGTGGAGCGCGTGCAGACCGGCGTGCGCATGGAAAAGCGCCTGCTCAAGATTCTCAAGGCCTTTGCCGAGTACCACGACATGAGCCTGGGCGACTTGCTCGAGGGCATCGTTCTCCACGCCTTCGATGGCAAGACGCCCTTCAGCCCCGCATCGCTCGAACGCATTCAAGAATTGAAGCGCTTCTACGAATTCGACCTCGATTCCAGCGCCAGCCACCGGCTGAAAGAAATCAAGAGCCGGCCAGTTCGCAGACCAGTGGTAAGAAAATAGGAGAGTATCCAATGACCGATCGATTGAAATATGCGCTCACCGGATTGCGATGGAGCCTGGGCGTCGTCATCTTGATCGAGGCGATTCTGTTCGTATTGCCCAGCGCCCGCCACGATTTCGCCCGCACCCACATGCCTGATGCCATACGCCAAATTCTCGGTTGGGGAGAAATTCTGGGATGCATTCTCCTGCTCATCCCGCGCACTGCGGTACGAGGCGCGTGGTTGCTGGTTGCAGTCTTTATTTTGGCAATCGCCATTCACCTTCTCCACGGCGCCTACAACGTCGGCAACCTTGTCATATATGCCGCCGCGGGGTGGGCTGTCGCGTCCGTCAATCGCTAAGCCACCAATTACGTATGGGAAAAAAATCATGATCTGGTTGAACGCACTTTTCACGTTCTGCGGCGCAGTACTCGCGAGCGGCGCGCTTTCCACGGAAACCGCGCGGCAGGTAAGCCGCTGCGGCAGCTTCGATTTGCCCTGCAGCGCCGATACTGCGTTTCCGTTTTTTAGCCCGGAAGGCGAGCGAGACTGGGTCCAAGGCTGGAATCCGCAGCCGATATTTCCCGGCAGCATCGTCTTTGCCCGCGACACCGTTTTTCGCGAGGGTGAAGGTTCCGAGGAGGCGGTTTGGACTATTCTGCAAGCCGACTGGACTACCCATACTGCCGAATACGTCCGGCTTGCTCCGGCTTCGCACGCGGCGCACATCGTGGTGAACGTTGAAGCGGCCGATAAGGAGACCAGCCGAGTCACGGTCAGCTATACCGTTACGGCCTTCGGAGATGGGGCGTCCGCAATGTTCGAAGGTTTTTCCGAAGACGCCTACGCCACGAAAATGCGCGACTGGCAGCGCAACATTAGCGCCTGTCTCGAAAAACCTGCAATGGGCCGCGAGCCACTCTAGAGATGGATCCGTGCAAAGCATTGCTGGTTGAGGGAACATCGGGAGTGGGGAAATCCACGCTGATTGATGCACTCATTCGCCGCCACGTAAAGTCCGCGGCGCCCAGAAAAATTCGCTCGCTGATTCACCTTGCCCAGTCGCATACCTACGGCCCGCTCGCCGTGCCGGAAGA
>Ga0181522_10001524_pt1 | contig 14057 bp, 9 predicted proteins | sample PEATcosm2014_Bin_27_FD_121103 | JGI IMG/M metagenome (GOLD analysis project Ga0181522, IMG submission 121103) | Peatland microbial communities from MTU Mesocosm Facility, Houghton, MI, USA - PEATcosm2014_Bin05_10_metaG | ecosystem: Environmental > Terrestrial > Soil > Wetlands > Peat | place... | reverse complement strand
GGGCTCCTGATCCCGACTCCAGGCACTGACCGCCTGGACCTTCTCCATGGCCAGCGCCGGGAAAACGAGATGGGGGTACAGCGTCTGCCGGGCCGCGGCTTCGGCCTCGTTCAAGGCCAGCCGGAGCAGATGTTCCCGGGATTGGAGCACCTGGGATGCCTCGGCGTAAATCGTTTCCTTGACCCGAGCCACCTGCGCGAGAAGCTTCTGGCACGACGCCAGGCAGACACCCTTGAAAGTGGTTTCGGCTTCAGCCTTCCCGTTGTTCTTCTTTACATCGTTCAGTTTCATATTCAATGCCTTTCATTTATATGTAACTTCTTTAGTTACATTATTACATAAAAAAAGAGACCGTCAACCGGATTTTTTTTGGCCACAGCCGCACGAGGCTTTCACCGCATCGATCACCCCGGCCAGGGTGGTTTTTTCCAGGTCCCGTTCCAGGGCGGCCTCGGCCGACGCAAAAACCTGGTCCAGCGTTTCCCGGATGCAATGGCCCACCGGGCATGCCGCGTTGGGTTTGCGCGAAGGCGTGGCAAAAGGTTCAGCCTCCTCGACTGCCCTGTAAATCTGGGCCAGATTGATGCGCCCTGGCGAACGGCTCAACCGGGAGCCCGAGCCGGCCCCCTTGCCGGTCTCCACCAGTTTGGCCCGCTGCAGGGCCAGCAGCAACCGCCGGACGATGACCGGGTTGGTGTTGATGCTGCCCGCCAGAAAGGCCGACGTGACCCGGTCGCCCTCCTTGTAGGCGAGGACGGCCAACACATGGACGGCCATGGCAAAGCGGCAACTGGTTCTCATATTCTGAAAGTTAAGTAACCCTTTAGATTACATTTGTCAAACGGAAAGTGGCGGGGTGGGGACGCCCCCCACCCGCCCCACAACGATCGCCTCAATTCAGATCAAACAGCAGCACCTGCGCCTTGCCTTTTCCCGCCAGCTCCAGTTTCGATTCCTGGCTCACGGCCACGCCGTCGCCGGCCGCCAATCGTTTGCCGTTGAGTTCCACGCTGCCTTCGGCGACGTGGACCCAGGCATGGCGGTCCGGACGCAATTCGTGCGTCAACTTTTCGTCGTCGCCGAATCGCGCCAGCCACAGGTCGGTGTCCTGGTTGATGCGGAGGCTGCCCTCGCGTCCCGATTTGCTCGCGACCAAATTCAATCGCCCCGGGGTCGCATGGGAATACGCCTTTTCCCCGTAAGCCGGTTTCGCTCCAGATTTGTCCGGCTGAATCCAGATTTGCAGGAAATGAACCGGGTTCCGCTCCGAAGGATTGTATTCACTGTGCAGGACCCCGGTGCCCGCGGCCATGTACTGGAATTCGCCCGGCTTGATGATGCGGCCGTTGCCCATCGAATCCTTGTGCTCCAGCACGCCTTCGAGCACGTAGCTGATAATCTCCATGTCCCGGTGCGGATGCTCGCCGAAGCCAGCCCCGGCGGCGACCGTGTCATCGTTGATCACGCGCAAACTACGGAACCCCATCCATTTTGGATCATAATAATTGGCAAACGAAAATGTGTGGTGACTGTTCAGCCAGCCATGGTCGGCGTGGCCTCTTTCACTGGCTTTGCGAATGTTCATCATATTGCCCCAAGATGCCACTGTTTGTATGCTTCGCAATCAGGCACCTTTGAGTGCCTGTGCGCATGAAGCTCAAGTCGGTTGAATGTGAAGTGGAACGGTTGCTCGCCGTGATTGGCGGCAAGTGGAAGGTGCTCATCCTGCGCGAGCTGTTCCAGGGCGCGCGCCGGCACGCGCAACTGTACCGGGCCCTGACAGGCATCAGCCAGAAGGTGCTCACGACACAGCTTCGGGAACTGGAACTGGACGGCGCGGTGCAGCGGCAGGATTTCAAAACCAAACCGCCACACGTCGAATACTCACTCTCTCCGTTTGGCGGAAGATTGCGCAGTCTGATTCTGGAAATGCACGAGCTCGCCCGGCAAAACTGCGAGGTGCTCAAACGGCGGCCACCCGCCGGGCGGTTCGAGAAGATGGACTGAGCCGGACTGGTGCACGCACCGGGAGTTGAACCTGGAACCTTCTGATCCCTTCTGACAAGATTCTCTGTCAGCGACCTCCAGCAAAGCCGGAGGCTTGAAATGGCGTAAACCGCTCAAAGCGGTTGTTTGTTATCCTGGGGCGCTCAAGGCGCCATCATCTTCAGTTGTTTCGGGGCGTTGGTCTTCGTTCTCCCGGTCTTGGATGTTTCGCGCACTGCTGCCCTTCCCGCCCCCGGTTTCATTCCTATTGATTCATCGTGTCGTTCGTGCTGCGGCGATAATACGTAACCGCACCGGAGCCATCATGGGCCCTGGCTGTCGGCGGCAGGCTTGGCGCAACCCAAGTCAACGAATCAGTGACTTGAATCTCTCCCTCGTTGCCAATGGCCTTGAGATGATTTGTTCCGACGGACAATGTCACCGGCCAGGAGAAAATGCAATTGGTGCTGGCACGAACCCCTTGCGAAATACCATTTAAAAAGAGTTCGACCGAATCGCAGTTGGCATAAACTTTGGCCGTAACGGCATTGGTCAGCCGGTTGGTAAAGGTGTGCCCTGTAATGTAAACCATCGGATTTGTTGTCCAGTTGGCCTTGTAATAGTAGAAGGCGTCCTTGCGCACCTGACGATCATAAGTCACCAGCCCTTTGTCATTGCGTCCGGGTGTGTCTCCTTCATTCCGACCGGCAACGGCAAAATCAAACATGTTCCAAACGAATTTGCACCAGAGAAATGGGCGCGCCTGCATTTCCTGCCAGTAGGTCTCGTGAAAGAGATTTTCATACTCTTCAGGATGATAATGGCTGGAACTTTTTGGTTCACGCACCGGCTCTTCACTGTGCTGATAAATACTGGCGCCGGCTCCATACTCGCTGATGCCAACACGGCGGTCGGGATATTTTGCATGCATTTCATCGGCCCAGGGCCCAAATTCGCCAAGTGCGCCGTTGTACCAGCCAAAATATTTGTTGAAGGAATTCCATTCCGTACACCAGTTGGAAGGCTCATCATCGCGCGCATTGGCAGCGGAGGTCGAAAGACGCGTCGGGTCTTCCTGGGCGGCAAGCTGTGCCAGCTGGCGGACCAGACCGACAGGCCTCGGCCCGGGTTTCATGGTAATCTCGTTGAACACCCCCCAGCAAACCACCGATGGATGGTTGTAGCGCTGCCGGATCAGCTCCACGAGCTGTTGTTGGGCATTGGCATAAAAGGCGGGCGATTCCGTGATGCGGTTGACCAGCGGTATTTCACTCCACAGAACAATGCCGCTTTGATCCGCCAGCTGGTAGGTATAATCATCGTGCTCATAGTGGGACAGGCGGACCGCCGTGGCGCCAATCTCCCTGAGCAACATAAAATTCGTGTTCCGTTGCAAATCGGTGAGGGCCCAACCCCGATCCGGCCAATCCTGATGCATGCTCACCCCATGAAGATCATAATTGCGTCCATTCAGAAAAAAACCCTTGTTTGCATCCACGCTGAAATAACGAAATCCCAGCGGCTGCGCGACCAGATCCACCACTTCCGAACCTTTGCATATTTCAGTGAAGACCCGGTACAAATACGGGTCGGCAAGTCCGTTCCATAAATGCGGCTTTGAAATCGTGGTGGTGGCCAGAAGGTTGGACGCCATCGCTGGTTGAAGTGTCACGCGGTTGGTAAGAATGGCCACGATATTTGTCGCCGCGTCAGTGACCACGCTGCGCACGATAACGGTTTGTGGCGTTGCCGTTGAATTTGAAAGAACCGCCGTCACCTGAAGGTTCGCAAAATTTGAACAGACGTCAGTCGTCTTCAAGTAGATTCCCGGCGAGCCGTAGTCCAACGGCGAGATCTGCACGGGATCCGTCACCAGCAGGTGCACGTCACGATATAATCCTCCGAAAAAGGTGAAATCTGCCGACAACGGGGGGATATTTGTATTGATGGCGTTATTTACTTTAACGGCAACCACGTTGTCTGCAGCGATATTGAGATAAGGAGTAACGTCATAGGCAAATGCCGCAAACCCGCCTTGATGTTCGCCCACCCAGCGGCCGTTGACATAGACGTCGGCGACTGAAAACGCGCCGTCAAATTTCAGAAAGAAATGACGGTTGGCATATGCTTCATCAATCGGACAATGAGTCCGATACCAGCCGATGCCACGATAATAGTTGGTTCCCCCCTCCTGCCCGTCAAAATTATTCCAGGTGTGGGGCAAATTCAGATTTGTCCACGATGAATCGTCAAACCGAACAACCTGCGCCCCGGCAACATCCTGCCGGATAAACCGCCAGCTGGAATCCACAAGCATATCCACCCGATGATTTACGGGCGGAGTGTAGGTGGTCGCCATCGAACATGCCGCACCGCAAATAAGCAGGCAAACAAAGCTTAGCCTGCTTGAGAGGCTGGCGACCGTGTCAACACAGGAACGGCAAATAAATCTCAGGCTCATTTTGATGACATTCGTAAAATTTTCACACCTCCATCAAGCCCTGGCCCGGTGAAGGAGGACATCCGATGGCATGTGTGCTTAGAATAGGCCCGTCAGAAATTGTTTTCATCCCTCTTTCGGGGGGTGATAAAGCGATGTTCAGAAAGCGAAGAAAGAACCCGGGCGTGCGGTTATTTTTGCGCAAGGCCCTCCGCCGACGTTGAATCAAGGATCCACAACCTCTTTACAAATGGATGATTCCCCTTTGAAGCGAGGTGGTGACGGCTTCCGTGCGATCAGCTACACGAAGTTTTGCGAGAATGCTTTTCAAGTGGTCCTTCACCGTATGTTCGGTGATGTTTAATACGTCGGCGATCTCCTTGTTGGCCAGGCCCTTGGCGAGCTGGTTCAAAACCTCCACCTCGCGGGACGTCAATTCCTCCAGCAATTTTCGCGACGCCAGCTGGCTGGCCACTTCCTTGGGAATCCAGTTTTGTCCCGCCGCGACCGCCCGCAAGGCGGGGACGAGCTGGTCCCCGGTGGAGTTTTTGAGCACGTATCCTTGCGCCCCCGCCCGCAAGGCACGGTGAATGTCCTCATCGCCATCGAAGGCACTCAACACCAAAATTCGGGCCGAGGGAAATTTGCTTCGTATCTCCAGCGTGGTTTGTATCCCGCCTTTGCCCGGCATCCTGAGGTCCAACAAGGCAAGGTCCGGATGATGCCTGGCAAAGAGTTCCAGCGCTTGATGGCCATCAGCGGCTTCCGCAATCACCTCCATGTCCGGCTCCGTGTTCACCAGCGCCACCAGCCCCATGCGAACAATGTAGTGATCGTCGGCGATCAAAATGCGGATCTTATCTGTCTTTTTCATGTGGCCGCCACCTCGTCAGTTGCCGATGGCGATTGAAATTCCTGGGCTGGATGCAACGGGATCTCGACCCGGACCAAGGTCCCTGCCTCCGGTTTGCTGGACAGGATGAACCGGCCACCCAACCGCTTGGCGCGCTCGGCCATGCCCAGCAATCCAAAATGCCCGTCGCCCGGCCCCACCACTTTTTCACGATCGAAACCGACGCCATCATCCGCGACCTGCAAACCAACCTGCAGGCGATCAAATTGAAGTTCGATGTTCGCGTTGCTCGCGCCAGAATGCTTGATGATGTTGGCGAGCGCCTCTTGTCCGATGCGTAAAAGATTCTCTTCAACGACTTCCGGCAGAGGCCGCGGCTCGCCCTTGGTCTCAAAATGAACCCGAACCTTGGTCCCGCAGGCGATCTGCCTGGCCCCCTCGGCCAGGACCGTGGAAAGGTCAAACTGCTCCAACGCCCGGCTGCGCAAATCCCAGATTGACTGACGGACTTCCACCTGACTTTTGGACATCAGGCTGCGGGCGAGTTCGAGGTGGCGCAACGAATTTTCCGGGCTGCGATCATGCAGTTTCGACGCCGTATCCAGCTGCAAAGCAATGCCTGTGAGCGTTTGCTCGACCGTGTCGTGAAGCTCCTGCGCCAAACGCGTCCTTTCCATCAAGACGGCCTTGAATTGGACTTCTGATTCCTTGCGGGCCGTAATTTCAAACTTCAACTGGGCGGTCCGCTCTTTGACCCTTTCTTCGAGCTGATCGTTGGCCTGCTGCAAAGCGAGTTGTGCTTTTTCGCGTTCACTGATCAGGAAATTCAAGACAGAATTCTTCCGCGAAAGCATCACGGTCCAGCTCACGATCACGATCAACAGGGAGCACGCGATCAAGAAGCCAACCCGGAGACGCTGCGGGGTCAGCCAGCCTGGCTTCCTGAGGACCAGGACGTCCCTGGGATTCCCGATGAGGATTTGAACGGACTGCAGCTTGCCATCGCTGTCAATCTGCGTCAGGCAAATCCCGCTCACCTGCAAAACACTGCCAACGGGAATTGTCGCCATGGCGGCCTGCCCCGCCAGATTGTCGGCTACGGCCGTGAACGTAAAATTGCTGGCCTGCAAAACCATGGTGACGGCTCCCGGCGGCGCGGTTTTTTGCCGCCCACGATTGACCGTGAGTTCGATCAACTTGCCGGCAAGTGAAATGTAATCCGCATGATAAAGGCCACTCTGCAATTCCTCGATGGTTGCCGACTTGGGGGCCACCGGGATTTTAGGTTCTTTCGTATTCCGAAAAACGGCATCTTGTAAAACCGGCAGATAATTTTCAAAACTCAAAAATCCAACCGCATCAACGACCTCCCCCAGCGTCAATTCTGTCTGCTGCCGGCTCTGGACTTGCAGGCCAAAAATGCCATCCTCCAAAAAAACTGACTCACCGGGACTCCGAAAAGTGACCACGCCCCGGACGTGGACCCTTTGGGCGAGGGAACTGCCCCGCCGAAACTGGGCAAGCTTGTTGAGGGGAATCACCGGCCGGGCAAAGGGATCGATGGACTCAGATTTCTCAACCTCCAAATCCGCCAGCCTGGGAATGTAAACCTCGACGGCAATCAACTGTCGCAAGGACCGGTTGTGGGCTTCCGCTGCCGTACCACGCACACGAACCTGCGCTCCCACCAGATCTTCCGGCTGAAAATTGGGGTCGACCGTGAGATAAGCCCGGAAACGGTATCCCCCCGCGACCAGGTCCACCGTCAGGCGCGAGCCGTCTTTACGCGCATCCCGGACGATGCCCGAAATTTCGATCCGCTGGCTGTCTTCAGAGCCGGACATTAATTGCTCGATGGAAACCGGTTTCGCCGGCGGCAAAGGTGCCGTGCCAATGACACGCACTTTGGGGGCGGTGACCGTCGGGGCGAAGGCCCCGGCATAGGTGATCCCGGAAACTTCCACCACATCGCCGGGAACAAGCGAGCGGCCATTCACGTTGTCGACAAACACTCCTCCGGTTGAATCTTGAACAAAAAAACGCCCCTTCAAGGCCGGATCCGCGGCGGTGACCACACCCGTCACAAACACCTTGAGCAAGCGCGAAGCCTGATCCGCCGGCAGGGAAATAATATCCGCAGCATTCGTCAACAGCCCAACCGCCGGTTGCGCCAAGCCCGCCGGACCAGGCAGAAAGAGAATCAAACCAAGCATCAACTGAAGGGCTGCCGCATAAAGGCTGTCTGCAGGTTTGAGCCAAGGGGCTGTAATTTTAAATTTCTTGACGATATTCAAATTACAGATTTTGCTTTCGTTGAAGTCCAGATTATTTTTTGCGCGCGTACGCATCGCCAGAATGGCTTAAATTCATTCGCCCGCACGTCCCGGGGCAAAGTGTCATCTTCATAACCATTTTTGCACTGGCCAGGCTGGCAATCCAACCGGGAAAATCGCGAGGCGGAAGCCGCGTCAGGTTTCTGTCGTTCCTTGTCCTTCGATTCCGGTTGCGTCGGAATCCGTGCTTACCAAAGTGCTGCCGAAGCCAAAGCTCAGGGTCTTGTTCGTGACTTCAAACGAGCTGGCTTCACGGAGGAGGCTTCATGTTCGGATAATTTACTTTAGTACGCAAATAACCGGCGGGCACGTCAACGAAGTCCGAGCTGTCCTGATAAAAATAAAACTGACGGGTGCCATCGAGCTGCCAGGTCGTTAAAAAGCGCATATCATCGATTTTGCACCATTGAGCTGATCCGTCACAGAATACTTCGTTGCCGCCGGCAGGAGTTGCCGACCCTTCCCTTCGATGTGAGGGCAGACTTGGATAGAGCTCCGGTTCGTAACCAACCTTGTTTGTGTCTACGTTCCAGCCTCCCGCCGCCCCGTCGTAAAAGACGACATCGGCAGCCAGGCACCAAAACGGTTTGGCCCGACCAAGCTGCACCGGGCTGTAACTCGGCCCCCCACTTGCATAGGTTGGATTTATCCAGTTGGTGATGCCACCAAAGTATTGATAACCAATGTCCCACTGGCCGTAAGCCGTACTTAACGCGACTTGAAAGTCGGGGCGACCGGGACAATTCCAAATACTCGACCCGCTTGCGGCAACCATCAAATTCACCACCGACGCATTACCGGCATCCAGCGGACTCAAGCCAACCTGGTTGAACGTAGACGCCGCGCCAATCACCCGATGCGCCATAACAACGTAGTCATTGTTGTCCCCGGCATAGATGGTCATGCCCACCGCAATCTGCTTCAAATTACACAAGCACTGAATGCGTTTGGCCCTTTCCTTGGCTTTCGACAAGGCTGGCAGCAATAAAGCTGCGAGAATGGCGATTATGGCTATAACCACCAGCAACTCAATCAGGGTAAACCCATGCCGTCCCGCCAGCTTTGGCCGCCTTGGGGAATGGTCACTCGTCTTGCTCATACTCATTATGTTTTAGCAGTAGTCTCTGCAACCGGTTTGCCGCCGAAGCCGCTTCGCCGCGGCAGCAAACCTGGTCGTTCCCGGCACTGTCCCTTATTGAACCCCCAACCAATAGAAACGGTGGCTTTGACTCAAACTGTCACTCACCGATTGAACTGAGCCGTTGCCCGTCACCTGACTTCCCAATTGCGTCCAACTGGAATCCGTCAGATTATTCTTGTAATACATGGTGTAGCTAAATCCAGACTGGGTCGGGAATGAGAGCTGGATGTTTGACCCACTGACCGAGGCCGTGATTACGGGCGACAACGGGGTCAAGGGTACAAGTTCGAAGTAGTTCACGTCTTCATTGTAATCACCAATGAATTGGAGCGTCTCCACCCCACTGAACGGAAGGATGATCCTGTTCGTAGCCGCGTCAGTGAGATACACATTTTGCCAGGTGGCGAAACTCGTGCCCGAACCCTTGAAACTACCCAGGTAGTTGGTCATTTGGGTCGCGGTGCCAACTCCATTGGTCACTTGCGTACACTGAAGGTTGAAAGCGCCATTACCCGCCGACAACCGGGCGAGAAGATAAAAGCTGCCTGTGGGGAATGTGCGGGTGTAGTTAATCCAGCCGTTCGTGGCCCAATAGTTTACATCGTAATCCGCAATGGACGGGTTGTCGTTCGTTAATATGGCATTGTAGTATTTAGGCCTTAGCGTGTCGCTGGTAACTTCAGCCGAGATATAATCCAATGGCCGGTAAGTATGGGTGCCGGGAACAATGCTGCCGAAAACCGCGGCGTAATCGATTGGTGCGACAAGTTGACCACCATCGCCCTCCTGGCCAACGTAACTATTGGACGCCGGCACCGAGGTCAACGCCGGGTTGTCAATAAAGCGCAGGCTGCTGCCGTTTGGAATCGGACTTTGGGTGGGATCAAAGTCGTAGTCTTCAGCTTCCCAGGTGAAATTATTCGGATTAAAGGTGTCAAAGTTCACCGTCGTGGTATGGGTTTGGTTGTTGTTGTCGGTTACCGTAATGACGGCAGTATATGACGTGTTGGGCTGCAGCCCCGGATAATTCACGTTCCAACTGGCCGACGATCCGCTGAATATCAAACCGGAGGAGACGTCCGTCCCGTTCAATGTTACATGTATGTTGGTGGTATTAATCCCGTAAGTCGGACTGCTGGCAACAAAGGACAAGATGTTGGTTTGTTGCTGTTGCGTCGTCCCGTTCGGATAAACACTGTCAATGCGCGCCTGGTCGGTCCGGGCGTTGAGCAACATGTAAAAGTTGCAGTTGAGTCCGTAAGCAGCCAGGTTCGGCTGATCAGAATTGTTCAAGGTCAGTTCGGTTACCCGGATCGTGTTTGTGCCGCCCAAGGTCACCTGGGCGTAATTGCCGAACTGGTCCATCATGGGCTCATACAGATAGGAGGAATAGCCATTCGTCGATGGGATGCCAAAAGATCCGATGTGTTGGGTCACCTGGTTGGTGGTGCCCCACCCAGCTATCACCTTGGACCAGGAGGCATACAACGTGCCGATGTTGGCGCCGGAAGCAAAACGGCCATAGACGTTGTAAGTGCCGCTTGGCCATGTCTTCGTGATATTCTGCCAGAAGCCGGGTCCAAGGAATCCGACGTTATAGTCCGAAGCGCCGGCGGTAATAAACTGCTGCCGGGCGGCGTCGGTAACCAACGTGGTGGCAATGGGATCGTTCGGGCGATAATTGCTGGCGCTGGCGCCGGCGTAAGGAGGAGCGGCATTCCGGTTGTATTCGTCAACATCATTCACGCCCACCCGCCCGTAATAACTGTTGACCGCCGGACCCGTCGTGGGCAGGGGATTATCAATATACTGGCCACCGTTGAAGTCGAAATCTTCCGCCTCGACCTGAAACACGGGGTTCCAAGTATCGATATTGAGCGTGGCATTGGCAGTGTTGGCGTTGTTATCGGTGACTTGAATGACCGTGGCATAGGTTTGGTTTGGCTGCAAACCCGTGTAACTGACATTCCAAGTGGAAGGGCCTCCGCTGAAGACCAGACCGGAAGAAACATCAACGCCGCCCAACGTCAAATGAATATTGGCGGTCGGGATGGTCGTCACGGACGAACTGACGGTGAAAACAAGCTTGTTCGTGGACTGGAAAAGGACCTGGCCATTCGGATACACATTGCTGATAACGGGCAGATTGGTGTTTGCCGGCACGAACATATAGAAATTTGCGTTGGCCCCGCCGCCGGTTGTCGCGCGCACCGTGTTGATGCCGGCCAGATTCACGACCGCCAAGCTGCCATAACTCCTCAAGGGCACCCATTGAAACGCACCGGTGCCGGTATAAGTGAAGTTGCCAAGCCGGGAGAGCGTCTGGTTCGCCGTGCCTTGCCCGGCGACGACCTGGTCCAGGTTGATCGTCGAACTGCTGCTGGTGGTCACGCGGGCATAAACGTTATACAAACCCGCCGGGAATGTCTTGGTGTAATTCTGCCACTCGCCGCTCGACCAGTTGCCGATCATGTGGCCCGGAACAACGCTGCCGCCAAATCTCGTCGGTGACGGCAGTTCGCCCGTGGCCAGGGGCGTCTGCGTCCTGAGACCGGTCCCGTCGTCGTAGCGGTAATCGGTGGCCTGAAAATCGCCGGTGGACTGCCCCTTGTGCGTGTCAACGCCTTCCATGCTGTCCAATCCAAAGTAGCTGTCAGCTTCGGCCACGTTGGTATAGACCGGATTATCAATAAACTGGCCAGAGTTGAAGTCGAATTCCTCCGCTTTGACAATGAAGTTGGTGGGGCTGAACGTGTCGAATATCACGGTGGAACTGCCGATGAGGCCGAGGCTGTCGGTCGCGGTCATCACGGCGTTGTTGGAGGCTTGCTGCTGTGCCAGGCCGCCGGTGTAACTAACGCTCACGTTGGTTGAGCCGGTGCCATTGGTTGTAAATGTGCAACCCGACGAAACATTGACCCCGTTCAGAACGAGGCTGATATTGGTCAGGTTGAACCCGCTGGATGAGATGGCATTGAAAACGAAGGTGTTGGTGGCTTGCAGGAGCGACGTGCCATCAGGCGAGACGCCCGTGATGGTCGGGATCTTGGGGGCTATTGCCTGCCGGATGCTTTCCACAAAACCGGCATTGTTGCCTGCGCTGGCAACGTTGGTGTAGAAGCGAAAATCTTCCATCCAGCCGTTGAAACCTCGGGGACCTTTGTAGTTTCGATTGCCAACGACAAGAGTCGAGGGGTTGCCCAAATTGACCACCAAGCCCGGGGCCGCGAACTGGTTCTGCAACGTGGCAGCTGCCGTGTCCGAGCCTGTAAATTGATAAATGTTGGTGTTGTCATAAACCCACGCGACAAAATACCACTTGTTCGTTGTAAAATCATTGGCAAACGTTGTCGTCAGCGTGCTGGTGTTGATGGAAAAAATGAATTGATTCGCCTGTTGGAACTTGACGCCGATGGAATTGGCACTGCCATCGTTAACTCCCGGTGATCCTCCGGCGCCGAGAACAAAGAGCCGCGGAAGCACGTAGCCGGCGCCACTCGGCGCCTTTACCGGTTGATTAAACCACATCGTCACCACGAAGTCGTGGACGCTGCCAAAGGCGAGCGCGGCATCACCCAGATCAGCAGCGGAATTGGCAGCGTTGGCGCTGGCGGGCGGATTCGCCGCGTTGCCCGGCTGGGTTCCTCCGTCTCCGTTTGTCAAGCACATGGCCGCAACCCCGCTGACGAGGCCGTTCACCCCTGAACCGGCGGCCCCCTCGAAATCCGCGAGCCCGCCGCTATTGGTGTACGCGCCCAAACCCAAACCCGAATTAACACTCACACCGCCAAGACTGGTGGAGCTTGGGAAATTAGTGGTCACATGGGCCGGCGCGTTGGTAAGGGGAAAATACAACAAATTGACGGGCGCGGACCACGCCACGTTGCCGGACGACAGCGCCCCGGCAAAGAAGGCCATAAATGCGACGATGGGAAGTGATATGCCTGTTCGACCCCGTCCGGCCGGGACTGGGTGACGAACGAATGATTGGTGAGCCTCGATATTTTTCATGGGGTATTGGGGTTGATTGAATTAATTCCGCATTGGGGCAAATGAAAAAATGCGGTTGAATACTGCGGTTCGCATGGCAATTTTGTATGGCTTCAATTCGGCTGGTTAATGGCTTATTGTAAGTAATTTACTGCTTATCTGAACCCCTTACATCCCTCTTTCGAGGGATAGCTGACTCCAGGCCTTCGGTTGATCGCGCGCCTATACGAGCAGCAACAAGCCGGAAAACCACTTATGCATAGCTTTTGTTATCCACCCCTCCCCAGCCACCATTTACCCCTGAAATCCTCCAATGTGTCCCATAATCATTACGTTTCTGTAGTTGTCTGTTAATTTGCCAGCATAGTCAGCAACCCGCTCGGGCGGGTGACCAAACCGTGAATTGGGGGATTAAAAAGAGAAAACTATGAATCTGTCATGGATGCTTTCAGCGGCCCCGGAAAGGAGGGATTATTCCCGCCTTTTCCGCCAGGGCATCGAGCCGACAAAACCAGTTTTAAAATGAAAGAACCCCTGCCATCAGCCAAGCCACAACGTTCCCTGCACATCCTTTGCATTGACGATGACGAGCAGATCCTGGAAATGATGAAAGCTTGTCTCGCCCACTACGGACATCAGGTGAGGACTGCCTCGGGTGGCAAGTACGGGCTCGAACTTTTCTGCACTGCCATCCTGAAAAGCGAGCCTTACGATGCGGTGATAACCGATTTGGGCATGCCGGATATTGACGGCTATCAGGTGTCCTGGGCCATCAAGATCGAATCCCCCAACACACCGGTCATTCTGTTGACCGCCTGGGGTGCAAACGTGAAGGATGACGTGGCAATCTCATCGACGGTGAACGCCGTGGTCAGCAAACCGCCGCAAATTCAGCAATTGAATGACTTGCTGCTCCGGCTTGCTGGTTAATTTCGCCTTTTCATGGCAGCATCCAATTCATCCATCTCGGCCCGGAAAATGCTGAATCGAACCGTCAGGTGCGGGGATCAAAGGAGCCTGTGTTCGCGATTCACTGTGTGAAGGCTATGGCGAGGGGTTTAGGCACTGGTTCGCAAATAACATGATCGAGGCTGTCAAGTTTTCGCATCAGTTGATGTGGCGCTGGAAAGGACAAAAATGAACGTTTTAGGCATGGATTTTTCGGATTTCTCAAAGGAATACCTGCGAGCTGCGCTGATGGTGTCGCTGCTGAGCGTCTGGCTGCTCGTGGGGCTTTTCTGCTATCTCAACTACTACACCAAGCGGGAGTATTTCACCGTCTGGACCGCCGCCTGGCTGTTCTACGCCCTGTGG
>Ga0181522_10001523_pt1 | contig 14066 bp, 12 predicted proteins | sample PEATcosm2014_Bin_27_FD_121103 | JGI IMG/M metagenome (GOLD analysis project Ga0181522, IMG submission 121103) | Peatland microbial communities from MTU Mesocosm Facility, Houghton, MI, USA - PEATcosm2014_Bin05_10_metaG | ecosystem: Environmental > Terrestrial > Soil > Wetlands > Peat | place... | reverse complement strand
CCGCATCGATGCGGTGGTGGACCCGATGATCGACGCGCTGGTCGCCAAGGGCGATGTGCGCGCGGCGCAGGCCAAGGCGCTGCGCGGCGAAGTGGCGATCGCCAGTGCGAAGCTCGCCTACCAGATGTATCGGCACGTGTTTGCGCACGATCGATTCCTGGCGCTCAAGGCCAAGGGCGCGCAGCAGCAGCGGCTGTTATGGGCCAGCACCAGCGCCAAGGATCCCAAGTACAGCGACGTGAAGTACGTCGAGGCGTTGATCGGCCCGGATACCGTCGACACCATGCCGATGGAGACGGTGCTGGCTTATCGCGACCACGGCCAGCCGCAAGCTCGACTGCTCGAGCAGCTCGAGCAGTCGCGCGCGGTGTTCGAGCAATTGCCCAAGCTCGGGATCAATCTCGATGCCATCACGCAGCAGCTCGAGGATGAGGGTGTGACCAAGTTCAATCAGCCCTTCGACAAGCTGATGCAGGCGGTGCAGAGCAAGCAGGGCGCGGTTCGACAGGCGGCCGCGGGCGCTCGCTAGGCGACTGCCTTCCCCGTGCGCAGCGCGGTGATGAAGCCGCGCACGCCGGTGTCGATGAGGCTGGCGACCCGGGCAAAATCGGCAGCCTCGCCGTAGTAGGGATCCGGCACGTCGCGCAGCGGCTGATCGGGCGCAAAATCCAGCAATCGTGCCAGCCGGGCTCGTGAGCGCGGTTGCGAGTGCTTTAAGGCATCGCGGCGATTGCCCTCATCCATGAAAACGATCCAGTCGAAGCGATCGAAGTCGCGCGGTTCGAGCAGCCGGGCGCGCAGATCGGACATGTCGATGCCGTGAGCCCGCGCGGCGCGCTGCGAGCGCTCATCCGGGGGCGCTCCGATGTGATAGCTGTGCGTGCCGGCCGAGTCGATCTCGAACTGCAGCTCCGGCGCCAGTTGCGGTGCGAGGCGGCGAAACACCGCCTCCGCCGTGGGCGAGCGGCAGATGTTGCCCATGCAGACGAACAGGACCGCGATCGGGCCTACCGCCGTCACTTCACGCTATAGCCGCGAGCCTCGAGACAGGCGGTCTGTGCGCGCAGGTTGTCGCCGCGGTTGCCCGGGCCCGCGCCCGGCTGCGAGGCAGCCCAATCGCTGCATTCCTGTTTGTCCTGCGCCTGCTGCTGCGCGGTCTGCGCATTCTTGGGGTAGACGAACAGGTCGGTGCCGCCGGCAGGCGGGCCGTACTGCCCACTGCCCGCGTACTGGTTGCCGGAATACTGGCCGCTCGCCTGCGCCGAAACCTGGGGCGGCGGTGCTACGGCGGTGTAGCCGCCCGAGGAGCCATTCCAGACATAGTAATTGTCGTTGGCGTAGTAGTACGGCACACCGTCCCACCACAGGGTCGAGTAGTAGAGCGGCAGGGTGGCCAGGAACAGGCCGCCTACCGGCCAGCCCCACCAACCCCAGCCGTAACCGCCGCGCCAGCCGTAGTACCCGCCCCGGTAGCCGTAGCCGCCGCGGTAGCCATAGCCGCCGCGATAGCCGTAGCCGCCATGGAAGCCGCCGCCGACGTGACCAACAGCGCCGCCGCCGCCGAAGTGACCCGCGGCCTGCGCCTGCCCCGGCGAGGCGATGGCGCCTCCGACGATCAGGGCCAGCCCTGCGGTCCGCAGTCCGTGGAAGATGGAATTGGCGTTCATGGAAAGCCTCGTGATCGGGTTCGATCGATGGGGTATGACCCAGTTGACTGCTAGTTTACGCCCCAATAGCTTAAACCAACCTGAACGGCGCATTAAGTACGCAGGATGGCTGTGTTTATGTCAGACATCGGCGCCGGAAAGCCGCCTTTCGGCCCACCCTGGTATGACAAACACCGCGGACAGAAGGTTCGCCGTGCGATGAAATCGCAGCAGGAGCGCAGGCCCCTGGGGCGAGGCCTGGCGGCGGGCGCTCAGCGCTCCCAATGGCCCGGAGCGTAGTGCCAGCGTGGGCCGGCCTGCACCCAGGTATCGGGTACCCAGTGATAGCCGCGACGCTCATGGATGTAATGTCCACCCACCCAGACGTGCTGACCACCGCGCCATGCCCAGTAGCCGGGCGCCCAGACGTAGCCGGCGCGAACCGCGGGCACGACTTCCACCTGCGGCGCGGGCGGTGCCACGCCGACTTCGACGACCACGCCCGCGGAACTCAAAGCTGGTACCGCGATAGCGGCGGCGGCGATCAATGCCGCGATGTAGCGACTTCGTTGCCTGACCATGATGAGTGACCTCAATAGAGCTTGCGAATGCGCGCGATCATATCGCACCCACTCATCGGTACCAATCAGCCACCGGAGCGTAAGCTAGACGCACGTCGCAGTTGTCATAGTTATTTGATGGAGAGCCACGATGTCAGTGCCCGCGCAGAAAACCACCGACGCCGATCCCGAGGAAACACGGGAATGGCTGGAAGCGCTCGAGGCAGTGGTGAGGCGACATGGCAAGGGGCGGGGCGTGTATCTGCTCTCGCAGCTGGAAGAGCAGGCGCGTCAGTTGGACATCCTGACCCATGCGGTGCCGTATTCGTCCTACAGAAACACCATCGCGCTCGATCAGCAGGCCGTGCACCCGGGCGATGTCGCGCTCGAGGAGCGCATCACTGCCATCCTTCGCTGGAACGCGCTGGCGATGGTGGTACGCGCCAACCAGGCCTACGGCGAACTCGGCGGACACGTGGCCAGTTACGCCTCGGCGGCAGAGATTTTCGAGGTCGGCTTCAATCATTTCTTTCGCGCCGACAGCGAAGGCCACAACGGCGACCTGGTGTTCTTCCAGCCGCACTCAGCGCCCGGTGTCTACGCGCGCGCGTTTCTGGAGGGGCGCCTGAGCGCCGAGCAGCTGGCACATTTCCGCCAGGAAGTGGGCGGCCGCGGACTTTGCTCCTATCCCCACCCCTGGCTGATGCCCGACTTCTGGCAGGTGCCGACCGGCTCGATGGGCATTGGTCCGATCAACGCCATCTACCAGGCGCGTTTCATGCGTTACCTCGCCAATCGCGATCTGGCCGATACCTCCGCCCGTCACATCTGGGGCGTGTTCGGCGATGGTGAGATGGATGAGCCCGAATCGGTGGGCGCATTGACGCTGGCGGCGCGTGAGCGTCTCGACAATCTCACCTTCATTATCAACTGCAACCTGCAGCGTCTCGATGGCCCGGTGCGCGGCAATGGCCAGATCATCCAGGAACTCGAAGGCCTGTTCACGGGTGCGGGCTGGAATGTCATCAAGGTGCTGTGGGGTTCGGACTGGGATCCGCTGTTCGCGCGCGACACGCATCACGCGCTGCTGCGACGCTTCGCGGAAACCACCGACGGGCAGTATCAGACGCTCGGTGCCAACGATGGCGCCTACAACCAGGCGCATTTCTTCCAACTCGATCCGGAACTGCGCGCGCTGGTGGCGCACATGTCGCTCGAGGATATCGATGGGCTCAAGCGCGGCGGCCACGACCTGCGCAAGCTTTATGCCGCATTCGCCGCGGCGCGCGCGCACAAGGGACAGCCGACCGTGATTCTCGCCAAGACCAAGAAGGGCTACGGCATGGGCGATGCAGGCGAGTCGCGCATGACATCGCACCAGCAGAAGAAACTCGACCCGGCGTCGCTGCGGGCCCTGCGCGATCGGTTTTCACTGCCGCTGAGCGATGAGCAGGTGGCGGAGCTGGCCTTCATCAAGCCGGCCGAGGACAGCGTCGAGCTGCGTTATCTGCGCGCGCGGCGCGCCGAGCTCGGCGGCTACCTGCCGGTGCGGCGATCGCTCGCGCCGCCGGTGCCGGTGCCGGCGCTGTCAGCCTATGGCGCGTTTGCGCTCGATGCCGGCGGCAAGGAGATGTCGACCACGATGGCCGCGGTGCGGCTGTTCAGCAATCTGCTGCGCGACAAGAATCTCGGATCACGGGTGGTGCCCATCGTCGCCGATGAGGCGCGCACCTTCGGCATGGCGAATCTGTTTCGCCAGATCGGTATCTACTCGCCCGCAGGTCAGCTCTACGAGCCCGAGGATGCCGGCTCGCTGCTGTCCTATCGCGAAGCGCGCGATGGGCAATTGCTGGAAGAAGGCATCACGGAGGCGGGCGCGCTGTCTTCGTGGGTGGCCGCATCGACCGCGTACAGCGTGCACGGGCTGCGCATGCTGCCGTTCTACATCTTCTATTCGATGTTCGGATTCCAGCGCGTCGGCGATCTGATCTGGGCCGCGGCCGATCAGCGGGCGCGCGGTTTTCTGATCGGCGCCACCGCGGGCCGGACCACGCTGGGCGGGGAGGGTCTGCAGCACCAGGATGGCTCGAGCCACGTGGTCGCCGCCACGGTCCCCAACTGTCGCGCCTACGACCCGGCCTTCGCCGGCGAGCTGGCGGTCATTCTCGATCACGGCGCGCGCTCGATGATGCAGCGGAGCGATGACGAGTTCTACTACGTGACCGTTGCCAACGAGAACTACGCGCAACCCTCGCTGCCGGCGGATGCGGCGGCGGATGTGATTCGCGGCATGCGCCGCTACTCGAGCATCGCGGCACAGGCCTCGGTTGCCAGCGTGCGGTTGCTCGGTTCGGGCGCGATCCTGCGCGAAGTGATCGCTGCGGCAAGGCTATTGGCCGAGCAATTCCATGTCTCGAGCGAGATCTGGAGCGTCACGAGTTTCAGCGAACTGGCGCGTGAGGCGGCGGAAGCGGCGCGCTGGAATCGCCTGCACCCGCGCGAGCGGCCGCGCGCAGCGCACGTGGAGCAATGCCTGCCGGGCGATGCGCCCATCATCGCGGCCAGCGACTATGTGCGCGCCTATCCGCAATTGATCGCGCCCTATCTCGCCGCGCCATTCACGGCACTGGGCACCGACGGCTTCGGCCGCAGCGACACGCGCTCGGCACTGCGGCGTTTCTTCGAAGTCGATGCGGAGCACATCGCGGTGGCGGCGCTGGATGCGGCGGCGCGGCGCGGCGATGTGGACCGGGTGACAGTGGCGAGTGCGATCGAGCGCTTCGGAATCGAGACTGAACTGACCGCGCCCTGGACGCGTTAGCGGCGCAGCGCGGCTTCCACGGCCTCGAACAGCCGGTGCATGCCGAAGGACACGTCCTGGATGGCGCCATTGACGAAGAAGCCGGGAGTGCCGCGAACGCCGCTGTTGCGGCCGCTCTGGGCGTGCTCGCGGATGCGCTGCAGGTAGATGTGATCGTCGAGCTCGGCCGTGTAGCGGGCCATATCGAGCTGCAGGCGCTCGGCGTAGCCGCGCAGGTTCGCACCTTTCAGATGCAGCTGATTGTCGAACAGCAGATCGTGCATGGGCCAGAACTTGCCCTGCGCCGCGGCGACTTCGGCCACCTCCGCCGCCAGCAGCGCATGGGGATGCACTTCCTCCAGCGGGAAATGGCGAAACACGTAGCTGACGCGACCCGGGAAACGCTCCAGCAGCAGTTTCACCGCCGGCGCTGCCTGCTTGCAGTTCGGGCATTCGAAATCGCCGTACTCGACCACTGATACCGGCGCATGAACCTCGCCGAGCAGGTGGTCGGTGGCGCCGATCGGGGGCGTCAATACGAAGGGATGCTCGCGGCCCATGCGCCGATTGTGCCATGAAGCAGGCGCATTTTGCGGAGCTGCGCGCCAAGTGTTAGCGTCCCCGCATGAGCACGCGTTGGATGGAGCTGCGTTGAGCGGGGCGCCGGAAAAGCGGGTCGTGGTGAGCGATCTGTTGCGCAAGCGGCGCGAGCAGATGTTTCCCAAGCTCAGCGCGGCGCAGATCGCGCGCCTCAAGGCGCACGGGCAGACCATCGAGATCCGTCCCGGCGAGGTGCTGGCGGAACCCGGCAGCCGGCAGCTCAAGGTGTACGTGGTGCTCTCGGGCAGCATAGAGATTTTGCTGCCCGACGAGGGCGACGGGCAGCTGCTCTACATGCTGACCGCGGGGGACTTCAGCGGTGAGATGAGTACGCTGCGCGGGAGCTCGGCGCAAACCACGCTGCGCGTGCGCCGGCCCGGCAACGCCATCGCGCTCGACTCCGGGCAGATCCGCGATGTCATACAGACCGATGCCGAGCTCAGCGAACTCCTGATGCGCGCCTTCATCCTGCGTCGCGTCGCGCTCATCCAGAGCAATAGCGGCGAGATCACGCTGCTCGGCTCGCGCCACTCGGCCGATTCGCTGCGACTGCGCGAGTTTCTGACCCGTAATGGCCAGCCCTTTCATGACGTCGACATCGAGACCGATCCGGACACCGCGGCGCTGTTCGAGCGCTTCCACCTGACCGCGGCCGATATGCCGGTGGTCGTGTGCCGCGCCGCGCAGATGTTCCGCAATCCCAGCAATCACGATCTCGCCGAGTGCCTGGGACTGAATCCGCAGGTCGATGACAGCCGCATCTACGACCTGCTGATCGTCGGCGCCGGTCCCGCCGGACTCGCGGCCGCCGTCTATGGCGCCTCGGAGGGACTGAACGTGCGCGTGGTGGAGACCACCGCACCGGGCGGCCAGGCCGGCACCAGCTCGAAAATCGAAAACTACCTGGGGTTTCCGACCGGCATTTCCGGCCGCGCGCTCGCCGGCCGCGCGCTGTCACAGGCGCAGAAGTTCGGGGCCGCGCTCAGCGTGGCGGCGGACGCGGTCGACCTGCGCTGCGCGCAGCGTCCCTACAGCATTCAACTCGCCGACGGCAAGGTGCTGCGCGGCCGCAGCGTGCTGATCGCATCGGGCGCTCAGTACCGGACGCTCGAGGTGGAAAACCTGTCGCGTTTTCTGGGTACCGGCGTGTACTACGCGGCCACCGCGCTCGAGCAGAAGCTCTGTCAGGGGGAGGAGATCGCAATCATCGGTGGCGGCAATTCCGCCGGCCAGGCGGCGGTCTATCTGGCGCGCGACTGCCGCCGCGTGCACCTGCTGGTTCGCGGCAAGGGACTTGCCGAAAGCATGTCGAATTACCTCATCCGCCGCATCCAGGAGACGGGCAATATCCAGCTGCATACGCAAACGCAGATCACGCATGCGGAAGGCTCCGATCGGCTCGAGCGGATCGGCTGGCTCTGCAGCGCCGACGGCAAGCGCGAAGAGCACGCCATCGGTCACATGTTCGTGATGACCGGCGCCGCACCCAACACGCCCTGGCTCAAGGGCTGCGTGGCGCTGGATGAGAACGGTTTCGTCAAAACCGGCCCGGACCTGGATGCGCAGTCGTTATTGGCCGCGCGCTGGCCCCTGGAACGCGCACCCCACTCGATGGAGACCAGTCTGCCGGGAGTCTTCGCAGCCGGCGATGTGCGTGCCCAGAGCGTCAAGCGCGTCGCTTCTGCCGTGGGCGAAGGCTCGATCTGCGTGCAGTTCGTGCACCGCGTGCTGCAGGAAACCGCCAACCCCGCTTCCAACGCGGCCTGAGGCCGCATGCAGCCATTACTGGATTCGCTGTCGGGTGGATGGGGTGTCGGCTTCGTCGTCGTCAACGTACTGCTCGACCAGATCGGATTGCCGGTGCCGGCGGCGCCAACGCTGGTCGTGGCCGGTGCGCTGGCGGCGGATAACGGGCTGTTCGGTCTGGAACTGTTCGTCGGCGCGTCGCTGGCCTGCCTGATTCCCGATCTGGGCTGGTTTCTCGCGGGCAGGGTCTATGGCAGCCGTGTGATGAAGATGCTGTGTCGCATCTCGCTGAATCCCGACTCCTGCGTCAGCCAGACGCAAATGCGCTTCGAACGCTGGGGTCCGGGAGCCATCATCTTCGCCAAGTTCGTGCCGGGGCTGGCCATCATCGCGCCGCCACTGGCCGGCGCGACCGGCATGGCATGGCCGCGATTCCTGGTGCTGAGCAGCCTCAGTGCCGTGCTCTGGGTCGGGCTGATCCTGATCGCAGGGGCAATGCTCAGGCCGCAGATCCAGCTGCTGATGCCGCACGTGCAACACCTGGCCTCGATAGCCGGTACCGGGCTAGCCGTGGCGCTGGTGGCCTACATCGCCTGGAAATTCTGGCAACGACGGCGGTTCTATCACGCGCTGCGCATGGCCCGCATCAGCGTGTCTGAACTCTATCAACTGATTTCCGCGGGCGCCGCACCGGTGATCGTCGATGTCCGTTCGGTCACCGCCCGTACGCTCGAGCCGCGCCAGGTGCCCGGCGCGATCTCCATCACGCTGGATGATGTGGGCTCGCATCTGAAGCAGCTGCCGCGTGACCGCGAGATCGTGCTCTATTGCACCTGCCCCAACGAAGCCTCGGCGGCACATGTGGCGCGGGTGCTGGTGGCCAATGGCTTCAAGCGGGTGCGACCGCTGTTTGGCGGCCTCGACGCCTGGATTGCCGCGGGGCACCCCGCCGAAGCAATACCCGCCGGGACCGCTACGGTCTTGCTTTCAACCGAACATTCCTGAGCGCGTACAGCCGCAGCGCCGCCAACGCGCCCAGCAGCATCAGCCACACCCAGTCGAATCCGCCGCCGCCATGGCTGCCGCTGCTGCTACTGCCGCCGCTGCTGCTGCTGCTGGTGCCGGTCGCTACCGGCAAGCGGTCGATGGCCACATCTGCCTGCACGAAGCCATAGCCCGAGTCGTCATTCGGGATCGTCGATCCCATCGCCGACGCGCTCGTCTCCAGCGCCTGGTAGAGCACCGCTGGTGTCACCGGATTGGACTGCAGCAGCAGCGCCGCGGCGCCGGCAACATGCGGCGCTGCCGCCGAGGTGCCGAAGAAGTTCGGATAGCTGGCATTGTTGGCACACTCGCTCACCGTACTGGCATCGGTGATGCCATCGGTCGCGAGCGTGTCGCCGAAGAAAGTGGTGTTCACGCCATCGGGACCGACCACGTCGGGCTTGGTGCGTATCTCGGGCGAGGCCAGGCGGTCGCCGCTGGCATCGAACAGGATCGGCTCGCCGCCGCGCGAAGAATATGAATTCAGCACCGCGGGCGTGACACCGCAGCGCGGCGTGTTCGTAAAGAACGCCGCCCCGACGGCCATGGCGCCGGTGGCGCTGGGATGTCCCTGCAGCGTCGGTGTGTCGACCGCGAAGCTGGCATTGATCACGATGGGCGCGCCATCGCCATCGAGCGCGAGTTTGATGCGGCCTGGCGCCGCCGAGCCCGCTCCCAGGCCGATCGACACACTGAGTGTTTCGGCGGCGGTGTTGGCGCTGGCGCTCGCCGGGTTGCCGACGATGAGGATCTGCACGGGATCGACTCCTGTGGCATTGAGGCCGGTGCAGGTGACCGCATTGCCATCCTCATCGATGATGATGGGAGTGCTGGCAGTGGCTCCGGTCGCGCACAGATCGATCTGGCTGGTGGCACCGCCGCTCTGCGGCGCGCCGGTGACGTAGGGTTGATCCCATTCGACCACCAGCGCCACGAATTCTCCCGGAAACAGCGCCGGGATGGTCACCGGCAGCGCGGTTACGGTGGTGGCGCCGCTGGCGTCGAAGTTGAGCAGCGATTCGCCCGCATTGGGCGCAGTCGTCGACAGCGTCGGGAATACCGGCGCGACGTTGTCGTAGGAGGCCACGCCATCGTTGCCGGCCGCGGAAAAGTAAGCCACTCCCTGGCCTTCGACGGTGTCGATGGCCTGCGCCACGATGCCGTCCTGGAAAAACGGCTCATCAAAGTAGCCGGTGTCATCGACGATGACCTTGGCGCCGGCGCTGCTGGCCAGCTTGCCGATGCCGGTGGCGAAATCCGCCTCGCTGGTGTCGGCCGTGTAGAAGGCGAGCGCGGCACCGGGCGCGACATCGTGCACGATCTGCAGCATGGCGCGACCCTCATCCGTGAAGGGCAGGAAAGTCGGAGCGCCGTAGTCCAGGCAATCCGCCTCCTCGAGCACCGTCACCGTGGAGGGCAGATCGCCGCTGGATTCGTCGGTCTGGGCATCGGCCAGAAAGCCGCTGGGGGCGAAACCATTGAGTCCGGATGCCGGCACACCGCTGCCCGCCTTCTCGTACTGCGCGTAACAGTTGAAGCTGTCCGACAGCACCCCGACCGTGATGCCCGAGCCGGTCAGAGTCGAATGCGCCTGGCGCAGGGCCGCGCTGCCCTGCGCGAAGTCACCCTGCGAGGTCACAGCCCCGGCGCGCGTGCGCATCATGGCCGCGCGAATCGCGTGCAGTTCCGGCCGTTCGGTGGCGGCCGCCAGCTGCGCCACGGGCAACCAGCCGCCCACATCGTTGGCGTACACGGCCGCTCGCTCCAGGCCCAGGGTCTCGAGCGCGCGCCGCAGCTCAGCCGGATTGCCGCGCGTGACGGCATCGATCGCGACCATCGGTGCCCCGGAGACCGCTCCGCGGCTAAAGTGCGCGGCCGGGTTCAGCGCCCGCAGATCCTCGAGCGCATGCCCGGTGCGAACCCCGGGCAAGTGCCGGGCAATATCCGCCAGCGCCGCGTCGAGCTTGCCGCTGGCGTCGCTGGGCGCGGATGACGCGCCGCGCCCGCCGTAGGCGTGCAGCTGTGCGGGGCCGGGGACAGCCGCGGCCCGCAGGGCTGGCGTGCGCACGGGCGCGTTAGCCTGCAACGTGAAGCCAGCGCCCAGCAGCGCGAGGAGGGTGATCCCTGAACGGTGTGATGGCATCGGTGTTGACTGCCTGGCCGGCGGCGCCGAAGAATGACCTGTGGCTGACCTTGGTTGAACTTGAAGAAAATTGTATAGCTAAATGATTGCTAATCGAAAACTTATTTAAAACGGATCGACTGACGCATGAAATATCTCCACACCATGGTGCGCGCGGCTGATCTGAAGAGCTCGCTGGCCTTCTACTGTGACGCCTTGGGGCTGCATGAAGTTCGCCGCATGGAGCATGAAAAGGGCCGCTTCACGCTGGTATTCCTGGCGGCGCCCGGAGATGAGGAGGCGCAGATCGAGCTCACTTATAACTGGGATCCGGAAGTCTACGCGGGCGGCCGCAACTTTGGTCATGTGGCTTACGAGGTCGATGACATCTATGCGACCTGTGAACGCCTCATGAAGCATGGCGTGACGATCAATCGTCCGCCGCGCGACGGCCACATGGCCTTCGTGCGCTCGCCCGACCAGATCTCGATCGAACTGCTGCAGAAAGGCGGGCGCCTGCCGCCGAAGGAGCCCTGGGCGTCGATGCCCAACACCGGCATCTGGTGAAGGCTTTCTGGTGAAACCTTTCCGGCCCGGCAGACGAATAACTCCCTGAGAAGGCACGCGATGGACGCGTTGCCGCCGGGCTTGGCGTGTTATGACCCTGTCGCTGGCATTACGGGTGTTCCTGGGTGGTGTGTTGACCATCCTCGGCCCCTGCATGCTGCCGGTGCTGCCCCTCGTGTCTGCGCGCGCGGAACAACCCTTGCTGCGCAATGGGCTGCAACAGGACTGCAGCGCACTTTTACGATTGAGTTTCTCGATACGGGTGTGCGGGCTTATGCCTTCACTTTTGGCTAGGAATATTTGGCGAGGAGCGAGCGATGTCCAACGGTAGTAATCAGGATCTCTCGCGCCGTGCGCTGCTCATCCAGGGGCTGGCCGCGGCGATATCGGGTGTATGCATCAGCCGCTGGTCCCTGGCTGCGGACAGCGCCGGCGACACGGTGGTGATCGAGAATTTCGCGCCCTCGGGCAAGAGCATCGGACTCGTCACGCTGGCGAAGGTGGTCAAGAGCGACGCGGAGTGGCGCAGCCAGCTTTCGCCGCAGTCCTACCAGGTGACGCGGCGCGAAGGCACCGAATACGCGGGCACCGGACCGTACACCTACAACCACGCCGATGGTCTCTATCGCTGCATCTGTTGCGCTACCGCGCTCTACGATTCGAAAACCAAGTACGACTCACACACCGGCTGGCCGAGTTTCTGGCAGCCGATTTCGGCGCACAATGTGTTCACCAAGACTGACCGCAGCTTCGGCGACGTACGCGATGCGATCGCCTGCCGCTTGTGTGATGCGCATCTGGGCCACGTCTTTTCCGATGGCCCGAAGCCAACCGGTCTGCGTTACTGCATGAATTCCGTTGCGCTCAATTTCGTCGCGCGCGCTTGAAGTGCCCGCGCACACCCTCATATGAATCCATGAATCCCAAGGAGCCGACACCATGCCCGCCGTAGCCCTCAACTCCACAGTCCTCAGTCGAGTCGCATTGGCCGCCGCATTGCTGCTGGGCGCGGGGCTGCTGGTATCGTGGCGCGCGCCCGCCGCTGAACAGGCGGCGCTCATCGCCCCTCCTGCCATCGACAGTCCCAAGAGCGCAGGCCCGGCGCAGACAGCGGTGCTTTCCGGCGGCTGCTTCTGGGGCATGCAGGGTGTGTTCGAACACGTGCGCGGCGTGCGTCGCGTGGTCTCGGGTTACGCGGGCGGGGCCAAAGGCACGGCCGACTATGGCAGTGTCAGCACCGGCAGCACCGGTCATGCCGAATCCGTGCAGATCAGCTTCGATCCCGCGGCAGTTTCCTACGGCGAGATCCTGCGGGTGTTCTTCTCAGTGGCGCACGATCCGACGCAGCTCAATCGCCAGGGACCGGATACGGGCTCACAGTACCGCTCGGAAATCTTCTATAGCACTCCGGAACAGAAGCGCATTGCCGAGGCCTACATCGCGCAGCTGGAGCAGGCGCACGCCTTCGCGCGGCCGATCGTCACGCGCGTCGACAGCCTGCCCGGCTTCTATCCCGCGGAGGAGTACCATCAGGATTTCCTGGTCCACAACCCGACCTATCCGTACATCGTCTTCAATGACCTGCCCAAGATAGAGAACCTGAAGCGGCTGTTACCCGACTACTACGTCGGCCGGCCCGTGCTGCTGAGCAACGTCATCGCACACTAGGGGCGTTCGGGGGCTCTGATAGACTCCGGCGTCCGTATCGGACCCCGGGAGCGATGTCATCCATGAGTCTGCAGCGCCGCAGCGATCAAGCCTGTTTTGGCGGTCGCATCAGTATCTACTCGCATGCTTCCGAGGCGATCAAAGCCGAGATGCGCTTTGCGCTCTACCTGCCGCCGCAGGCCGCGCGCACCAAGGTCCCGGCTCTTTACTATCTTGCGGGTCTCACCTGCAACGAGGAGACCTTCATCATCAAGGCCGGCGCGCTGCGCCTGGCTTCGGAGTACGGTCTGGCGCTGGTGGCGTGCGACACCAGTCCGCGCGGGCTGAATATTCCGGGAGATTCCGCGGCCTGGGATTTCGGGGTGGGTGCCGGGTTCTACATCGATGCGACGGCGGCACCGTGGTCGACCAACTATCACATGGGCAGCTACGTCAGCGAGGAGCTGCCGGCCCTCATCGAGAAGAACTTCTCCGTCATTGCCGGACGGCGCGGCATATTCGGCCATTCGATGGGCGGACATGGCGCGCTGGTCACGGCATTGCGCAATCCCACCGCGTGGCAGTCGGTATCGGCGTTCGCGCCGATCTGCAACCCGGTCGCGGTGCCCTGGGGAAAAAAAGCCTTCGGCAATTATCTTGGCGCCGATACCTCGCAGTGGGAACAGTGGGATGCTTCATTGCTGATGCGCCGCCGACCCTACCCGGGCCACATCCTGGTCGATCAGGGCCTGGCGGATCAGTTCCTGGCCGAGCAGCTGCACCCCGAAGCGCTGGAGTCCGCGGCCGCCGCCGCAGGCCAGGCGCTGAACCTGCGCCAGCACGAGGGTTACGATCACTCCTACTGGTTCATCCAGACGTTCATTGCTGATCATCTCGCGCATCACGCCAAGAGTCTGCTCTAGGGATATTCCCACTGGTCATCGGGAAAAAATCAGCCTACCATCCGGGTCAGGTTCCACCGCGACCCTGGGAGTCCGGTAACCAGAAGAAGTTCGAGGGGGTTGGGTCAATTACGGCACACAAGTGTGGCGTGCTCGACCCGGCAGAGTTGGGCAACCGCCACCGGGGGTGGGCATTAGCTCTATAAGATCATGAAAAATAGAGCCTTTATTTCGCAATCCCTGCTGGCACGGCGAGTGCTTAGTCATGAGCTGATAATTCCCGCCCGGAGTGAGACAAAAGTCCCGGCGGAATACAAGACTTGATGCGATTAGGAGGAGAACAGCGTATGGAATCCGTATTGAGGAGTAGGGTGGGGTTGTTATGTGCCGCGATGGCACTCACCGCGATCTCCAGTGCGACGATCGCGGGGG
>Ga0181522_10001519_pt1 | contig 14089 bp, 12 predicted proteins | sample PEATcosm2014_Bin_27_FD_121103 | JGI IMG/M metagenome (GOLD analysis project Ga0181522, IMG submission 121103) | Peatland microbial communities from MTU Mesocosm Facility, Houghton, MI, USA - PEATcosm2014_Bin05_10_metaG | ecosystem: Environmental > Terrestrial > Soil > Wetlands > Peat | place... | reverse complement strand
TTCGGCGTGTCGCAGTCGTTCTTCGACCTGTTCCCGGCTCCGGCTGTGTCTTACTTCGGCGGCATGATTCAGCCGTCGAACGACACCGGCGACGGCGGTCAGACGGTGACGGCATATACCGCGCAGTTCGGTGGTGGCTTCTCGGCCACGATCAGCGCCGAAGCGCCGCGCACCACCAACGTAGTCGGCGGGGCGAGCGCATTCTCCACCACGACTGGTGCGGCAACACAGGCAGTAGCGGAGCGGTGGCCGGACGTTGTTGGCAACCTGCGCTTGGATGCTGCATGGGGCACTGCCCAGGTCATGGGTGCGATTCATGACGCAAGCGGTCAGTACTACGGGACGACCACGGCTACGGGCAATCCATCCGATGCTATCGGCTGGGTTCTCGGCGCGGGCGTGAAGCTCAATGTGCCGATGGCTGGACCGGGCGACTACTTCTCTGCTCAAATCAGCTACACCCAGGGCGCCTTGGGTTACTTGGTTGACGGCGCTGTGACTGCCTCACCGGCCGCACCCGCGACTGGTGGTTACTACTCCACCTACAATGGTGGCGCAGGCGGCAGTTACGGCTTCGGCGAAGTAGCCGATAGCGTCTACGGGGTCGCTGGTAGCAGCGTGAGTTTGACGACCGCGTGGCTCGTCAACGCCGCCTATGAGCACTTCTGGACCAAGCGGTGGCAGACGTCGTTGTACGGCGGCTATATGGCCACAAGCTTTAACAGCACTGCTAACGCGGCGCTGTGTGCTGTGGAAGGTGCCAGCCTGGGGGGCATGACCGTTGCCAACGGCTGCAACAACAACTGGAAGTACTGGGACATTGGTACCAGGACTCAGTTCAACATCGACTCGCAGACCTATGTCGGTCTCGACGTGATCTATACGAAGCTCCAGTCGGCGAGCAACGGTGTTGCCGTCGCCTTGCCGGCGAACGGTACGCAGCCGGCGGGAGCTCGTACGCTTGCTGACCAGAGCGCTTGGATCGCGGAGTTCCGCATCCATCGCAACTTCTATCCCTGATCGTTCGATCAAGGCGAAGTTTGGTTGACAATAAAGGCCCTCGGCGGGAGACCGCCGGGGGTTTTTCATTACGCTCAATGATCTTTTAGATTACCATGACAGAGCAACCGGACAGCGAAACGAGAGCGTCAGTCGCCACGAATCTCAATCACGCGCTGGCCGCTCACCAGGCCGGCAATCTCAGCGACGCAGAGCATTTCTACAATCTGGTACTCGCCAACGACAAAAAGCAGTTTGATGCACTGCACATGCTGGCCATTCTCAACGCCCAACGTGGGAATTTCAAAGTTGCCGCGCGGCGTTTCCGGGAAGCTTCGGAGGTCAAACCGGATCACGCGCCGTGCCATTACAACCACGGAAATGTTCTGATCGAACTCAAGCAGTTTGCGCAAGCGATTGTTTGTTACGACAGGGCGCTAGCGATAGCCCCGGGATATATCGAAGCCCACTTCAACCGCGGCAATGCACTGTTGAGGTTCGGTCGATTCGTCGATGCGCTTGCCGACTTCGACAGCGCCGTGCGGCTCAACCCCAACATCGCCGAAATTCATTCCAGCCGGGGTAACGCGCTGCGCGAACTCAAGCGGTTGGACGACGCGCTCGCCAGTTTCGATAAGGCGTTGCTATTGCGCCCAAACGAGGCGGCGTTTCACGCCAATCGCGGCAACGTTTTGCATGAGCTCGGCAGATTCGATGAGGCGATCGGGAGCTTCGATAAGGCCCTGGCACGAAGACCAAATGATGCCGAGTTTCACTACAACCGTGGCAATATCCTGTGCGAGATCGGCCGGCTCGAGGACGGGCTCGCAAGCTTCGATAAGGCGGTGGCGCTGCTGCCGGGAGAAGCCGAATTTCACCAGAACCGCGGCAACGTGCTGCTGGATCTGGGACGATTTTCTGAAGCTTTCGCCGACTACGACAAAGCCTGGGCCCTAAATCCGGCGCTGAAATATCTCGAGGGCGCCCGGTTTTACGCCAAAACGCACCTTTGCGACTGGAGCAATTTGGCGGACGACGGCGCGGCTGTCCTGGCTCATGTCAGGGCAGGGGCAACGGCATCGCTGCCGTTTCCGGTTCTGGCAATGGACTCAACGCCGGCCGATCAGCTCACATGTGCCGAAATCTATGCCGCAGACAGGTATCCGGCCGCCGCGCCGGCGGACCAGAGGTCGCAAAGCCGTCATTCGCACGATCGCGTCCGGATTGCCTATCTGTCGGCGGATTTTCACAATCATGCCACAGCACAGCTCACCGCCGGGATGTTCGAACACCATGACCGGTCGCGATTCGAGATTTCTGCCATTTCATTTGGGCCGGACGACAGGAGCGCCATGCGCGGGCGGTTGCTGAAGGCATTCGACCGGTTCGTTGATGTGCAAACCAAGTCGACCAACGAGATCGCCGGCCTCGTTCGCGCGATGGAAATCGACATCGTGATTGACCTCGGCGGTTACACGCAACGCTCGCGTACGGGAATTGTAGCGCTGCGGCCTGCACCTTTGCAGGTCAACTATCTCGGCTACGCTGGGACGATGGGCGCGCCGTTTATCGACTATATTATCGCGGATAAAATCCTCATACCGGGCGATCAGCAGCGTTATTACGCCGAAAAAATCGTATACCTGCCACATAGCTATCAAGCCAACGATGACAAGCGCCGCGTTTCAGACCTGATAGTAACACGAACAGCGGCGGGCCTGCCGGAACGCGGTCTGGTATTCTGTTCGTTCAACAACAGCTACAAGATCACGCCCGATATGTTTTCGGTATGGATGCGGCTGCTTCATCAAGTCAACGGCAGCGTACTGTGGTTGCTGGAAGGGAATGCCACGGCGCCGGACAATCTGAGAGCCGAAGCGGCGAAGCGCGGAGTTTCACCCGAGCGGCTAATATTTGCTCCGAAGATGTCGATTGAGATTCATTTGGCGCGCCACGGTCTTGCGGATTTGTTTCTCGACACGCTGCCTTATAATGCGCACACAACTGCGAGTGATGCGCTCTGGGCCGGCGTGCCGGTCGTCACCTGTCTAGGCTCGACGTTCGCGGGGCGGGTGGCGGCCAGCATTCTCATGGCCGCGGGCTTGCCGGAGCTCGTCACGGAATCGCTCGAAAATTACGAAGCGCTGGCTTTGCGGCTAGCGCGCGAGCCAAGCCTGCTTGCAGCAATGAAATCCAAAGTGGCTTCAAACCGAGGCAAATGCCCGCTGTTTGATACCGCAAGTTTCACGCGACATATTGAGGCAGCCTATAACAAAATTTGGCAACGCCACCAAAGTGGGGAGCCGCCGGCAAACTATACCATTGAGCCTTGAGAAGAATCGCAGATTAGGGCAAACGCGACAATGCGCGCGATCGTGTCCGATTCCGCAAGCAGCGGAGCGTGACCCTGATCGGGTACCTCGAGGGTCTCAAGTGTGGCGCGGCGCGCGCGCATCGCCTCAACCGTGGCGGCTGACAAGATGTCGGAATTAGCGCCGCGGATCACCATCACCGGTACGTGGGCGAGCGCGTCGAACTGGACCCACAGCGGCGGGAAAGGCTTCTCGAAATCGACGCCCTCCAGCGTCTTGACAAGCTTGGGATCGTAGGTGGGCACTAGTGCGCCGTTCGTTCGTTTGAAGGTGCGGTAAGCGCTGGCGAGCCAGTCGTCCGGGCCGAGCTTGGTAAATTGTGCGTCGAACAGGCGGCGCAGGATTTCGGCGCCTTCCTCGAAAGTTCGCGGCTGCGGCAGCTTGCCGACATAGCCCTTGATCCGCATCAGTCCCTTCGGTTCGATCACCGGGCCGATATCGTTGAGCACGACTCCGGCGATCACCGAAGGTCGCACCGCGGCGAGCAGCATGGCGAGGATCCCGCCGCGCGACGTGCCGACGAAAATCGCCGGCGTGACGTCGAGCGCAGCGATCACCGCGAGTACGTCGGCCAACTCCACCTGGAAGTTGTAACGGGTTGGATCTCGGTCATAGTCGGATTGGCCGCGGCCACGGTAATCGAGCGCGATGACGCGGCGCGGCCGGTCAGCATCGCTGGCCAACGCATCGGCCAGGGCGTCAAAATCGGCGGCGGTCCGGGCAAGACCGGGCAGGCAGACCACCGGCAAAGCGAACGCGCTGCGGCTGCCGTGGCAGCTCGCATGCAGCCGCAAGCCGTCGGGGGCGCTGACAAATTCGCTGCGGGGCTCCGGTCGCATGATGGTCTCTAGGATGCCTTCTTGGCTAAAATAGTAATGGCGCGCTGGCTTGGTGTACATGACGTCGGCGTCGGGACGGCGGCTTTTCGAGATATCGCATAGGCGATTTCTAGCGACTATGTTTATCAACAAGCCGTGGCCACTTTGCAGGTGGGCACGATCAGCGAAGCTGAGCAGATCTTTGTAGCGCTACTCAAGGCGCAGCCGGGCAGTCTCTAGGACGTCGTCAGGCTTCCCGATTGGGTCGCTGGCGAATTGCGAGGCGTGGGCGTTCGAGTTGGCGCGCGATCCGAAATTGCGTGGCTTCCTAAGGGCGAAGCTCACGCAACATCGTAAGAACCATCTCGCCGTTCGACAGCCGGCGCTTCACCCGGAATATTGAAGCGGCTTATATTGCGATGTGAGAGAGATGCCAGAGCGGGCAACCGCCGACGCATTTTGCGATGAATAATCGCGTGTGAGGGCTAGTTGGTGGCGCCGCGCTTGAGGTCGGCTTCGATCATCAGCCTGCTGCCGCCGCCGAATCGGGCGCGATAGACCTGCAGATTCTCCATGATCCGCTCGACGTAATTGCGGGTTTCGGCGATCGGAATGCGCTCGACCCAATCGACCGGATCGACCTTCGGATCGCGCGGATCGCCATAGGCCGCGATCCACTGCCGCACGCGACCGCGCCCCGCATTGTAGCCGGCGAAGGTGAGGACATAGGAGCCGTTGTAGCCACCGAGCAGATTTGAGAGCTCGGCCGCGCCCATCTGCATATTGTAGACCGGATCTTTGAGCAGCCGGTCGTGGCTATAGGTCGCCTTATATTTCTTGGCGGTGTCGATGGCCGCCGCCGGCGTCACTTGCATCAGCCCCATGGCGTGAGCAGTCGACACGATCTTCTGGTTGAAGTGGCTCTCCTGGCGCGAGATCGAATAGGCCACCGCCGGCTCGATCGGCGGCGCGATCGGCTTGTAGTCGGGCAGACCGACGATCGGATAGGCGTAATAGTCGAGCGGCAGACCGCGATTGTAGGCGCTCTGGCCGAGCAACAGCATTGAGCGGCCGTCGTCGTGCTTGGCGGCGATTTCGCCGAGCGCCGCCATGCCGGCGATGTCGGTGCCGCTTTCACCCAACTCCGCAAAGATCGAGGCCAGCATGTCGCGCTCGTCCAGCACATAAAGAATTTCCGCCGCGCGGCCGACTTCGAGATTGCTGAGAACGCCCTGTTCCTGGGGCGAGAAGGCCGGCGGTCCTCGCAAACCGAGATCGGTAAGACCGAGGCGCGCGCGCGCGAGTTGTCCGTAATAGGTCGCGGTGTACTGGGCCGCCACCTCGTAATAGGCCTTGGCTTGCGCGCGTTGGCCCATGGCATCGGCGGCGCGGCCTTGCCAGTACCCGCCACGAGCGAGCGCGTGCGGGCTAACGGTACCTTCGTTGATGTACGCGAAATGCTCGGCGGCGCTCTTGGGGTCGTGCAGATAACGTAAGGCGATCCAGCCGGCGGTGAAATGCTGATCGACGCGGTAGTTGCCTTGCGGCGGGGAGGCTGCGTCGCGCGCCACGCGATAGGCGGTTTGCGGATCGCCGTCGTCGAGCAGCTTGCGGACCAGCAGGCGGCGTTCGACCCACCACTGATCGACGTCGACCAGCGCGTCGGGGTCCTGTGGCACCGAGAGGATCAGCTTGCCGGCTTCTTCCGACTTGTTCTCTTTGCGCAGCAATTGGATGCGCGCGAACACGTAACCGGGATCGCGGCGCGCCGCGATCGGCACGGCATCGAGCTGCGCCTTGGCGTTTCCGGCCTTGCGCACAACCGCCGCGCGGGCGCGGGCGATCGCCAAATCGTCGCCGCCAAGCCGCGCGGCGGCACGCAGGCCGGCCTCGACATCGTCGGCAAAGAAGCGGCGCTCCATGCGCGCCTTATGATCGGCGGGCGTAAGCATGCTGCCGAACATCTCGATCACTTTGACTTCCGAATCGGCGCTGCAATCGTCGTAGCGCCAAGCCTGGTGCACCAAAGCCGCGGCGGCTTCGCGGTCGCCCTTGGCGAGTAGCGCGCGCGCCAGCATGTAGCGGCCCTTGGCGGTGGTCGGTCCATGGTTGGCGAAAAACGCCAGCACGGTGTTGTCGTCGAGGTGATCGTTCCACAGCGCGTTCTCGGCGCGGCGGCGGAACAGCGGCGCGTGCGGCCAGCTCGGATTGGCGTTCACGAAGGCGGCGTAGCGCGCGAATGTGGGGTTAGTGCTGTCGCTGCGCAGGATTGCCCATTCGGCAAGCTTGCGGGCGACCGGGTCCTTGATGGAATTCTCGGCCGCGTCGGCGTCGGCGAGTTTGCCCTTGCGGGCCGCTTCGATTGCCCGTTTCACCGCCGCGATGTCGTCCTGCGAGGTGGTTGTGCTCTGCGCCACGGCGAACGGACCGGACGCCGGACGCGCCAGCGGCTTGAACTGGGCGCGGCTCTCGAACAGGCCGCCGCGCAAGGCGACATTGGCCTGCGCAAAGGCGGACAGGGCCGCGGGACCCTGCGGCCGTTTCTGTGGCAGCGGCAGATTATGGGCTACCGTTGGCGCAGCTTCCTTGGCGGCATGAATGATCGGCCGTGGCTTTGGCAGGGGAACTTTTTTGGCCGCGGCCACGGCCGTGCCGGCGCCAGCAAGCGTACCAACCGCCAGCAGCGCCAGCGCCAAGCCCGAGCGGTTCCTTTTAATCGCGCCCATTCAATCCCTCACCCGGTCGCTTTAACCCGCCGGCGCCGACTCAATTGGCGCCCGGCACCTCCCATTAGGCCATTATTGTCATTGAAGGATACCCAAAAACCTAACGGTCTTAACGTAGCCCGCCAGGCAGGCAAAAGCGGGGCGGGATGCCGATTTATCACGTCTATTCATGGCGCCCATCCGGTCGGAGGGCTTTCAACAGTGCGTGCGACCCGATATCTATGGGTCAACCCGCGCCCTGTGGGGAAATCGCGCCAGGACCGCCACCATGACAGCAAAGACGAACTTTCGAGGATCGTTCACCGCGCTGGTCACGCCATTTAAAAATGGCTCGCTCGACGAGAAGGCGTTCCGCGACCTTGTTGACTGGCAGATCGCCGAGGGCACTAATGGCTTGGTGCCGGTCGGAACTACCGGCGAGAGCCCGACGCTGTCGCACGACGAGCACAAGCAGGTTGTGGAATGGTGCATCGAGCAGGCCGACGGCCGCGTTCCCGTAGTAGCCGGCGCCGGATCGAATTCGACCAAGGAAGCGATCGAATTGTCGCAGCACGCCGAGAAGGCCGGCGCGGACGCGGTGCTGGTCGTGACGCCCTATTACAATAAGCCGACCCAAGAAGGGCTGTACCAGCACTACAAGGCGATCAACGATAAAATCGGCATCCCGATCATCATCTACAACATTCCCGGCAGATCCATTGTTGATATGTCGGTCGACACCATGAAGCGGTTGTTCGAGTGCAAGAACATCACGGGCGTCAAGGACGCCACCGCCAACATGGCACGGGTGTCGCAGCAACGCGCGGCCATGGGCGAGAATTTCAACCAGATGTCGGGTGAGGACATCACCGCGCTCGGCTTCATGGCGCACGGCGGCCATGGCTGCATCTCAGTGACTTCAAACGTGGCGCCGCGGCTGTGCGCCGAGTTCCAGGCCGCGTGCCTAAAGGGCGACTACAAGACCGCGCTCAAGCTGCAGGACAAGCTCACGCCGTTGCACATCAATCTGTTCGTCGAGACCAGCCCGGCGCCAATCAAGTACGCCATGTCGCTGATCGGCAAGTGTGCCAATACGGTGCGACTGCCAATGGTGCCGGCCAGCGAAAAAGCGCAAGCCGCAGTGCGCGAGGCCATGGTGCACGCCGGCTTGATCAACTAGCCCATGTTTTCGGAATTCAAGAAATTCGCGCTGCGCGGCAATGCGATCGATCTCGCGGTCGGCGTAATCATCGGCGCGGCGTTCGGCGCCATCATCAACTCGCTGGTGGGCGACATCATCATGCCGGTGGTGGGCGCGGTCACCGGCGGGCTTGATTTTTCCAATTACTTCATCCCGCTTTCGTCCAAGATCACGGCCACCACGCTGATCGAGGCAAAAAAGCAGGGCGCGGTATTGGCTTGGGGAAATTTTATCACCATTGCCATTAACTTCGTCATCGTCGCCTTCGTGCTATTCTTGGCGATCCGCGCCATCGCGCGGTTGATCGCGAAGGATGCGGAAAAGGCGCCCGTGGTGTCCAAGGAAGCGCAGTTGCTTACTGAAATTCGCGATCTGCTGAAGCAGCGCTAACGCGGTATAATAATTCCATGGCCGCCAAACCCGAACGCCGCTTCAAGGCGGTCGCCGAGAACCGCAAGGCGCGCTTCAACTATGAAATCGGCGAGATCATCGAGGCCGGCATCGTGCTGACCGGCAGCGAGGTGAAATCGTTGCGCGCCGGCAAGGCGACCATCGCGGAATCCTATGCCGACGCGCGCGACGGCGCGATTTGGCTGATCAATTCCAATATTCCGGAATATCTGCAGGCCCACCGGTTCAATCATTTGCCCAAGCGGCCGCGCAAGTTGCTGCTGCATGCGCGCCAGATCAACAAGCTTGCCGGGGCGGTCGAGCGCGAGGGTATGACCATCGTTCCGCTCCGCCTCTATTTTAACGAAAAAGGCCGCGCCAAGATCGCGATCGCTCTCGGCAAGGGCAAGAAACTGCACGACAAGCGCGATACGCTGAAGAAGCGTTCCTGGGAGCGCGAGCGAGGGCGGTTGATGCGGCAGAAGGGGTAAGCAGTATGGCAGTGCCGACCAAGCTCGATCACTGCGTGATCAAAGTCACCGAGTGGGAGCGTTCAAACGCATTCTACACCCAGGTGATGGGCGCCGAGCTGGTGGCGCGACCGACGGGCTTTGCGTATCGGTTTGGCGACAAACAACTCAACGTGCATGGGCCAGGCGTTTCGCCGGCCGAAGTCGCCCGGTTGCCGGTGCAGCCGGGCAATTCCGATCTCTGCTTCGAATGGAGCGGGCCGATAGAAGACGCAATCTCCCATCTCAAGGCTCATGGAATTGCGGTCGAGCGCGGGCCGATGCAACGCTTCGGCGCCAAGGGACCGGGCACGTCGGTCTATTTCCGCGATCCCGACGGATCGTTGATGGAATTCATGAGCTACAGCGCTTGATTGCTAAACGCCGACTCCAAGCCATCCGCTTACTGCGCAACGCGCACGCCCGGCAATTAGCCGCTGCGCCAATATCGGCGTTCAAATAGCGCGGCGTATCTGATCGCAAGCAATTTGGAACAATCGGATTCATGCCGACGCGTGCGGCGGTCAGTGTCTTGCGGCGATGCATTTCCTGTAGCGCAATCGGTTGCTCGCAGAGCCAGGTGTGGAAAGGGGAGGCGCCGCCAAAGCAGCTTGAATAAGATTGGGTCCGCTCCAATTGCTCGGTTGCCGCCGCGGCAAACCAAAGACTTGATTCTTTTGAGAAAAAAACGGAAGCCGCAAGTTTGCCGTGGAATGATTGCGTCCAAGCGTGTATTTATTAACCTACCTTTGATGAGAGGCTCTCCGCAGATGATTTCAACGCACAATCCAAATGTTCTGCCGTCAAGTCTTCCGGTCCCGCAGGATGATGGCGCCGCCAAACATCTGCCGGGAACGAAGCTCCCGGACATGGCTCTGTCGGGGACCGACGGTAAGGCCGTCAATCTGTCAACGCTCAAGGGCCGCACCGTGGTCTACGTTTATCCGCGCACCGGCGTGCCGGGTGTCAATTTGCCGCCGGGCTGGGACGATATCCCCGGTGCGCGCGGCTGCACACCGCAATCCTGTTCGTTCCGCGATCATTTTGGCGAGTTGAAGCGGCTCGGCGTGGCCCAGTTGTTCGGCTTGTCCACGCAGGACACCGCCTATCAGCAAGAAGCGGCGACGCGGCTGCATCTGCCGTTCGCGATCCTGTCGGACGACAAGCTGGCGCTGACCAAGGCGCTCAAGCTGCCGACCTTCACGACCTCCGGTATGACGCTGCTCAAGCGTATGGCGCTGGTGATTGATGATGGCAAGATCACCAAGGCGTTCTACCCGGTGTTTCCGCCCGATAAGAACGCCGAGGAAGTGATCGCCTGGTTGCAGACGTCGCGCTGAGCTCGGTTACGGCAGCACGGCGAGGAACAGAAACGTCGCGAAGATGACCAGGTGCACGATACCCTGAAGCACTGTGGTGCGGCCTGTTCCGAGCGTGATGACGCCGACCACCAAAGTGAGAGCCAGAAAGACCTCGTCTTTCGTGCCGAGCCCGAGTTCCAGCGGCTTGCCCAAGACGATTGAGACGACGGCGACGGCGGGTATCGTGAGGCCAATGCTGGCAAGCGCCGACCCCAGCGCCAGGTTCAGGCTGGTCTGCAATTGGTTGGCGCGCGCGGCCCGCAACGCTGCTAGGCCTTCCGGCAGCAACACCAGCAGCGCGATGACAACGCCCACAACGGCCTTTGGCATGTCGAGACGGGCGACCGCTATTTCCAGCGTCGGCGTCAGCGCCTTGGCAAGGCCGACCACGGCGATGAGCGCAACGAGCAGGAGCAGCGCGCTGATCAGCGCGGTCCGGTCGGACGGTGGCGCCGGCGCCTTCTTGCTTTTGCCTTTCACCGGCAGGAAATAGCCGCGATGCCGGACGGTTTGCACGAAAACGTAGGAGCCGTAGAGCACCAGGGAAATGACGCCAGCGAACACAAGTTGCGACGTGCTGAACACCGGGCCGGGCGTCGCGATCGTGACGTTCGGCAAAACCAGCGTCAGCGTGGTGAGCGCGGCGAGCACCGCCAAAGCCGCGCTCGCGCCCTGCAGCTGAAATCCCTGCTCGTGGTGGCGCACGCCGCCCGCCAAGAGACATAAGCCCACAATGCCGTTGCAGGCGATCATCGCCGAGGCAAAGACCGTGTCGCGCGCCAGCGCCGCCTTGTCCGCCGCTCCCAGCATGACCGAGACGATGAGCGCCACCTCGATGACCGTGACGGCGACCGCCAGAACAAGCGTGCCGAACGGCTCGCCAATGCGGTGGGCGACAACCTCGGCGTGATAGACAGCTGCAAACACGGTCGCGATCAGAACCAGTCCAGCCGCCGCGGCCATGATGTCGCGGGTTCCTGCGACGATCGTTGATATGAGAACCGCCCAGGCCAAAAGCGGCCAGGCCCAGGCCCACCAGGGCGTTCGTGCGGTCGCGGCTGCCATTCCCCCGACTTCCTCGATTCTGGGGCGCAGCTTACGACGGCGCGCCGGTCACTTCACGTCCAAAAAGGCGCGCACCTTGGCGAAAACGTCGCGAAACATTTCTGGCGTCAGCACGCCGGTGTTCGTGTTGTAGCGCGAGCAGTGGTAGCTCGAGAACAAGGCTAGCTCACCCAGCATGTTCTTGCCGCCGTGTTTGAACGGTGCGGCGGATTTTTTGGCGCCGAAGGCGGTCACCACGCTGTTATGCGCGACGTGGCCGAGCGCGACAATGGCGCGCAGGTTCTTCATCTCGGCGATGGTCGGATTGAGGAAGTCGCGGCAGCTATTGATTTCCGCCGGCGTTGGCTTGTTTTCTGGCGGCACGCAGCGCACGGCGTTGGTGATGCGGCAATCGGTGAGTTCCAGGCCGTCATCTGGTCGCGCATCGAAGGTGCCGCGCGAAAAACCGTAACGCGACAGCGTCTCGTACAGCAGCACACCGGCAAAGTCGCCGGTGAACGGCCGGCCGGTGCGGTTGGCGCCTTGCAGGCCGGGCGCGAGGCCCACGATCAGCAGCCGCGCGTCAGTGGAACCGAAGGACGGTACCGGCGCGTTGAACCAGGAAGGTTCTTTGGTTCGGCATTGCTTGCGGAACGCCGCCAGCCGCGGACAGCGCGGGCAATCGCGCCCGGGGCTACCCTGCGGCACGGCCGGGCTCACTTATTTAATCGTCGAATTCTTCGTCGTCGCCGACGACATCGGCGGTCGCGCCGGCGCGCGGCGGCGCAATCGGCGGGCGCTGCAGGAACTGCGGCGTATGATGCGGCGAGGAGCCGTGATCGTCACGCGGCCCGCGCGCTTCGCGGGCGGCACGCTCGGCCGGATCGCGGCCGATTTTGCCCTGCAGCGTGACGATGTCGGTGAAGATGTCGGCCTGGCGGCGCAACTCATCGGCCACCATCGGTGGCTGAGTGGTAACAGTCGAAATAACAGTCACGCGCACGCCGCGCTTTTGAACGGCTTCCACCAACGAGCGGAAATCGCCGTCGCCCGAGAACAGCACCATGTGATCGATCGAGCCGGCGAGCTCCATGGCGTCGACCGCGAGTTCGATGTCCATGTTGCCCTTGACCTTGCGGCGGCCGGTCTGGTCGACGAACTCCTTGGTCGCCTTGGTGACGACCGAATAGCCGTTGTAGTCGAGCCAATCGATCAGGGGGCGGATCGATGAATATTCCTGATCCTCGATCACCGCGGTGTAATAGAACGCGCGCAGCAAATAACCGCGCGACTGAAATTCTTTCAGCAGCTTCTTGTAGTCGATATCGAATCCGAGGGATTTTGCGGTGGCGTAAAGATTGGCGCCGTCAATGAATAGTGCGATTTTCTCGCCGGGGACCGTCATGATTTTTCTCTCACTGCTTGAAATACAAACCGAATTTCCCGATTGAGCGCGCCCCAAACGCGCAAGAGGCGCGGAGAGCTGCATCGAATCGGCGTTAACAGAAAGGCACCTTCGATCAAATCAGTTGGCACCCGCGCAATCACGCCTTTGCCGGTAAAATCCAGCCGGATCAGCCTGCTTGCGACTATTTGGGTAACAGAGGCTCCGGGCCAAACCAAGACAAAAATACTTGAACTTTCAGCCGGTACGGGCTACCTACCGGGCGAATTCAAGACAAAGTTCCATCCGAAGGAGTGACGAGCCGATGGCCCGTGTCACCGTAGAAGACTGCATCGACAAGGTTGAAAACCGCTTCGATCTCGTCCTTTTGGCGAGCCACCGGGCGCGCATGATCTCGTCGGGGTCGCAAATCACCGTCGAGCGCGACAACGACAAGAACCCGGTCGTGGCGCTACGCGAGATCGCGGAGACGACGGTATCTCCCGGCGATCTCAAGGAAGATCTGATCCACACGCTGCAAAAATACGTCGAGGTCGATGAACCGGAGCCCGAGGTGCCGCTGATCGGGGCAGGCGCCGGCGCATCAGTCGATTCGGACGACACCGAAGTGACCTCCGAGCGCATGACCGAAGAAGAGCTGCTCAAGGGTCTCGAAGGCCTGGCGCCGCCGGAAGAAGTGCCGGAAGAAGACGCTGAATAGACAATTCGCCGACGTTTTCCGATAAATTTGATGCAACGGCCCAGCCTCCAAGCTGGGCCGTTGTTTTTCATCAACCACCTCGCCAAACCCTTGCGGCGCCAGCGAATTGCCGTGATATCTGTGGTAGAAACAGCGGGCGGCACCGTTATTGACCTAGATTCGGCGGCCGCGAGGCATTTGGATGGTGCGCGCGCGCTCAGATTTACCGCGAATGCAGAAGCAGTCGCCCACCAGGGCGCCGCTCGAGCGGGCCGTTGCCGTGCCACAAGTGATTGAAAAGCCCGCGCAATCCCGCAAGCCGCAGATGATGCGGCAATACGATTTGATCGAACGGGTGCGCCGCTACAATCCCAGTACCAACGAGGCGCTGCTCAACCGCGCTTACGTCTACGCCATGAAGGCGCATGGCGAGCAGCGGCGTGCCTCGGGCGACCCGTATTTCTCCCACCCGATCGAGGTGGCGGCGATCCTCACCGACCTCAAACTCGATGACGCCACCATCGCTGCGGCGCTTTTGCATGACACCATTGAGGATACCGCAACCACCCGCGCCGAGATCGACACGTTGTTCGGGCCCGACATCGG
>Ga0181522_10001518_pt1 | contig 14100 bp, 12 predicted proteins | sample PEATcosm2014_Bin_27_FD_121103 | JGI IMG/M metagenome (GOLD analysis project Ga0181522, IMG submission 121103) | Peatland microbial communities from MTU Mesocosm Facility, Houghton, MI, USA - PEATcosm2014_Bin05_10_metaG | ecosystem: Environmental > Terrestrial > Soil > Wetlands > Peat | place... | reverse complement strand
CGGGCCAGCTTGTCGTACTCGCGCAGCATGGTGGGCAGCCGCAGAGCCTTCAGGTGATGTTCGAGAAGAACCTGGGGGGTGTCGGTAGTGGTTGCGCTCATAGCGTTGCCTCCAGTGTGGGAGCCTTTGCCTTCTTTGGATGGTGAATCGGGCAATCAGCGTTTGAGCAAATCCGCCTGATCTCCCCTTTGTCAGAGCCTTCTGTGACGATGGCCTCGGTGGCGAACTTGCAGGTTTTATACTCCGGCCATTCGGCCTGTTTCGGGTTGGTCGGCTTCTCCGCGCGAATCTCGACATACTGGTTGCGCGGAATTGCTGGACTGTTTTCTTGCGGCTTGCCGAATGCGCGTGTGATCTGTACCAACTTTGGTTTTGCCACAATCGTTTTTGCAACGAACGCGTCAACCTTGCTCTGGTAGCAATCTGGCGAAGTGCAAGCATCTGCCTTGATCTCAGCGAAAAGCAGCGTATTGAAACCGGTGCGCCGTGGACAGGTGATGCATGCTCCGGCCTCGGGTACCAACTCCGAGTCGTCTTTCGGAAAGGGAGCGGAGTCCAGTTCCAAAAGGATGTGGCGCTCAATCCACTCCTGCAATTGGCGGACGGGAAGCAGAATGTGACGAGGTTTCCCCCCCTGACGTAGTCTTCACGAAAGCAGGCGGCGAGGGCTTCTTCTTGCTGCGCTGGCTGCAACTTTTTTCGCGCCTGGCTCTCCATGCGCGAACTGGTAGCCGCCAATGACGATGGCGATCAGACTGGCCACCTTGGCGACAGTGCCTGTAAAGAGAGATTGGAGCGAGGTAAGTCCGGTGTCGAAAGGCGAGTTGATGAACTGCGCTTCAGCGAGCGCCGGAAGGACAATGAGCAGGGTGACAAGACAAAGGATGGAGCGCGTCCAACGCAGGTGTTGCCCGTGAGCAATCCCGCGCCGAAGGACGGGTGTTAGCAGGACGTTCATCGGCACCTCCAGCGGCTCCCTAGAAGCCGCTATTTGCCGTGAGCGTATGACGATTTCTTCCCGCTGTCTATTCGTTTGTAGTTAACACCCATTCACTTTTAGTTAACGACATTCGCGAAAGGACCCGTCTTACTGGAGCATTCTCCGCTCATGCCTGCTCTCTCCAATCGAGCATATTCAATTGGGCGGAATCCGTCCCGTTGGAGCGTTTTGGTCTCTTGCGGCCGTCATTTTTTGAAATGGGTAAACCGAGCGTTTCAGTTGGATCCTTTCCTTTGAGCGAAATGGCAATGTGCCGCCGGAGGTGTCTCACAAGAATCGGAATTGTGGGGGGTATGCGTTCGCGATGGTAGATAAACGCAGTGTCCACGGTCCAGTCAACGCCGAAGATCGGCCGTGTGGTCAGAGCAGGATCAAGTTCGGTTCCCTCTCGAATCAATGTCAACCCGAAGCCCTCTTTTACGGGCTCTGCGCAAGAATCTGGGAAAAGCCTTGTTTTGCGGGGATTTTGAGATTGTGTGAATCGGGTTACACTCGTTTCCATGAGGGAGAGCGACTGGACGAGGGTACTGGGCTGGCCTGGGTACAAGGTATACCGGGCCGAGATCGATGAGCGGGCCAAGCGGCTGAAGCTGTGGGTGCGGCGCAAACGAGGAAACAAGCATCTGGTCTGTTCGGGATGCGGTCATTTGGCATGCATTATTGCGGAGACCTACGAGCGGGAAGTACGTGATCTTCCCTGGTCCGAGTACCTGACGACGGTGGTGGTGGAGTTGTACAGGCTGCGTTGCCCGGACTGTGGTGTAAGGGCAGAGAAGGTGCCTCTGTTGCCGGGCAAAGCTCCGTTCAGTAAGCGATTCGAGGATGCAGTGGGGCTGGCCTGCGAGAGCGCGGCGGCGCGGCGCGTTGCATTGCAGTTTGGTCTTTCGACCAACACCGTGCGGGCCATCGATCTGCGCTATCTTCAGCGCTGGTCGGCAAGCCGCAAGAAGCCTGCATTACGCGACATGGGAGTGGACGAGATCCATCTGGGCAAGAAGCAGAAGTTCATCACAGTGGTGAGCAATCTGGATGCCGCCGAACCCGTGTGGTTCGGCCAAGACCGGAAGAAAGACACTCTCGATGAATTCTTTGAAAAGCGGTTGAGCCCATTTCAGCGCGGCGCGGTTCAGGCTGCCTGTGTAGATATGTGGGATCCCTTCCGGCAGAGTATCGAGCAGTGGATGCCCAAGTGTCGCATCATCTATGACAAGTTTCACATCATGCAGCACGCCAACGCTGCTGTGGACGAGGTGCGGCGGGCTGAGTTCTTTCGCAAGGGAGGCGCCGCGCGTGCGGTGGTGAAGGGCAAACGCTGGTTGCTGCTATCGCGCTGGGTGAATCTGACGACGCAGAAGAAGCAGCAACTCAACGACCTGTTTGCCCTGAACCGGCGGGTTATGAAGGCGTATCTTCTGAAGGAGAGTTTGGACCGGCTGTGGAGCTACAGGTATGAAAAAGCGATGTTGCGCTACCTGAAGAGCTGGATCGATCAACTGCGCTGGCAGCGTCTAAAGCCAATGGAGAAACTGGCCGACATGCTGCTTCGCCACCTGGAAGGAATCTTGAACTACTGCCGGACCAAAGTGAAGCTGGGAGTAGTGGAAGCGGTCAACGGCAATATCAAAGCCTTGCTGCGACGCGGACGCGGCTATCGCAATCTCAACTACCTGCTACTGAAAGCGCAGCGGCTGGCGGCCACAAGAACCGAATTCGTCGCTTTTCAGAAAGCCGCGTAAATCCCACACTCTTCCACTTTCTTGCCAAGAGCCCTTTTACGAAATGTTGCATTTCGGTGGGATGGGAGGCGCTACTGAATTCTCCGACGCGAATCCCGGCTCTCCTGAGTCGCTCCATCATTTGCGCGTGCGCTTCCGGATGCCGCTCCGGATGATACAGAACACCAATATTTCCGTTCAGTTCCGCTGGCTTAACGAATGGCTTTCCGGCTAGCGGATGGTCACTCCGTATTGGGAATGACAACGAGCGAGGCGCGGGCGAAGATTCTGGAGAGCCAGGGAGCTGAGGTTGTGATCGTGAACGCGTTTCATGCTGCGGAAGTCGAGGCTGCGCTGCGGCAGGCAAAGGTGGAGGCAGTAATCGATGAATTGACATCACTGCCAAAGGAACAGAGTGAGATGCCGAAGTATGCGGCGGGTGACAGGAGGCTGAGGATTGAGGGCGGAGAGAATTTGTTTCGTGCGGCAATCGCAAGCGGTGTTCGGCGGTATCTACAACAGTCGAGCGGATTCTTTTTGAAGGCAGCGGAAGGGACGCTGGCGGACGAGTCGTCTCCGTTGGATATAAGTGCAAGCCCAGCTGTGGCGGCCAGTGCGCGGACGTATACAGAACTGGAAGCACGGCTTTTTAGTTCCAATGCGATTGAGGTTGTAGCTCTGCGGTATGGATTCTTCTATGGTCCGAAGACGTGGTACTATCCCGGCGAGGCGGCGGCAAACATGGTCATGCGGCAACAAAATCCCGTAGTGGGTAAAGGCCAGGGTGTGTCGTCGTTTGTACATATTAACGATGCAGCAGTTGCAACGGTCGCGGCGCTGACGGCGGAGCCAGGCGTATACAACATCGTAGATGATGACCCTTCGCCGCAGGCCGTATGGCTGCCTGCGTTTGCAAAGTTTGTAGGTGCTCCCGAGCCTCCGCATATGAGCGAAACAGAAGCGGCAGCAATTGCAGGGGAAGATGTGGTGTATTACGCAACGAAGTTGAGCGGAGCCTCGAATGCGAAGGCGAAGCGGGTTCTAGGGTGGAAACCTCGACGGTTGGAGTGGCTGGAGGCATAAATGAACTTCAAGAGGTTGTCTTTATGAATCAGAATTTCGCCGCAATTGTCCTCGGTGGTACTGGGCAAGTCGGTGGCGCAGCGGTCGCGGAGCTGCTAGCGACTCCGGAGTGCCGGGAAGTGGTGATGGTCACCAGAAAGCCTATTGCGGCGCGCTCGCGGGTGCGCAACGTCGTTCTTGACACCGGCGCTGCTGACTTTGCCGAGCGCACTGCCACCCTTGCCCGCGAAGTCTTAAGCCAAGGTCCCGTCAGCGCTGTGAGTTGTGTCGGTGTCGGTTCTGGATCGGCGCGCTGGAGCGAAGAAGAACTGAAGCGACTTGAACTCGGCGTCGTCGGTGCCTTTGCGAGTGGCTGTCATGACGCCGGAATTGACCAGTTTTGCCTGCTTTCTGCGGTAGGAAGCACAGCGCGTAGCCGGTTTCGCTATGTCCGCGTAATGGGCATGAAAGAAGAAACTGTTCGCAGGATCGGTTTTACTCGCCTCGCCATATTTCGTCCCGGCATCATTGTGGGCAACGCTCATACCCCGGCCTGGGTCGGTCGGTTGGGAAGCCTCGTGCCTGGGCCGTTCGGCAATATCGATCAGCGAATTCTCGGTCGCTCAATCGCCGCAGAGATAGCTTTGCACAGTCGAGAGACTGGCGAAGTTATCCGTGATAATGCTGCAATGAAAAAACTCGCTGCGCAGCTCAAAAGCGCACCTCAGGAATTCTTGCGTGGGGTCTAGTCTCTCCGCTTTTGGTTCCGATCAGATCGTGAATGAGATCTACTCCTGCTCACGCCTTCGGCTTCGGGAACTCCTCGATGTGCTGTTCGCCCTTCCGGCCGAAGTGGATCACCCGTTTGCCTGTCAGGAAGGCCCAATAGCCAATCGCGCCTGCCGCGGCCGATCGCGGTTATGTGGAGAACGATAACCTGGGTAAAAGTCAACTTCAGGCCATGTTCGGAGGGCAATACGTGCTCGCAATGGCTTGAGTTTCTGTTTCGGCTTGCTCGGCGGCAAATATGTCGCCAGCCCGCAGGTCGGCTGCCAGATTGGGTTTGCCTTGGATTTACCAGGCCTGTGGGATTCCACCGCCGGACATAGCGATATTCAATAATAGATTCACACCGGTCAGCTACAATCAGTCAGTTTTTTCGGTCACAAGGAGATGAAGCATGGCGTGTAATCCGGATGTGCTCAAAAATGTCCCCCTCTTTGCTCTGCTCGACGATGAAGAGCGTGCACTACTGGCTAGCCAGGTTGACATGCGAAGCTTCTCAGCTCGCGAGCGAATCTACAAAGTGGGCGACCCCGGGTCCGCGGCCTACGTCGTTGTCTCGGGTAGAGTGAGCGTCTTTACAGTGGACGACGACCAACAGGAGGTCGTGGTCGACGAACCTGGAAGAGGCGAGTTCTTCGGTTTCGCTTCCATGCTCGAGCAATCACCCCACCAAACCAACGCCATGGCGATTATGGGCACCGTCTGCCTTGAGGTTTCATTCGACGACATCGCCGTTCTGCTTACCCAAAAACCGATGGCGGGAATGGATCTGATGACTACGCTTGGTCGCCAGCTGCATTCCACTCAAGCATTGGTGCGGGGTCGTGCCAGCCGGAATCCAAATGACGTGATTGAAAACGTGGAGACCACCGGAGAGCGAATTGCCGACCATGTCGCCAGGTTCGGCGGGTCCTGGACCTTTATTGTCACGTTTGCCGTCGTGCTCTCGGTCTACACAGCAGCCAATGTCTTTCTCGATAAGCAGGCATGGGATCCCTACCCCTTTATTCTGCTGAATCTGTTCCTCTCGATGCTTGCCGCGATACAGGCTCCGGTCATCATGATGAGTCAGAATCGACAGGACTCAAGGGACCGGCTGCGCGCAGAACTCGATTTTGACGTGAACAAGCGTGCCGAATCTGAAATCCAGGGAGTGTCGCGAAAAATGGGCATGCTTGACCAAAAGATGGACGATATCGCGGACTTGCTTCGCAAAAGTGCATCGGACGGACAGCCAGCCGGAGAGTAGAAACGCTGCGCATCTATTGGTGCCAAAAGCTCAAGGTATTTGCGAAAACAGACGGGTATGGAGATAGGCAATGGCGAACGCTCACCCAGTAACATGCCAGATTCGGTACACGATCGACTTAAACAAGCTCAGTGCGTTTGAGACCTATGCGCGCACTTGGATTGTGCTCATTGAACGCTATGGCGGCATTCATCATGGATATTTCATTCCGCGGGCGTCTCCAGACCGAATAGGGGTGAGCTTTCCGGGACTTGGCTATGATGGCCCGGCGGATGTTGCCGTAGCGATGTTCACTTTTCCCGACGAAGAAAGTTATCTGCGCTATCGCGAAATGGTCGCAGCCGATCCCGAGTGCCAATCGGCTGCGGCCCTCGTTCGAGAGACTTGCTGCTTTACCCGCTACGAGCGCCTCTTCCTTGAACCTGTGACGGCAGAATGAAAACCAACGGCGACGTGGTCATTGAGTCGATAATGTCGTCGGCGACTGAACCTCCAGGTGACCAGTGGACGCGATATCCAAGTTGCCATACCAACCTCCTATTACAAATCCTGAAAAGAACATCATGCGGAATCGCCGTAGCGTTCGAACAACGTCTCAGCCGCGGTCATCGGCCCATCCCATTGCGCGACGACTTTGGCAAAGGCGGTCGCTTTTGCCCTAGCGGCTTCGTCGTGCATCAGCTTCTGAATGGCGCTTTGAACCTTCGCGGAAGGATCGCGTGACTTACCGACGCGGATTGCGAATCCAAGTCTTTCAAGACAAGCCAGATTTGCGACCTGTTCCATTTGCATTCCTACGCCGACCACCGGCTTGCCAGCCAGTGCCGCGACCATTACAGTGCCGATCCCTCCATGGATCACGGCGAGATCGGCGAGCTTATTGACTTGTAATGCAGGGACCCAGTCGGTGACGAGAACATTCGCCGGGATGCGGACTCCGGAAAGTTGCTCAAGCAGAAACTTCACCGGAGCGATCACGCGGTACGGCTTGCCTTCAAAGCTTTCAAGGATTTTGGCGACAATTCTGGGAGTGCCCGAACTTCCCATCGCAAAGTAGATCAGCGGCTTGTCCCGCGGAATGGAGGCGATCTCCTTGGGCAGGGGGAATTCATCCTGCGGAATGAGAGGACCGATGAAAGTGTGTTTGGGTGGCAGCTTCACACCGGAAAACTCGGGGGGCTCCGCAACGAGGGTGATGTCGCCGCGCCAGAACTGGAAGATGGAGTCATAGCCCGGGACGCCAAAGTGTTTGGCCGTACGATTGATCGGGTTGAGAAAGCCGTATCTGATCCAAAAGTTGATGAATTGCATCACGGACCAGTCGGCGATCGCCTTCAATGGCGCCGGCTTGATCTTGTCCGTCATGCCCGCGCCATGGCAAAAGAAGTCCGGGAGCCAAGTCGACTGGACGACCCAGACGAGGGGCGTCTCCAGAACCCGGCACGTTACCGGGATGGTCACGTAGGAGCCTGTGACCACGGCGGCGGGCTTAAGTTGCTTGAGGCAGGCCACCTCGTTCTCGACACGCTGGATCAGTTCAGCATCAGTGAAGGCAGGCGCAAACTTCTCGCCGCGGTCCACTTTGGCGATTAACTCGATCTTTTCCTTCGTGAGGCGGGGCTCCATCCGCGTCAAGGCAAAACCGTGCTTTTCGATCATGCGCTCGAAGTCGCCGCCGTCGGAGATGAAATGAATATCGAAGACTTTGCTGGCCTCTGGATGGCGCTCGACGGCTTTGGCGATCTCGACCATCCGGCTCGTCTCCGCCAGATTGTAAGCGCAAGGCGCAAAGAGAAGGAGTTTTTTCGGCATTGTTCTGCCCCCAATCCAAAACGGCTGACATGGGATTCTCAATTGAAAAGCAAGTCCGTGACGATACGGTCGTTGACCTCAGACCGGGAGCCAGCGGAACGCCCGCTCGACGAATGCTTTTGCGCCATTTTCGATGCAGGGGCCGTGGGCGATGATCAACCTATCGAAATCCCAGGAAAGGAACTTCCTGAGCGATTGCCGCGCGAGGTCTCGATGGATGAAGGTTAGCTTGATGTCCAGAGGCACGCCTCCATGCGGGTATGCAACACCTCCCAGCCTGATCAAGGAATTCCGAAACGGCCTGCAATGTATCATCGGATGGACCTGGATTAAATCATCCAGAATGACTGTGCGCGATGGTTTGTGGAAGAAGAGGATTTCTTCGATGAGCGGGTTGCCTTTGAAGGCGAGCTGGTCGAAGTCATTCTTCCAGGCTTGAAGCGGCTCGTCGCTCAGAATTCCGGCGAAGGGCAAGGAACCTTTCTTCAAGGTAAATGGGGTGGGACGTGGCGCCCATAGTTGCGCCTCGGGAAACAGCATGTGCCACGCTGACAGCCGCCAGACATGCCTGGGTGTCGCTGCTATTAAGTACTTCACGGGTCCCAATTCGGTGATGCGTTTGAGCGTTTCAGAGGGTACAGAAACAGGAGAATCCACCCAAAGTGAGCCATCGCAGAGCCTCACAACCGTCATGCGGGTGGTGAACATGACACCCATGTCGCGGACACTCGGACCTTCGACGATCCAAACATTTTCGGCGAATGCTGAAAGATCGGACATAAGTGTTCGGTTCGCAGAATATCACTTCGCTGCAGTTGTCCCGGCGAGCGTCGCTAATCTCCAACCGACAGCAATCCTCCGAGTTGTCGCCGACAACGAGACCAGCTCACTGAGCGCATCTTAGGGACGATCGCAACGATTAGTCCTCGCATTCGTCCGCAGGCTTCCGGAAACCCGTTTCGCGGAGAGAGATTTACGGAACTTCAATGGAACCGGCACGCCGACGATTTCCAAGACGAGCAAATGTGACCAGCTATTGTCAGGTGTCATGTTTCACACTGAAGAGGTTCAATACCGGCGTTTTCGGTCACTACCCGCGGCGGCAGTTCATCACCAAAGACAGCCTCCCTCTAAAGTGCAATGGCTGGAAGGAGCATTAACAGGAGAGCATTCATCGTGGCAGCGATTGCAGAGAAGCCCGAGTTGAAGCCAGAATTAAAGCACGATTCCAATTCAGCATCCAAGGACGATCTCAAGACCCTCCCGATGCAAGAGTTGCAAAAGAAGTTGGGCTCTACCCCGGATGGACTGAGCCAGACCGAGGCAAAGAAACGGCTGGCTCAATACGGCCCCAACGAGATTACTGAGAAGAAGACCAATCAGTTCTTAAAGTTTCTCTCTTATTTCTGGGGTCCAATTCCCTGGATGATCGAAGGCGCCGTCATCTTGTCGGGACTGGTTCAGCATTGGCTTGACTTCTTCATCATTCTCCTCCTGCTTTGTTCTAACGCCGTAGTTGGGTTCTGGGAGGAACACCAGGCTGGTAATGCCATCGCGGCTCTGAAAGCTCGGCTAGCGATCTTGGCCAAAGTCAAGCGGGACGGCAAGTGGCAGAATCCCAAAGCAAGTGAGTTGGTGCCTGGAGACGTGGTCCGACTTCGTTTGGGCGACATCGTCCCGGCGGACGCGCGCTTGCTTGATGGCGACCCAATCGAGGTAGATCAATCCGCATTGACGGGCGAGTCATTGCCTGTGACCGCCAAGGCCGGAAGCGCTGTGTATTCCGGATCGATCGTCCGCCAGGGCGAGATCGACGCAATGGTGTATGCCACCGGAACGAACACCTATTTCGGCAAGACTGCGCAGATGGTGCAGGAAGCGAATACCGTAAGCCATTTTCAAAAGGCCGTGCTCAAGATAGGTGACTATCTTATTGTCCTTGCCGTAGCTCTCGTGGTGTTAATTCTGATAGTCGCACTCTTTCGAGGCGACAAGGTCCTCACGACGCTGGAATTCTGCCTGGTGCTCCTGGTTGCGGCAATCCCGGTAGCCATGCCCACGGTGCTCTCTGTAACGATGGCGGTTGGTGCACGGCTGCTGGCGAAGAAGGAAGCGATCGTAACCCGCCTGTCGGCGATTGAAGAACTCGCGGGCGTGGACGTGCTGTGTTCGGACAAAACCGGGACGCTCACCCAAAACAAACTGACACTGGGCGATCCTTTCACCCTGAATGGCATTACACCGGACAACGTTATCCTCTGGGCCGCGCTCGCGTCGAGAGCCGAAGACAAGGACACGATCGACCTGGCAGTGATCGGTGGAGTGAAGGACGACAAGACGCTGAAGAGCTTCACGGTACTTCACTTTCAACCCTTCGATCCGGTGCGTAAACGCACCGAAGCCACTGTTAAAGGAACTGACGGCAGACAATTCTTCGTGACCAAGGGAGCTCCGCAGGCAATTCTGCAACTGGCGACCAACGCAAATGAGGTGAAAGCGGCAGTCGAGAACGCCATCAATGAATTTGCGGGACGCGGCTTCCGCTCGCTGGGTGTTGCGAGAGCCGACGAAGAGGGCAAATGGATATTTTCCGGCATGTTGCCGCTATTTGATCCGCCGCGCGAGCAGGCCAAAGCGACCATTGCAAGCGCCCGTCAGATGGGCGTGGATGTAAAGATGGTGACGGGTGATCAGCTCGCCATCGCCCGGGAGACTTCGAAACAACTCGGATTGGGCACCAACATACTGGATGCAGGCGCCCTGGGCGACACAAAGAAGCAAGAGTCGACACAAACCGAGGAGGCTATCGAAAAGGCCGACGGATTCGCACAGGTATTTCCCGAGCATAAATACCACATCGTCGATACTCTTCAACGGCGTGGCCACATCGTGGGCATGACTGGCGATGGTGTCAACGACGCTCCCGCGCTCAAGAAGGCCGATTGTGGAATCGCCGTCTCGGGCGCGACGGACGCTGCGCGGGCAGCCGCGTCGATCGTACTCCTCACGTCGGGCTTGTCGGTGATCATCGATGCAGTCAAGGAAAGCCGCCGAATCTTCCAGCGGATGAACAGCTACGCGATTTACCGCATTGCCGAAACGTTGCGCGTACTGTTCTTCATGACGCTCGCAATCCTGGTGTTCAACTTCTATCCCCTCACCGCCGTAATGATCGTCATGCTGGCGTTGCTCAACGATGGAGCAATCCTGTCCATCGCCTACGACAACGTTCTCTACAAGAACAAGCCGGAGTCCTGGAATATGCGGCTTGTTCTTTCGATCTCTACGGTGTTGGGTGTGATAGGGGTAGTTTCTGCGTTCGGTCTGTTCTACCTGGGAGAACGCGTCTTTCACATAGACCGCTTGCACATCCAGACGCTGATGTACCTGAAGCTCTCAGTGGCCGGTCACTTAACCATCTTCCTTACCCGTACGCGCGGTCCTTTCTGGTCCATACGGCCTGCGCGGATTCTGTTGATTGCCGTGGTGGGCACCCAGACAATAGCGACGCTGATTGCGGTCTATGGCGTCTTTATGGCGCCCCTCGGCTGGAAGTGGGCAGGTTTCGTTTGGGCTTACGCTCTGATCTGGGCGCTCATCAACGACCGTGTGAAGCTGCTGGCATACCGCATCTTTGATCCGGCCAAGCCTGCACTGCTCTCCCGGAAACCTGTGGATCGCACTTCCGAGATCGCAGCCCGCGCCTACGAGCTTTTTCAGCAGCGAGTCCATGGCGAGAGTCAGCAGGACCAGGACTGGCTTGAAGCGGAGCGCGAAACACTCGGCGAAACGGCATCCAAGAAGAAGATTGCTTAGAAGCCGGTGTGCCGACGGAGGGGCAGGATGAAGATCGATTCGAAGAGCTATCGAGTACCGCCAGACAAACAAATTGACCTCAGCAAGTGGCCGACGATTGTCGATCCTTATTACGATTCAAAGCAGCAGTATAAAGTCCTTCTGCAGCAGCACATGGAAAAGCTGAGCTCGCTGCAGGACCTGCACTACGCCTCCAATCGGCACGCGTTGCTGTTGATCTTCCAGGGAATGGATGGCGCCGGCAAAGACGGAGCCATTCGGCATGTCATGTCCGGAGTCAATCCGGAAGGGTGCGAGGTATTCAGCTTCAAGCAGCCGAGTGCCGAAGAGCTCGAACATGATTTTCTCTGGCGCACTACGTGCCGGCTTCCCGAACGGGGCCGAATCGGCATCTTCAACCGTTCCTACTACGAGGACGTGCTGGTCGTTCGGGTTCATCCGGAGCTTTTGCAAAGCCAGGGATTGCCCGAAGAGCTGCGTGATAAGAAAGACATCTGGTCCGAAAGGTATGAATCGATCCTCGATCTGGAGAAGCATCTCCATCGCAACGGCACACAGACCGTCAAGATCTTTCTGCACCTGTCTTACAAGGAGCAACGAAAGCGATTCCTCGCGCGCATCGATGAGCCAGACAAGAACTGGAAGTTCAGCACCTCCGACATTCATGAGAGGAAGTATTGGAAGCACTACGTGAGCGCCTACGAAGAGTGCATGTATTCGACAAGCACTCACCATGCGCCTTGGTACGTCGTGCCCGCCGACGACAAGGAGAATGCCCGACTGATCGTCTCCCAAATCGTCCTTGATGCGCTTGGTGGACTCAAGATGGCGTACCCCAAGACTACGGCGAAGCGCCGCCTCGAACTGCTCGCGATTAAGAAGCAGTTGGCTAACTAACGTCAGAGAGCATCCGCAGACGCATCCCGGACAAATCAACGTTTAAAACCGCCGCCGCGCTGTTACCTGCCGCGGAGAAGTAGAAAAGGAACAATAACATGGCTACCACCGAACTTCCTTTAAGCACGGACCCAGCTGAGCAGTCTTCCGAGTTTATCTTCGATGTTTCTTTATCCACCGCGATTGCGGCAAATGGCAAAACAGAGGTACGTGCGCTGGCCCCCAAAGGGCCGCTTTCGCCTGAAATGCTTGACAGGATGAATCGCTACTGGCGCGCAGCGAACTATCTATGCATCGGCCAGATCTACCTATTTGAAAACCCACTGCTTCGCGAACCTCTCAAAGCGGAGCAGATCAAGCCGCGACTACTCGGTCACTGGGGAACCTCGCCGGGACAAAACCTTATTTACATCCATCTGAATCGCCTCATCAAAGAACATGATGCCGACATCATCTATATTTCCGGTCCGGGACATGGGGGACCGTCGCTGAACGCCTGCTCTTATCTTGAAGGCTCTTACACCGAAGTACACCCCGAGATCACAGCCAATGAAGATGGCATGCGGCTCATGTTCCGTAAGTTCTCTACGCCTGGCGGAGTTCCCAGCCATTGCGGACCGCACGTGCCGAATTCCATGCATGAGGGCGGCGAGCTTGGCTATTCGCTGGTTCACGCGTTCGGCGCGGCGTTTGACAATCCCGATCTGATTGTTGCCTGTGTCATTGGTGACGGCGAATCCGAGACCTGTCCACTTGAGGGAAGCTGGAAGTCGGTCAACTTTCTTAACCCCACACGGGATGGCGCGGTTCTTCCGATTCTGCATCTCAATGGCTACAAAATATCGGGGCCGACCGCCCAGGGGCGTACCAGCGACGCAGATTTGAAAGCTCTGTACACCGGCCGTGGGTACAAGCCTTACTTCGTCGAGGGCGACGATCCCGAGGTTGTTCATCAACTTCTGGCTCGGGCGATGGACGAGTGCTACGCCGAGATTCGGTCGATTCAACAGGAAGCGCGCAAGAACGGGTTCAAGAGGCAGCCCGTCTGGCCCATGATCATTCTGCGCACCCCCAAGGGATGGACTTGCCCGAAAGAAGTGGATGGAATCCCCATCGAAGGCACCTTCCGTGCACACCAGGTCCCGCTTGCAACCGTTCGCGAAAATCCCGAGCATCTCAAAGTTCTTGAAGCTTGGATGAGGAGTTATAAGCCAGAGGAACTCTTCGACGAAAGTGGCAAGTTCATTGAAGAATTGGCGGTCCTCGCGCCTCGCGGCAACCGGCGCATGGGTGGCAGTCCTTATGTGAATGGCGGCCGATTGCTGATTACGCTCGCCCTGCCCGATTTCACAGAGTATGCACTCGAAATTCCCGGGCCGGGTCAGGTTCTAGCCGAGGCTCCGCGCAAACTTGGCGATTTCTTCCGTGACATTTTCAGGATGAATCTCACAAACTTTCGTATGTTTTGTCCCGATGAAACAAACTCCAATCGACTGAATTCCATCTTCGAAGCGACAAAGCGCTGTTCTATGGCAGAGCTTGTCTCGATCGATGACGAACTCGGCCCCGATGGCCGCGTGTTGGAAGTGTTGAGTGAGCATCTGTGCGAGGGATGGCTGGAAGGCTACCTGCTTACCGGGCGGCATGGGATGTGGTCCTCCTATGAAGCCTTCGCGCAGGTGGTCGATTCCATGCTCACACAGCATGCAAAGTGGCTTGAACAATGTCGCGATTATTCGTGGCGCAAGCCGATTGCGTCTTTG
>Ga0181522_10001516_pt1 | contig 14116 bp, 7 predicted proteins | sample PEATcosm2014_Bin_27_FD_121103 | JGI IMG/M metagenome (GOLD analysis project Ga0181522, IMG submission 121103) | Peatland microbial communities from MTU Mesocosm Facility, Houghton, MI, USA - PEATcosm2014_Bin05_10_metaG | ecosystem: Environmental > Terrestrial > Soil > Wetlands > Peat | place... | reverse complement strand
GCGGGGTCAGATTGGGATCCCACGCCAGGCGGCCAAAGGCGTAAAGATTGGCCAGCGCCAGCGGCGAGCCGAGCCATGCATCGCGGCCCACGCCGGCAACGGCTACCATCCCGCCAAGGCCTTTCCGGGCTAATAGACTCCGGACTGGAGTTGTGGAACCGCCCTCTCGAAGTTCGAAGTCCAGTACCTCTTTCCACATCGGCGCCAGATAAACCAGGTGCCGCTGCTGCCCCGTGTACTCCTGGGTGATTTGGACCTCCAAGGACTGGCTCGTGTGCGGAAGGCCGCCGAATAGCGGCGAGACCGGCTCGCGGACCTGAAAGTCGATAGGGCCTTCCTTGGTCTGAATCACGACGTTCGGCGCGAATTTGCCGTCGAGCGGGTGAAAGATGTCGTACGCGGCGCGGGCGCGGTCTGCCTTGGGCTCCCACCCCAGCGGCATGGACCCGCCGTTGGGGACCCCGGGGTCGCGCCAGTCGAGGTGGTGGTTGTAAACGAAGGCGCGGTAAAGCATGATTCCGCCGTGGGGCGCAAGGGCGGCGGCCAGTGTGTTGGCGGCGTCGGCGGGGGTGCGGCCAAAGCTCGACGGGCCGGGCTGGCCTTCGGAGTCGGCCTTGACCGTGAAGCCGGCGAAGTCGGAGATGAGGGTGTAGATCGCGTTGACCTTCGCGGTCCACCAGGCTTTGACTGCGGGATCGAGGGGGTCGTAAGTGGCAAGGCCGCCGAGGGTCTTAGGGCTGGCGAGGTCAACACTCAGGGCAATGCGCACGCCCCAGGGCCGCATGGCGTCGGCGATGCTGGCGATTTGCTTGATGTGATCAGCGTCAAGCAGTTCAGGCGCAGCGTTGACGTTGTTGATGTTGCAGCCGTTGATGCCGACGGAGGCCAGGAGGCGGGCGTATTCGGCTACGGGGGCCAGGTCCTGGCGGATTTTGCCGCCTTCGAAAAAGATGCTGCGGCCGGCGTAGCCGCGCTCGACGGAGCCGTCGGGGTTGTCCCATTCGTCGACCCAGCGAATGGGCATGGCAGGGTGGGAGCGGAGGGGCGATTTGGGCAGAATGTTGCTCTCTGCGAGGAATCTCAATAGGGCGAAAGATCCGTATAGTGCTCCGCGTTCGTCGCCACCGGCGACGATGATAAGCATTCCGTGCCATACGCGTCTTGCCGCGATCCAGTAGGCATCTCGCGGGAGGTTCGTTGGAACGCCTGCATCGGGATAGGCCTTGCGGGCTTCGTCCGCGGTGCCGATCACGATCTTGTCTGTGAAGTCGTCGCCGCTGGAAGTCCAAGCACCGTAAAGGCGAAGGATTCCCCTCTTCAATTCAGTCGCCGCTGTCCGTTCGAGTGCATCTTCGCTAAGTGGATGAACCGGGAATGTGGCAAATTTGTAATCGTGCCATAGGGTGTGGCCGAGCCACGCCTGATTGGCCGTTTGAGACAGCCCAGAAGCACTCATCGCTGCAACCAGCAGAGCAGCCAAACCGATCTTCCTGCGAATGCACCTCCGTATTGGTACCCGTCTCTCAGGCATGGCTACCGTTGTACCACGCTGCGACGCGGGGGTTAAAACCCGATTCCCCGAATGGACGCCCTTACGGCAGGATCGAAAAACGTGCTTGTTCGCGCCGCCCCGATGGGGCTCGGAGCGGTCTTTTGGACCCTTACCCAGGACTTCCGTCCTGGGCTAACATCGACCGCTCCCTACGGGAGCTTGCGACCTTTGACCGGTCTAGCCCGCATTTCTCACAGACGGCACGACAAGCCTGAATTCGAGGTCTGGCGTGGTCCTCGAGGGCCAGGAGGCCCTCAAGACAGCCGGCCGGGAGGCCGGCGCCACAACTCTCGGCGACCTGTGAGAAATGCGGTCTAGCGGCTGACCGGTCTAGCGGCACGTCGTCCAATCCAGAATGACCTTTCCCGCCGTGCCGGACATCATGACCTCGAAACCCTTCTCGAACTCGGTGTGGTCGAACCGATGCGTGATGACGGGAGAAATATCTACCCCCGACTCAAGCATGACCGTCATCTTGTACCAGGTTTCGTACATCTCCCGGCCATAGATCCCCTTGATGGTGATCATGTTGAAGATCACCTGGCGCCAGTCCATCTCGGACTCCTTCGCTGGGATGCCGAGCAGGGCGATCTTTCCTCCGTGGCTCATGTTGGCGATCATGTCGCGCAGCGCCACGGAATTGCCTGACATCTCGAGGCCCACATCGAAGCCCTCGGCCAGGAGCAACTGCTTCTGGACCTCGGCCAGCGAAGTCTCGTTTGGATTGATGGCGATTGTTGCGCCCATCCGGCGTGCAAGGTCGAGGCGGTACGGGTTCATGTCGGTGATAACGATATGGCGCGCGCCGGCGTGGCGTAAGACGGGGATGGCCATAAGGCCGATGGGCCCGGCTCCGGTGATCAGAACGTCCTCGCCGGTGACCGGGAACGATAGAGCCGTATGCACAGCGTTGCCGAAGGGGTCGAAGATGGCCGCAACTTCCTTGTTAATACCGGAATTGTGGCGCCAGATGTTAGCCATGGGAAGGGAGATCAGCTCTGCAAAGGCGCCTGGGCGATTGACCCCGACGCCATGGATCTGGGCGCAGAGATGCCGCCTCCCGGCCAGGCAGTTGCGGCAGCGTCCACAGGTAACGTGTCCCTCGCCGCTCACAATGTCGCCGGGATGAAAGTCGTTCACGTTCGAGCCAACCCCAACGATTTCGCCCACAAATTCATGACCGATGGCCATGGGAACCTGGATGGTCTTCTGCGCCCAGTCGTCCCACTGATATATGTGGACGTCGGTTCCGCAAATTCCGGTTTTTTGTACCCGGATCAGAACTTCATTGATTCCAACCGTGGGTTCCGGGACGTCTTCGAGCCACAAGCCGCGTTCGCTCTTGCTCTTTACCAGTGCCTTCATCGATTTACCTCGGGACGTGTGTGCGGCCGGGACACCACTCGCGCCGCACTTGGATTTAAGAGATCCGTAGCCACTCCGGCCATCATTCTCCAACACACCGTTCGACTGCAAGGCCTCGTGAGGGGCCAGGGACTAGGGACCAGGGACTAGGGACTAAGAGACTCGCCTCCGGCGTTCGGTTCTTGCCAGTCGATGGTCACTTGGCGCGGGCCGCGAACGGCGTTGGTTAGATAGATGGCGTCGGCTTGGCGCAGGTCTTCTATGGATAGAATCCGCTCTTGAACTTCAGGTTTTGTTTCGAGGATGTGGCGGCGATAGATGCCGGGAAGCAGGCCGCACTCTAGCGGCGGTGTGAACCACTTGCCGTTCTTCTCGATGAAGATGTTGCCGATGGCGCTTTCGGTTACTTCGCCGCGGATGTTGAGGAACAGCACGTCGTCATAGCCGGTTTCAGTTGCGGCTTTGAAGGCTTCGGCGTAGATGGGCCGGTGGGTGGTTTTGTGGAAGAGCATTGGGTCGCGCGGATCGGTGCGCTGAGTGGCTATGCGTACGCGAGCCGGCTGGGCGTCGCCGCGGGTGGGGGAGGCCAGGAGCTCGTTGGTGATTGTCATGTTGCCGCTGGGGTCGAGGAGGAGACGGACTTTGTACGAGAGCCTGGTTGATTGAGTTTCGTGGTCTCCCACCCTTTCCGCAGAAAAAAGCGGAAAGGATGGGGCACGGGGCTCTTGTGAAGCTGGCTGCTTGTGGAGTTCGGCGGAGTTGGCCGATTGAGTTTCGTGGTCTCCCACCCATTCCGCAGAAAAGAGCGGAATGGATGGGGCACGGGGCTGTTGTGGGACTGGCTGCGCTTCGGGGTTGGTGAATCTGACAGCATGGGCGAGCAGAGCGGCTTTGATTTTCGCGCGGTCGCAGGGGAAATCGAAGTAGCTGGCCGAGTCTTCGAGGCGGTCGAGGTGCAGCTCGATGAGCGGGTAGCCATCCTGCCAGAGCATCGTTTCTATCAGCGAGAATTGCTGAGGGAAGAGATCGGTGGGGCGGGTGAGAAAGGCGGTCTTCAATTCACACTCGCGAAATTCTTCAGCAGCATCGGAATCGATGACAATGCCGCTGCCCACGCCCATTCTGCCTTGCCCGTTTTCGAGTTCGAGCGTGCGGATTGCTACGTTGAAAACCGTTCTCTCGCGGGAAAAGAAACCGATGGCTCCGGTGTAGATGCCTCTTGGTTCCTCCTCCAGCTCGGCCAGAAGCTGCATGGCCCGAACTTTGGGTGCGCCGGTGACGGAGCCGCACGGAAAGAGCGCGCGAAAGATCTGCTGGAAGTCAACATCAGGGCGCAGATCGCCGGTCACGGTCGAGGTCATCTGCCAGAGAGTCCGGTAGCGCTCGACGGCGAAAAGGCTCTCGACCTTTACGCTGCCAAAGGTGCACAGGCGGCCGAGGTCGTTGCGCAGCAGGTCAACAATCATCACGTTTTCGGCGCAATTCTTGGGGTCGTTGCGCAGCCAGTCCGCAATGGCGTTGTCTTCACGCGCGGTGCGGCCGCGCGGCGCTGTGCCTTTCATGGGACGGGTGGTGATGCGACGGGCGGCGCCTTGCTGCTCAAGCAGGAAAAACAGCTCGGGCGAAAAGCTGAGAATGTGCCGGCCCGGTTGCCAATGCAGAAAGCTGCCGTACTCCACCGGCTGGCGGCCGGCCAAGCGCGCGTAGAGTAAGGCCGGGCTGGCTGCTGTTCTCACGTGCAGCGGGGCGGTGAAGTTGAGCTGGTATACGTCGCCGGCGCGTATCCACTCATGGATGGCGGCGATGCGGTCTTTGTACTGCTGCGGCCCGATGCCGAAGACGGCGTCGAGCTGCTCTCCGGCCGCGGACGTTTCGGCTTTTCTGTCTGGAGAGATTTCGCTGAGACCCGGAGGTTCGCCAGCTACAAACGCCCCGGATTCGTGGTCGAAGAGATAGCTCCGCTCGTAGATGCCGAACCAGGCCAGCGGCTGGCGCGGCGGCGCGGGACGCATTCGGGCTGCAGGCTCAAAATAGTTGCCGCACTCGTAGGTAAAGAATCCGGCGGCGAAATGCCCCTTTGCGGCGGCTGTTTCGATCTCGGCGAACAGTTTGGGGATTTCGGAAGGCTCGTTGACTGCGATCACGCGCGTGGGCGCGATAAAAAGGCGGCTGACGGCATGGGCCTTTTGTGCCGCCCGCGTTCCTTTAGCGCTTGGCCTGCCGCATTCAAGCAGAACCGATGCGGGCGCATGCTCCACAAGCGCAAACACTTCCGTCGGAAGGGAATGCCAGCGGTTCACGCTGTTCATTGCACTCAACTACTTGACAGTCAGCGCCATGGTGGTGAAGTGCGTAATGGCTGTGACACCATTAGTCGACTGGGCGGTGACCTTGATCGTGTAAGTGCCTGCGGGCGTGGGCGGGGTCAGCGGCGGACCGTGGTTCAGGTAATAGTAGCGCGGGTTGCAGCCCGTTGTTCCCAGGATCGTGACCAGTCCCATGAACGCCAGCAGCGACATCCGGTTGAGCCAGCGGCGACGGCGGCTACCCCAGGCCAGGCCCAGGAGACCGAGCGCGCCCGGCAGTAAAAACGCCCATGCAACCGGGTTCGCGTCACGGCGGGAAGCCGCCAGCGTGGAGCCCGTTTGGGTCTGAAAGACCATCGAACTGGTGATGGGATTCACCGCGCTCTGAATGATCTCGACGTTTTCAGGCGTAAACGTGCAGGAAGACTCATCGGGGTTTCCAGAGCAAGACAAGGTGACGAACATCGGCCCCGTCAACGCGGCAGCGTTTTCAGGCGTAATGGTGGCAATTACCGTCGACGACTGGCCGGCGGTGAGCGAAAGCGTGGCAGGCGCAATAGAAATCTGAAAATCGGGCGTTCCCGTGAATTGTGCGCGAATCCCGGTCAAATTCGAAACGGAAGCCTTGTGAGCAGTGTCGCCGTTGTACACGGCGCGCAGCTGGTGATCGCCGCCCGGCAGGGCGAGGGTCAGGATGGCCTTGCCTTCAGCATCCAGCGCTGCGCCAGCTAATTCCCTGCCGAAATCCTTGATCGCCACGGTTCCAGCGGCGGGTCGGCCGTCTTCACCGGTCACGGCGACTGAAAGAGCAGCGTGCGTGCGCCCTCCCTGGTCGTGCATCTCGGCGGCCAGCGAGGTCTCGGTAGCAAGGCCCCGCACGTTCTCCGCGGCTAACGTCAGCGCGGTCGTTGCCAGCGCGATACCCAGTCCTGCAACCAACTCAAGCCGCAGACCGCGGCAGCGAATGCCTCTCACTTGCACCTGCTCCAAAACTCAAAATCGGACGCCGCACCTATGGCGCGGCATATAGAAGACCATTGTATCTGGCCCAGCCTCACCGGTGCCAACCGGGGGTCTGGGGATTCCTTAAGAGTGCGGCGTTTCTCCGACCGGTGGTCCCGGCCCGTCGTTGGCCGCCGGGCGGACGAAAGCACGGCCATCAACGGCTTTGACCGGGCCGAGCACAGCCCGGGCGGAGGAGACGCAACTCCCCCGCCGTCCTACGCGCAACCTCAATCAGGCCGAATCCGGGTTGCTTTGATCTTGCCTGAAAGCTCCTCAATGAATGCGCCTGACTTGTCGTAAATGTCATAAGTGTAAGAGCCTGTATAGCTATTGCCGTCCGCGCTCAAGATGACCGTCTCGTGGATAATGACCGTCCCCTGTAGATTTCCGCTGGGATCGAACGACCAGGAGGGGTGCTTCAGCGTGTAGGTGCGAGGGCCGGTTTGCTCCCACACGCCCAGGCATACATTGCCTTCGATCGGATTGGTGTAGTCGTTCAGAATCTCGGTTCCGTCGCTGTGCCAGGCGTCGAACGCCACGTCCACCACCTGGCCGGCCGACAGAAACGTGACGTTCCACAACCCGACGATGGAAACCGCGGAATTCGAGGACGCAGCCAACGGCGCTTGCGCTGTCGCGGCCACGCTCGCCGCCGCCAATGGCACGATCACAGGTGCTTTCAAATCGTGGCTGAAGCATTTCGCTGAGGCAGATGGAACGACGAGCCCGAAAGACAGAAACGCGGTGAGAAGGATTTGCTTCAATCGCGCCGACAGCGAGACGGAAGGTTGCGGGGTTGAGACAGTGGGGAAGTTGGTGCTGCTCATGATGGATTCTCCTTGGTTTGGTTGATTTGCAGGTTGGAGTTGGCTGGTAACAGATGGGGCGCCGCATTTTGCAGCGATTCGAGGCAGACCAGGACCCGGCCGCCTGGGACTTGCTGAATGTGAAGCTGGCCCGAATCGATCTCCCGGAGGACAGCTTGAGCGCCGACGCCCAGTATGGCTGCCGCTTGGCTGGGAGCGACCATCGCCAGCAGCGATCCGCAAACGGGGCATGGCGCTTGCGGAGCGTTCCGGCGGATGGTGAAGGTCTCATCAGTTTCCAGGGTGATTTCGGTTATGCGCCGCGCCTTCACTGGTTTCTCCCTTCGATCGAATTCAGGTTCTTGTGCTGTCGCGCTGGAAAGCGAAGATTCCGTCGCTTTCATTGCTCAACACCGCAGATGGTCGCCCGAATATTGGTGAATTGTCTTGAGAGGAGGGTTAGGATTTGTTAGGATTTGCTAGTTTTCCTCGGAACTCGGCGCGGCGCGTCAGCTATGTCTAGAGAAAGCAGAGAGTTATACGAGTTTGGCGATTTCCGGCTCGACGCTTCGCGCCGCCTGCTTATCCGCGGAGACCAGCCTGTTCCCCTCACTTCAAAGGCCTTTGAAACCCTTCTGGTGCTGGTACGAAACCGCGACCGCGTGCTCTCGAAAGAAGAATTGATGAATTCGGTGTGGCCAGACAGCTTTGTCGAAGAGGTGAACCTGGCGCAAAACATCTCCGCCCTCCGGAAAGCTTTGGGGGAGACTCCGGGGGAAAACCGGTTCATTGCCACCATTCCCGGCAAAGGCTACAGATTTGTTTGCGAGGTGCGCCTGCCCCAAACGGCAGCAGACGATCTCGTAGTTGAGCGGCATACCCGTGCACAGATGGTGGTGGTGGAGGAATTGAGCGACGAGAAAGTGGGAGACGCGGTCCAGGCTGCGCCGCTGGCTCTGCCCGCTCCACAGAGCCTTTGGCAATGGTGGAAGCTTGCCGCGGTGACCACGCTGGCGCTTTGTCTAATTGTGGCTGGAGCCTTTCTTTGGCAACACCGCAAGGCCCTGACGGACAGCGAATCGGCAGGTCACTCTCTCGCCGTTCTGCCGTTTCAGCCCCTGGGAAATGTTCCGGATGACGAACATCTGGGCCTTGGTGTGGCGGACGCTGTGATCACCAAGCTCAGCAATATTCGCCAATTGCCGGTGCGGCCCACGGACGTGGCCATTCGCTACGGCGATCCGAAGGTCGATCCCATGCAGGCGGCACGGGAGATGGGTGTGGACTCGGTGCTGAGCGGGAAGATTCAAAAAGCGGGCGAACGCATCCGCGTCACCGTTCAACTGGTCCGGGTCAGCGATGGCCGGGCCTTGTGGGCCCAGACTTTCGACGACAGATACACCAACATTTTCGCCGTGGAAGATTCCATCTCGGAGCAAGTGGTTCAGGCCCTGGCGGTCCACCTGGCCGGCCAGCAGAAACTGCTGTTGCAGCGTCACTACACCGAGAACATCGACGCCTATCGGAATTACCTTGAAGGCCGCTACGCCGAGTTCACGTTTACCCGCGAAGGAATGAACAAGGCGATTGAATACTTCAATCACGCCATCGCAGACGATCCTGGCTACGCCCTGGCTTATGCAGGGCTGGCCGACGCCTACACTACCGAGTCCGATTGGTTGCTTTCGCCGCGCGAGGCGCTTCCCAAAGCCGAAGCCGCAGCGCGAAAGGCGCTGGCTTTCGATAACAATCTGGCCGAAGCACACGGGGCGCTGGCGCATGCGCTTCTGCATGAGTGGCGCCTTCCCGAGGCGGACCAGGAATTCCATACGGCGCTCGCCCTGAATCCTGGAAACGTATCGACTTACTTTGCCTATAGCGAGTATCTGGCCTCGGCCGGCTTGCCCGATCAAGCCATCGCCGAAATGCAAAAGGCATTGGCCATCGATCCCCTTTCCCCGGAGATTAACTCGTTTCTGGCCTGGGATTACTACCTGAAGCGCGACTACACCAATTGCCTCGCCACTTCGCAAAAAGCAATGCAGATGCTCCCCGGCTTCTGGATTCCGCACATGACCGCGGCCATGTGTTACTACATCGAATCGCAATATCCCCAGGCCATCGAGGAATACAAGAAATCCCTTGCCGGAAACCCCGAGAGCACCTTCAGCCAGGCGGGTTTGGGCATGAGCTACGCCAGATTGGGAAACAAGGCGGAGGCCAATGCGGCGCTTGAAAAACTGAAGACAATGGGCGAGAAGACCTACGTCTCCCCCGCCTGTGTCGCCCTGGTTTACCTGGCGCTCGGCGACCAGGACGCTGAGTTTGCCTGGTTCGCAAAGGGCTATGACGAAAAGGCGGAGTTCATGCTTTGGCTTAAGGATGACCCCATGTTCGACGGTCAGCGCAACGATCCCCGGCTGAGCGCATTGATTCAAAAGGTGGGAGTGTCGCGTTCGGTCGCGCCTTGACCGGTCGCCCTGGCCGAATGGAACTGCCTTCTGGCTTTTTCGCGTTATTCTCTTTGTTTGAGGAACATCGCCATGACGCAGGCCCCCGAACGCCCCCAACTTGCCCATCTGACTGCAATTCTTGATGAACTGCGGGCCAACGGAACCCACTTCAAACTGCGCATCCTCGACGATCAGCAGGCGCCGGTCTGCCACTACGACGGCAAACAAGTTATCAACCTGGCCAGCAATAACTATCTTGGCCTGGCCAATCATCCCAAGCTGATTGAGGCCGCACTGGCTGCGACCCGGACTTTTGGAGTTGGCTCAGGTGCCGTGCGCACCATCGCCGGAACTATGCGCATCCATATGGATCTGGAAGAGAAGATCGCCCGCTTCAAGAATGTCGAGGCATGCGTTGTCTTCCAAAGCGGCTTTGCGGCCAACGCCGGTACCGTGAGCGCCATTCTGGGGAAAGATGACTTTATCCTTTCCGACGAGCTGAATCATGCCAGCATCATTGACGGCGCACGTTTGTCGCGAGCCAAAATCAAGGTCTTCCGCCATAAGGACATGGCCCATTGCGAAGAACTGTTGCAGGAAGTCGCCAAGGAGCCGGGCCACAAACTGGTCATCACCGACGGCGTGTTCTCGATGGATGGCGATATTGGGCCGGTGGACAAGCTGGCCGCGCTTGCCGAAAAATACGGCGCCATCATGATGGTGGACGATGCTCACGCCTCGGGCGTCCTGGGCCGCAACGGGCGCGGATCGGTTGACCATTTTCACATGCACGGAAAGGTGGACGTGCAGGTCGGCACGCTCTCAAAAGCGATTGGAGCGCTGGGCGGATATGTTTGCGGCTCGAAGGATCTGATTGACTATCTGTACCATCGGGCACGTCCGTTCCTCTTCTCCACCTCGCATCCGCCATCGGTGGCCGCCACCTGCATCGCCGCCTTCGACATCCTCGAAAGCGAGCCGGAGCGCATCGAGCGCCTGTGGACCAACACCCGCTATTTCCAGGGCGAACTCAAGCGCGCGGGATTCAATATCGGCGGTGTCACCACCCCGGCGACAGAGACGCCCATCACGCCGGTGATCGTTGGCGACGGCCGCAAGGCTATGGAGTTCAGCCGCGCTCTCTTTGACGAAGGCGTTATGGGAACCGGCATTGCGTTTCCGACCGTGCCGGAAGACAAGGCGCGCATCCGACTGATGCTCACCAGCGAACACACCCGCGCCCAACTGGACCAGGCGCTGGAAACGCTGGTGCGGGTGGCAAAGCGGATGGGAATTCTCAACGCGAGTTAATGCGCTGTACCGGGTGCGGCAGCATTCGCCTTCGGCGCGCAAATCTCATTCCGCGTTTCCTCAGGCTTTCCCCAAATGTTGTCCCAACTGCCAAACCAGCACTCTGCCGTAGAGAAACTATCCTCCAGATTTCCGGCCGATTCTCGCACTTCTTTTCGCTGCCTTGGGGTGAGTGACCAATTGAGCGGGTCTGTGCCGACGGCTTCTTTGGAATTACTATCGGCAAAAACCACGCGAGCCAATTTCAATTTGTGGCCAAAGACCTGCTCCAACAACTCCAGGGCCACCCGATTCCGGATGGTGACACTCTCGTGGCCTGCTTGCCAGAACGCGAGTAAGGGCGCAGCGCTCTGGTCGTCGAAGTTCCAGGGATATTTGCTCTCAGTTTGATCCGGCTTGTTCTCTGGGCTCGAAGGGCGTACATCGCCGCTGTTGCGGATTTCGATCAGCAGGATCTTTACCGGGGCATTCACCTGGTCCGAGGCGAGCGCATAGCGAAGAAATTCAATTACCGACGCGGTGCCGTCATTGTCGTAGTAGCCCCCATCGACAAAGTGCACGCTGTTGTTGGCGCTATCCACTGAAAGCGGAACCCGGGCCGCCGACGAAACATAAGGAAACGTCGCCGACAACTGCGCCGCCGTGGCCAAGGGCAGGTCGGTCTTGCCGTCTTTGCCGGGGAAGCTTGCCAGGAACGACCTTGATTTGTACGTGCCCTCTGAGTAGACCGCGCCGTCGGGAATCCTGTAATTCGCCAGCAGGAACCGCTCCCCATCTTCCACAGTTGTGGTGTTCATGGTAAACGCCGGCAGGTCGTCAGTATTCAGAAACGCTCGAAGCGTCAGGCCGTCCTCTGGATGGGCGTCCTTCTCGGCATGAATGGGTTTCTGACCCTCAGGCTTAGGGTTTTCTTCAGCCCAGAGTTTGTCACAAAATTCGTTATTCAGATTCCGTGCGAAAGACCTGCGCAGCGCCCATGTCCGGTCCTTCAATAAAGGCGACTTCCAGGCGCCTTTCGTGTCCAGATCGCCGTCTCCGGAAGATGGCGGAATGAAGTACGGTACTACCGGGACAACTGCTTTGGGCAGATCGTAGTAGACCAACCCCCAGCCAACACCCTCCAGGCTCGAACACTGCGCAGCGCTCTGCATGCGCTCCATCGCCAAAGTCGGATTGCTATCGAGGGTTCCTTCGTGCAGTTCGCGCAGATATCCCAGAAGCCCAACGCTGCCGCCGGAAACCGTGCTGAGCAAAAGCAGGTGATTGTGGAAGTCGGGGCCGAAATTCTTTTCCAACTGGGCAAGGATCGTTGCAGTCCATGCCGCTGCATGCAGTCCGCCGCCGGTCGCGGTGACGACGATCAAGGGCTTTCCGTCGTTTCTCGCCATGTGGGCCGCGAGAATCTCCGCCGGCGTCTTCGGCATTGCATTTGCCAGATCTCCTGTTGCCTCCACTGTGGATAGATAATGCTCGTCCTGTCCGCGCCAGGGACCATTGTCGAAGTAGGGGGCTCGATCCCAATGGAAGATACGCGGCACAACCACAAACAGAACAAGCACGGTAAGCACCGGAATGCGATGCCGGTCCAGGAGAAATGCCAGGCCGCCAAATATCCAACTGAGAAAGATCGCAAGAATCAGAACCGTGGCCAGGATTGGAAATCGCTCCACCGAACCGCGCAGATAGAGCGTCAGGACAGCGCCCAGAAACGCCAGTACCCCGATGGTGAGCCCAATCTGCATTCCGGTCAGACTGCCTCCCTTGGCCGGAGTAGCGGTCCAGCAGATGTACAGCGCGACCGCAACTGCGAGAGTCAGGATTCCAATCATGATCCATGAGATCACTGAAGCAGCAACCGGCGCCGTGAGCGGCCATATGGTCGCATAGAGCCAGAGGAAAGCTCCCCAAGAAGTGAGGGCGAAGAAGAACGTTTCAATCGATTGCTTTTGACCAATAATTTCCAGGTTCTCTCTTCGGACCAACCGCCCGCCCAGTGAGCGGGCCATGAATCCCGGTAGCACGGTAGTTGCCCGCTCGATGCTGGACCTTTGGGGCTTGGCGCCCACCGGATCGAGCCAGAAAAAGTTTCTCGGAAACAAGATGGTTTGCGCCGCATTCTTTTCAAACGAGACCAGGCCGTGCGCATCGGCCTGCTGCGGAGGCTCATAGGTCAGGTAGTACCAGGCATTGGCGACCCACCAGAAAGCCACCGACAGCACAAAGCCGACTATCAATCCGAGCCAGATATGCCATTGGCTCACTTCCTGACGAATTCCAAAGCAGAGCAGGTAGATGAAAACCACGAGGGTGGGAATCTGGGAGACGATCAGCGCAAGCCACTCGGACTCACCCGCCTCGTCGGCCAACAGCTTCCTGAGACGGGCAGGACGGCCGTCGTTCTCGTGCACCGGACCCAGGTCCCAGCGTCCAGGCCCGTTGATCAAAACGATCCGCGCCTGGGTCAATGCCGCAAACCCCGCAGAGACCAGAAAGAACCCGACGCAAAGATACTGCTCCAGGGTTTCGGGAACCAGAATTCCGCTGGTGAGCGTTTTGTCTTTCCAGTTGAGCAAGCACAGCGCAGGCGCGAAGAGCCAGAGCATGAGGCTGAAGCGCAGGAAATAGGCATAACGCAGCCAGCGCATCAATTCGTCATATGTTTTGCGAGCTAGTGAAGTAGTCGGGGGCATGTTCACCTCCTGGTGAAATGGTTGTGGCGAAAAGCCAGGCTCCCGCGGCATGGCCCGCGGAGCTATCAAAGAGCGAGCGGAGTTACAGCGAAACCACGATCGATGCGCCCAGGGCCACGACTTTCAAGCATTGATTTGGTCAAGAAATCGACACCTGCACGAAGCGTGTCAGAGCACGGAAATCGTGGTTTGCGCCAGAATCACCCGAAAGCCAAAGCTCGACCGTGGATACTGCTCCCGGAAATGAGGCCCGGTCAGGACGTATCAGGAGAAAAAATGAAGGGAAGAAACCAGATGTTAGGCAAGCAATGATAGCGCGAATTCAGCCCACGTCAAGTAATCAGTTTTGTTAGTAAAAGATGCAATAGTCAGACGCGCCCGCGCAGCGGGTCCGCCGAAGCTATGTACTATGGAAGGGAGGCTCGGGCCCTGAGTTTCGCGTGAGGGCTGGGCCATGGTGCACGCTCATGATCGCTCACCTGCGCGGCAAGCTCATCCACAAGGAACCTGGTCAGGCCATCGTCGAGGCCGCGGGCGTCGGCTACGACGTGGCTATCTCGGTGCCTACCTTCACGGCTTTGCCTTCGGTGGGCGCCGAGGCAGCGCTGCACATTCACACGCAAGTCAG
>Ga0181522_10001514_pt1 | contig 14130 bp, 10 predicted proteins | sample PEATcosm2014_Bin_27_FD_121103 | JGI IMG/M metagenome (GOLD analysis project Ga0181522, IMG submission 121103) | Peatland microbial communities from MTU Mesocosm Facility, Houghton, MI, USA - PEATcosm2014_Bin05_10_metaG | ecosystem: Environmental > Terrestrial > Soil > Wetlands > Peat | place... | reverse complement strand
GTGGTGCACTCACCCTTCGGGCAGGTGCTCAAGGCGATTCGCGACAACGAGCCGCGCGCTGTATCGCTGGGCTACGACATCAACCGATACCGATTGCTGGCTTTCGTGCTCTCGGCCACGCTCGCTGGGTTCGCCGGGTCGCTGAAGACCATCGTGCTGAGCTTCGCGACCTTGTCGGATGTGCAGCAGGCCGCTTCGGGCGAAGTCATCCTGATGACATTGCTCGGCGGCATGGGGACATTCTTCGGTCCGGTTGCCGGTGCGGCCGTGGTGGTGACCTTGCAGGAGTATCTGTCGGAGATCGTCGGCGGCTGGGTCACGGTCATCATCGGCGCGGTTTTCGTCGCCTGCGTACTCAGTTTCCGTCGCGGCATCGTCGGCGCGATAGCAGCGCTGCGGCGGAGCACGTCCAATGGCTGATAAGACACTTAAAAACTCTTAAAATCAGATAGATAAAAGATTATTCTGATGCGAAATAGCATGTGCGATCGGTTTCCCTGGCGGGCGAGTCCACGGATACCGAACTGATAGTCTAAGGCTCATCCATATGCGCCTTCACCCCACCGGCAAGTTCGATAATCGCGCGGCCGACTACCGCTACATTGAGGCGCGTCCGCTGGCCGCGGCCATGGGCGCTGAGATCTGCGGCGTGCAGGCCGCGCACCTCAGTGATGCGCAGTTCGATGAAGTCCGCGGCGCGCTGTTCCGCTACAAGATGATTTACCTGCGCGGCCAGCAGCTGACTCACGCGCAGCACGAGGCCTTCAGTCTGCGCTTCGGCGCTTTTGCCGAAGACGCCTATACATCGGGGGTCCCCGGCCACCTGAACGTTCATCCGCTGATCAAGGAAGCTGACGATCGTTCCGGAATGGTATTCGGCGAGGGCTGGCACACCGACTCGCCGTTTCTGCCCGAGCCGCCGGCGATCACGATGCTGTATTCGATCGAGATCCCGCCGTTCGGCGGCGACACGATCTGGGCCAATTCGGCGCTGGCCTATTCGCTGCTGAGCGACACCTACCGGCAGATGATCGATGGGCTGCGAGTGCACTTCTCGATGCGCGATGTACTCAAAGCCGCGCAGGATGCGGTTGAACTGCGTGACAGCCCCATCGGGCGCCTGGCGGCGACCCGGGATGCCGAACGTCTGTCCGATGACCTGCTGCGCAAGATACGGGGCAGCACCCACCCGCTGGTGCGCACCCACCCGGTAACCGGAGAAAAGGCGCTCTATGTAGATGGCGCCTACGCCATCAACATCGAGGGCATGCTGCCGGAGGAATCGGCGCCGATTCTGCAATTCCTGGCGACCCACATCACCCAGCACGCGTTTACCTGCCGCCTGCGCTGGGAGCCTAAGACGCTCGCCATCTGGGACAATCGCCTGTGCGTTCACCAGGCCTTCAACGACTACCAGGGCTACCGCCGCGAGCTCTATCGCACCACGGTCGCCGGCGAGAAGCCGTCCTGAATCAGGCCGCGATCCTTGCGGAGCTGTCGGCTCTGCTGGGCGGAGACATCGTGGTCGCACCCGATGCGCAGAACGTCGTGCGTCACACGCGCGACTACTGCGTGGAAGGCAATCCGGCTGTGGGGATCCTGGCGCTCACCTATCCGCGCAACACTGGCCAGGTAGCCGCCATCCTGCACTACTGCAACCAACGGCGTATCGCCGTGCAGCCTCAAGGCGGCATGACGGGACTATCAGGCGGCGGCGTGCCGATCGGTCCGTGCGTCGTAGTGTCGCTCGAACGCATGCGCGCCATCAAGGAAATCGATACTGCGGCCGGCACGATCACGGTGGAGGCGGGCGTCGTGATGCAGGCGGTACAGCGGGCCGCGGAGGACGCTGACCTGTTCTTTCCGTTGGATCTTGGCGGCCGGGGTTCTTGCCAGATTGGTGGAAATCTCTCCACCAACGCCGGCGGCAATCGAGTGCTGCGTTTCGGCATGGCACGAGATCTCGTACTCGGCGTGGAGGCGGTGCTGGCCGACGGCACCGTCATCGATGCGCTGCGCAAGGTCATCAAGAACAATACCGGCTATGACGTACGACAGCTATTCATCGGCAGCGAGGGCACGCTCGGCATCATCACGGCTGTGGTGCTGCGCCTGTTCCCTAAACCGCGCAGCCTCTGCACGGGAATCTGCGCGGTGGCCGATTACGCGGCGGTACTGGCCTTGCTGTCACGTGCACGCAGCGGTTTCGCCTCGCAGTTGACCGCCTTTGAGGTCATGTGGCCGGATTTCTACCAGGTCGGCACCGTGGGCTTGCAAATCAAGCCGCCGCTGGAGCTGGGGCACGGGCTGTACGTGCTCATCGAAACCATGGGCACGGATCCAGAGGCCGACCTGGCGCGCTACGAATCGGTCATTGGCGAGGCGCTGGAGGCGGGCATCGTGGCCGATGCCATCATCGCCAAGTCACAGCGCGAATCGAATGAATTGTGGACGGTGCGCGATTCGCCCGGTGAATGGCAGAGGGCCGGTCACTGGCCGCAGCTCAGTTTCGATGTCAGTGTTCCCACCGGTGAGATCGGCGATCTGGTTGATACGATTCGCGCCACGCTGAAGCGCCGCTGGCCGGTGCTCTGGGGCCTTTATTTCGGTCACATTGCCGATGGAAATCTGCACGTCTCGGTGCGCATGAGCGGCCATTCGGTGCCCGCGCTCGAGATCGAGGAGGCCATCTACGAACTGGTGTCGCACCGACGCGGTTCGATCTCGGCCGAGCATGGCATCGGTACCTTAAAAAAGGAGTTTCTGCATCTCTCGCGCAGTGCTGATGAAATCGCGCTGATGCGCACCATCAAGCGGGCGATGGATCCAAATGGCATCCTCAATCCGGGCAAGATATTCGATTAGTCATTGACCGGTGCGGAACCGGGTCCACTCGCGGCTCACGGTGCGCGTGTACTCCATCGGAACCGCCGAGATCGACAGCAGCCGCGCGCGGGTAGCGGCGTCCGGGTAGACGCCGGGGTCCCCGCGGATGTCGGCGTTGACCAGCGGCAGCGAAGCCGCATTGCCATTTGGATAGTGGATGGCATTGGTGATCGCTGCGCTGACCTCGGGTCGCAGCAGGTAGTTCATCCAGGCCTCGGCGTTGCGCGGATGCGGCGCATCGGCGGGTATGCCCATCATGTCGAGCGTTATCAGCCCACCCTCGCGCGGGACGAAGTAGGCGATCTGCGTCGTCGTGGAAATCTCCCGCGCGCGATTGCGTGCCGCTTCCACATCCCCCGACCAGGCCAGTGCCAGGCAGACGCTGCCATTGGCCATCGGGCTGATCAGATCGGCGGCAATGTACCGCACGAAGGGACGGATCTTCAGCAGCAATTCCGAGGCTGCCGCGACATCGGCAGGATCGTGGCGGTTCGGGTCCTTGCCCAGATAAATAATGGCGGACTCGAATACATCCAGCGGTGAATCGGTGATGGCCACACCGCAGTCCTTGAGCTTCGCGGCATTCTGCGGATCGAACAGCAGCGACCAGCTGTCGGTCACGTTTGGTCCCAACCGCGCTCGCACCTGATCCACGTTGTATCCCAGGCCGGTGGTGGTCCACATATAGGGAATGGCGTAGAGATTGCCGGGATCGTGGATGGCCAGGCGGCGCATGATCTCCGGATCGGCGTTGACAAGATTGGGCAGCGCCGCCTTGTCGAGTTTGCGATAGACGCCGGCGCGCACCTGCCGGTCAAAGAAGTGCTCGGACGGCAGCACCACGTCGTAGTTGGTATGACCGGTCAATAATTTGGTCTCGAGGACCTCGTTATTGTCGAAGGTGTCGTAGTGCACTTCGATGCCGGTGGCCTTCTCGAAGTTCGCGACCGTGTCGGGCGCGATGTACTCGGCCCACGAGTACACGTTCAGAACCTTCTCGGCATCGTATGGAGCTGCGCTCGTGGCCGCGGCGCCTGACGGCGGTTCGGGGTGTCCGCCGCAGCCGCACAGCGCTGCAAGCAGTAAGCGGGGAAGAAACAGCCGGGGAACGCGCATGTCGACGCAGGTTAAGCCATCCGCGTGATCAGTAAGGTAGCTGTTCTGCGCCGTAGCCTATTTGGCAGCCGTGTTATCAGCCACTGATGCCCCGGAGGCTCCGGCGGCCGGGGCGCTGCTGTCAGCTGGAGAGGTGGCCACGGTTGTGGAAGCGGCGGCAGCGGGGGCAGCCGATTCCTCCGCGACCGCGATCTGCTCCGGATCCAGCACTCCGGCCGTGCCATGCTCCAGCACATCGCTGTAGTCGGGGAAGAGCTTGCGCCCGGATTCGAGTAACCGCGCGATCACGGCAGGCCGGTCGGCGCGCGCGCGCTGATCGGCGATGTCGTTGGCGAGCGTGCGCGCGAGCATCTGCTCGATGGCGGGAAACTCATCGCCCGATAAGTCGCGAATCTCCGCGATCCAGGCAGCATGGTCCGCCACGTTCAGCGTCGGCGCCATGTTCATGCGCTCGACTTCCTCCTCGACCCGGTCATAGACGATCTCGAGATTCTTAAGCGCCGGCGCGGCAGCGTACTTCTTGCGCGCGGTCGCAATGGTCGCCAGCGCCGCCGCCGTATTTCCGGATTGCATCTGCTGCCGGGCCTGCTCGACGTAATTCTGGATGATCTGTTGCGAGCTCTGCGCCCCCGACGGCGCACCCGGGGCTGCAGCAGGCGGCGCTTCCGGCGCACTCGCCGCCGCCAGGGCGGGGCGTGCTTCGGATTTCGCTTCTAAGGTCGCAGGCGCAGGAGTTACAGGCGCGGCGGCCACCACCGGGGAGGGTGGTGAAGTGTCCTCAGGCGTGCTGGTTGTGCCCGGCGACGCGGGACTTGGTGCACCCACGGATTGAGTCGCGGTCTTAGGGAGCGCCCATTCAGTCTTATGCAGCGCCCATTCGTGCGCACCGAGCAGGAACAGGGCTGCCCCCAGGAGCGCGCCAACCGGTCCCGCGACCAGCCCGGGTCGGGCCGCAATCGCATTCAGGACAGCGCGCACACGGGCTCTCACCGCACTGGTGACGCTCGTGACTCGTGTGACAGTTGCGGTGGTGGCGCTGGCGACACCCGACACCGCAGCGTTCGTGACCGCACTCGAGCGGGCGACGGCTACGTCCGTGACTTTACCGGCACCGGCGACCGCGGCGTTCGCCAGGCGGCCGGCGCGCGCCGACATCGCCGCGGCTATTCGCCGCGCGCGATCGCTGCGGTCCGAGCAGAATTGATCGACGAAGGCCTTGACGCTCGGCGTTCGGTCCCAGCGTTCGAAAATCAGGGCTGAGCGCAGCGCCCGCCATTGATGCTCGGCCAATCCCTTAACGCGGACCGGCGTCAGCCCCGCATCACGCGCCTTGATGGCATCGATGCCGTTGAAGGGGTGCCGTCCGGTCAGCAGGAAGTAGGTGACGCAGCCCAGAGCGTAGATATCGTCGCGCGCGTCGGGGGCCTCACCGATCAGCATTTCGATGCTGGCATAGGCGGGGGACACCGCGTTGAGCTTGCCGGCATCAAACAGTGTGCTGTCGCCGCGATCGAGCGCCAGCGCGGCGCGGGCGACGCCGAAATCCAGCACCTTCACGAGATTCTTGCTGGTCAGGAAGGTATTGCTCGGCTTGAAATCGGCGTGGACGATGCCTTCCTGGTGTGCGTAGCTGAGTGCCGCGCCCAAGCCGCGCACGATCCGCACGGCCTCCTCGACTGGCATGCCCTTGGGATAGGTCGTGTGCACCAGCTGGTCGATCGGTTGACCATGCAGCAGTTCCATGACCATGTAGACATTGCCGCGATCGCGATCGAAGTCGCGCACCAGCACGATGTTCGGGTGCGCCAGCCGCATGGCCTTCTTCGACTCGCGCTGCAGCGCCCGCGCAGATTCCGGGTGGCGCTTGAAGTCCTCGTTCAGGACCTTGATGGCCACATAGGGTTCGCGCCCCCGGTTTTCGATCTCGCGCTGATCGAGTGCCTTGTAGACGACGCCCATGCCACCGGCGCCCAGCTCCTCAACGAGCTCGAAGCGCTCCCTGAGAACCATACCGACCTTTACCTCTGCCTCCGGCTCGCCCAGCTTCTCAACCGTATCCCAGGCCGCGGCAGGTCCCGTACCCCTGCCCTGAGAAGGGGCTTTGCTCCGGGCTTTGGTGGGATCCTCATTGGCGGGCGAATCGGGTTCGGGCACCGCTTGCGCTGCCTCTACGCGTTCGCGTCCGGCCAAGGTCTGCATGTCGGAGATGACCGCGGCTTCCAGCTCGGCACTGATCAAATGCCGCCGCCGAAGCGCCGCCGCCATGGCTACGTAGCCGGGGATCGAGTCCGGTTGGTGGTCGATGGCCGCGCGTATGGCGCCGCGCAATTCCTGCTCGGCGAGTTGGCCCGATGCGTAGGCTTCAAAGGCGTCCCTGATCTCCGCCATGCCCATTTTTCTGTTATCCCTGTATCGCCTGGATCCCGTTTCTCGTATTCAGACGCTCTGGGCTGGCACGCGCGCGCCAGCGTCACGGGCTACACCCATTTCACTGCGTAAGTGGATCAAAAGAATGGCGTTCGTGGCGAGGCTGAAATGCAACAGGATCGAAGGATCTTAGCGCATTGGATGGCCGCTACAATGCCGTAGCGGCGCCAGTGATTAAAGAATTTGCCTGATCGAAGAAACCACATGCAGAGCAGGATCTAACATGCTGAAACTACGAGGACACGAGGGCAGCCGCCTTATTATGCGCATCGTCTTTGCATTATGGTCACTGCCTCTCGCGGCGGCCGCCCAGGCCTCCGACCTCTACCTGGCGTGCAATTTCAGCGACGGATTGCGCTCGAATGTCGCCATTGTCACCAGCGCCGGTGTGCGCTCCTTCCACGAAGGTTCCATGACCTTCGCAGAAGGTATAGCGGACGCGTTCGGCGGCTTGGGCAGCATCTCGGAGACTGCGACTTCATACCGGATCGAGTACGGCATCGGCAGCCTCCACATCGTCACGACTATCTGGCCGGAGTCCTGGCAGCTGCTGGAGCTCACCAATCGTTCCGGCGCGGAAACCTACCGCAGCGCCCAGTGCGCGCCGAGCGAACCCGGTGTTAGCTGATCAGACGCGCCAGCGCCTGACAGGCGAGTGCAAATCATCCAGGTTGACGAACTATTCGCAACCGCGACCATCTGTCAGCGCGGTCCCGAGGCGCCGCGGCGCTTGAGCGTATAATCCTGTGAAAATAGTGCCTTACACTGCAATACGTGACATCCATGGTGCGCCCCGTTCCGCAGACAGTGATACCCACGGCGTCGTCTACGTTCCTGGCAGGGGGCGGCGAGATGGGTGCGCTTATGCGGGCGCACGATTGGCGCTCAACCTCCCTTGGACCCCCTGAAAGCTGGCCGCAACCGCTTCGCACGGTCATTCGGCTGATGCTCAACACCGGTCACCCCATGTACATCTGGTGGGGATCCGAGTTGCTGTGCTTCTACAACGATGCCTATCGCCTATCGATCGGACCGGAGCGACATCCCGGTTCCCTGGGGCAGCCGGCGCGCGCTGTCTGGGCCGAGATCTGGGATGTCATAGGGCCGCAGATCGAGCAGGTCATGACGGGCAGGGGCGCCACCTGGCACGAGAACCAGCTCATTCCCATCTCCCGGCACGGCCGGCTCGAGGAAGTCTACTGGACCTACAGCTACGGCCCCATCGACGATGACACCGCAGCGCCCTTCGGCGTCGGCGGGGTGCTGGTGGTTTGCACCGAGACGACCCAGCAGGTGCTCTCCGAGCAGCGCCTGCGCTCGGACGAGGCGCGCTGGCGCGCACTGTTCGAGCAGGCGCCCAGTTTCATGTGCGTGCTCACGGGCCCCGATCACCGCTTCCAGTATGCCAACCCCCGCTATCACGAGCTGATCGGCCAGCGCGACATCATGGGCCGGGCCGTGGTGGATGCCTTACCGGAGGTGGTTGACCAGGGATTCGTTGCGCTGCTCGACCGGGTCTACGCCACCGGCGAAACCTACAGCGCCACGGCGGCCCCGGTGATGTTACCGAGAAGCCTGCGCGGTGGTCAGCTCGAGCAGCGCTACGTGGACTTCGTCTATCAACCCATCCGCGACGTGTCCGGCGCGGTGACGGGCATTCTGGTTGAGGGATCCGACGTCACCGATCGTGTCCTCACGAGCACGGCCCTGGCCGACAGCGAAGCGCGATTTCGCGCGCTGGCCGAAACTCTGCGCGAGAGCGACCGGCGCAAGGATGAGTTCCTGGCGATTCTCGCCCATGAGCTGCGTAATCCGCTGGCGCCGGTTCGCAACGCGGCGCGAGTGCTGCGCGCGCAAACCGCCGACGCGACTGTACGCGAATGGGCCACCACCGTGATTGACCGGCAGATACAGGCCATGTCCGGGCTGCTCGATGATCTGCTCGATGTGTCGCGAATCACTCGCGGCCAGATCACCCTGAACAAACAACGAATCCTGCTCTCATCGGTCGCGGATGCCAGCCTTGAAGTCAGCCGGCCCCTCATCGAGGCACGCAAGCACACCCTGTCGATCTCCTTGCCAATCGAACCGATCGAGCTGGATGTCGACCCCTTGAGACTTTCTCAGGTGCTGTCGAATCTGTTGACGAACGCCGCGAAGTACATGGATGTCGGCGGACGTATCGAGGTGCGGGCGCGGGTAGAGGGTAAAGAAGTTTGCATCGCTGTCCGGGACCACGGCATCGGCCTCGAACCGGAATCGCTGACGGCCATCTTTGAGATGTTCTCGCAGGTCAAGACGGCGCTGGATCGATCCGAGGGCGGCCTGGGGATAGGTCTGGCACTGGTGCGAGGCCTGGTCGCACTGCATGGGGGCCGAATCGAGGCTTCGAGCGAGGGGCTCGGGCGCGGTACCGAATTTCGGGTCTGGCTGCCGATGCCCAGTGATCCAAAGGCCGGTGGCCATGCCAGTGGTCCGCCGGCGTCTCAAACTGCCACGACTCCACGCCGCGTACTGGTGGTGGATGACAACCGCGATGCGGCCGAAAGCCTCGGCTTTTTGCTGGAGCATTCCGGGCACGCGGTGCGAGTTGCGCATGATGGCGCGGAAGCGCTGCTGGCAGCCCGCGAGTTCCGGCCTGAGATAGCCTTTCTCGATATCGGACTGCCTAAGCTGGACGGCTATGAGCTCGCCCAGGCCATTCGGCGTGAGACCTGGGGTGAGGGCATCGTGTTATTCGCGCTCACCGGTTGGGGCCACGAGACGGACCGGCAGCGCGCCCGAGTGGCCGGCTTTAACAGTCACCTCACCAAGCCCATCGATCCGGACAGTATCGATGCCCTGCTCGCGGATAAGCTGAATCCTCGCGCCTGGCGCGACTAGGAACCCGCACCGTGTCCCCGGACCGATACCCAATGCCCCAAGTCGCATCGCCCTGCACGCGGGTTTGCTGTCTCGATGACCACGATGTGTGCGTCGGCTGCGGACGCACGCTGAGCGAGATCTGCGAATGGTCGCTGTCAACCGATGAGCGGCGTCGGGAAATTGCCGAAATGGCAAAGGCGCGGCGTGCAGCACGGTGATGTTATTGCGCAGAGTTGTCCGCGCGCGGCACTCGGAGTGGTCCTACAGCGGAAAACGTGCCTCGAAACCATCGGTGGTGAGTGCCGCGGCCCTATAGTGGCGACGTATCGCGCCAACGCGCCCTCAAAGAGACTATTCGCCGATGCGTATTCAACGAAGGCTGTGGAAACGCCGGATTGACGGATCAGCCCGATGCGGGTGAACTACCGCCGCGCGCTCACGCTATTGGCGCTTTGCCTGACGGCCGGCTTTTCTCAAGCGCTGCAGGCGCAGACCCCATCGCCGCTGCAGGAGTGGCAATATTCGGGCGGCATCATTCTGGCGCGGCTTTTTCAGCCCGATCTTCCCACCTACCGCACCATCGTGGGGCTCGCTGCGGACTATCAGCCGGCCTATGACGGTTCGCGTGCTTACCACATCGAGGGCGGACCGGTCATCAACGCCTACTATAAGGATGCAGCCTTCATCAGCACCGGCGACGGTATCGGCTACAACTTCCTGCGCGGCGATCACTACCAGATAGGGGCCTCGGTGACCTATGACCTGGGGCGCAAGATGAGCCTGGATTACGCCAATCTGCACGGCATGGGCGATATCCCAGCCGCGCCGGTGGGGAAGGTTTTTGCCACCTGGGTGCTCTCGAAGAAGCTGCCGCTGATCCTGCGCGTCTCTGCCCGGCAGTTCATTGGCGGCACGCAGGGTGCCATTGGCGACGTCTCGATTTACTCGCCGCTGCCCGGAAGCTCGCAGCGATTCGTCATGTTTGCCGGTCCGAGTATTACGTTGGCGACACGCCACTACATGCAGGTGCTGTACGGTGTGACTCCGGAACAATCCGCAGCGTCCGGCCACCCGGAGTTTCTCGCCACACACAACGGGATGGCCGCCGCCGGCGTCGGTTTCAGCGCTACGAAATTCGTCGGCGAGCACTGGCTGATGAACCTGGACGCAGCCCTGGATCAGATCCGCGGCACCCCGGCCCACAGTCCTCTGGTGGAGAAGAGGACCCAGCACGTGGCGGTGCTTTCCATCGACTATCAATTCTGATCGCTGCGCCCGCTCATCGGCACAGCGTGGCCGGATTGATCGAAAAAATTCCCGTGGTGAGGAGCGCATGCTCCGCCTCGCTCATGAGCTCCACGCGGTTGCGTCCCATCTTCTTGGCACCATAGAGTGCCTGGTCCGCCAGCTGCAGCGCACCGCGGGCGCTGCGCTCGCGCTTCGGCTCGATCAGGGCAACTCCCACGCTGATGGTCATGACCGCGTTGGTTCGCGAATCCAGGTGCTCGATTTTCAGCTCGCGTACCGCCCGGCAGATACGCTCCGCGACGTCCTGCGCCTGCCCCGCTTCGATATCGTAGAGAATGGCGCCAAATTCCTCGCCGCCGTAACGCGCCAGAACGTCCAGCGGACGGCGCGCGAAACCTTCAAGGCTCTGGGCAACCTGGCGCAGCGCCTGATCGCCGGCGAGATGCCCGTAGCGGTCGTTGTAAGCCTTGAAATGATCGATGTCGATCAGCAGGATCGCCATCGTTTTGTGATCGCGCTGCGCCTGTAGCCAAAGCCGGCTGAGATTCTCATCGAAGACACGCCGGTTGCTGGCGCCGGTCAGAGAGTCCTGGTTGGCGAGCTGCGCCAGCAGGTTGCCTTCGAGAAATCCCCGGCGTGAGCGCCGCTCGAGTTGCCGTGCGGCGATCGCGCAGATCACCGCTCCGGTGAGCAGAAAGGCTGCCGCGCGCGCGATGAAGGGCAGGGGCAGGCCATAGAACAGGGCAGCAGCGACGAATGAGGCGATCGTCACTGCAGCGGTCAGAGTCGAGGTGTGCACTCGCAGTCCCAGGAAAAAGAAGGGGCTCATGATCATGCCGGACAGCAGCATCAGTGACTCGATTCTGCCGGCAGCGGCCGCCTCAACGATATGCACCGTCAGAATCATGCTGCGGATCGGGATGATGACCTGCGACCAGGGCAGATACAGGCGCGTGAATGCGGAACTCCAGGCGATCCACACCAATGCGCTCGAGCCTGCAACCACCAGTGCATAGTGGCTCGGGGCCACATGGCCCCATGAATGCGCAAACAATTGCTCGATGCCATACAGCGTCAGCAGCAGCATCGCGGCCACCGAGGCGATGCGAATCAACAGTCGGTCATGCTCCAACTGGTTGCGCAGATACTCCGCTTCCAGTTCCCCAGAGAAACGTGCGTTCGGTCCGTCAGGTCGCAATTCGGCCGCGTAGGCCGAATGTGGCAGGCGAGCAGGGTTGAGTCCGGCCTTCTGGAGCATGAAGGCAGCATAGGTGCGTTTCCGAAGCTCCGATGTGATCGGGCCCAAGATTATGTGTTGCCGGGCGCGCCTCGAGGTACGCTCCCTGGCTCGCCCGCCCACGCTTTTCAATGGCTAACAGTGGTGCACATTTATGTATTGATATCAATAATATACGTGGTTATATTAACGCACCAGATTGCTGGTTGCGCAGCCAACAACAATGCGCCCGGCAAAGCAAAGCCGGGCGGGGAAGCAACTCCCCCGCCCGTGGCATCCGGCTCGCGATGCCGTGTGCGTGCTTGCGATAAGCCGCACATCAATGGCTGACGGAGCCACTCGCATTCAGCGATGAGCCGACCGTTGTCGACGCACTGCTCGGTCCGTGCGAGGCGTCCGCCGACGCGGCGACTGAGCCGTTGGCTGCGCTGGCGGTTCCTTGGACCGCGCTCGTCGGTGAAGTCGCGGGCTCTTGCGCACCGCTCTTAGCAGCGCCGGCAGTTCCCTCGGCAGCACCAGCCGCCTGATTTTTGGTCGACTGTGTGACCTTATGCGTCTTCTGTGCGGTATCGAGAGTAGAGGCCCCCGTGGCCATACCGTTGAAGTTGCCGTTCAATCCGCCGCGGTTGATGCCGCCACCGAGACCGCCGGACAAACCGCCCGACAATGCGCCGCCTCCCAAAGCTCCTGCGTGGCCCAGAGAGTTAAGGCCCAGGATCGCCACCACGGTGGCGGCCGCGCGAAGATGTGTCGTTTTCATGTGCTGCTCCAGTCATGGCCGCAGACTATTGCGACCTTCCTGGAATAGAACGAACTGGGAGGGTGGTTTCTTCCCTATGCATTATGTCCGGCGCCATTCGCAGATCTTCGGCGATCACCCCGAAACCATAACTTGAGTTTCTGCCGCTGGTTCCCAGGTGCCTGGCGGTATCCGCCAGCAAGGCGACCGCGGCCTGTGCTCTCGCATGATCAGGTTCACTTAAATGTGCCGCCAGCAGTCCGGACACCAGCGGCGCCGCATAGGAAGTGCCGCGCACGACTGCGTACCCATCCGGTGGGCTGGCCGCGGCCATCTCTGCACCCGGTGCCGCAAAGGCGACCTGCACGCCGCGCTCCGCTTCCGCCAGCAGGCGTCCGTGGGCATCGACAGCGGTCACGCCGATGACGTCCGGATACGCTGCCGGATACAGCGGCGGCGCGGCGGGACCATCGTTTCCCACCGCTGCCACGATGAGATGCCCGCGTGCAACCATCTGCCTGACCAATTCGCGCAGCACGAGGTTGTCCGGCCCAACCAGGCTGATATTGATGACAGCCACCCGTGAAGCGCTCAGCCACGCCAGCGCCTTTGCGATGGCATCGATCGAGCCCCCGGTGGGTTGGCCGCAATAGACATCGGCGGCGTACAGGGTGGCCCCGGGCGCGGCCCCCCGAAAGGGCAACTGCTCCCCGATCAGCAGCGAGGCGACAGCAGTCCCATGCGGGCTGGGTACGAGATGACCGTCGCAACCCGATGGCAGGATGGCGCCACCGTGGAACGCAGGATGCTCAATCTGCACGCCGCCATCGATCAGACCGACGCGAACGCCTGACCGTAGAACACCGCGATCCTCGACGGCCGTGGCCCGCACCGCATCCTGATCGGCGACAGCAGCACTGCCCTGGTAGAGATGGTCGAAGTCGATGTTGTCTCCCGCATCGAGCCGACGCGCAATCTGCAGGGCGCGTCGTGTGGAGGTTCCTGCCGGACAGCGCAGCACATCAACGCGGGTAGCGAGGCCTTCGATGCGCACTTCACCGATCAGCAGGAAGCCCGCGTCGGTAAGTCGCGCAAGCTCATCACTCGAGAGACCCAACGCCACCAGTTGGCCGCGCAATACCGGTTCGCCGTGCGGATCGGCTTCGATCAGATCCCGATTGCGGCGAATCAGATCGCTGGCGGTCACCTGGCGCAGGTTCCGGACGACGTCCGAGTCGACAGCGTTCAGGTTCTGGGACAGACCGTTGGTCAGAGGCGCGGTATTGATCGGCGGCAGGCGCAAGGAGGGCAGCGCGATTTGAGCCAGCGCCGGGCAGGTGAGGCACAGGGCGCCAAGCGCCGCCAGGGCAATGAGGATCGCGGGTTTCATCGGGCATTGACTTCCTCAACGATGCTAGCATTCGATTAAACGAACCGGCGGTACCGTTTCACGACTCACAATAGAGTTTTTTTGTGGAAGAAATGCCTCGCTTCAAACGTTTAACCAGTAGGACATGAGCGAATCGAATGAACTGCTGCGAGGCAGGATCATCGAGTTGCTGCCGAGACTTCGTCGATTTGCCCGGACCTTGACCCGAAATGCGCACGATGC
>Ga0181522_10001512_pt1 | contig 14138 bp, 13 predicted proteins | sample PEATcosm2014_Bin_27_FD_121103 | JGI IMG/M metagenome (GOLD analysis project Ga0181522, IMG submission 121103) | Peatland microbial communities from MTU Mesocosm Facility, Houghton, MI, USA - PEATcosm2014_Bin05_10_metaG | ecosystem: Environmental > Terrestrial > Soil > Wetlands > Peat | place... | reverse complement strand
CGCCGAGTGGTCCGTCTGGTGCGGCCGCCGCTTCGGCCGGTGCGTCGCAAGGATCCCCGGGCGCCGCCGCGGTCGCCAATGCGACTCTAGACGGCTCGTTCTTGGTCTCCGATAGCGCTGCGGTTGGGCCGGCAGCGAAGCAAGCGGCCCCGCCGGTGGCCGCTCCACGGCGACCGGCGCCGAGGCCGAGTCCAGCTCAGGTGGCCCCGGAAGCGCCCCCCCCACCCCCCCCCGCCGCCACGGGGGCGGAGAACCCGGCGCCGGCGGCTCCCACGGCACCGCCTCCCGTGGCGGAAGCAACGGCGACCCCTGCGCCTACTGCGACGGCGGCACCTCCGGTGGCCCCCGTGGCCGGGCCAATCCCGGCGCCCGCGCCGATCCCCGCGCCCCCCGCGACGGCCCCCGCGCCCCCTACGACGACCACCGAGACGCAAGCGGGAACGCCTCCTCCCCCACCTCCCCCCCCCGCCCTGCCCAAGTCAACCACCAAGCCGGTGGAAGCGAAGCCGAAACAGGACAGCGACAACCCGTACTGACCACGCGGCGACGCGAGATCGCTACCTGCGCTGCCAGCCTCGAAGCTCGCGCTGATACTCTGGCGGGAATGAAAGTCGGCTCACGGCGGCCAAGATCCTTTCCAAGTATTCGGGCAGCGGGGGCCCCTCCGTGACATCGGCTGCCACGTAGATGAGCGCGTCCACCGGCTCACCCGAAAAGGAGGTCACCCGACGTGTCTCCTTGGAGTAGACCCCCTCGTCGACCCCCTCGTATTCGTCGAGATCGCGCTCGTGCTCCTCGGTGAGCGACCAAAGGAGTCCATGCACCCGCGACTCTGGACTCGGGATGACGGTCGCCACCCCCTGCCCGTTGATCCGGAAGCGGTGCTCCATCAAGACGGCCGTGGAGAGCGGTCTCGCGCCTCGGCATCGAACACTCATCTGCTCGACGTCCAGGTTGGAGCCGTACGCGAAATACGTGCGCATCTTTTCCTTCCAGAAGAGGACGGTGCCATCCAAGGAGAGCGCGATCAAGGCATCGGGGACTCCTCGGGCAAACGATCAGCGATTGAGCTCAGGCATCGAGCGCTTCTGGGCTAGGCTCTCCCGGTGATTCGACTCGTGTGTGTCGACGTCGACGGAACGCTGGTCGGTTCTTCGGGGAAGGTCGCGCCGCGAGTCTGGGACGCTGTGGATCGGCTGCGCGCCGGCGGGATTCGTCTCGCCCTTTCGTCGGGGCGCCCCGCGTTCGGCGCGACGCGCGCGTACGCCGAGCGCCTCGACCCCGGCGGCTGGCACGTCTTTCAGAATGGCGCGAGCGTCCTTCATTTGGCCACCGGCAAGTCGTCTTCGTCGCCGCTCGTCCCTGAATCGATCGCGCCGCTGGTAGCGCGTGCACACGCGACGTTCCGGATCCTGGAACTCTACACGGACACCGAATACGCGGTCGAGCGCGAGGATCGGCGCGCGCGCGAGCACGCCGCGCTCCTCGGCCTCCCTTTCGCTCCGCGCCCCTTCGCTTCGCTGACGGGTAGCGTCGTCCGCGCGCAGTGGCTGATCGGGCACGAAGAGACCCAGGCCGTCATGAGTGAGCCGCACCCCGGGCTCGACGCGCTCCCCTCCGGCTCGCCCGTCATGCCTGACACGACGTTCGTCAACTTCACGAGGGCGGGTGTGGGGAAGGGGAGCGGCGTGCGCAAAGTCGCCGAGGAGTACGGCGTGGGCCTCGACGAGGTCATGTTCGTCGGCGACGGCAAGAACGACATCGGGGCGATGCGCGAAGTGGGGTGGCCCGTCGCGATGGCCAACGCCGAACCGGAGGTGTCGGACGTCGCTCGGGTGCGTGTCGGACACGTGGACGACGGAGGGCTTGCCGAGGCGCTCGCCCTCGCGCTGACGGCCTGACGCGCATCGACGGCGGCTCTCCCGAGGTCATGGTGGAGGGGGTGGTTAAAGTTCGCTCCGTTGCGCTACGATGCCTCCGCCGATGTCCTCCTATCACGCCCACTTCAAGTGCTTCGCAGGTTGCGAGGGCACGCACGAATTGACCGAGCCCGTCTATCGTTGCCCGAAATGCGACGGCCTGCTCTTCGTGGAGCACGACGTCGAGGCGCTGAAGGATCGCAGCGCGGGGAGCTGGATGAAGCTCTTCGACGAGCGCTACAAGCGGACGGCTTGGCCGTACGGGTCGGGGGTCTGGGGGAAACGGGAGTGGGTCGCGCCCCAGGTACCCGATCCGTGCATCGTATCCACCGACGAAGGGGGAACGAATCTCTTTTGGGCCGAGCGGCTCGGACTCGAGATCGGGATGAGCGATCTTTGGGTCAAGCAGTGCGGCAACGCGCACTCGGGGTCGTTCAAGGATCTCGGGATGACCGTGCTCGTGAGCGTGGTGCGGCAGGCCATCGCCGAGGGTCGGTCGCGTCCGAAGGCCCTCGCGTGTGCGAGCACGGGCGACACTTCGGCGTCGCTTGCCGCGTACGGCGCCGCGGCGGGGCTGCCGGTCGTGGTGCTCCTGCCCAAGGGGCGCGTTTCCACGGCGCAGCTCGTTCAGCCGCTCGCGCACGGCGCCAAGGTGATCGCGCTCGACACCGATTTCGATGGCTGCATGCGCGTGGTGCAGGCGCTCACGCGTCGGGGGCTCGTCTACCTCGCCAACTCGATGAATCCTCTCCGTATCGAGGGGCAGAAGACGGTGGCCATCGAGATGGTGCAGCAGTTCGACTGGCAAGCTCCCGACTGGGTGATCCTGCCGAGCGGCAACCTCGGCAACGCCGCGGCGCTCTACGCGGGATTCAAGATGCTGATCGACCTGGGGCTCATCGGGAAGATGCCCCGTCTATGCGTCGCTCAAGCCGCGAACGCGAACCCGATGTACCGGGCATTCGTCGCGGGCAAGAAGGTGATCGAGCCCATCGTCGCGAAAGCCACCGTCGCGAGCGCGATCCAGATCGGAAATCCGGTCAGCGCGCCGCGCGCGATGGCCGCCCTCGCGGCGATGAACGGCGTGGTCGAGGAGGCCACGGAGGACGAGCTCGCCGACGCGTGCGCTCGGGCCGACCGAACGGGCCTCTACACGTGCCCCCACACCGGCGTCGCGCTCGCCGCGCTCTTCAAGCTGAGGAGCCGTGGGATCATCGCCGACAGCGCTCGCACCGTGGTCGTGTCGACGGCAAATGGGCTCAAGTTCACGGAGTTCAAGCTCGGTTACCACGAGGGGACTCTACCGGGCGTCCGGACTCCTCGCGCCAATCGTCTGATCGAGCTGCCGGCCGACGTCGAAGAGGTGGTGAAGGCTCTGGAGTCTTAGTGTTCGGAGCAGGAGTCTCGAATCGCTCGGAAGGGAGCGATCTTGCGTGCCCGAGGGGGAAGAGCGCTGATATACCCGGGGCGCGGATCGCCCGGGTGCGGCCCGCGCGTTCCTTCAGCCTTTGCCGGCTGTTCCATCGCCTACGTCCCGAAGGAGGGAAACTCACGATGAAGATCCTGCGTCACCTCGTAGCCGCGACCGCCGTCTTTCTCGCCCTCGCCAGCGTGGCCCCGACCGCGGCCTTCGCCCAGATCGGCGTCGAGATCACCATCACCGCCGCCCCCCCCCCGAGACGGGTCGAAGTGCCGTATCCCACCCCGGGGCCCGAGTACGTGTGGCATCGCGGTGACTGGGTCTATAACCCCGAACTCGGCGAGTACGTCTGGCACCCGGGCAATTGGGTCCTGCGCCCGGACGCCTTGCATTCGGTCTGGTTCCCCGGCGATTGGGTGAACTTTCAGAACGCGTGGCGTTACGTCCCCGGTCACTGGCGCACGGTCGCGGAAGGCCCCGCCCCGGACTACATCAAGCTAGTTGAGGTCGTGAAGGAGCCCCCCACCCTCCAGTGGGAAGCCGTTCCCGCGCCGGTCGCCGGATACGCCTGGGACCGAGGGCATTGGGCATGGGACGGCGTGGGCTACCGATGGGTGCGAGGCCACTGGCTGATCGTTCCTCGCGAGTACCATTACTGGCAGCCCGGTCACTGGTATCGCAGCGGCAACTACTTCTTCTTCCACCACGGCTTCTGGCACTAATTGGATCGAGGTACGGGTCGGGAGAAGCGCCGGTCTCGACTCAAAGAAAACGGGGCCCGATCCCTGCGAGGGTGGGGCCCCCTCTCGTTCGCGCCACTTTCGCGAACTTCGACGCTATTTGCAGGCCGCCGCCGGGAAAGCGTCGAGCGCGGCCTTGCACGAAAAGGACAAGCCCGCCTTGGTCGCTGGGTCCTTCGCCGCCGCGGCCCACGCTTGCTTCATCGCGTCGAGGCTCGGCTGCGCCGCTGCCTTTGCAGTCGGGTCCTTGTAGCAAGCGTCGAACTTCGCGACGTAGTCGTCGCATTCCTTGACACCGATTCCACCGCCGGTCGCCGTGCTGCTCGCCGCTGCACTGTCCTTGTTGTCACACGCTGCGAGCGCCAGCATCCCCATGATCAAGGCCACGGTCGTCGTCCGCTTCATCGAAGCCCTCCTCCGCAATGTCCACCCCCGTGCTGTCAGGAGGCCTTCTTCACGATCTCGAGGACCTGCTCGCCCCGGATCCCGGCCCCCGCCCCTACCGTCTTGAGGACGTCCGCCTCGGCCTTGTCGATCTTCTTCGTCGTCAGCGCGACCGCGGCCGCAAGCAGCAGTCCCGCTTCGGCGGAGCCGAGCTTCTTGAGTTCCGCGCCGATGGCGCGGGCGCGCTTGGGAGCGCCGTCTTTCCTTGCTCGAGCTTCGCATTCGTCGAGCAAGGTTTCGACTTCCCACTCGATGATTGCCCCGACCGAAAGGATGTCGATCGCCTTCACGAGCGTGGCGCGCTCGGCGTCGTCGAAGTTTCCGTCGGCGGTCGCGACGAGATATCCCGCCTCGACGGCGGCACGGAACACCTCGTTCTGATTGGGAACCTTGAGCTCGCCGCGCAGACGCTCGGCGTGCTTCTCGAGCTCGGAAATGGACGACACGGAGCTAGGCATGGAGCAAGGCTACCACTCTCATGCCGTCTGGCAGAAGCTCGAGTAGAACCCCTCGGGAATCCCGAGGAGAGGGCGAGCCTGGAGGAGAATTCATCCCGCTACGGGGGGAGTCTCGTGCCCCTCAGCGAGGATGGACAGGCGCTCCGTAGGTGGCCCCGGCAATGGGCTCCGCCAGAATGGCACGCTCCAAGGCGGCCAGGGCCGATTGGCATACCAGCATCACCTTGCGCTTTTCATTGAGCGAGATCGACAGTGACCGGACGTTCGTGTTCTCGTGAGAGAGCGCGAGGATCTGCGTCCGGAGGTTGCCGAACTCCGCATAGCGCGCCCTCGCCGTCGCGAGGTCGGCGTTGCTTCCTAGCTTGGGCAGCGCGGCGAGGCCATCCAGGCTCTTGTGAACCTGAGCATCTTCGGCCGCCATCGAGGCTTCCAGGTCGGACATCTTCTGCTCGTTCTCCTCCGCGATGTGCGGCGGCAAGAGCGTTTGAATACGCAGGGCACTGGTTTCGGCCCCCAAGGCGAAGAGCACGGCCTTGCCTTGCGGAAGGTCGGCGTTCGCCGTCGCGAGGCGCGAGAGCGCGGCGTTCATCTCCCCGATCGCCTTGGCGGCCGGGCCAAAGGCCAAGGCGTACGCCTTCACGTTCGTGTTCTTGACCGCCAGTTCGAGAAGATCTTTGTCGATGCGCTGGAACTCGGCGAAGGCCTTGGTGAATTCCGCGAGCATATCTCGCTCGCCTTGGTTTCCGCCACTTGCGAGCCGCTCCGCGATGTCGCGGCTCTCTTGCTCCACGCTCGCGGACTTGGCGCGGGCAAGGTCGGCGAACGTCTGCGATTCCTGGTCCGTGATGGCGAGCACGGCGCTCTTCTCGGCTTCCGACGCCGACGCCAAGTCGACCTGCATCCGTTCGACGAGGTCGACTCGTTCCGCCTTGAAGGTCACTTGCGCGGCGGGGTTCTCGTCTCTGTGGAGGCGCAGCAAGAACACCGCGCACACGAGCAGTGCGACGGTCGGCACGGCCATCCACAGAGCTCGGACAACGCCGCCGCCATTCTTCATGATGACGCACCTCTACGCACGAGTGAGGCGCCCGGCAAGTCCCGGGCAACGGGATCGGGCCCGTTTTTACCAAACCACTAGGACATCATGTCGCGTTTGGCGGCGAGGACGAGCTCGTGCGCCCAGACGCGGATCTTCGCCTCGTCCGGCCCCTCGAGCATCACGCGGAGCTTCGGCTCGGTCCCGCTCCACCGCACGAGGACGCGCCCCTCGCGGCCAAGCTGTCTTTTCACCTTTGCCGTCGCCGTCGATAGGTGCTTCAGCTCCTCGAGCGCGCGTCGCGAGGGGAGCGTGACGTTCTCCAGCACCTGGGGCACTCGCTCCATGGCTCGCCTTGCGAGCTCGCTCAAAGGAAGCGCGGTGCGCGCCATGATGGCGAGCACCTGGAGCGCCGCGACGATGCCGTCTCCGGTCGACGCGTGATCGATGAAGATGAGATGCCCGGATTGTTCTCCGCCGAGGTTGAAGTCCCCTTTGCGCATGGCTTCGACCACGTATCGGTCCCCGACGGCCGTCCGTACGAGCTTGCCGCCCATGCGCTCGACGGCGCGCTCGAGTCCCAGGTTGCTCATGACCGTCGCCACGACCGTTTTTTTTCGCAGCTCGCCGTCTTCGATCATGCGCTCGGCGCACATCGCCATGAGCACGTCCCCGTCGACGAGCTTCCCCCGCTCGTCGATGACGATGACTCTGTCGGCGTCGCCGTCGAGCGCGATGCCGATCTGGGCATGCCTCCTCACGACCTCCGCGCACGCGCTCGCTGGATGCAGGGCGCCGCAGTCCTTGTTGATATTGACGCCGTTCGGCTGGATGCCGAGGCACGTCACGTGGGCCCCGAGCTCCCGGAAGACGAGCGGAGCGACGCGGTACGCCGCGCCGTGGGCGGCGTCCACCACGATCCTCACTCCGTCGAGCGAGAGCTCGCGCGGGAACGTCTTCTTCGCGAACACGATGTATCGACCTCGCGCGTCGTTGAGGCGGGTGGCGACGCCGATCTCGGCCCCCGTCGGCCGCGGCCCCATCCGCGCTTCGTTGTCCATGAGCGCCTCGATCTCGGCTTCGGCCTCGTCCGGCAGCTTGAAGCCGTCCGAGCCGAAGATCTTGATGCCGTTGTCGGCGAACGGGTTGTGGCTTGCGCTGATGACGATGCCCGCGTCGGCTCTCATGCTCGACGTCAGGTGGGCGACCGCTGGCGTGGGGAGCGGCCCGCAAAGGAGGACCCGACCGCCCATGGAGCACACACCGGATGCCAGCGCGGTTTCGATCATGTATCCGGAGCGCCGCGTGTCCTTGCCGATGAGGACGCGGGGGGCGTGCGTCGTGCCGCGCCCGGCGACGTGGCAGACCGCTCTCCCCAGCGCAAGCGCCAGCTCGGGCGTCATCGGGGCGACGTTCGCCACGCCGCGGATGCCGTCGGTGCCGAAGAGGCGGCGCGTGACCTCGGCGGACGCGGGGGCGTGCAGTCCGTTCGCGCGGGACGGCGGCTGGGAGGAGGGTTTCAAGATCGAAGAAGGCTACTTAGGCTAGTCACGAAAGTTCACAAACTGGATCTCGATGGGCAGGTCCATTCCGCGGACGAGCTGGATGACGGCCTGAAGGTCGTCCTTGTTTTTCCCGGTGACGCGGACCTGTGCCTCCTGGATCGAGGCCTGGACCTTCAGCTTGGCGTCTTTGATGGCCAAGACGAGCTTCTTGGCCAGCTCGCCGTCGATGCCTTCCTTCACCTTGATGAGCGTCTTGGAGCCGCCCTTCGCGGTCGGCTCGGGCTTCTGTGGATCGAGGTGCTTCAGGCTGACTTTGCGCTTGACCAGCTTTTCTTGGAGGACTCCCGTGGCGGCCTTCACTCGCTCGTCGCTCGCGGAACGGACGGAGATCCCGTCGGGGGTCCGCTCGAGCGTCGTGTCCGTATCCTTGAAATCGAAGCGCTGCGCGATCTCCTTGCTTGCCTGGTTCAAGGCGTTGTCGATCTCGTTCCATTGCACCTTCGAGACGATGTCGAAGCTGGGCATCCCCGTCCTCCGCGCCGATGCGCTCCAGGAATTGCGACGTTCACCGTAGCAGGTGAGCGAGAAACGTAGAAGAGGAGGGGCGCTCCAAGCTCGCTACAAGCAGGGGACTGCCACTCTCCGCCACCCTCTACGCGAGCCACGGCTCCGTGCTATGGCGCCCGGCGTGGCAAGCTTGGCCGAGGTTCTCCCTGCGCTTTACGCGCGAGTCCCCATGGGAATGCGTCTCGGTCTGGGCCCCCTTGCCGAGGCGTGTCGGGCGCTCGGTCACCCCGAGCGCGCGTTCGACGTGGTTCACGTCGCGGGTACGAACGGCAAAGGCTCGGTCTCGGCGATGGTCGCGTCCATCGCGCGCGCGCAGGGCATCCGGACGGGGCTCTACACCTCCCCCCACCTCTCGCGCTTCGCCGAGCGCATCCAGATCGACGGCCAACCCATCGAGGACGCTCAGCTCGCGCCCCTCCTTGCCGATACGCTGGCCCGAGCGCCGGAGCTCACGTTCTTCGAGGTCGCGACGCTCGCCGCGCTCCGCTCCTTCCGTGACGCGCGGGTGGAGCTCGCGGTGCTCGAGGTCGGTCTCGGGGGGCGGCTCGACGCGACCAACGTCGTCCCCACGCCGCGAGCAGCCGCCATCACGCGGATCGCGCTCGACCACACCCATCATCTCGGCACCACGCTCGAGGCCATCGCGCGCGAGAAGGCGGGCATCGCCAAGCCGGGGCTCGAGATCGTCCTCGGTCCTCTCGCTCCCGAGGCGCGGGCAGCGATCGAGCAGATCGCTCATGCAAAGGGGGCTACGACGCGCTCGGCCGACGCAGACCCCGAGGCGACGGCGTTCGCGGAGACCGCGGTAGTGGGGCTCGAAGGCGCGCACCAGAGAGACAACGCCCGGATCGCGTACGTCTTGGGGGAGCGCATCGGTGCGACGCGCGCGGCGCGCACGCGAGGTATCGCAGAGGTACGCTGGCCGGGGCGCCTGGAGACGATCCGAACGGATCGAGGGGACGTATTGCTCGACGCGGCGCACAACCCGGACGGTACGGCGGCCCTCGCCCGGCACCTCGTCACGCTCGGCGTTTCCTCTTTTGGGCTGGCTCTCGTCTTCGGGGTCCTCGTGGACAAGGCGTGGGAGGAAATGATCGATGGACTCGCGGGCTTTTCGCCGCATCGCTACTACGTGAGCCCGACCGGTCGCGCCGCGGTGGACGTCGTGTCGCTCGCCGCCCGCCATGTGGGGAAATCGGCGTCAACTGTGGCGGAGGCTCTGTCCCTGGCGCGGGCCGCGGTCGGCGAGCGCGGGCTCGTGGTGGTGTGCGGATCCATCCTCCTCGTGGGCGAAGCGCGCGCGACTCTCTTGGGGCTCCCACGCGATCCACCGGTGGCGATGTGAGCAACGCGGCCTACCAGCCTCGCCGACCACCGTCGTTCCCCTCCCACACCGCGTAGACGGGCCGGCGATCGGGTCTCGGCGGATACGCCCGGACGAACAGCTTGACCAGAAGCAGGCCCGATAGGAACCCTCCGACGTGTGCGACCCAGGCGACCCCGGACTCGGTCGGGGTCAAAAACTGTGAGAGAAACCACAACCCGAGCAGGACCCAGGCGGGTACGCGCACGGTCGTGATGAACACGACGAGGATCCACAGGCATCGCACGCGCGCGGTCGGATAGAGGACGATGTAGCCGCCGAGCACTCCCGCGATCGCTCCCGACGCTCCGACCATGGGCGCCATCGAGTCGGGGGTCGCCACGATCTGCGCTACGGCGGCGAGAACTCCGCACAAGAGGTAGAAGACCAGAAAGCGGAAGCGCCCCATCCGGTCTTCCAGGTTGTCTCCAAAGATCCAGAGAAACCACATATTGCCGATGATGTGCATCCAGCTTCCGTGCGCGAACATCGCCGTGAAGAGGGTGAGCGGCCAAGGCGCCTCTTGGTGGAGGAGGGCGGTCTTGCCCCCGAGGTCGATCCGTCCGTCCGTCACTCCGTGCAAGAGCCAGCGCGGAATGGCGCCGTAGTCGAGGACGGACAGGGTGACGCCGCGCAGGACCTCGTAAAACCAGAACAAGGAGTTGGCCACGATGATGGCGACCGTGACTACCGGCGCTCGCTCGGTGGGATTCTCGTCGTTCAGCGGGATGGGAATCACGGGGTGATCTTAGGACTTGCCGGGCGCCTGGCTAGGCCAAAGCTCTGCCATGGCCCTTCGCCCCTGAAGAAGTGGCCGTGAGACCCCCGCGACGAAGGGAGCGCGGCGTGGTACATAAGGCGTTATGAAGAGCTGGGTGCTCGGCTCGATCCTTCTCGTTGCGGCATGCGGGCCGGCCAAGCCTCCAGCCGACCCTTCGAAAGCGGACGACTCCTCGAGCTCCAAGGGCGAGGCGCCGACCGAGTCGTGGGGGAGCTCGGAGACGGCGCAGGCGAGCGCGTCGGGCACGTCTCACGCGAGCGACTCCGCGTCCGCGCCTACGACTTCGTCCGCGCCTACGACTTCGTCCGCGCCTACGACTTCGTCCGCGACGACGACCTCCACGTCCACGACGAAGACGCCGAAAGCCGTGGCTTCCACGGACGACGCGGCGCCGACCTCCGCCGACCCCGGTCCGCACGTCCCCGCCTCTTTTGGTGGAGCGTCGTACGACCGCACCCAGCTCGAGGTGGTCCTCAAGCGAGCGGCGCGCCAAGTGAAAGCCAACTGCGGTGCAGCGACGGACGAGAACGGGGCCGCGTCCGGTCCCTGGGGGAAGACGACGGTCACGGTCAAGCTCGGCCACAACGGGCACTCGAAGGGCGGGACCGTGCCGTCCCCCTTCGACGGCAAGGCCGCGGGTCGGTGCGCCGCGCAGGCCTTCGGCAACCTGATCTACGCCCCGTTTGCGGGCTCCGACGCCGACGTCGACTGGCCGGTCGAGGTCGTCAAGCCGTAGCGCGTTCGTTCAAGGCGTCTTCCCCTCGAAGTACGCCTTCGCCTTCTCCATCGCGTCGTGCCCCGCGCGATACCCCACGCGACGTCCCGCGAGGTCGTCGGGCGCGATCTGCGTGCCGCGCCAAAGCCCCGACTCCCCGGCCTGGTCCGCCGCGTCGGCGTACGACGCCCACTGGAGCCGAAGGGGCTCACTCGGCCCCTTCTCGAGCGCGAGAAACGTCGAAGCGGGCGCCACGAACTCCCCGAGGCCACCCGGGAAGTACGGGCTGCCGGTCAAGACGGAGAGGACTTCCGCCGCGGCGTGCCCGAACGCCGCATGCTCGGAGACGAAGGCGGGGGAGGGGGGCGTGACGATCGTGCTCCGCTGGTAGGGGATCCAGTCCACGGCGCGGAGCCAGGTCACGCCCGAGGTCTGCCGAGAAGGGTCGCCGGGTTCGCCGGCCCAGCCACGGACCGCGATCTGGCCGACGTAAGACGCGAGGGCGGCGTGCCGCTGTCCGGGCGCGCTGCTCTCGGGCGTGATGACCTCGATGAGTCCCGGGACGATCGGCAGACCGGCTGCATCGCCCGGAGCCTTGCCCCCCATCCAGCGAATCAGGCTGATCGGGCGCGGTGTGACCGTCCGGCGCTTCGCGTCCCACGCGCCGATCGCCGCGTCGTGCAGGGCTCCGTTGAGCGCGAGGTACACGTGGACGTCCCACGACAGGGCGTCGAGCTCGGGCCCCCGCCCGAAGAGGCGTCGCGACGAATCGGGCGCGTCGGTGACCTGATTGGCGAGGACGTTCCAGTGACCTGGAGGGGTCTCCGCGTGGGGGCCTCCGTCCCACAGCTCGGCGACGACGCGACCGAAATCCGCGCGCCGCACGATTTGGGGGGCGTACGCTTTGCCCGTCACGGGGTTTTTCGCCCACCCGGTGCCGTCGTTCGTGCCGAGCGAGTTGTGGCCCAGCGCGGCTGGGGAAATGTCGAGGGTGGCCTCGTCGGAAGGATCGATCTGGCTCCCTTTCCGGAGGACGAGGGCGATCCATTTCTTCATCGACGGATCGAATCTCGGAGGCGGACCGGCGTCCGCCGAGGGCACGGAGCGAGACGCGCGTGCGAGCGAGAAGGGGGACACGCCTCCCCACTGCGAGCCGACGAAGCTCTGCACGCCGGCGGGAAGGTCGATCCCGTTCGAGGTCGTGGCGGCCGAGAGGTATAGGGGCTGCCACACGTTCGGATTGTCCAGGGCCGCCCCCGGGTGATCGTAGATGAGCGCGGCGTTGGGGGAGACGAAGGGGGCCGGGTCCGCGTAGTCGCCCGCTTCGTTCGATCCGTCTAACGCCGTTTCGGCGAGCACTCGGCGCGCGACGCGACGGCCTACGACAATCGGGTCGTCCCCTTGATCGTGTGCGTCTTCGGGGTCGTAGCCGAGGTCGGCCATCTCGCGGGAGAGGCAAGTCAGCGTGGTCTTGCCTCCCGGACCGCCTCCGTAGCGCCCGCGGAGGACCCCGAACGCCGCGTAGCTGACCGCCGCGCGGCGCGCCTGTTCGAGGTTGCCGGCGACGTGGCGTTCGCGAAAAAAGACCCCCGAGGCGACCGAGTCGTAGGCCGCCCATGCGTCCCACATCGCCGCCGAGAGGTGAAACAGATTGCGCGCGTGAACCATCGGTCGGGGGAGATCCCGTCGGATCGCCGCGAGCGCTTGTTCGTTCCAGCGGCGTGCGATGGAACGATCGTTCGCGGCAGGGTGGGACTCGCACGCGGGGAGCGCCTCCGTTCCAGCCTCTCCAGCCTCCTCGTCCGCGAGCGCTCGAAACTCGGGGACCGACGCTCCGAAGTGAACGAGCACTCCGTCGTCGCGAGACGGCGTGAGCACGTTTCCTCCCGCTGCCCACACTCCACCCGAGGCGTCGACGAAGATCGAATGAAACGACAGGGACGGCGCGATGGGGAGGCCGTGCTCGACCGCATGGAACGCCTCGCTCCCCGTCCGGAAGTAGATCCCGGCGCGCTCGCCCGTTGCCCAGTCGCCCTGGTCGCTCCCGTAGACGCCCTGGAGCAGTCCGACGGCGGGGGGAGAGACCGCGTGAAGCGATCCTCCTGCCCGTTCGAGCGCCAGGCCGTTGCTGCCCCCCCCGACGATGAGCGTGCGGCCCCCCGTTCCGTGCACCGTGATGAGCGCGTCCTTCGTTCCGCTCGGTTCGACCGAGAAGGGTTCGGTTCCTTTGCGATGGAGGATCGAGCCGTTGGTACCGACGACCCACACCTCGTCGCCGCGCCCCCAGACCTTGAAGAAGCCGCTCGGCTGCCCGGACGCCGTGCGCGGCAGGTCGTGAGGCAAAGGCTCCTCTCGGAAAGATCCCTCCTGGTAGTGCCAGACGAATCCGTTGCGACTGGATGCGCTGCCGGCGGCGTAGAAATCGTTCAGCGAAGACCCCCAGACGCCGTAGACCGTCTGCCGCGCCAGACCCGTCGTGGGCAAGCGCTCGAACGTGCCCCCGGCGTAGCGAAGGACCATCGCGCCCGATCCGCCCATCAGGGCGGATCCATCGGGGAAGGCGTGGACCCACCAGAGGTCGCCGTGCTGCCCCGTGGGGAGCTCAGCCCATTTCGACCCGTCGAAGTGGAGAACGAGCGGCCCGTCCCCCTTGTCGGCCCCCACAGCCAAGACGTCTCGATCCGAGGCGCCGTCGACCGCGAAGAGGGCCGAAGGGAGATGGGCGGCGACGAGCTCCCAGGCTGGCTTGGGCTGCGCGGTGGGCGGCTCCCTTCGCGCGCAAGTGGGGAAAAGGCAGAGGAGGGGCAATAGCCCTATGGTCCCAAGGGCGGCCCAGCGCCGAGTCATCGCGGTAGGGAGCAGTTGCCGGGAGAAAGTCGGCGTGAGAGGACCCTATCATGGCCTCGGGCGCGGAAAGGAGGACGTGTTTCGTCCGATGGGTCGCGGTGCTCCTCGCCGGGTGCGGGGCTCGCGGCGCTTCTCCCATCGAGGTTCGCATCCTGGCCGACGACAGGAGCTGGAGCGCCTCCTACCTGCCGACGGGAGCGCCCACGGGTCGCGAAGTGCACGTCCCCGTCGGCGCCGAAGTGTCGCTCACGCTCGCGAGCGCGAATTTCGTCGCGATCTTCGCTCTGCCGGCGCTAGGGCTGCGTGACGTGGCCGCGCCCGGCTTGCCGGGGAGTTTTCATTT
>Ga0181522_10001511_pt1 | contig 14143 bp, 27 predicted proteins | sample PEATcosm2014_Bin_27_FD_121103 | JGI IMG/M metagenome (GOLD analysis project Ga0181522, IMG submission 121103) | Peatland microbial communities from MTU Mesocosm Facility, Houghton, MI, USA - PEATcosm2014_Bin05_10_metaG | ecosystem: Environmental > Terrestrial > Soil > Wetlands > Peat | place... | reverse complement strand
GGATGCGGACAAAGTACACGCCGATAACGTCGAGAAAATCAGGCAGGCTAGAGACTCAGGCAATGAGGCCGATGCTGCACGGCTTGAGCATGACAACGTAGTGCAGAATCAGCAGGCTATTGAAGCCAAGCGGCAGAACCTTTTGGATGCTCGCGCCAGTGTGCGCAAATCCATTCAGCAGCGCGTACAGGCCATCAGTCAAGCGGCTAAGGATTACTTCAAAAAGAACTTCGCCGAAGTAGCGGCCAAACTAGACGCCCCCGACCCTGAGACGGGTGAGCCGCATACGGTTGCTTACGCTGACCTTGACGCCGATATTGAAAAAGCCGAAGAGAAGATCAAGGGCAAGCGAGAGAATGTGCCCATCTTTCAAGATATTGGCAAAAAGGCGCAGGGGGTTGGCGAGGGCAGCGGCAAGAAGATGACCCCGCTGGAGATTGCCGAACTTGATCCCGATGAGCGAGAGACGTTGGGTGCGTCGTTACCTGGTGCCAAATACTCGGACCTTGATGGCTATTACCAAGAGGCTGGCAGAGCTATCGGCAACCCCGCAACCTTGCCAGATGTGCGACAGGCTTTAGTCGAATTCCGTGAGGCATTGGGCAAGCGGATGCAGGACTTGGCCGATGAGGTTGACCCCAAAGTAGGCGACAAGCACAAGTTACTTCGCAAGCAATACCGCGAGTATGCGGAGGGGTTCAAAGATGCTACAGGTCCATCGGATTCAGGCAGCGCCACAGCCAAGAGCTTGAATGCGAAAGACCCGTACAACGCGACCAAGCCGTATCTCGATTTGAAGGAGCCGGAAGAGGTTTCGCGAAACAAGAAGATGCTGGTGGGGAATACGTCGAAGCCAGAAACGCAGTTAACCGATAAGCAGATTGTCGGGCCTGACGGCAAGCCTCAACCGGCGTGGAGATTCCGCAAGGATACTCATGCGCTGATAGATCACGCTCGAAACATCGAAGATGGGCTCGGCTCGCTTCCAACATCTGAGGACTTGGCGAAGCAGACCCAAAAGAGCGCGGATAAGCTAGCCGAGTCTCGGGCGGCAGCGCGTGATGCCGCTAATCCGAAGTTAGATGAGGAACCGCCACTTCAAGTTACCGACCCTCAAGCATTGAGAGACATCAAGGCTACGCAGTTGCATCAAACGGCTCACAACCTGAGCAAGTTTGGCACGTGGATGGCCGTCATGGGGCCAGTGAGTGCGATTGCGACGTTCTTGAAAACCGGCGACGTAAAGAAGTCGGCGGAGATTGGAGTGGGGGCGTTGGCGGGTGGTTTGGTGACTCCGTATCTACTATCGAAACTGCTAGACAATCCCGCCGTTGTTAGGTCGCTCGCAAGCGTGAGCCGGAAAGACTTACAGCAACTCGCCGCGTTGCCAGCAGACCAACGGGCAGGGGTGGAACAAGCCATCAAGCAACTCGCCGATGAAGCGGTAAGGAAAGGCAAGCTCAAGACCGAGAAAATTCCGTGGTTTAGAATCTTGGGCGGTGAGGCGGCAAAGGCAGCAACCAAACCCGCGCCAAAGTCTGACAATCAGGGCGAGAGTGAAGAGGATATTCAACGCGACCTCAACGCGATGCAGGGAGCTACCCAATGAAGATGATCGAACTAGCCCCCGACCTAGCCGTAATCCCCTGCCCCGGTATGGTGCTCAAGGGTGTAGACGAAGATAAGTGCGCGTTGTTCACTCCGGGTCAATCGGCAGTAGATGGCGGGTTCCTGATCAATAGACCATTCGATGAAGCGTTAAAGGAAATCGACGAAGCATTGGAGGGAGACGATGGCGACGAAGAAGAGTGACGGTCATTGGATGGAGCGAGCTTTCGCCAACTCAAAAGGTCAGTTGCGGAAGTCTACCCGCACAAAGAAAGGCCGCAATATCTCGAAACGCGCGTTGAATCGTGCTGCCCACTCAAGCAACCCCAAAACGAAGAAGAGGGCGGTATTGGCTCGCACAGCGCGAAAGGTCAACGAGCGGCGGCATCATCGGGGTTAGCCTCTGGAATCCACGGCACGTAGCCGCATCCCGGTACGCAGTCGAAACCATCTTTGCCGTCCATACGTGGCTTGAGCATCCTATAGTTTCCGTCTCCGACCCGAAATAGTGTGCCATCCTCCAAATCTTCGACGGGGTTGGTAGCCTTGCGCTGACCTCCGCACGTACAGCGGAAAGATACGCGACGAAACTCGCACTCAGGTGTACATCCTGCCCCAATCCATACGGCTCCCTGTTTCACGAGACGCTGGGCTTCGGCTCCTGATCGAGCCATATCTAACCATACGAGCGCCTTGACTAGTTTCATGGTCCCTCTTTTCCGGTGCAATATTGCACTAAATCAAGCCAACTTCCGAAACGCTCGTTCAATCTCGGGCGGCGGTGTCACCCCTGAAACCGTCACGGCATCCCGCCATTGATTTAATAGATTCTCCCGCCGAATGCTTCGGGCTGGCTCGTCCAGCTTGGCGATTCGTTGAATCTCATCTTCAAGAGCCTGATTGAACGGCGGGGCGAGTTTGGCTGGGTTTCCTATCAGGAACCACAAGAGAGATTGACGGTCAAACCGCGTACCAGTCCCCAAAACCTCCATTAGCAACCTTCTGGCGCTCCACACCGAAAAGGTTAGGCCAAGGGCAGGGTCGAACACTACCGGCGCGTCATGGGCCGCTGCAAGCGCAGGAATGGCCCTTTCTTCGACGTTTAGCAATGCCGCCATGTCAGCCTGACTCAGTAACGGTTTGGCTTGGACAGGCTGAAACCATCCCCTAAGCCAAAGCATAGCCGCAGGTAAGGGCGTCTCTACCGTCTCTCCATCAACGCGCCGTATGTATCCCTGCTCAATCAACGGCATGAGGCGGGATGGGGGCACATTCAGTTCACGGGCCAGCATCTCTACGCTCATGGGTGGGCGTGGTTCGGGTGAGGGGAGAATGTCACGGAGAAGGGGGACGTGGTTCACTTAAAAAGTTTACATGAATCCATGAAACTGCGTATTATCTATAGAAGCGTGAGGACGGAAATGCTTTGCTTAACGCCACTTGGGTGTTACATTCTTGCTCATGTGGTCAAAGACTCGCACGATTCAACCATTCTGATGGGCGCGGAATCCTGGCCGTTGAGGGCCGGGAGGAGCGCTTAGCTTGGAGGTATTTTCTGGTTGTTTATATATTGCTTGACGATTTCGAGTGGTGCGCCTCCGCAGGAAGCGACGAAGTAGGATGGCGACCAGAGCCGGTCTCCCCACAGGAACTTTCTGAGGTGATTCCAGAACTCTTTTCTGAGTAGTCGGCTGGAGACTCCCTTAAGGGAATTGACAAGTTTTGACAGCTCCACGGTTGGCGGGTAGTGGATCATGAGATGGACGTGATCCTCTTCGCCGTTGAACTCCACTAAAGTCGCATTGAAGTCACGGCACACATCTGCCATGATTTGATGACATCTGTCGAGTATGGGTTGGGTAAGAGCGCCACGGCGGTATTTGGTAACAAATACCAAGTGGACGTGAAGGTTCCAAACCGCACTTCGGCCCCTGCGGATATTGTTATTTGGTTCCCATCTTGGCGACATAGACCTATGTTACACTTTCCTTTATGAAATCTGTTATTCAGGTGAAGCTTCGAGCTCGGGCCGAGCATTTTCAGGTCTTGAAGTTGACGCTTGAATTATGTAATCGTGCTGCTGATCGAGCTTCTTCGATTGCGCATCAGAGTGGCGCTGCGGTCCGCAACATCTCGAAGGAGTCGGTGCAGCGGGCAGCCTACCATGAAATGAAAGCAATGGGTCTTTCGGCCCAGCCGGCGATCCATGTCTGCCGCAAGGTGGCGGGCGCTTACGCCACTCTTCGCACCAACCTTCGGAGCGGCAATTACGGTAAGCCGGGCAGTAAGCGCAGAACCTCTGTTGAGACCCGGCCAGTCACGTTTCGGTCTGAGTCCGCGCAGCCTTTCGATGATCGTTGCCTCTCATGGCAGTTCGGAGAGGGTGGAGGGACGGTGTCGATCTGGACAACTGCGGGACGGTTGAAGAACATTCCCTTCGTTGGCCAGGCGGAACAACTCAGAGTCTTGCGTGACCACCGGCAGGGAGAATCCGACCTGGTCATTCGGGACGGAAATGCTTATCTGATTGCAACGGTGGATGTACCGGAGCAGCCGATGAACATGGCGCCAACCGGTTGGCTCGGCGTCGATATGGGAATCGTCAACCTGGCCACGACCTCAGACGGTGACCACTCGATCGGAGACAAGGTAATCGGGCTTCGGCACCGGCACCGGCGCTTGCGCGGACGGCTCCAAAAGAAGGGCACGAAGTCGGCAAAGCGGCTCCTGAAGAAACGGTCTCGGAAAGAGACTCGCTTTGCGGCCGACGTGAATCATTGTATTTCGAAGAAGATTGTGATCGAGGCTCAACGCACCGGCCGCGGAATTGCCCTGGAAGACCTTACGGGCATCCGCGACCGGGTACGGCTACGTAAGCCCCAACGGGTCACTCTGCACAGCTGGGCCTTCTCTCAGCTGGGCGTCTTCCTCGCGTACAAATCGCTGCGCGCAGGCGTTCCTCTGGTCTACGTTGACCCCGCCTACACCTCTCAGACATGCCATGCCTGCGGAAATGTGGACAAGAAGAGCCGCATCAACCAGGCTACCTATCAATGCTGCGCCTGTGGGGTCGTTGCCCATGCAGACGTAAACGCGGCCTTGAACATCGCTGATCGCGGTGCGATAGGCTGGGCTGATGTCAATCAGCCGCACGCGGCCTGAATAACCATAGATCCTTATGGGCGTTTAGTGCTGCAAGCTTGACCCTTCAGGGTCGAGTATTTGACGCCCTACCATGAGATTGCTACAACTCTCGGTATCCACCCATCTCGCTTGTCGCGGCTCTTGGCTTTGCTTGAGAAGCAAGGTGTGGCTCAGCGAGTAGGTAATCAGAAGTCGGGAACGATCATGGTTAATCCAGCGTTCGCTTGTCGTGGCTCTGCCGCAGACCAACACAAAGCCATCGAAAAGTGGTGTTCGCTGCGCCCCATCGGAATTGTGCGGCGAGAGGAAAGGCAGTTCGCGTAATGGCATACCGAGACATTCCAATTCAGCGCGGAAGCAACGTCGATACGGTGCAATACGATCCTTCGACTGGCACATTGCGTGTCACATTTCAACGGCAAGGAGCGGCGGCCTATCTCTATCAGGGCGTCCCCGGAACCGTAGCCGATGGGTTCACAACTTCGGGCATGAGCGCAGGAAAATACCTGAATATCTACATCAAAGACCAGTATCCATTTGAGCGCGGTTAGTTTCTGAAATTATTGCCTTAACGCCCATCCTCGCTTACCATGCGCGGTATGGGCACCATCCCTCAACGCGCATCCCTTGCCGCTCAGGTAGCAGCGCAAGCCCGTCCCGTTTCCGTCACCCCCATCCGTCAAGCCATACTCCCCCCAAGCAACGCACCCATCACGGTTAGCGACCTCGACTCCCGGTTCCGCTCTGTGGTCAATACGGAGCGCAGGAGTGCGGCTGAATCGGCGTATCTGGCCTATCGGCTGTGGAGCGCAAATAATTGGGAATCCTTGGGGTACAAGGACGAAGAGTCGTACTGCGATTCGGTAGGCATCGGGTATCGCTGGTGGCAGAGACGGGTGACTATCGGGGAGAGACTTCAGCATCTCACTCTGGCAGAGATTCAGGGATTCAGTTTTGCGGCGCTTGAGAATTTGGGCCGCGTCCATCCGTCGCTTTGGAGCGAGTTTGCGTGGGTAGAAGAAGCAAAGTTATTGCCTCCCCGCGAGTTCTCGATGCTGGTTACGCAGCGCAACGCGGCGGTGGTCAAAGACCAACTCTACGAACCGCGCCGAGCCATGACGATCCGCGTACCTGTGAGCCAGCAGCCAGTGATGGAGCGGAGGCTTGAAACAATTCGCCGCCAGATGAGGCTTTCTTCGGTGGCCGATGCTTTGAACTTTGCTCTTGAGTCGGTAGACAGGGTCGATCTGATGAGCGACTTGCTCGAAGAGGTGCAGACTCAGGTGACGGCTTTGAAGCAACTCTATGACGTGAATCGGCTGGCAGAGTCGAGCGCAGAAAAGGAATCACGTCTTGCCGATGGTTCGGACAAGTCTCTGACCATGACGGCGTTCAAGGCTGCGCAGTTGCTCAAGAGGATTGATCGCGCATTGGGAGAGGCGGCGGATGCGTTACCAAAGGAAACGGTTCACGAGGCCGGTACAGGAGCAGGCGGTACGGCGGTTTGAAGATGGCAGGGAAGTGTGTCTAGCCAATGATGTAGGCAGGGCTGAGTATCAGCGCAGAAAGCAGTTGTTATGGGCCGAACAAAGCGGAAACTGTGACCACTGCACGGAACGGATGGCGCTTGACGATACACGGATGACCAATGGGGCATGGGAAGGGTTGTTGAGAGATGATCGGATGGTTAACGGCAAAGGGGAAAAGAATCGGCTGGTGCATAAGGCTTGTCTTAGGGCTTGGCATATTGCTCGCTCCGCTAACGCTCTCAGCTCAGCCAACTAATGCCGTCCCGATATCCGGTGGGCCGGTAATGACCCCGTATAACACCCCCGCGTCGAACGTGAAGGTCTATGTGTGTCAGATAACGTCCTTCGGTGCTCCCTGCAACACATCGGGCGTTACCCTTTACTCGGACTACAACCTCACTCAGCCCATCGGAAATCCTATCTCGACTAATGCGCAGGGAATATACAACGCCTTCACGACAGCGGGTTTCTATCTCATCCAGGTCCAAGCCACTCCGACAAACCTCTATACTTACTACCTTCAAGCGGCTGGCAGTCCGACAGCTTGCTCTAGTTCGGCTCCGGGCACAGGCTGCATCATCCTCCAATCCGGCCAGAGCATCGCCGCCGCCTTCGCTGCTGGCTATACCATGATCCTGCTCTCTTCGGGAACCTATACCTGGCCCACTGCGACCGGCTTCCCCAACGGCACCAGCACAAGTTGTCTCGGCTGGATGACGTGCCAGATCAACGCGACACAGCCTGAGATGATCGGCGTAAACGGCGGCGCAGCGAACTACTACGAGGCCAGTTTGCAGGGCGTGGTGCTCGACTTCGGCGGCGCGGCGAATGGGCTCACGATTAACGATGTGCTCTACAGCCATTTCGCGCTGACAATCCAGAACACAACCGGCATCGGCTTACAGGTCATCGGCACGTGCGCCACGCCGGGAACCCCAAGCACCTGCGTCAACAATCCACTCCCAAGCAGTTCGAGCGCGTACGACTACTTCGATTACCTGAATTTCAAGGGACCGATGGCGCAACATCTCGTCCTCAATGGCAACGACAACATAAACTCTTCCTGCACCGGAGGCCAGCAGATAGGCGGCGCGGTGTTCTACAACCATTTCGGCTACGTGACGGGCGACCAGGCGAACGGAACCTATGCGCTGGAGTTCACGTCGGGAGTAGACAGCAACCACTTCGGATTCGTTCAACTGCGGTCCATTTCAGCTACTACGACCGGGGGAGCGATCTTCGGTAGCCGCTGCCCAACCGCGTATGCGGATGTGTCTGACAATGTTTTCGATGAGCTCGCTTTCGATTTGAGCGGCCCAACTGGAAACTTCGTCACGCAGAATTTCTCGACTGGCATCATCAATACTTACTATCCGGGCGGCTCGTCTCTCAATTCCACAAATGCTTGGGTGTCGAATGGTTATGGCTATTGGCAGGTCCAATGGACGATTGACGAGCCTAATGGGACAAGCATTCCGTCGAGTAACCTTTCTTCCATCAATTTTCAGAGGCAGGCATCCGGCTTGCAAACGGAATTCAGTCTCTACCCTCAAAGCGACGGAAGCGGCGGCACAGACAATATCCTTGTCAAATGGCGCGACGAAGGCTCGGGAACTACGACACACGCATTCAGACTCGATTCTTCAATGAATGGAGGATTTCAATACCTCTATTCGGATAGCGCACATTTACTGACGGTTATTCCGGCGAATCTGTCTCAAACGGCCAGCGAGACGCTTCACTGGCCTGTCACGCTTCCCGGTGGTGCTTCGAGTGACCAGATTACTACCGATCTTGAGTGGGGTTCGCCGCCGAATACTCTCGGCGGAGTAGCCGCGCAAGCCGTAGTCGCTGCTCCGGTCTTGCAAGTTGTACCGAGTGGCGGAGCCATTACCATCAATAGCGAGTTCGAGGTTAAGCCGCTTACCGGAACCGGATTGGCAAGCGGGGCGCAGGGGCGCATATTCAGCGTGGACGCTGGCACACTTCTTCGAAGCGGAGATTCTGGCACGGTTGCACTGTCAACTTGGGCATCGTTCGCACAGCCTACACTGGCATCGACTCATGTCGTAACGTACACAGAAGCGCCTACTGTTTATATCGCTGGGCCACCCATAGCTTCGACAGATGTTACCTGCACGAACTGCGATGCGCTTAACGTTGCTTCCGGTCGCACATTCCTTCAGGGCGCAGTGACCATGAGCGGCCTCACTAACGCCAACACAGGCGATTATGTCTGCTACAACTCAGGCGTGATCGAGTACGACGCGACAGCCTGCGCCAGTTCGCTTCGCGCGCTCAAATCCAGCATCTCGCCACTTCACGGTGCGCTCAAAGAAGTCATGAGCCTTAAGCCTGTCGAATTCCGCTACCGGCCCGAAGCGCACAACAGCAGTGGCGACCAGATGCACGTAGGATTCATCGCGGAAGATGTTGCGGCGGTTGATACCAGGATTGCTGCGTACAAGAAAACCGGCGAGCTTGAAGGGGTCGATTACCAGCACATTACCGCAATCGACACTGCCGCGATTCAGGAACTCATGGCGCAAAACCGGGCATTGAGGGCGCGGATGGCGAAACTTGAAAGGCAGGTCAAGCAGTTGAGCAAGTAGGAGGTCTATGAAAAAGTTGGCTGCAATTCTGATTCTCGCGGGCGGTATGGCGCTGTATGGGCAGGTGTGTCGGGCGAGGGACCGCAGGCAAACGGGTATAGTTTCCTGATGGGCGGATACGTGCTCGATAATACCGGCAAATTCTCCGCCACGGAGTGTTTTTAGCACGATAACAAGCGCGGGCGGCGTTTGCCGTGTCCTTGGACGTGCCGCGAGACTGAAGGAGTGGGAGCCTTGGTAGCATGGAGCCAGAACGATTTGGTGCGTTGGAGAGAGATGTGGAGCGTCTGATGCATGACCTTTACGGCAACGGCCAACAAGGGCTCCTCAGCGAGGCGACAGCCTTCTTCGCTGAATACCGGGAGAACCGGCAAAATAATATCGAGTTTCAGAACCAGCGCGATAAGGAAAACGCAATCCGCGAATCCCGCCGCTGGAAGGCCCTGGGCGCCATCCTGACCGTGTTCGGTTTGATACTCGGGGCGCTGACCTATCTTGAGGCCAACCGCCAGATCCGGGACCACAGCCTGAAAATTCCCTCAACTTACCAGTTGAAACGCGAACAACCAGTAGTAGTATCTATGCAGAAACCGCCGCAGGACGCGAGCAGATTTTGAGGTAAGTAATGGCCGACGAGACTCCCGACACAGCGCAGCCGAACCCGAATTCCAACCCGCCCGAGACACCAGGCAACCCGTTCCCGATAAGGCCAAAGAACCCGGAACCGCCGCAGCCGGCCTGATGCCTGACGATAAGGAGTGAGCAATGTGTAAGCATCCTTGGCCTTCCATCGCTGATATTCCTGATTCAGACGCAGAACGCGAGCGCCGCAGGAAGATCATCGAAACCGCCAAAACACGCGCACAGTACCTTGTCGGGCGCGGTGGAAACACTAACTGCGATAGAACAATCGTCGATTCACGCTCTGGAACCAGAGTGAGCCCAAAACCAACGCTTGATCAACTGGACAGGAGATAAACATGCACTACAGGAACGGACGTGAAGCAAAAAACGGCGACAAGGTGGTAAGGCTTAGCGGCGGGAACGTTGAAGCATTCGGAGTGCTGCACAGCGCAACCCCCGGCAACGACTACTGCAACGGGAACATCGCGGTAGTTCAATCCAGCAACGAATATGCCTGTATGTGCGATTGTCTGCACGTTGAGGACTTAGCCGCGATTCTGGCCGAAAAGGGACTCGACAAGCGACCTGCGGGAATGTAATGCCTGACGCGCCCAGCAAGGACGGCATGGTTCTCTACCGCGATAAGCGCGTGAGTGTTGCCGAGCGGGCGCAGTTACGCAGAGAGCACGACGCGCAACATGCTCCCAAGCCTGAAGAGCAGCCGCCAGAGAAGCCTAGCGGCGCAACGTAGGCGCCGGCTTAGTCGGGAATGGCGCACTGAATGACTCTTCGCCCCACGACATGCCGTAGGTGCGGCGGTACTCTTCAAGGGCTGAATCGCTCACGTCTTGATAGCTTGGGGTTGGAATGCCCGAGGGCGATCTGAGGGGGGTTTTGAGTGCTGTGAACACTTGGAATCTCCTTCATCGCGGATAATATAGACTGAGGCGCAGCAAAATCTGAGCCGGATTGCTCTATGTGGTGGTAACGTAATAGGCAGAGTTGCGGCGGGATGCGGATAACCAGTCCATAACGTCGATTTGGCTTCGACACATCCTGCGCAATTCATAGTCCCGCAGCCAGCGCGGACGGAGGAAGCGTGAGTACATTCAAACCCCTCGACGTTATAGCTCCAGTCGTTCTTATTGTTGCGCTCACTGGATGGTTGGTGCTGGCTCTGGCGCTGAAAATGGGATGGATTAAGTGACCGCACAGACCGACTCCGAGATGCAAACTCTGATGCTCATGGCCGCGACGATCTACGCAGCGCGGGCGAAGGCGGGCGCAAGCGAAGGCGATAAGGCTGAGTGGCGCAGACAGGCGATGGAAGAGGCGTTGGCGCTCTACCGGCACATGAAGGGTAACGATGCAGATTAGCGAGAACGGCATCCGGTTTATCGAGAGCTTCGAGGGGTTCGCGGGCAAAGTCTACAACGATGTGGGCCATCCTGCCATCGGCTACGGGCATGACCTCCAGCCGGGCGAATCGTTCCCCGATGGCATCACGCAGCCGGAAGCTGAGGCGCTGCTGATTCAGGACATTAATTACAGGTATGCGCCTGCGGTAGCCAGCCTGATTCCCTCCGACTGCACACAGAATCAGTTCGATGCACTGTGCAGCTTCGCGTACAATCTTGGCACGGGTTCACTTGGCACAATGCTCGCGCACGGATGGGATCAGGTGCCGGTGCAAATGCTGAGATGGGACCGCGTAAACGGTCAAGTGTCCATGAGTCTGGCGGCGCGGCGGCAAGCGGAAGTGGAACTGTTTCAGCAAGGAGCAGGCCAATGATGAGCGCATGGGGTACGATTGAAGCCCATATCGAGCATAATTGGGAAATCTACATGGCAACCGCGAGCGCCGTGGCAATCGCTGCGGTGTGCTGCTGGCCCGAGCGCATCCCGGCATCGGCGCAGGACTGGTGGACCTGGGCTCGTGCGACCTTCCAGACAGCCGTACCCGCTGCGCGTCACGCTCAGCAACAGCAATTGCCGGAACCGGCTGACATTGCCCCGGCACCGCGAAACCCTACCAAACCGTCGAACCCTCCAGAGGACTCGACGGCCAACCCGCAATCGTAACAGGAGAACCCATGAGCATTTTCAGCAGCATCGCCAGCGCGGAGCATACTTTCGTGAACTGGTTTGAAAAAGAGATTACCGCAGTCGAGAAGGCCGCCCCCACTATCGAGCGTGACGCGGAAGCCGCGTTTACGTACTCCACCACCGGCCTGACCATCATCGCGCAGGAAGTCGAGCCCGGATCGGCAGCCGCAGGAATCATCAGCAAGGCCATCTCAGACCTGAAAGTGGCCAGCGCGACGGTGTACGACTTCGGCGCGAACCCCACCGTGGGCGGCTTCATTCAAACCGTGGTCAAAGACCTGGGCGCACTCGAAGGCGCTGCGGGAATCAAGAACGCGGGCACCGTGGCGACAGTGGCGAAGGTTATTTCCACCCTCGCGGCGCTGGCTGAGGCGTTTCTCGCGGTTGCGCCGGCTGCTTAACCTATGGAAACCATTACCACTCCGCTCAACGTCGAGTGTCCCACTTGCGGGGCCAGGGAAGGCAAGGACTGTCAGTGGCCACGGTACGTTGGACCGGAACAGGCCTTATACCACTGCGATCCACATCAATCCCGCGTTGCGCTCGCTCTTGATCGTGGAATGGTCGGGCACACTATCACATGAACCGCACCATAGCCAACATCCTCGGCTGTAGCCTGATAGCCCTCGTTGCCCTGACCGGAGTCGGGGGCTATCTCGTCTACCCGCACGTCACCGCTCTCTTGGACCGGTATCAGCAAGCCGCGCCATCGGCGGGGAAGGCGGATGCGGTACTGGACAACGTGAATGCAACTGTCTCCGCGCTCAATGGCCCATGCAAGGATTTTCAGGGCGACTACATCTGCCCGCCGCTCACGCAGCTCTCCCAGACCGAGAAGAACATCGGCATCCTCGCCGGCCGCTCCGCGCAACAGGTACAGCAGACGGGAACGCTGGTAACGGCTGTAGCGCACAATCTGGACACGGTAGGGGATTCGGTCAAGACGGTGGCCGACAAGCTCTCAGGCGCAGCCACGGCGGCAACAGGCACCCTCGAGCAAGCGCAGACGGACCTTGCCACGCTGGACGGCTCAATCGCGGCCACCAAGCCCCTGCTGAGCCACGCGGACGCCGCGGTGAGCGATCTAGATGCAATACTCGCCGATAACAGGACGCACATCGCCTCGACGCTGGCCAACGTGGACGGCATGACCGGAAACCTGAATGGTATCGCGGCAGACGGGCGGAAGGTGAGCGACAAGCTGACGGCCGACTTTGTGACCCCGAAGCGCTGGTATCAGAACATCGGGCCGAAGCTGGGCGACGTGTTCGATTACGGGGCGCTGGCTGCGAGGCATGTGCCGTAGGAGAGATTATGGATATCAACTCAAGCCCGTTAGTTAAGCAGGCGTATGAACTCAGTCTCGCCATTGAAAAGATTGGGGCCAGCCAAGAGCAGTAGGGGTGATTATTGATCCACGTAGACTTCGGCGGGTGAAGTTGCATGACCATTTCTTCCTCATCCTAGAAGAAGTCTTTGACGAAGCACATCTCTTTCCAGAATGGGCAACGCCTGCGCGTCGATACGGATACGTGCTCCCACGGGATGCTCTCGTGTGCATCACCCGGCGAAGCGATGATTTTCAGTTCCTCGCCGCAAGGCCCGGGGATCTGAAACGCGCCGAAATCATCGCCCGTATTCGACCCCCACGGTCCCGTGCGCCAACGGTAGTTTTCAAGCCGCGAATCAATCTTCATGTTGCTGTGCCTTCCCGCGTCACTGCGCTGGGGTGGGGGTTACCGCCTCGGCTCGTTCTGCTTCGATCTTCGCCTTGGTCACTTGATACTGATTTTTGTTCCAGATGAGCAGGCACAGATGAAGCTCATTACTCATAACAGGAGCGATGACGTTGCCCGCAACTCCGATGGTGATGTCCGTATCCTTGCCTTTGTGAACTGCGTTCATGTTGCGTAAGTGTTCAGATGTTGAAAGGCGCACGTCTAGGTTTTCATCACACATGCGCTTCAACACATCAAAACTGCTAACTGCCATAATCCCTCCCCGAGCGGTTAAACCTGCGTTTGTCTGGCTGGCCGCATCTGCTCCAGCGACCAGCGAGTGTTGCGATTAAGTATCGCGCCCAGCGAGAGTAACGCGCAGGACGCGCACGATGGGCACCTAGTGGCGCATGAGCCTACCGCGTCACAGTCGGCGCACAGGTAGGCGGATGCGAGCGTGGTTTGCTCATCAATCGGCTCATCGTTCTCATCCGTGCATTGAATCTTCATTGAGCCGGGAACTTCGTAAATCTCGTCTTCGATCTCGTTAAAGTCTTCGTCGCCGATGTCCTCGCGGATTGCGTCTAGAACAGATTTCTTATCCGGCCCCGCGTAGATATCGCCGCCGCCAGTGTCAAAGAATACTGCCATCATTCCTCCTATCGCCCCACCCACGCCGCCACGCCCTGCGCTATTTCTCGACCTTGATCGCGCATCCCTTTTCATCGACACGGTACGCTTGATTTGGTTCGATTCCGTCCTCACCTACCGCAAAGATGGCGCGTTTGTACTTCTCGCCATT
>Ga0181522_10001510_pt1 | contig 14144 bp, 15 predicted proteins | sample PEATcosm2014_Bin_27_FD_121103 | JGI IMG/M metagenome (GOLD analysis project Ga0181522, IMG submission 121103) | Peatland microbial communities from MTU Mesocosm Facility, Houghton, MI, USA - PEATcosm2014_Bin05_10_metaG | ecosystem: Environmental > Terrestrial > Soil > Wetlands > Peat | place... | reverse complement strand
GAAATTGCTCGGGCCTTGCATGTCTGAGGCCACAAACCCCGCACCGGAAAAGCGGGCCACTGAACCGTGTCTCAGCGAGCAATTGTGGCGAGCTTCTGAGATTGCGGCTTGCCTCTGCGGCGAAGCTTCCACTATCCTCTCGAAATTGTAATGGACTGCGCCTCCATCCCCGCCGCGGCGTTCGTCCTGCTGCTCGTGGCATTCCTCATCGGCATCGCCTGCGGCGTGCTGGGCACCGTGCTGCTCAGCAAGGACATGCGATTCGCCGCGAACGTCAAGCGTGGCTGGAACAACCCGCGCGTCAAGGGGCGCTTCGTCAAGGCGGCGCGGTTTGAAGGGCCCAAGTTCCCGTGCTGACCGTTAGTATTTCCGTGCCGCGCGAGATCGATGCCAATGAGATTCTGCCGAAGAACGCTCACCCGTTCGGGGCTACCCCCCACCACGCGCCGAAGGAATACCGCGTGGATTGCGCCGACCGCGCCGAGGCGGATATGCTGGTCCAATCGATGCGAAATCAGCCGGGGATTAGGGCTATGATTCTGCAATGAACGCCACGGCCAAGCCACAGGACCGGGTTCGCGGGCAACTGGATGTTGGGCTTTCTCCTCAAGGGGAGGCCGAGGCGGACCACCTCGGTAGAAGAATTGCCGCTAAAGGATCGATTGATTCCATCGTGGCCTCGCCGATGACTCGCGCCCAGCAGACCGTAGCGGCTGTTTTGAAACACAACCCGAATGCAAAGCTTATCGGATCGCCCCAAGCGGCGCTTCCGTGGGACCAGGGCGTTTTAACCGGCCGGCCGATCTCCGAGGCCCAGCCCGTGATCCAGCAAGCCGCCGACCATCCGAACGTGCCGATACCGGGCGGCGAGTCGGTCGATCAGGTGGACCATCGGAGCGGCCAGTTCGTTCACCAGCAACTGCATTCGCTGAAGCCGGGAGAGCGCCGCTTGGTGCTGGCTCACCACTCGCAGATGCGCTTTCTCCATGGGTGGGCGAAGAAAAACTTTCCGCCCGACATGAGCGCCGATCCCCACGAAATGGCCACCCGCGCCGATAAAGCCAAGCCCGCTGGCTCGCTGATCCGGCTGGCGAAGAAGAACGGCAAGCCTTTCCTGCACGAGAACCCAATCGATTCGGACGAACCGATAAAGCCGGGGTTGAACTTCGCGCGCCACGGAGCGACCGAACTCAACAAAGAGTCGGGCGGCTCGCGGCTTGCGGCGCTGTCGCCGAAGTCAAAAGCTCCGCTCAGCTAATGGCTAAGCGCTATTTCTTCTCGCAGCAGCATGCCAACTGGCCCGCGAGACTCACCGTGCCCGAGGGTCATGAGATGACGATCAACCATCCCTCGACGCGGAGTCAGACCGCGCACCGGCACGAAGAAGGCGAACTAATTTTGCCAAAGGGCAGCCACATCATCGGCATGCGTCATATCGAAACCGGCGTCGAGTTGATGCCCGCACAGAAGCATCCCGTGGGAGAACCGCTGGAGGTTCCGAAAAGGTAATGCCCGACTCCCAGGCGCAAGTTCGTTGGGCGCATTCGGTGGTGGAGGGCCAGGCGTCGGGCGACAAGGCTTTTGCGAAAGAGGTTGTGCGCGGCATGCACGGCAAGAAGATGGCGGCGTTGCCAGAGCACACGAAAAAGACTTCGATCCTCGGGCGGCTGAGAAAAAAGTAGTGGCGTTCAAGATTCCCAACCCCGCTCACTTCGTGCCGCGACCCTATAATGTGGGCGCGGACATCGGCCATATCGAAAACATCCGGCCTGCCGGCCAAAGCATCGGCATTGCACTCGACCGTGCGGCGAGTTCCGAAGGTGGTCCCCGCAATCCGCTCTCGACCGACCCGCTCGGCAACCCGTCGATTTTGAAGCGCCTCTCGTTCAAGAACCGCATGAATTTGCGACCGAAGTTGGCGACACCCCCGAAGATTAAGCCGGTACTCTGATGAGAAAACTATTTTGCAGTTTTTGTGGAAGAAATCAAGACCAAGTGGACAAGCTTATCAGCAACCCAGATACGTTTACATCGCCAGCATACATCTGCAATGAGTGCGTGTGGGTTTGTGGCCAAATAATTGGAGACGCGGATCGGGATAAATGGTATTGGGAAATGTCCCAATGGGTAGCGGAACTCATGGTGGAAATTTCCGGCATGGGATACCTTCTCGAAGACGAAGCTTAAATGGCCAAACAGCAAGCCCAACCGCGTGTCGTTCTCCTCACCGGCAACCAATCGCGCGGCATCAACCCGAACAAGTACACCGGCCCCTTTCGAGCCGTATGGTGTGCCGAGCACCATTTCACCGGTCCATGGCCCTGTGACTGCCCCGCTGGTCCGCAGACGCTAGCCTGGAACTGCGATTCGGACGAAATCGGATTGGGCGGCACGCGCGGATCGAGCAAAACGCACCTGATGCTCGCCTGGATGGCTTTTCGCGGCAACCCGAAGCGCTTGAATAAACTGCTCGAAGAGGGCAAGCAACCCGAGGGCGCGGATGTGATGTATATCAATCACCGCAACTTTCGCGGGCTGCTGCTTCGCGCGCAGGCCAACGACCTGGAGGATCTGATCGACCGCGCTGAAGAGATGTGGGTCCCCACCGGAGCGGTCATCAAGCGCGGCAATCCTTCGATGGCCGAGTGGCGCACGGGAGCAAAGATCATCTTCGGGCACTTTGGCGACAACGGCTGGAAGAAGTACGTTGGTCCTGAGTATCAACGGATCGCCATCGACCAGGCCGAGATGATGGAGTCGAAGGAAATCCACGACCGCATCATCGGTTCGTGCCGCTCGAAGTGGTCCGCACTGAAGCCCCAGGTCATGCTGACGTTCAACCCCGGCGGCGGCGACGAACTTGCGGGCGCTCCCGGCCAAGCGTGGCTGATGGACTACTTTTGCATCGAGGCTTACGAGCGTGGCGATGTCCTGAAGCGCGGCGACTACGTGATCGATGAACACGGCAAGCACCGCACGTTCATCATGTCGAAGTGGAGCGAGAATCCGTATCTCTGCCACTATGTCGAGCACGATGCCGAGGGTAACGTAACGGTCTACAAGCCGAACGAAGGGCCGTATGTCAAGTGGCTGAACTCGATTGAGCCGCTGTCGCTCCGCGATGCGTGGCGCGATGGCAACTGGCACGCTCTCAGCGGCGCTTACTTCCGCGACTTCCGTCCGAATGGGCCGCTCCTCGGCGAAGAAAAGTATAACGCCAACCACGTCTACGATCCGGCGAAGGTAAAACTTGAGCCGTGGTTCCACCGCTGGATGGCGATTGACTGGGGCTACATTCATCCGAGCGAAATCGGGTGGTTCTGTAAGTCGCCTTGGGGCCAGACGTATCTCGAAAAGGAAATTGGCCTCAACCGCGTCGAGCCATTCGAACTTGGAATCCTTATCGCTCGGGAGTCCAAGGCGGCGCTGGCTGGGGTCGAGTCGCACCAGATGGTGATTTATCTTTCGCCTGACGCCTACGCAAAGCGCGAGAGTGAGAATACGGTGGCTTCGCAGATCGCGGCGGGAATTAACTCGGAACTCGGCCCGCATGCGGCGTTCGTTGCGGATCTTACCGACGAGGAACGCGAGATGGATTCGCGCGATGCGCTCGAATCGCTGAAGCGCCGCCGCCGCGAGCAGTCGAACACCATGTTGACGCTGGTGCGAGCATCGACCGACCGCGTGGCGGGCTGGATGCACATTCAGACCATGCTGCGATTCAGGCCGCTTCAGGAGAGCGCGGTGCCGGATCAGGAGTTCGCCGAGCAGTTGGAGCTGGAGAAGGGTATTGTTGCGCGCCTGGAGTACGAATCACTGCCCGAGTTTGTCGCCGCGCGTGAGATTCTTCCCAAGTTGCTGATCTCGAAGCAATGCCGGAACGTCATCAAGGTCCTCCCGATGATGATGCACAAGCCAGGAACAAATGATTGCATGAAAATGGATGCGACGGAAACAAAAATCGGTGACGATGCCGCCGACCTCCTACGCTATGGATGTTTTTCAGAAGAAAAGCAGGGCGCGGCGCAGGCTCCGCTCGAAGTGCGCGTGGAGCAGCAAGTAGCCCAGATGCAGGCGCGCTACGGCGGCGGCATGTCGCATCACAGCGTTCTCATGGTCACCGAGCGCGCCCGATATCGAGAGCAACATCCGCTGCCCAAGAAACAGGAGTTTTTTTATGGGCACAATCGGCTCGCTGCTGTGCGCGCCATGCGTTCTGCTAACCTCGGGAGAGCCAACGAAAGGATTCAATGACGCCATCCGGTGGGCCGAAAAAGGGTTTGCTGATTATCCCAGACAAGGGTGACAACGGTCCCCCTCCGCTCTCCTCGCCCGACGAGCCCGATCAGGACGACCAGCAGCCGAGCCAAGGAACGTGTGCTAGTTGCATTTTTTACGAAGGCGCTGAACAAAGTTGCAAGCGCTATCCCGATTGGGTGCCCCACGCGCCTGATGATTGGTGTGGGGAATACAAGGCAGGCAAGCCTCACGATTCAATGGGCGCTGGCGCGCTACCGCAAGCTCAACAAAATATTTCCTCGGCCCCATCACAACCGCAGGGTCCGTACACTAAACAGCCAATTTAACCTAAAAGGAGCAACATGCAAAACTTTGCAGACTGGAACGATCAGAAACGGGCCGAGTATGTGGACAAGGCCAAGGCCGCGCTTGCGGGTTCGCCGCGTTATTCAGCCTCGGTCACCGTCACCAAGACCAATTACGATGACCTCGTGAAAGCTTTCCCAAAAGACAGCGTATCGGGCATCACCACCGATGGCGTCTACGCTATCAACCAAAAGTTTGATAGCGCCGAAGAGATTCTGGAATGGTTCGAACGGCCCACCGGCTACGTTAAGAGCGTGGCGACGAAGTTCTACGTCCACGACCGCCTGCGCACTCCGAATCAGGGCTCGACGCTTACAGAGAAGACCGGCGCAGCCGATATCTGGGGACCGTGGCTCGCTGAAGCGACCATCGAGGATCGAGCCAAGTATATGTTCACCCAGGAGTGCCGTCACGACATCCACTCGGATCAACCCGAGAAGCAGGTCAAACCGGGCCAGAACGATGCTAGCGCCTATCCGAAGCGGATGACCAAAAAGGATGGCGAAACAAAGATTGTGAATACCGCCCCCGAAGAAGCCGCCGCGAAAGTGGACGGATACTCCGTAGCAGCGTGACCCGGAAGCAAAAGTTTCTGCTGCTGTTCGCCGACTACCGCGAGGCGCTCGACCGCGTGACGAAGGCGGAAGACGAGGCGCGGTTCGAACGGGGCCGCGCGGATTCTCTGGCCGAGCAGTTGGCCACAGCGCAGAAGGACTCGCTCGAACGGGAACGTGTCTGGGCCGACCGGATGGCCGTGAATCGCTACGGGCCGCGCGCCGTGCTGACCAATGAGCAGATCGCGCAAGCGGCGTTGACACAGGAACCAAGGAAGCAAGCGAACCCCGCCACTGATGTGCGCGAGTGGCAGCGGAACCAGACAATGAATGCGCTCAAAACCTTCGATGAGTTCGCTCAAAAAGTAAGCAATGGATAGCGCCCTCCTCCAACTGATCGACTGCGATCCTGCACTGAAGCAAGTCAACCCAACGAGCGCCACGGGTGTCGCGCCACTCGACCAGATCATCACCGCGATGGAAACGCTACTCAAGGAGTCGGTGGACGCCAACTATCAGGGTGAGCGCGTGCTTCAGTTGCTGCGCCTGGAACGCGCCGATAACTTCTATCGCGGCATTCAGAATATCGCGCCGACGATGGACGGCCAGACCGGCGCAATCGGCTGGACGCAGTTCGGGCCGACAGCCGGCAATACCGGAGACCCACAAACCCAGGCGCGACAGTTCGACTACAATCCCCGGCTTACCAAGTCCTATGGCGATAAGTTCGTCGCTGTACTTGGTCAGCGGCCATTCTACAACTCGACCGCTGAACCGATAGACGAGAACAAAGAGCAGGACCGGCGCGGCGCGCGCCAGGTGAACCTCCTGATTCAGATGCTTGGCGGCCAACTCGATCTAAAGACGCTCAACAAACAGGTGTGCTTCAAGCTCTATAAGAACGGCACCGTCATTGGCCAGACCAAGCCCGTAGTCGATGCCAAGCGTTTCGGCACGCACGATATCCCGAATCTGATCCCACACACCACATGCCTCGGTTGCGGCGACACCGCGCCGAATACTTCGCCCGACACGCAGGGTCCCCAGACGTGTCCGGGATGCGGTGGGCCGCTCGCCAATACCGCCGCGCCTGATCCCACCCAGCCCGTGCTCTCGATTCCGCAGCGCAGCGTGGATCTGGAGCTGTTCGACGGCTACACGCACACATGGCCTTTCAGTGTAAAGTTTCAGACCGGCGCGCTTCGGTATTCGCCGTGGGTGGTTGCCAAATCAGAGAAGGACCGAGGCTCCATTCTCAAAGATTACCCGCAGGCCCGCACAATCGTGGGCATGGGAACGAACTCCCAGTACGGCTCAGGCACTCCCGACGATGCTACCGCCGCCGTGGTGCGCGCTTCCGCGCAGTCTCAGACCGGTACCATCCGCTCGCGCAACCTCAACGTGTGGACGGAAGCGCTCTATGACATCGACGCCTCGCAAATTGAACTGATTGACAATGACCAGACGCGAATGCTCGTGAAGCAGTACTTTCCAGACGGCATTTTTATGGTGCAGGTCGAGGGGAAGACGGTCGCGATCCACAATCAGGACTACCGCAAGAAATTCACCGTCTGCACGCCCGCGATGTCCGACTATCTTTTCACCGATGGCGGTTGCTGGGGCATGTTGGGGCTCGAAGATTTTTACTCCAACATGCTGAATATTATCGGCGAGACGCTTGAAACCGGCATCGTCAAGTTCATCATCAACGAAGAATACCTATCGGTCGATGATTTCAACCGGAATCGCTATTCTCCCAACCGTGGCATTGGTGCGATCACAAAATATGGCGACAATCTGCAAAATGCCATTATCCCCGTGCCAGCTTCCGATTACCCGCAGCAAGTTCCAGAGGTTTTTGGCATCCTCGACGGCCTGATTCAGAACATTTTGGGGCTACTGCCGCAAGTTTACGGCCAGATGCCTGGAAATCTGACCCTCGGGCAGGCTCGAATGATGCTCAACCAGGGCCTCATGCAACTCGGGACGGTCGCGGAGCTGATTTCGAGCTTTTGGGAGGCTTCCTGGACCAATCTCGTCAAGATGTACTGCGAAATTGCGCTCACAAACCCGGAATTTCAGGGCCAGAGCATCGATTTGGACCTCATCCGCACGAGCGGCTGGACGGTCAAGAGTGATTCGGCCATCCCCCGCTCTTTTGCCGAGCGTGTCGAGTCGCTGAGAGCGCTTTTGCAGGAAACTCCGGAGTTGGCCGATACTTTGAAGATCACAACCGCCGCGAACGCCGGAAAATTGCGCGAGTACATGGATCTCCCGGACTTCGAGGACCCGGACGAAGACGCGATGGACGCCCTCAACGAAATTATCGACCAATTGTGGCAAGCAGCGCCGATTCCGCCGCCTCCGCCCCAACCAGGGCCGCCCGACCCGGTCACCATGATGCCAACACCCCCTCCGCCCCCCGGACCGCCCCAGCCATCGATCCCATTCAACGCGATGCTGTTCGATCCGAACATGACGATGCAGTTGGTGCGGATGTCGATGCTCAAGGCGATGCTGAAACCAACCGCGCAGCGTAGTCAGGACAGCCCCGGCTTCCAGAACCTCAGCGCCTTCTTTGCGCAGGCCCAGCAAGCTGCAACGCCGCCGCCACCGCCGATGCCGCCGCCGAAGCTCAGCATCACCGCGAAGATCCCGGATCTAACGCCCGAACAGGAAGGCGTCACGCTCGATAAGTTCGGGATCGATGTGCCGCCGCCGCATCCGGGAGCAATTCAGGCGCGCGCACAGGATAAGATGAACGATCAGGCTTCGAGTGCTCCTTCTCCTCCTCCCGGTAGTACTTCTCCTGGAGGGCCGGGACTTCCATCCCTCGGCCCTCCAAATTTGTCGATGCCTGGAGCGATGATGCAGCCGGGAACGCCGGCGATGCCTAACCCAATGGGCCCAATTCAATGAGCAAAGGACTGCGCCTGATTGAGGCGCTTTGCCCGAAAGTAAGCCGCTACGAGACCGAGTTGCGGGATGGGGCGAAGGAAATAAATGAAGCCTGCATCCAGTTTCAGCGACGATCAGCAAACTTCTTTGACTCCATTGAGTGGCGAAGCTACGAGCCCTCCCATTACGCCGACCTTGAGGGCACGCACACAACCCGAAATACGTAAAGGAAAAACATGGCAACTTCAGTAGTAGCACCGCCTCCCGCGCCGGCCCCTGCGGCTCCAGCGCCAGCAGCACCCGCACCTTCGACCGGCGCAGAAACCCTCGGCGATCTCGTCCGCGCGTCTATCGTACCGCTGAACACCGAGGCAACCCCTCCAGCCGATGGAGGCACGCCACCGGCACCGCCAGCGCCAGATGTAACCGCTCCTGACGGGCAGCAAGCCCCCGCGCCCGATCTAATGGTGCTCCCGGACGATGCAGTTGCACCTCCGCCTGCTGCCGCCGCACCTGCGACTCCCGACCCGAACGCGCCAACGCCCGAAGACGCACCGCTCGACTTCACGGGCGAGTCCCTTGAACCGGATAGCGTGGATGCTGACGGCAAGCGGATGTTCACGACGCCCACCAAGTGGGCGAAATTTCAGAACGCCGCCAAGTTCGTGAACGCGCTCCAGGAGGTGATGCCTCAGGTCACCCCGTCCACGGTTATCGACGCAGTGAGGCGCGCTAGCGCCGCTGATGCCCTGATGACAAAGTACCAGGCAGGGGCCTCTAACGCCGCCGAGGTGAACGATGTTCTCGATCTCTTTACCGGTGAAGTAGAAGTAAACGGAGTCAAACAGCAACCGACGCCCATCGAACGACAAGCCTTTGGCGCTCTCGTTCTCAATGCCCTTGACCGCCTCCAACGCATCAATCCGCAGGCCATGCAGGGCGTCTACCGCGTCCACAACCAGCAGACGGTGGAAGGGCTGCGTGCCCGCGCCCGCGCCCTTCCTGAGGGAGACGCGAAGGCTCAAGCCGTAGCGCTCGCGCTCCGCTTCGAAGAAGCCGCTTTCGGACGCTTTACCCCGCGCGATCAGTGGCTTCAGACGCAGCCGACCGATCCCATCGAGCAGCAGCGGCAGGCTATCGCCCGCGAGCGGCAAACCCTAGACCAGCAGCGCCAGCAATGGCAACAGCAGCAACATCAGGAACTGGTCACCAATATAGGGAATGCCCAGGAAAATGCGCGGCAAGCCCCAATCGTGGAACTACTCAGCAAGCTTAAGGGTCCCGTTGCCGACGAGTTTCGTCCTCAGATGTATGACGAATTCTTGAGGGGCGTCGCGGAACACGAGCTAGCCCATCCTGAGTGGGGGCACCGGCAGAAGACATTGGAGCAGCAGGCGATTATGGACCCGTCGCCCCAGAACATACAAGCTTTGAACGATTTTCGGCGAAGTATTTCCAAGCCTGTTGTGGACCGAATGGCCCGCGACGTAATTGCGAAGTACAACGCCCGCGCTATAGAGCGCAACCAAGCGGACAAGGATCGCGCCTTGAGGCCGATTGTTAATACGCCATCCCCGAATGGGGTACCAACTCCTGCTCCGAATGGAGCCATGGAGAGCGTTATGAAGCAACCGAGCCTGAAGGATGCGCTCCGGGAAACAATGCGCCTCAGCAGCGCTGGCGTTCGTTTGTAGCCCGACTCAACAGGCAAGATCACCCGTAAACCACCGACGCACTAATCGTGGCACTCGCCGCAATGGCGAGTTCGCCGGACCCCTCGCGCAATGCTTGAGGTCGCGCGCCCGATTGTACCCGTCCTAACGAGTTTCTGGTGTTCGCCATTCCAAACAGGAGAACCCTCATCATGGGACAGGCATTAACCGATCTCCTCAATGCGAACATTGAAAACGTCCGCAAAGGGGTATTGCCTCGGATCTACCAACTCAATAAAGACTTCGCGGTGCAAAGGGTTATGAAGAACACCGAAACACACCGTATCACGAAAACCACCAACGGCTTGGACTTCCGCGCGCCGATTGAATTCGCGCCGCCCGGAAACTTCGGAGCCGTAAACCTCGACGGCGGGCCCTTGGGTCTGGGCGTCGGGTTCAGCATTGCGGAATTCTACCAGACATTCTTCGATACCCGCATGGCATTCCAGTTGACCTACCAGGCGATCAAAGGAACAGCCACCAGCGAGCAATCGGTCCTCAATGCCTGGCAGCGCACCATGGAAGAGGGCACCCCGAACATGGCTCGCTACGAAGACGCTTCCTGGCACAACCTCGGTGGTTCGGACGGCCAGGTCGCAGTCATCACCGGCTACACCTCAGACGGTTCTGGCACCGGCGGCGGGACTTACACCTGCGATCCTGACGTGGGCTGCCGCCTCATTATCCCCAACCAGCGCTTCGAGATCATCAACGGAGCAACCTATAAGACCAGCTCGGCAACCCCCGACAACCTGCCTTACGTGCTCCCTGGCACAGTGAATTACTCCTCGCGGCAGTTCCAGTTCGCATGCCCGCTCTCGCTCACCGGCGGCAACACCCCCGCTATCGGTGACGTGCTTTATTTCGGCGGGGCCACTCCGTCCGGGACCCCGACATGGGCTGACGGTCTCCGTTACGTCAACACCACCGCTATCTCAGGCACCTACCTGGGTCTCAACCGCGCGACCTACCCGGTCATCAATTCCTCGGTGATCTCCTCAGGCGGCACACTTACGCCCCAGATGGTCTTCGCGCTTCGCAATCTGATCCGGGTTCGCACCGGCACCACCGGCAAACTGCCCGTGATCGGTCTCACCGCGCCGCACCAGTTGGCCATCATGAGCCAGACGGTCCAGGCGATGCAGACCTTCTACCGCAGCGCCGTAACGCAGGACCAGATCGACCCGCTGCCCGCCGTTACTGCCGAAGGCGGCGTGATCTACGGCGGCCTCACGCACTACGAGGACATCCTCCAGTCGGCTACCCGCATCGATTACTGCGATCCCTCAGATTGGGGCCGCGTCTACCTCGATGACAAGCCGGGTGCGGACTTCTACCGGCGCCCTGGCGATGGGGTGATGTTCTTTGACCTCTACGCCTCGAACAACGCTCCCGCAGCGGCTGTGCTGTTCTATCTAATCTCAACCTTAAATTACTATAACGTGAACCCCCAGAAGAGTGGGCTTATAGTGAATCTCGTTGCGCCGGCCGCGGATTACTCGTACTGACAACAAAACAAAGGATTTAACATCCTCGTGACCACCATCGAACTCACCCGCTTGAACCGCATCTTTGGCGACAAGTTGGGCCTCATTCCGACCGGCTTTCCCCTTTCAGGAGAGCCGGTCTTCCAATACAAGCGCGCGGCGGAGTTGACCTATCCCGCGCCTTACGATACCGAGATTCGCGAGACTCCGGGCGGCATCTCTTTCGCGCAACTCGTCTACCGCATGGAGCCGCAACTACCCGACGATGACCCGAACATTTGGGTGATCGCGAAGTGGCTGGAACCAGGCTATTCGCCGCCTGACGTGACAGGCGCGTTTGGTGAACTTGGCGAGCCGATTATCCTGAGCCCATCGGACTGGGAAAAGCGCTTTGGCAAGGACATGGGCTACCCGACAGGCGGCTGGTGGCTCGCGGTGCAGCCGCTACGTCCCGGCTACACGCCCGACGAGAAGTGGACGCACTGGGCGGCTGACAACCTGCACATCCAGCGGTCGCTGTCGCTCCGGGATACCTTCCGAATGATAATGGCGCGGAACGAGAAGAAGCAGGCGGCATCCGACCGCGAGACCCGCGCCATGACCAGAGATTGTTTTGTGAACCACGTTCCCGGCAAACGCGGGGGCGACTATCTTGCATTTTCAGAAACACCAGACAGAAAGGAAAGATTCCAGTGACACCAACTTTGCGAGCACCCGCCCCGGCGGAAGACGAAGAACCGGGCATAGTAGCCCAGACTCTCGTCGCCTACGGCCAGCGCGTCCCTGTTTGCAGTTTCCACTTCAAGCCCGTCAAAGAGGAGCGGCGCTTCCGCACCACGATGAAGGAGGGCTACCGGCACGTTTACCACATGTCGGGCGTTAAATCGATTGACGACCACCCGATCGTGCTGATCGTGACCGACGCTTATGAGAAAAAGTACGAGCGGCGCGATACGGAGGGCCGGAAGATGTATACCGACTTTCCGATTCTCGCAAAGCACATCGCCGCCGATATCGTTCACGCGGGATCGGGCGCGGCGAGTAACAGCGGGCCTAACGATGTGGCGCTCCCCGCGTTTTGGATCTCGCAGGTTCCCGAGAACCGCATTCCGCGTGGTAAGCAGTGGGAGTTATGGAGGGAACCCAAGGAGTTTGCCAATGCATTCCCGGAGTTTTGGGAAGAGGCAATTCCCTACAAGCGCCGCCAGCATCGCTGGTGCGAATCACGCGTGGCCCAAGCTGATGCGTGGCACGCCAAGCGCATGGTGCACGAAATTTCATCGCTCGACCGCGAGTGCGGAAATTTCATCCATGCGAACCTCTCGGAGCATCCGTGGATTGAGTTCTCAAGCTTCGGCAAGTTGGTCGATTGCCCATTCTGCGGCAAGGGCACATCGCCGCTCCATCCCGACTGCGCTCATTGCGGTAAAACCATCGATCCGGTGCTTGAGAAGCAGGTTCAGGACCGTTTGGCGAAGCAACTAGCAGCAGCAACAAAGTAAATGGCAGACTGCACAGTCGCGGACGTTCTGAACGACGCCATGTCGTTGCTTGGCGATCCTGACGGCGAGATCACGCAAGAAATCGCCAACGACTTCGCGACCAGCTATACCGAGTTGATGGATGCGGCGCTGTTGATCGCCGCGCCTGAGATCCAGCGGGAGGTGTATTACACGCTTCCCGCGAATACCGGCGTTCTTTTCCCGGTGCAACTCGGTGTGACCGATTTTGCGGAGCCGTCACAGATTTACGAGCGCGGCAGCGTGCAGTCGGTCAATATCGTGTCAATCACGGATGGGACGCCACTCACGGTCGTGGCCTCGGGGACTCCGGCACCCACCGATGGACGAGTCGAGATCAGCGGCGCGACCGGGAGTTCGCCGCTTCCTGGTTGGGTTAATCGCGACTGGTTCATTACGCCCACGGGGCCGAACACCTTTACGCTGAACGGCTCCATCACAACGGGTATAGGGGGGGTGATCGCAACCACAGGGACGGTGAACTGGTCATCGGACGGGTTCGTAAAAATGAATCAGGTTGACGTGCGGCCTCCCGAAGCGCCACCCACCCCGCAGAACCTTGGCGTCTGGCGCTGGGCCGACCGTTTCATCTATTTCCCGAACGGATCGAATCAACCGCGCCAGTTGTGGATCGAATACTTGGCTGACGAGACGCCGCCAGCCTCGGGAATCATCGGCCTGTTCAACGGCCGCGAACTCAAATTTCTTTCGCACGCTACAGCCGCTAGCTTCGCTCCGAAGCGACAACTTCCCATGGGTCCCCAACTCATGGCGAAGGCTTACGGACCTTCCGGGCAAGCCGATATGACGGGTGGACTCTGCCGCTCGTTGTTGAACCCAGTACTCAAGCAGAAGAATGCACTGCCACGCCGCGCCGGTCTCTACCGGATGCGGCGAGGATTTGTGTCGATCATAACCTAAACTAACCATGTCGCCTTCGCGCGACGTTCTTCTGAAAGGAAAGTAAGTCAAATGTCCCTACCGCAGAATATTAAGTCAGCGCAAGACGCGCCCTTTCTTAAGCGCGAGTGGAGTGGCAAGGAAGTAGATTTAGTCGATTCCGCTGCCGGTAACGCCTTTTCGTACTCCGAGCAGGACCCCACTGGCCTGATTGAGCGCCTTCTCATTGAACAGGATTCAGACGACCAACTTCGAATCGGTGATGCAATCCTGAATCCGACGCGCCAGCAACTCGTGTTTCACGTCTACCCAAACGCCAGCCTGGTGTCGCAAACATTTTTCGTCAACCCCACACCGCGTCAACTCATCGTCAACGTCGCTGCGGAAATCCACACCACGGCTGGAACCGGCACGACCGCGACGGCCACAGTCACCCATGAGTGCACACCTCCCGGCAACACTCTCCAG
>Ga0181522_10001507_pt1 | contig 14148 bp, 13 predicted proteins | sample PEATcosm2014_Bin_27_FD_121103 | JGI IMG/M metagenome (GOLD analysis project Ga0181522, IMG submission 121103) | Peatland microbial communities from MTU Mesocosm Facility, Houghton, MI, USA - PEATcosm2014_Bin05_10_metaG | ecosystem: Environmental > Terrestrial > Soil > Wetlands > Peat | place... | reverse complement strand
TTTTTCTTCGGCGCGCACGGGGGCTCAATCCTGCCGCCATCGTTCACGTCTTGAAGCACCAAGGCATTGTTTCCGCGTCGTCCACCAAAGGAGCGCTGCCGGGACACCGTTTTCGACGACTGCGCACGCGGCGAGGGCTTTCGTTGGCGCAGGTGGCACAGGCTACGGGCGTCTCCGTCGGCTTCCTGAGCGCGCTCGAGCGCGGCCAGATGCGCTCTTCGGTAGCTACGCTGCGACGCATTGCCCGCTACTACCGCACAAACATTCTTTCCCTTTTCGAAGCCGCGGGAGAGAATCCCCGGCTGGTGCGCCCGGCACAGAGAAAGATCCTGGAAACTACCGCAGGCGTACGCATGGAACTGCTTGCCTGGGGCAACACTGCGATGGAACCTCATTTGTTTCGCGTGAAACCCAACGGCGGCAGCGGAGAATCCTACGCACACGAGGGTGAGGAATTTCTTCACATCTTGCGCGGGGAATTCGAGATCTGGCTCGGAAACAAAGAGCACTACCGTTTGAAAACGGGGGACAGCCTGTATTTCGAAAGCTCGACGCCGCATCGGTGGAGAAATCCGGGGCGGTCGGAAGCCTGGCTGTTGTGGGTCAACACGCCGCCGACTTTCTAGCGGCCGTTGTTTCAGGCTGGGTCGTGACACTCGCGGCGCTCATCCGGCGCGTGGTGCACCGCGTCAGCGCCGATTCGGTGCAGGGGGAAAAATGAAACGATGCTTGGGTTTCGCGTCCGCCCTTTTTCTCACGCTTCTGTGTATCGCCTGCGGTCCAAAACAGGAAACGCTGAGCCTGCTGGTTTGGGAAGGCTACGCTGATCCTTCGCTCGTGCGCCCGTTCGAACAGGCTCATCACTGCAAAGTCGTCGCGTCGTATATGGGTTCCAGCGACGAACTGGTGGCCAAGCTTCGCGGAGGGAGCGCCGCCAATTACGACGTGATTTCGCCGTCGAGCGACGTGGCTACCTCGATTGTCCGCGCCGGGCTGGCTGCGCCTCTTGATCTGTCGAAAATCCCTTCGTACCCGCAACTCTCGCCCAGGTTGCGCGATTCCGCTCTGGTCAAAGCAAACGGACAGACCTACGGCGTACCCTTTGTCTGGGGACCAAATCCGTTGCTCTACGACACGAGTGCCTTCGCGCAGGCGCCGGATTCCTGGAGTATTCTCTGGGATCTCAAGTTCAAGGGAAAAATTTCGCTTTGGGATGAGCTTTCCAGCGTCTACATGGCGGCGCAGGTGCTTGGCTACGACAAGCCCGATGCGAATCAGCTCTACAACCTGAGCGACGAACAGCTTGAGGCCGTGAAGAAGAAACTGATCGAGCTAAAACCGAATATCCGCAAATACTGGTCGACCGGCGGGGAGCTGACGAACCTGTTTCAAAATCACGAAATAGTCGCCGCCATGGGGTGGCCGCTGATGACCAATCAGCTTCGCAAGCTGAACTACCCGATCGGCGAAACCATTCCGAAGGAGAACACCACCGGATGGATCGACCACCTGATGATTACCGCCGCGAGCGCGCACCAGGAACTCGCGCAAGCGTTCCTTGAGTTCATGGTGGAACCACAAACGCAAAAGCTGGTTACCGATGTGACCCACTATACCCCCGCCAATCCGGGTACCGCGCAGCTTCTCAACCCGGATGAGAGGAAAACACTTCATCTGGACGATCCCGACGAATACATGAAACGAATCTATTTCTGGCAGGATGTGCCGCGGCGCGCGAAATATACCGAAATCTGGAATGAGGTGAAAAACGCGCAGTGACTTCTCTGGCCGTCATTTCGCCTCAGGGCGCCGCAACTGCCGATGGCAGAGCCCTGGTCGAGGTGCGCGGCATCACCAAGCAATTTGGCGGCGTGGAGGTCCTAAAGAGCCTTTCGCTGGACATCGCCGCCGGCGAGTTTCTGACGCTGCTTGGCGAAAGCGGCTCGGGAAAGACCACTCTTCTGCGGCTGATCGCCGGGTTCGAGCAGCCCTCCTCCGGCGAAATCTGGATGGGCGGCGAGCGGCTGGACACCGCCCCCGCGCACAAACGCCGCGTCAACACCGTCTTCCAGCATTACGCGCTTTTTCCGCACCTCAGAGTTCGCGATAACGTGGCGTACGGGCTGCGCGTGAAACATACGCCGCAGAACGAAGTTGCTGGCCGCGTTGAGGAAGCCTTGGGAATGGTGAAAATGAGCGAGTTCGCGAATGCCCGCCCCTCCCGGCTAAGCGGTGGCCAGCAACAGCGCGTCGCCTTGGCCCGCGCGCTTGTGAATCGGCCGCAATTGCTGCTGCTGGACGAGCCGCTGTCGGCGCTCGACGCGAATTTGCGGAAACAAATGCAGAGTGAGCTGAAAGCGCTTCAACGTGAAGTCGGCATCACGTTTCTTTTTGTAACCCACGATCAGGAAGAAGCAATGGCGCTTTCCGACCGGATCGCGCTGCTGCGCAACGGGGCGCTCGAACAAGTCGCCGCTCCGCGCGAAATCTACGCCCATCCGGCCACCGCGTATGCGGCGCAATTTATCGGGCAAACAAATCTGCTGCGCGGAGACGTCAGTGAGGGAGTTGCACGTTGCGGGTCGTTTTCGTGGCGGACTTCGGCGCCGAACGGTGCAGCTGTTTTTTCCCTTCGGCCCGAGGCGATCCGTCTTGCCGCGGAAGGATCGGACTCGGCGGACCCGGTTCGGTTTCGCGGCGCGATTCGTCACCAGATTTATGGCGGGGCTAGCGAATTGCTTGAGATCGACAGTGGCGACGGGCAGATGTTGCGCGTCAGGATCGCGGCGCGCGGGCCGCTTGGTGTGGATCAGGAGTTTATTTTTACAGCTGCCGATGCGGTTCTGGTGCGGGAGTGAGCGAACGCAGAGGGGATTCGCGTTGCAGCTCGCGGAGCCAGGTGCGCGTTCGAATAAGCCTCTCCTTCACCAACCCATAGCCAAAGGTATTCGCCGACATGTACTCACGTGCCTACAAGATGGTCGTTTCCCTTCCACCGTTGCTGTGGGTAGGCCTGTTCCTGCTGCTTCCTTACGCGTTGATGTTCGCTCATAGCTTCTGGCTGGTGCGTGACGGCTTCGTAGTCCATCAGTGGAACCTGCAGAACTATCACAAGTTGCTGGCCCATCCCCTTTACGTGCAAGTTCTCCTGCGCACCATGCGCATCGCCGGTTCGGTCACATGCCTCTCGCTGCTCCTGGGCTACCCGCTTGCGTACTATTTGTCGTTTCACGCGGGAGCGCGCAAGGAATTCCTCTATCAACTTGTGATCGTCCCGCTCTGGGTGAGTTATCTGGTCCGCGGCTACGCATGGAAAACAATTCTCGGCAGCGACGGCGTGCTCAACGGCTTCCTGCAATATCTGCACCTCACGCGCGAGCCCGTCGGCTTTCTGCTGTACAGCCCCTTCGCGGTCATCGTGATGCTCACGCACATTTACACGCCTTTCGTTTTCCTGCCGATCTACGCCGCTCTCGAGCACGTTCCTCGGCCGCTCGTCGAAGCTTCGCAGGATCTCGGCGCCAGCCGGCGCGCCACGTTTCTCCGCGTGATTCTGCCGCTCTCGATGCCGGGCTTGCTCGCCGGCGCGACATTCGCTTTCGTGTTGTCGCTTGGCGATTTTCTCGCTCCGTTACTGGTCGGAGGCCCTTCCGGCACCATGATCGCCAACATCGTGCAAAGCCTGTTCGGCGCGGCATACGACTGGCCCCTCGGCGCAGCCGTATCGGTTTGTATTCTGCTGATCACCGTGACCCTGCTCTTGCTGACCGAACGGCTCGAGAAACGCTGGTCCTTTAAATGACCGCCACCCGCGCAACCCCCGGCGCACCACTCCTCACCAGCTACGCGGGCATGGTGTTTGCTTTCATTTATCTGCCGATCGTCGTGCTCATCGTTTACTCCTTCAACAGCGACGGTGTCGGCGGCTTCCCACCGCGCCATCTCACTCTGGATTGGTATCGCCAGCTCTTTGGCGACGGCGCCATTTGGGATGCCGTGCTGCACAGTCTTATCGTCGCTGCGGCAAGCGTCGCACTCGCGCTCACGCTCGGGCTGCTCGCTGCGCTGGCGCTCGATCGCACCAGCTTTCCCGGCAAAGCTCTGTTTCGCCGCCTGGTGCTTCTTCCGCTCATCCTGCCGGGAATCATTACCGGTCTTTCCCTCCTTATGTTCGCCGTGCTCCTCGGCCTGCAACTCAGTTTGCTCACGGTCTTTTTCGGGCATGGGACCGCTCTTATTTCCGTCGCCACCACCGAACTGTTTGCCGGCCTGCAAAAAATGGACCGCGCCCAGGAGGAAGCCTCGCTGGATCTCGGCGCGACGCCCTGGCAGACGTTCTGGCGGATCACCGTACCTAATCTCAAACTCTCACTGATTGCCGCCGGCCTGCTTATCTTCACTCTTTCGATGGACGAAATCGCGGTCACCTTTTTCCTGATCGGCCGCGACAATACGCTCCCGCTGGAAATCTGGGGGCGCCTGCGTCGGGGCATCACGCCGGAAATCAATGCCGTTTCCACGCTGATTTTCGGGGTCTCGGTAGCGCTCATCGTTATCTGGTATCGCGTGCGCACCCGCGGCTTGGGCGCCGAGCCCGTGAAAACTTCTCGAACCACCTCAGGAGCCCTATGAGCAATTCACGCCGTGATTTCATCAAGTTCGTCGTCGCCGGATCGGTCGCCGCAGGGTGTCCTATCGAGTCCACGCTCACCGCAGCGCAGCAGCCACCGGCAAACGCGGCTCCTCTGGTGGATGGCGAGCATTTCGAGCTCTGCCATCAACTCCGCGACGGCCATGGGTTCGAGCGCCCCGACGCCACGCGTAAGGCGGACATCGTCATCGTGGGTGGGGGTGTCGCAGGGCTTTCCGCCGCCTATTTCCTCCGCGGCAAGGATTTTCTGCTCCTCGAAAAAGAAGATCACTTCGGGGGGAACGCCTATCAGGAAGAATATGCGGGCCAGCCGTTCGCCACCGGCTCGGCCTACGCATACAAGGATGATGCCGGCGACCAGCTCGCTTCCGAGATCGGACTCCAGCTGCTGCCTGTCGACAATCCCGACCCCACCATCGTCGACAGGACTTTCGTCGCGGATACGTGGGTAAAAGGCATCGATCAACTTCCTTACTCCAAGCAAGTGCGTGCCAGCTTCCGAAAATTCCGCGACGATATGATGAAGATCAACGTGCGCGAGCGCATGATCGAACTCGACTCCGAACCGCTTACCAAATACACCGCTGGCTACGCTCCCGAAGTCCAGCAGTGGTGGGACGGGTACGGCCCCTCGAATTGGGGCGCCGGCTGCGAAGAATCTTCGGCGTTCGTGGGTATAGAAGCAATGCAGGACCTCGTGAATCGAGTCGACGCCAAGCGCGTGATTTTGCCGGGAGGCCTGGGCTGCATCACCGGCAAGCTGGTCGAGGTTTTGCGACCGAAATACCAGGAACGCATGTTAGGCGACGCCACTGTCATCGCGGTCGTGCAAGACAAGGATGCGGTACGCATCACCTACTCCCGGCAAGGCAAGCTCACTACTGTCGCCGCGAAGGCCGTCCTCATGTGCACCCCGAAGCACATTACTGCGCGCATGGTTCTGAACCTGCCCGCCGACCAAAAAAACGCCATGCGTCGGACCCGATTCGCGCCCTATCCCGTCGTCAACGTGATTTTCGACCGGCCGGTCTACAATCGCGGTTATGATTCCTGGTGCCCCGGCAACGCTTTCACCGACTTCATCGTTGCCGACTGGACCGTCCGCAATCAACCCGGCTACCAGCAAAAGAACAACATTCTCTCGTTTTATACTCCTCTGCGCGAAAATCAGCGCGCAACACTTCTCGAGGAAGAAAACTGCAGGTCCCTTGCCGCTCGGGTCCTCGCCGATTTTCAAAAACTCATGCCGGAATTCAATGTCGATCCCATCGAAGTCCGCATCTATCGCCGCGGCCACCCGATGTTCATGGCCACACCGGGCCGGTACACGAAGATTCGCATCGCTGCCGCCCAACCCATGGATCGCGTTTTTTTCGGCAACGCCGACTCCGGAGGTCCCGAATCCCTCACCAGTGAAGCCGTTCGCCTCTCCAAGGTTGGCGTCGAATGGTGCGACCTTGTCCTCGCGGGCAAACCCGGCGCGAAGGAATTGGTTCAGAAGGCCCTTATGCCCACGGCGGACTGACAAGTTTTCACCAGCCGCGCTCTCGGTACATCACAAGGTACAGGAGATCCGTTATTCAAATGATTCAACGAACTGTCCTGCTGCTATCGACGCTGCTTATCTTCTCTCAAACCTTTGCGGGCGCTCAGGAAGGACCCGCTTCCACCCTAATCCTGCACGCCCGGGTCGCCGACGGCACCGGCAAGCCTCTGCGCAAAGCCAATGTTCGCATCGCCGGCGACCACATTGTCGAAGTCGGAAATCTCAGAGCCAAACCAGGCGAGCACAACATCGATGCCAAAGGCCTGGTCCTCGCCCCCGGATTCATCGATATTCACAACCATTCGACCGGAGGCCTTGAGAACGATCCTCTGGCCGAGTCGCAAATCGCCCAGGGCATCACCACCGTAATTCTCGGCGCCGATGGTGATTCTCCGTGGCCTGTTGCTCCCTGGCTCGACGCCCGCCGCAAGAATCCGTCATCTCTGAATCTCGCTCTGATGGTCGGCCACGCCACCATTCGCCAACAGGTGATGGGCCAAGACTTCAAGCGGCCCGCAACAGATGGCGAAGTCGCCAAGATGTCCCAGCTTGTCGACCAAGCCATGCGCGAAGGCGCCATCGGACTGTCGAGCGGGCTCGAGTACGAAGTCGGAAGTTATAGCACCACCGATGAAGTCGTCGCCATGTCTCGCGCCGCCGCGAAGCAAGGCGGTTTCTATATGACACACATCCGCGATGAAGCCGACAAAAGTTTCGAAGCCTTGAACGAAGAAATCGCCATCGGCGAGCGCGCCCACATTCCCGTAGAGCACTCGCATATCAAGCTCGGCACCGTTGGTGTCTGGAACAAAGCTCCCGAATACATTCGCATCATTGAAGCCGCCCGCAAACGCGGCGTCGATTTCCTTGCCGACTGCTATCCCTATGACGCGTGGCATTCCGGCATCAAGGTGCTGGTGCCCGACAAGCAATATGAAAATCCCCAGAGCGTCGAGAAAGCCCTGGCAGACGTCGGCGGCGCGAACCACGTCACGATCGTCGAGTTCCCTCCAAATGCCGGGTACGAAGGGAACACCCTTGAGGACCTGGCCCACCTTTACAAGACCACTCCTGTAGATATATTCATTCGCATCGTGCGCCAGGGGGACGCTGCCAACACCGAAGCTGGCGTCATTGGCCAGTCGATGACCGAGAGCGACATCAAGGCGTTCTACACGCAACCCTGGGTTATGGTCGCAAGCGACGGCGGAATCGGCTCGCGTCATCCGCGCGGTGCAGGCACGTTCCCGCGCGTGCTCGGACTCTACGTCCGTGAAAAGCACTGGCTCACATTGCCGGAAGCCGTGCGCAAAATGACTTCACTGCCAGCCCAGCGCCTTGGCTGGAAAGATCGCGGGGTGATTCGCAAAGGCGCTTTCGCCGACCTGGTTCTGTTCAACCCGAACACCGTCATGGATCGTTCCACGTTCGCCAAGCCCTTTGAAACTCCCATCGGTATCGAGAAAGTCTTTGTCAACGGCGAAATCGTCTGGGAATCGAGCAGAGCGTCCGGCAAATGCCCAGGACGAGTACTAGGACGACCCCTTGCTCGTTACGCCGCCAACTGACCCGATTTCTTGAGGCTGCGGTCACGGGAATCCGCTCTTCAGTCCATAATGACTCCCCATCGAAACGTGTGGATTTTGCATACCCGGAGGAAGAATGCCCGGCGGGCTGGATGATTTTGAGAAGTTTCGCGCCGATGTGAATGAGGAAATTCTCGGCTGTGGTCACCCCGGGATCAGGCGCTTTTTCGCCCTGGACCACCAAGCCTACCAAGCTGGGCCACTGGGTACCAAGACCAAGGAGCTATTGGGCCTAGTTGCGTCGGCGGTGCTACGCTGTGACGACTGCATTACGTATCACCTGGTGCGTTGCGGGGAGGAAGGCTGGAACCGTAACGAAGTCATTGACGCTTTGAACGTTGTCCTGGTTGTGGGCGGCTCGATCACCATTCCGCACCTCCGCCGCGCCTTCGCTCGCGTGCGCGAGATCACTGGTTTGGCGCCCTGAAACTTCAGTGCATCCTTTGAGAGCCTGTAGAATCTACACCATAGAAAGATCGACCATGAACAGTACGGCTACCTCGGCAGACTCACAGACAGAAAACCTCGTAGCGCGCCTGCAGAAACTCGCTATCGGCGCGCTTTTCGCCGTTGTTCTGCTGGTGCCCAAGATTTTGAACCTGCGCGGGGATGAGCGTTCCTGGACCGCGTTCCGTATTTTGCTGGGGATTGCCGGCGCCGCGCTGGTCATCCTGCCGCTGGCGTTCTGGAACAGTTGGCTCGCCGCGATCGCGGGTCTGGCCATGTTCCTCACCGGAGCGCTGCTCCCGCCGGCAACATCGTTCGTCACCGTGGACGACAAAGCCCGCGAGCTGGGCGCGCTGGTGGTTGTAAACGGGGGCAAATATATGTCTGGTTCCGGTTCCGCAGGTTCGGTTCAGCTTTTCGTGGGCGCGGATTACATCTGGGCGTTGGATTCGCGTTTCCAGATCCTGCAAACGATTCCGGTATCGGAAGTTTCGTCGGTAAATGCGGAAGAGATGGATGGCTTGTGGACCGTTCGGGTCCGCCGCACCGAGCAGATCGAGGAATTTTTATATCGTGGAATTTTCGCCGAGCACTTTGCGCGCGTCGCCGAGAGCACCATTCGCGGGGTAATGCGCTGTTCTCTGCCGCTTCTGCCGCGAGCCCGCGCCGCCCGAGTCTAGCCAATTTCGCCGAAACTTTTGCCGATTAAAATCCCCGGTCCGCGCGGACTGTGACACACTATGGATATGGCCAGAGGTTGGGAAAGCAAGGACGTCGAAGCTCAAGTGGTCGATGCGGAAACCAAGAAATCGCCCTCGAACCATGAGCCCAAGACCGCCGAACAGCACCTGCGGGAGCACAGCATCAATGATCTGCAGATGTCCCGGACCCGCATCGCCAACGACTTGGCCGCGGCAACCCACCCCAACCATCGCAAGTCTCTCGAAGCCGCGCTGGCCCACCTTGACAAGAAAATCGCCGAGCTAAGCTAGCGGTTCACCGCAACGCCTGACGCTCTCTGCGTTATCGTCCTGCAACTTCCTAGCGTATAAAATCCCCCGCCAGCCCCCAAAAATCGTTCACGTAGTAGTGCGAGACCACATTCCCGAACAGGTAGCAAATCCCCTGGCAAGGAGGAATCTCCCCATACTTTTGTTTCCCAGCCGCGAAGATTTTCCCTAGCGACCTGTCACGCAACAGGTTCCCGGCGACCTTCCGCAGCGGTTCGCACGGATAGAATACGTCGCCATTGGGATAAACCCGCGGAAACATCGTCGGGAAACACTCAAAGTCACGGAATCTCAACAGCGTCTCGATGGTTCTCGGAGTTCCATTGATCGGCTGCTTGTTCTCGCGGCGCCGGGCGATGATGGTGTCCACCAGTGCCTGGTAGCGCGGATTTTTCAGCAGCGCCAGATTGGGCATCTTTTCCATCTGCGCCGATTGCGCCGCAAACACAAACCCTTGTTCTCCGCACCAATCCAAAAGCCGCTCCACTTCGGCAATGTTCCATTCCTCGATCACCGTGCTGATGGTGATTCGCCTCGAACTTCCCAGTCGCTCTTTGGCAAACTGCAGGTTCTCCATCACCTTTGGCAGAGCAGCCGGTTTTGACAGCGGATTGGTGGGATCGGCTCGCAGCGCATCCAGGCTCAGCACCAACCCGGTCACGGCGTTCAGAATTTTCGCTTTGCGATCCAGTAAGGTTCCATTGGTGATCAGCAGCACGGACCTGAACTTGTTCTTGAATCGCGCCGCCTCAACGATCTCCTCGATATCGGCCCGTAGTGTCGGCTCCCCACCCGTAATCACGATCGAGTCGGTTTCCTTGCGGATTGTTCCCAGCAGACGCAGCGTCTCCGCCGTTGGTAACTCCTCGCTGAAAACGTCCGGCTCCTTCTGTGTGCAATAGCTGCAGGCGAGATTGCACTTGTGCGTCACATAGAACGTGACGGCATAAGGCGCAACAACCTTGGTGTGCAGCACCTGCCGCCGCCAGGCATTCCGGAAATACAGCTGAAAATTCTTGGCTACGAACGGCGCCTGCCGCACCAAGCCTCGCAGCAGTTCCCGCCGCGAAGGCACGCGTTTGTCCAGCGCGCTCACCGGCACGAAATTGGATTTTTTCTCCAACAGGTTCACCCGACCCAGACTACACGGCAAGTGCGACGGTGCCAAGAAAACCCGACTGCGCTCGACTCACCACGGCAATTCTGCCGGGACGTCGGGGCCGGGCAGGTGGGACCAACGCACAAACAGCTCACGTTCCGATCCGAAGGTCGTGCTGGCCGCCCCGGAGAACGGAAAAGAAGCGATCGTTGCGAAGGTCCGAGTCTCCGTGGAAGGAATCGCTTAATCCGTGAAAACCACTCCAACCGCGCGCTGCCCGTTCTCCGCGCCCGCGTCAATGCGCACCACGTAGCCGCGAAGTCGCATCGCCGCTTGCAGACCGTTCGGGCCCGGCGTCTCCATGATCACCTGCAGCTCGGACTGCAACCGCGGGCTGTGCCGCAGGGAAATCATCGCTCCCTGGAGCGACAAATCACTCACCAAAGTCTCTTCATCGAATGGTCGTCCACCTTCGGTCACGCCCGACACGCGCGCTCGGAATTGGGCCTCGCGCCGCAATGCCGTCCGTGTCCCCGGCATGTGCGCGTCCACGCGGCCTCCCGGAGCTCCCAGGGTGATCACCAGCCCCTCGCTGGCCGCAAACACCGAGTCGAATTCCTCGCGCCCCTGCCTCAGAATTGTATCCACCATTCGATCCGTCGAATCCGGGTCGTGATGAAACAACACCAGCGTCTTCGCATTTGCTTCACGCGCCACGCGTACACCCTCTTTCCAGGACGAATGCCCCCAACCGCGTTTCGACCCGGCGAGTTGTTCCGGCGTGTACTGCGCGTCGTTGATAAAAATGTCCGCGCCCTCGGCTAATTCCTGCAGACCCTTATCCAGCTCTGGATTGCCCGGCTCGTTGTCGGTGGCATAGACCACTGTCCCTGCAGGGGTCTCGACGCGGAACCCCAGGCACCCCTGGGGATGATTCAGCGCCCGCGTCGTAACCTTGTTCTCTCCGACGAAAAAGGCATCCCCTCCGGCCACTTCCTGAAACCTGCGCTTGGCGTTCATCGCCGACATATCCACTGGAAAATACGGCAGAGCCATCTGCGTTTCAAAAACCTGCTTCAAACTGTCGCGCCCCAGAAACTTCGAGCGAAAACTGTAAAAGTGAAATTCATTTTTTTCCGAATACAGGGGCGAGAAAAATGGGATGCCTTGAATGTGGTCCCAGTGGTAGTGGGTGACAAAGATGTGCGTTTCGGGAATGCGGTCCCCATTCGCGGCCGCCAATCGATTGCCCAACGTCCGCAGCCCCGTGCCGCAATCCAAAATGATCTGCGTGCCATCCGGGGCGATCAGCTCCAGGCACGGCGTGTTTCCGCCATATCTCCACGTGGCCGGGTCCACCGTCGGCGTGGCCCCGCGTACGCCCCAGAAGCTTAATTTGGCAATGGGAGCACTCATAGTTCAGTATTCGACACGGCGAGCGGTCCTCCCGCACGCAGAACCGGGAAATGGATTGCCTTGCTTGATGGTGGCAGTAGGGCGCTGTACCGTCAACGAAATCACACCGACAGCGTGTCAAGATGTCCACTAAGCGGACCATGGACTTCGCGCCAGCGGTCCCGAGCGGGTAGAATGAAGGTTACCGCGATGCATACGCACCCGCACGAACACGCTCACGGCCACGGGCAGGATCAAAGTGCTCCCGCCGCTCACGATCACAGCCATGGTCATGGCCACCATCACCACGGCCACGCGCATCCGGCCATGCGCCCCTCGGTTCTCGCCTGGGCCATGGCTGCCACGCTCGGTCTGGTCGCCGCCGAAATCGTTGGTGGCGTTCTCGGCCATTCCGTGGCTCTACTGAACGACGCGGTCCACAATCTTTCCGACGTCCCCGCCCTCGGCATCTCCTGGCTCGCCATGCGCTGGGCCGAGCGTCCCGCCGACTCCGAAAAAACGTACGGCTACCACCGCGCCGGCATTCTGGCCGCCTTCACCAACGCTCTCTTTCTCGTGGTTTTGGCGTTGTGGCTCGGCTACGAATCGATCGAGCGCTTTCGCTCTCCCGTGGATGTCATCGAAAGCTGGATGATCTGGACCTCCCTCGCGGCACTCGGGGTGAACGGCGGCATCACCCTCGCGCTGGTTCGCGGGCGCGGCGATCTAAACCTGCGCAGCATCCTCGTCCACAATTTCGGCGACGCTGTCTCCAATATCGCCATCCTCGTCGGCGCCGTCGTCATCGGAGCGACCGGCCTTCGCTGGATCGATCCGCTCCTCGGCCTCGCTATCGGCATCCTCGTGCTCTGGTCCAGCATCGGCATTCTTCAAGAGTCCGCCCACGTTCTGCTCGAAGGTCGCCCGCACGACTGCAGCGTCGAAGATGTGGCCCGCGCCATGCTTTCGATCGAGGGCGTCTACGAAGTTCACGATGTCCACATCTGGTCTCTCGGCGCTGGTCACAACGCGCTCAGCCTGCACGCCCGCATTCCGGACATGCACATGGACGAATGCGAGCGCATCCTCTCCGCCATACAGGAAAAAGCGGCCCACGATTTCAACATCGACCACTCCACGGTGCAATTTGAAAGAGCAGGCCTGCCCGCAACCTCCGGCTACGTGATGCCCGAACCGGCCAAATAAGCATCCCGGGGAACGCCATTCCCCGGATGGCGTTTTCGCGGACGCCGAAACCGAATCCTATCGCTGCCGGGACGAGCCCGATCGGCCTCGCCGTGATTTTAATTGTGGTTCAAACGGTCCGCGTGCAGAAACCGCCTAGGCGGGAACTCGAAAACTCAACCCCCGTTGCTCGTTAAACTGCTGCGTCGCGTCCATATCCAAAGCGTCTTGTGTGACGCTCTTCCGCACTCCGTCGTGCGTCACATAGTGCAACGTACCGTTGTCCCAGGAGTACGCCACCGCGAACAGCAACCCCCCGTCGCGCCGCACAAAAACATACTCCGACGTATCCACCGGGGGTTCGGGCGCGGGCCTGGAATAATATTGTCGCTCCGCGCCGTTCGCGGCGTCAGCAGCAACAGGATTTGCGCCGGAATCGTCTGGAGAACCCTGCTGCGCCTCTTCCACCGCCTGCGGATTCTCAACAACAATCTCGGGGGACAACAGGTATCCTCCGTAGCCATAGCCGAACGGTACGCTCGGTCCAAATCCGGAGCGTCCACGTCCGTGCTGCGGGTTCACCGCAGCCAAGTGGGGATAGTCAAAGCCCAATCCTGGAACATTCATTCCGCTGGGAAATACAGGAAGGTTTGTCAGCCCGGACGCGACGTTGATATTGCGGCTTGGTGTTCCGGCCGCTCGCGTACGGCGTACCACGGTCGCAGGACGAGTGCCGGCCGGCACTCGCGCGATGACGTGCGGCGCAGCGCCAGCAGCTCCACGCGAGGCTACAGCAGCAACTGGCCCCGCCATTCCCATCCCCCCACGATGTTGCGCCGTCGCAACAACCGGAAGAACCAGCAAAAAACTCCCAACCATCCAGATTCGGCGCATATGCACCTTCCCCGGAACGCAAGCGGGAACCCTAGGTCCGTCGTGCCGCCCATTCATGCTGCAGGTATGCATTCATCCTACACGTAAATGATGCGCCCGTTGGCTTATAGGTTTCAAGCTCCGGGTTGGCCATGGGAATGGAGCGCTCCCGCTCGTCCGGTCGACCAGATATCCCCGGCGTGGCCAACACGGCCCGATTGGCCCGATCCGCCCGCTGTTGTAGCAACGTAAAAATGTCACCCTAACAGCAACATAGAAATGTCACCCCCCTGGTATGGCTGCGTGCTCCAAACGCGTATCGCCATAGTAGAACGTGAGGCGCCCGTTAAGAGCTT
>Ga0181522_10001505_pt1 | contig 14153 bp, 11 predicted proteins | sample PEATcosm2014_Bin_27_FD_121103 | JGI IMG/M metagenome (GOLD analysis project Ga0181522, IMG submission 121103) | Peatland microbial communities from MTU Mesocosm Facility, Houghton, MI, USA - PEATcosm2014_Bin05_10_metaG | ecosystem: Environmental > Terrestrial > Soil > Wetlands > Peat | place... | reverse complement strand
CGTTCGACTTCGTGACGCAGTTACCCCACCTCACTCGGCTCGGGGTGGCCGATGAGTGGCCAGCCGAACGCCGGTCGGTCCTTCGGACACGGTTTCCGGGCCTCGTCCGGTAGCTCGTGCACCCCTCGGAAGCCCGCCGTGGCACCGAGCCATGATCGTCCTTGAGGGAGTGGGGGTTCGTGTCGGAGGGCCGACGGCGCGGATCTCCGACTGGCACTGAGCCGCATGAAGCCTGCAAGGGTCCGGCGAGCTGGGAGATGCTTCAGACTCGGGGAGGTAGAGAGTCCAACCGCTCTTTCAGAGCTGAACTCCACGTCGCCAGAATCTCCTGTTCGGCTGACCATTTGTTACAGGCGACGCAAACGATTGACGCGACGGCCAGGAAAAGGAGACAGAATCCAAAGATCACCGCGCTCCACGCGTCCAGAGTTGTCAAAGCCACGATGCCCGCGGCGGTGGATAAGACAGCGAAACCGGGGAAACCGATGGTGACTATCGGAGCTGCAGTAACTCGCACAACTAGTCGCGAACCACCGGATGGGTTGTCCTTGATGATGCCGATTGCTCGGAGACACCACACCACGTCGTAATCACCGCCGCCCTTAGGCAACGGCAGGACTTCGAAGTATCGACCCCAGATGCTCCCGGCAATCAGGTTACGTTGCCTTTGCTCCTTGAGCGCGAGTGTCCGCCATCGAAGGTCGAAAGTCGAACGAAGGACCTGCGCTGTTGTGGCCGCGTCGAACCGGCTCTGCACGATCTGCTTCGAATGTGGTGGCCGTATCACCAGGTTCCAATACCTCGTATCGGTCCATTCTGTCACTTGGTTCGAGCAACCCGAGACTCGGGCCTGAGGTGAACTCCGTCGGGTGCGTGCCCTGTAACACAGCACCCGCAAACTGCATGGGGCGCCGGGCAGACGTACGAGGCACTGGCGAGGGCCGGTCAAGGCCGGCCGCAGGCCGCCCGGAGGGGACAGCCTTGACGGGTCCGGTCATTGTCGGAGGGATGCTGGAGTAGGAGCCGGCGCCGCCGGCTCCTGGGAGCAGCCACTCCCCCATCGTTGCGGTGTCAGTTTGTACTCGCTAGCCTGCGAGTATGGCTGACTTCCGGTCCGATCGCATGGAGACGCCCGAAGGCAAGGGGATCGCAAAACGGGCTTGGGAAGCGTACGCAGGGGTCATTCGGAAGACGATCTATCCTTCGGTGGCGCCCTTCATGCAGCCCGCGACCGAGTCGTTGTCGTGCCAGGTCGTTGAGGACCTCGTCGGGTTCTGGGTGATGTGGCACCTCTACGGAGGCTTCGAGGGCCTGGAGCGCTTCGGGATGCACAAGTCGACGATCTGGCGCAAGGTGGCCCGCTTTCGCAAAGTAACCGGATCACACCCGGATGAATTCCAGATGCCGGGTATCACGATCAACCCGGGCGAGTACTGGGCCTCGTCGACCAGGAAAGTCGGTCGTACGCCGTAGTTGCAGGCTTGCAAGTAACACGCTTGTGATTTACACTCGCAGATATGCAAGTAGGCGCGGCTTCCGGCGGGGGGCTGGTGGAGTTGGCGTCTGGCGTCGATGCTCTCTACCTGTCCGGCTGGGCGGCGCTCTCGCCTTTGTTGTGTGAGCAGCTCCATGACAAACAGCTAGCTGCAAGGGCGGCTGGTGAACCACAGCCTTTCAAGTTTGGCGGCACCGAGTTCAAGATCTGGCCACACGGCTTCGGGCGGTTCCCCTATCGGCTGGAACACCGCCACGGTGTGCTCCAGCTCAACCCAAACAGCAACCTGCCGCCTATCCGCATCCAGCCACGAGCAGAGTTCCTGCACGGTGTAGGGGCGCTCGGTGCGGCCCGCTGGTTCGAGGACGTGATCGTCGACAGGTGTGGTTTCACGGAGCTGTCGGTCTCCCGCGTCGACCTGCACGCTGACTTTCTGGGCTGGCAGCTCAGCGGAGAGGACCGTGAGCGCTTCGTGTGCAGGGCAAGGGCACGGACGACCTACGAGGACGACGGTCGCTGGACGGGGTTCTCGTTCGGGATGCGAAAGACCGGGACGTTCACTGCCCGTATCTACGACAAGACCGAGGAGCTCAAGCGCAGCAAGGCTGGCTACTGGGAGGACATCTGGGGCTCGTCCTACAAGCGAGGCGAGCAGGTCGTCCGGGTCGAGTTCGAGTTGGCCCGCAAAGCTTTGCGAGAGTTCCAGCTTTCGAGCCCTGATGAGGTTGTGACGGCGGCGGGGTCGCTCTGGTTGCACATGACGACGAACTGGCTCAGCTATCGCTCTCCCTCTGGTGACGCCACGAAGGCTCGGTGGCCGGTTGCACCTGAGTGGGACGGCGTGCGGCGAGCACGGCTCGCTGATGAGGCTCACGGGCTCGCTCGCATGGTGGAGGGGCGGCGGCGGGCGACGGTCCTGGGCCTCACTCCGGGACTCGTCGGTTACCTGGCGAGCTATGCCGCCGCGATGGGCACTGAGGGCATTGCCGACACATGTGACCTGGTTCCTGAGTTGCTCGAGCGATACGAGAAGCACAGCGAGCGACAGTTCGCTGACCGAGTTGCCGAGAAGGTCAAAAAGGCCAGGCTGTGATGCGCTCGACACCGGATTACTCTCGGGTCGCCGAAGTGCTGGTGCGTATCGCCCTGCGCCTTACCGGGAAGTCTCAAAAGGAGGACAACGATGCTGACAGTCGCCTACTGCCGGGTGTCGACCGAGGAACAGGCGACGGAGGGCTACTCGATCGAGGGCCAGGCGGACAAGCTACGGGCCTATGCGCTGGCACATGACCTCGGCCCTGTAACTGTCGTTGCGGACCCGGGCAAGTCGGGCAAGGATCTCGACCGGCCGGGGCTTCAACAGATCCTCGGAATGGTCGAGTCCGGCCATGTGGACTCTGTCGTGATCTGGCGCCTGGACCGGCTCTCACGCAACCTCGGCGACCTGATTCCGCTTTCCGAGAGGTTCATGAAGCTGGGCGTCGGGCTGCACTCGGTGAATGAGAATTTCGACTTGTCCTCGGCTACGGGGCGCATGTACTTCAACATCATCGGCTCGTTCGCTCAGTTCTACCGGGAGCAGCTTGCTGAAAACGTGCGCATGGGTATGCACCAGGCCGTGCGTGAAGGCAAGTGGGTGAACCGGCCGAAGACCGGTTACGACCTCGTGGACGGCAATCTGGTGCCGAACGGTGATAGCGACCGGGTCCGCGAGATATTCCAGCTCCGGGCCGCCGGCATGAGCTACCAGGCGATTGAGGACCGGACGGGTGTCCGATATTCGACTGTGTGTGCCATCCTGGGCTCCAGGATCTACTTGGGCGAAGTGCTCCTGAACGGCGAGTGGTTCCCGGGTAACCATGAGCCCGTCATCACAGCGGAGGAGTTCGAGGCCGCCCACCGGGGGCACGTCCCTGGTCGCCGACGGGGAGGCGATTTGCTGTCGGGGCGTGTCGTCTGCGGACTGTGCCGCAAGCGCATGGCGGTCGAGCAGAACGGTGACGGGCGTGTGATGTACCGGTGCCGGCACCGAGGGACTGGCTGCGATCAGCCTCGGCGGACCAACAAGGGCCTGCACCTTGCGGCGAGGCTCGGCCTGCGGCTGCTTGCTCAGGATCTGGAGCTGCAAGCGGCGATACGGGAGGAGCTGCGACGGACCGGTCGCACGGTCCCGCGGACCGGGCGACGGGCCGGCGCAACCCCACCGGAGCGACTGGTGGCGCTGGCTGATCGTCGTCGCAAGCTGCTGGAGCTGTACTACGCCGACAAGATCAGCGCCGAGGGTTTCGCCGAGGAGGAGGGGCGAATAGCCAGGGAGATCGAATCGGCTCGTGAGGCGGCCGGTGAGGACCGACAGCAGCTCTTTCGGCGCGATGAGCTTCTCGCTCGCTTCGAGCAGGTGGCAGCCATGCTTCAGGATCTCGACCTCGGCAAGGCGTGGGACGAAGCGACGGACTCTGAACGTCGTGTGTTGGTGGAGGAGCTTGTCGAGGTGGTGGCCGTGTTCCCTGATCACCTGGAGGTCACGATCGCCGGCGCGCCGAAGCTGAACGTTGGCCTCTCGGAAGTCGGACTGGGGAGTAACCAGTCGCAGAACGTTCGTGTCGGAGGACCGACTCGAAACTTAGGTCCACGCCCCCTCGAAGCAGATAGTGGCTGGTCAGAGCTTTGCCGGATCGCCTAATCCCCTGGCCTGGAAACCTCGAAACCGTCGCCACTCCACCATCTGGGCCCCGCCAGGGGCCATTCCGAGGTCTCGCACACCGACTCGAAACTTAGGTCCACGCCCTATGAGCACTAGCTGATCCGGCTAGTGCTCACGCACGCGTGTCCGTCGATCTGGATGGTCGCTGGTCCCGCCAAGACGCTCGGTGACCACGCAGACGAGACGTTATGTCGCGCTCCATTGCGACTGGCCAAGCGCCGCCTGCCGTGGCGACCAAGGCCGACCGCGCAGCGAACGCCGCTGCATTCTGTGCCCGGCTCCAAGACCGACGGATCCGGGTCACCGGGTCAAAGCGCCTGTCCGCGCAGCTCGGAGCTGCGCGATCGAGTTTCTGGTGCGCTACTCCACAGCCGGAGTGAGATCGCTCACGTCGCCTCTTGTGCCGTTGGCGCTGTTCGGGAAGAGTCTGGCTTCCTGAACCCGTCGAAGCCGTAGTCAGGTCGGCTCTGGTCACCTCGAGATTTTCGTTTGGCAACTAACAGGACTTGAACCTGGGCGACTAAGTCGCATACATTGATCGAAATAGTCAGCTTTTGGTCATGGGGCGCGAGCGTCCGACGCGCCGCTCCCCGGAGCCTCAACGTTCATGGAGGATGACATGCCGTCCCTGTTCCGAAGCCGCCCCGCAGTCTGGCGAGTCGCGCTCGTTGCCAGCGTCGCAACAGCGACGCTTTTGGGCGCGAGTGCGCAGACGTCTGCCGCGGTGAGCAACCGGGCCGCGTCTGGCGGACAGATAGCGACCCTGACCGTGGCGGCGCCTGGCTCACGGGCCAACCTGTATCCCGGTAACGAGTCGGGCACGGTCAACTACTGGATCGACGCTCTCGTGCAGGAGGGTCTCGTGCACCCGACGGCGAACGGCACATACCAGCCGGCGCTGGCGACGAGCTGGAGCGAACCCAACGCGACGACCTACGTGTTCCAGATCCGCAAGAACGCCCGCTTCTCCGACGGCACGCCGCTCACGGCCGCGGACGTGGTCGCGAGCATCGACTACGCAGCCTCTGCGAAGTATTCGGCCCAGACGGCTTCCTATTTGGCCGACCTGGCCAGCGCGACCCAGAGCGGCCCCTACCAGGTCACGGTCAAGCTGAAGGCGCCTCAGGTCAGCTTCTTGAGTGAGCTCAGCTCCTCAGCGGCGCTGTGGGTGAGCTCAAAGAGCTTCCTGCAAGCACATGGGTCGGACCTTGGTACGCCGACGAGCCTCGTGCTGGGCACAGGGCCTTACAAGGTGACCAAGTTCGTACCCGACGAAGGCGTTTGGCTGACCCGTGACAGCACCTGGTGGGGCGGGGTGCCCAAGGTGAAGAACATCGTCGTCACCTTTTACAACGACGAGAGCGCCGAGTATCTGGCCGCCAAGTCCGGCGCCGTTGACCTGGCACTGTGGATCATGCCGACCCAGGAGCCGTCCTGGAACAGCCTGAGCGGCTTCCACGTCATAAACGCCCTCCAGGCCTCCTATGTCGGGCTCATCTTCGATCCGAACGTGAAGCCGTTCAACGAACTCGCTGTTCGCAAGGCCGTGGCGGAGGCCTTCCCGCGCCAGACCTTCGTCAACCGAGTACTCCGCGGGGGCGACTCGCAGGTGGCCACCGCCATCACAGCCCCGGTTTCGCTTCGCGCTGCCTACAGCCAAGCTGGCGCGACCGCCAAGCTGGCCTCCATCCCGCAGAACACTTTCAGCCTCAGTGCTGCCAAGAAGGAACTCGCGAGCTCCTCTTACCCTCACGGTTTCACGACGACGCTCGATTGGCCCAACAACGGGCCCCAACTCGGCCTTGCCGCTGCGGTGTTGGCATCGAACCTCAAGCAGATCGGCATCACCCTCAAGGTGTCCGAGGTTCCGATCGAAACCTGGCTCGGCAACATGTTCAGCAACAAGTACGGCTTGAACTTCATGTGGGACCAGGTGATGACAGGTGACCAGTCGGAATTGGCCGGCTTCCTCCTCGGTGCGGGCAACCCGTCCGACTTCTCCAATGCGCAAGTCAACTCACTGCTCAACACCGAATACGCGCAGACAAACCCCCAAAAGCGCGCTCAGGAGATCATCGAGCTCAACAAGCTCGCCACTGGAACTGATCTCGTCGATGCCCCGCTGTGGTGGGAGCCGATCGGCATGGCCTTCAAGGACGGCATCTCCATCTCGAGCTACGACTTCGCCACCTTCTACAGCCCTTGGGCGGCGGGCATCTCCGCCAGCTCGTGAGCGCCGAGGCGACCACCGTTGCCTGGGCGCCCGCTGCAGCACTGAGCGCGTCCGACTCCGGTAAGGGTGCGTCCGGTGCCGGTTCGGTTGAGGAAGTGGGGGTGCCCCGAAAGAGGTCGCTCGCCGAAGCGTTGGCACGCATCATCTTGCTGCGCACAGCGGGCTCCGTCGTCATGCTGCTCGTGATCTCGGTGCTGATCTTCCTGCTTACCTACCTGAGCCCGGGCAACATCATCACGAACCTGACCGGCCTGCACCCGCCAACGCCTGCCGTGGCCGCTGCGCTGCGGCGCGAGTACGGCTTGAACCAGCCGCTCGTGGTCCAGTACCTGCACTGGCTGGACCGCTTCGTGCATGGCAATTGGGGACGCTCCATGCGTGACCAGACCTCGGTCTCGCAGCTGTTCGCAGGCCGCGTCGGGGTGACGCTTGCGCTCGTCGGACTGGGCTTTGCCATGGCGGTGCTGGCGTCTGTGCCCCTGGGCGTTATCGCAGCCCGACGCGCCGGAGGCATGCTCGACAGGACGATCTCAGCCGTCTCTGTGGTCGGCTTGTCGGCCCCGGCCTTCGCAACCGGCCTGCTGCTCTTGTACGTGTTCGCCTACCTGGTCTCGGCCTTCCCACCCGCGGGAGCCGGCCAGGGCCTCTTCGACGACCTCGACCACTTGGCGTTGCCCGCGGCCACCTTGGCGATCGGGGTAGGTGCCTACATCGTTCGCCTCACGCGCACGGCTATGCGGCGCGAGCTTGGCTCCGATTACGTCGTTTTCGCCCGCGCCCGGGGGGTGAGCGAGCGACGCCTCACCTTCGTGGCGCTGCGTAATGCGGCCATACCCGTTCTGACCATGGCCGGCCTCGTGCTGTCCTACCTCGTTGGCGCCACCATCCTCGTCGAGTCGACCTTCAGTCTGCCGGGACTGGGTCTGCTGTTACAAGAGTCCGTTGAGTTCAAGGACTTTGCGGTCGTGCAGTTCCTCGCCTTGTTCATTGCCGCCGTGATCGCCGCGATCATGCTGCTGGTTGACCTCTCCTACCTCGTGCTGAGCCCCGAGTGGCGTCAACGTCTGCGACGCTGAACAGCGGGCGCTTGGCGCCGCTGGCCATCCAGGGCACAGTCCGACGCCGGTCGGTCACCTTTGTCGCGTCACTTGTCGTAATTGGCCTGGCCCTGGTCGCAGCCTGCTTCGGCCAGCTGCTGTTCCCGAACGCCACGACCGTGAACCCACTTCAGACCGTGCTGCCCGTAGGGAGCACTGGACACCTGCTGGGCACCGACCAGCTCGGGCGTGACGTCGTGGCCATTTCCGTCGCCGGGGCGGCTTCGACGTTGCTCGGCCCGGTCGTGATCGCGCTGGGCTCGATGGTCATCGGCACGTTCCTCGGCCTGCTCGCCGCCTTCGAGGGCCGCTGGGTGGACTTCGCGATCTCCCGGCTCACCGACCTTCTCTTGTCCATGCCGATGATCCTTCTCGCCCTCGTCGTCTCGGGCATCTTCGGCGCGAGCTACTGGTGGGCAGTCGTGCTGCTCATCGTGCTGCAGTGCCCTTATGACACACGCATCGTCCGCGCCGGCACGATTGAGCAGGTGACCAAGCCGTATGTGGAGGCGGCACGCCTGCTGAGGCTTTCCCGCTGGCGGATCATGTACCGACACCTCCTCATCAATATCTGGCCGCTGGAGCGCACGAACCTGCTGCTCAACTACGCCAACGCCATGATCGCCATGTCGGCGCTCTCCTTCCTCGGCGTAGGTGTGCAGGAGGGTACGGCGAACTGGGGCCGTCAGCTCGTCGACGGCGAGCAAATCCTCTTCCAGAACCCGGCCGCGTCGGTGGCGCCCGCCATTCTCATCGTTCTGGTCGCATGTGCGGTCAACCTGCTCGGCGACAGCCTGAACGCCGCCGAGCGGGAGGCCCAGGTCCGATGAGCTTGGCCGTGCCCACCAAGTCCGTCGCGGCGCGGGCAGTCGACCTGTCCATCAGTTCAGCGGCAGGCCCGATCGTCTCGGGTGTCAGCTTCGAAGTGCCCCTTGGTGCGACGCTGGGCATCGTCGGGGAGTCCGGCTCCGGCAAGTCGCTCACTGCCCGGGCACTGAGTGGCTTGCTCCCGTCGGGCGTCGTGGCCTCGGGCCGCGTCGGCATCGGCGAGCGTGCGATCGAACTCCCCGGCACGCCCACGGCGTGGCGCGAGCTGCGCGGCCATGGCGTGACGCTCATATTGCAGGACCCGTTCACGAGCCTCAGTCCCTCGCACCGTTGCGGAGCCCAGATCGCCTGGGGTCTACGTGAGCGGACAGCCGCCGGCGGCCGGGGTCGCAGGCTCGCGCGGCGCGACGTGCGCGAGGCAGTGGCCCGCCTCCTCGAGGACGTGAACCTGTCCGAGCGCGTAGCGAGCCGGTACCCGGGCGAGCTCTCCGGGGGCATGCGCCAGCGCGTGGCCGTCGCAGCCGCTCTGGCGGCCGGTCCGGTGCTGATGGTCGCCGACGAGCCCACGACGGCCTTGGACGCCTCCAATCAGCGCGACGTGCTCGAGCTGCTCGCCCGCCTGCAGCGCGAGCACGGCATGGGCATGGTGCTCATCTCACACGACCTCGGGATGGTGCGCGACGTCGCCGATGAGGTGCTCGTCATGTATGCCGGGCGCGCCGTCGAGCACGGGCCGACCTCGGCGGTTCTCGACAAGCCGGCGCACCCCTACACGGCCGCGCTCAGAGACTCGGAGCTGCCGCTCGCCGAGCGCCTGGAGCGGCTGATCGCCATCCCCGGGCGTGTGCCTGCACCCGGGGAGCGCCTCGCCGGGTGCGCCTTCGCTCCCCGGTGCCGTTTCGCCCTCGACTCGTGCAGCCAAGCGGATGTGCCGCTGGCGCCACTTCCTGACGGCCGGCTCGTCGCCTGTCTCGTGAGCTCCGGGCCGCTCGAAGCGGCGCGGCCGCGCGTCGTCGAGGAGACGACCGCGCCAGCCACCGACGTGGTGCTTCGCGTCGAGAACCTCGTCAAGTCCTTCCCCGGCGTGCTCGCGCTCGCAGGCGTGAGTCTGGAGGTGCCCGCGGGCGGTTCCGTCGGTATCGTCGGCGAATCCGGTTCTGGCAAGACCACTCTCGCCCGCTGCGTCGCCGGCCTCGACGTGCCTGACAGTGGTCGCCTCGTGTTCCGTGAGCTCGAGTTGACCTCTCGCACGCGCACCGTCAGCCAGGTGCAGATGGTCTTCCAGGACCCCTACTCGGCCCTCAACCCGAAGATCCGCGTCGGCCCCGCGCTCGCCGAAGCCGCGCGGGCCGCCGGGCGGCGTATCGAGCAGCGCAGCCCCGAGGAGCTGCTCGAGCTCGTGGGGCTCCCGACCGACTACGCCCGCAAGTACCCCCGTGAGCTCTCGGGCGGCGAGCGCCAGCGCGTCGCGATCGCACGTTCCCTCGCGCCGGGTCCGGAGCTTCTCGTCTGCGACGAGTCCGTTTCCGCTCTGGACGTGTCCGTGCAGGCCCAGGTGCTCAACCTGCTCACGGACCTGCGCAGCCAGCTCGGACTCTGTTTGTTGTTCATCTCGCACGACCTCGCCGTCGTGCGCCAGGTGAGCGACTCGATCCATGTCATAAAGGCCGGACGCATCGTCGAGTCGGGCAGGACCCACGAGGTGCTCGGTACGCCCGGCCACGAGTACACGCGCCAGCTCATCTCGGCCCTCTTGCCGACAGTTGGCGTCTCGGTGCCATGAGCGCGCCGGGAAGGGTACCCCGCCGGGGTGCCGGTGGTGTCGCAAGCACAAACGAAGAAGAGGAGCGATGACGCGACTTGACCATCTCGGTTACCTGACCGACGACGCCACAGCGCTTTACCCAAAGCGGCCGGCGCTGCTGCAGGAGGACACGGTTGTCAGCTACGCCGAGCTCGACGAGCGCGCTGACCGGATCGCCGGGTGGCTCGTGTCGCGCGGCGTGAGCCCGGGCGACCGTGTCGCGCTCATGTGGAACAACGACTACCGCTACGTGGAACAGTTTCTCGGCTCGATGCGGGCCGGGGCCGTAGCTGTTCCGATGAACATCCGCCAGAGCGACGAGGGCCTCGCCTACGTGCTCGCGGACTCCGGCGCGGTGGGACTGCTCGCCGCGCCCTTGTTGTTCGAGCGGGCCGAGCGCCTCACCGGCCTCTCCGGCGCGGCCCAGGGCTTCCTCTCGGGCCCCGACGAGCCGCTTCAGGCCGAGCGGCTCCAAGCTCGCGTCCCTCATCACCCTGACGACGTGTGCATGCAGCCGTACACATCCGGATCGACAGGACGTCCGAAGGGCGTACCGCTCACGCACCGGGGTCAGATCTGGAACAGCGACACCTACTCGCGCTGCTACCTGCTCGACGAGAGGGACCGGGTGCTTTTGGCCGCGCCGCTCTACCACAAGAACGCAGGCGTCGAGATGAAGGCGATGCTGCGCGTTGGTGGCTCCTGCGTGATCCTCGACGAGTTCGAGCCCGTCGGGTTCCTCAAGGCCATCGAGCAATACAAGGCGACCTTCCTGACTGGCGTTCCGGCAATGTACCGCCGCCTCTTGAACGAGCTCGAAGTGCTGAGCAACGCGAACATGTCCTCGGTGCGCTTCGCGGCGGCCGGATCGGCGCCGGTGACGGTCGATCTGCTCGAGGACTTCAAGCGCGTCTTTGGCGTCGATGTCATCGAGGGATACGGATTGACCGAAGGCGGACCGAACGTGCTCTGCATGCCGCGCTGGGGAATCAACAGGCTCGGTTCGCTCGGCCTGCCGTTGCCCGGGTGCGATGTGCAGCTGCGCGACCTCTCGGGCGAACGCGAGATAGAGCGCGGCGAGGTGGGCGAACTGTGGGTGCGCAACCCGGGCGTGACTCCCGGTTATCACGGCCTGCCGGAAGTCACTGCCGAGCGCATACGCGACGGCTGGCTGGCGACGCGGGACCTCATGCGCCAGGACGAGGACGGCTACTTCTACTTCGTCGGGCGCACCGACGACCTCATCATCGTCTCGGGCGAGAACATCTACCCGAAAGAGGTGGAGCAGATCCTTCTCCGCCACGAGTTGGTACGCGATGTGGCCGTGGTCGCAGGCGCTCACCCCGAAAAGGGCGCGGTACCCGTCGCCTTCGTCGTCGCCGATGCCCGCCGGCCAGTTAGCGCCGAGGAGCTGACCACCTTCTACCACCAGAACGGGCCGCACTTCGCCTATCCGCGGGTGATCGAGTTCGTCGACGCCTTGCCGCTCAACGGCACCGGCAAGGTAGACCGCAACGCTCTCTCCATCCGGGCCCAGGCGCTGTCGGTCGACGGCCAGGCGCAGCGGGCGGACGCGGAGGTAGCGCTGTGAGCCGGATGTGGGCCGGCGTCGTCGTGGCCCACGGCGGGGCCGAGTGCCTCGAGTACGCCGAGACCCAGGTCCCCGAACCCCGGCCGGGTTGGGTGCGCGTGCGCGTGCTCGCCTGCGCGCTCAACATGCTCGACCTGTTCGTTCGCCGCGGCATGCCGGGCGTACATCTTCAGCTGCCCCACATCCCTGGGGGAGACATCGTCGGCGTCATCGACGCCTTGGGGGAGGGCGTGAGCACACCCGCGCCGGGCGCGCTCGTACTCGTCGATCCGATGGCCGAGCGCAAGATGCTGGGCGAGAACATCCCCGGCGGTCTCGCCGAGTACGCCGTGGTCCCGGCGGCAAACGCCCTCACGCTCGAGGCGGAGCTGAGCGACGTTCCTCTTTACGCGGCCCTGCCCGTCGCCTACGGCACGGCACGGCGCCTTCTGTTCAGCCGGGCCCGCGTGACCCGTGGAGAGACCGTCGCCGTGCTCGGGGCCGCGGGCGGCGTGGGCCTGGCTTGCATACAGCTCGGCAGCGCGGCCGGGGCCAGGATGATCGCCTGCTCGAGCTCGGCCGCCAAGCTCGAGCGCCTCGCACAGCTCGGCGCGAGCGAGCTCGTCGACACGACCAAAGTGGACTTCTCGGCTCAGATCTGGCAGCTGACCGCACGCCACGGCGCAGACGTCGTCGTCGACTACCTAGGGGCCGACACCTGGCCCGGTTCCATCAAAGCGCTGCGACGGGGAGGGCGCCTGGTCACCTGCGGGGCGAGCACGGGGTTCCTCGCCGAGACCGACCTGCGCTATGTCTGGACGCGCGAGCTCGACATCTTGGGCTCGGACGGATGGGAGCGCCAGGACCTGCTCGAGCTCGTCGCTCAGGTGCGCCGTGGCGAGCTGAAACCGGAGATCTACGGCCTGTACCGGCTCTCGCAGGTGCGCGCGGCGCTAGCGGAGCTCGAGGAGCGCAGAGCGGTCGGTAAGGTGGTCGTGGTGCCCGACTCGGTCGCGAAGGAGCTCGGGCTGTGAACAAGCCCGCACGAATCCACTTGCAACGCGCCCGGACGCGTTTTGGCGCCGCAGAGCTGCAGCAGCTTGTGGACGCGGCCAGATTGCACCGTGAGCTCGAGATGCGAGTGCAGTTCGCCGGTGGGGGCAGCGTAGTCATCGAGGCCGTGGCCGGCGCGGCCCACCTCAATGCCGAAGGCTCCGGCGCCGTGCACGGCGGCATCGTCGCGACGCTGCTGGACGCCGCGGCCACCTTTGCCCTCATCGCACTAGACGGCGACGACTGGTCGACAGTCGACCTGCGCATCGATTACCTCCGCCCTGTTCCTGCAGGGCCGCTCAGTGTCTCGGGCGAGGTGGTCCATGCCGGCCGGCGCGTCGGTCGAGCTTCGGCTGCGCTCAGCTCCGCGCCGGCCGGACAGGACTGCGCCCGGGCGACGGGCACCTTCGTCCGCACGCCGACGCGCGGGCCTGCCAGCCAAAGCCAGGAAGTCGCGGACCCGTGACAGCCTCGATCGACCACCTCGTCTACGCCTGCACCGACCTCGGGTCGACCTGTGGTTGGATCGCCGAGGCCACCGGCGTCACGCCGGCGCCCGGTGGTCGTCATCCTGGGGAGGGGACCAGGAACGCGCTCTTGTCGCTCGGCGAGCGCACCTACCTCGAGCTGATAGCTCCCGACGAAAGCCAGACGGCAGTGCGAAAGCCCTTGGCCTTCGGCATCGACGCCCTAAGGGCGCCCTCGCTGCGCGCCTGGGCCTGCTCTCCAACCAACATCGCCGAGGCCGCGAAGACCTCCCGCCGAAACGGCCACCGCTTGGGCGAGCCCGTCGGGGGACGACGTCTCACCCCGGGGGGCAGCGAGATCACCTGGACCCTGGCGCTGCCGGAACCGCCAGCGGTAAAGCCGGGGGGCTTCTCGGACTGCGACGTCGCCGTCCTGCCCTTCCTGATCGACTGGGGCCAGAGCCCTCATCCGGCCACGACGTCACCTGTTGGGCTCGTCCTGGATCACTTCGTGCTTTCCGGGCCGTCCCCCGACGCATTGCGGGGACTGCTCGAGGGCATCGGACTCGAGGGACCCTGGGCGGTGGAGGCCTCGCCTGCGCCCGCCTTGAGGGCCGTTATCGAGAACCCCAAAGGCGGGCAGTTGACGCTTGCGTCCTGAGCCCTTGGCTCATCGAAGCGCTCGTGGCAAGCCAAAACGCGCACAGATGCAGTGACTCGATCGGGACGGACGCACGCGGGGCTCGTCGAGCCGATTCCTTGCGCTACGCCCTCGCGGGACTGGTGATCTGTGACGCCTGTGGCAAATTTCAGGGCAACACGGTACGCGGGCACTCACTGTACCGGCCGGTGAACCGCGGGCCGAGTTCAGTGACGAGGCACCGCCGGCTCCTCTGCTGCGG
>Ga0181522_10001499_pt1 | contig 14172 bp, 14 predicted proteins | sample PEATcosm2014_Bin_27_FD_121103 | JGI IMG/M metagenome (GOLD analysis project Ga0181522, IMG submission 121103) | Peatland microbial communities from MTU Mesocosm Facility, Houghton, MI, USA - PEATcosm2014_Bin05_10_metaG | ecosystem: Environmental > Terrestrial > Soil > Wetlands > Peat | place... | reverse complement strand
TCAATCGAACCTGCAACCGGTGTTCCGAAAACAACTGGACACATCTCCCTCGGTCGGTTGACGGACCGCGGTCTGCGAGCCTATCTCGAGTCGCAGGGAGTGAAGGTGGACGAACTTGGCAAGCCTGAACTTGATAAACAAGCTTATGTAATCCGCGTGGCGGACTCGGGCGTGCTGGTCGCCGGAGATGGCGCGCAAGGGTTGTTCTATGGAGTGCAGACGCTTCGGCAGTTGCTGCGCCCGGACGGCTCAGGAGGAAAGACGCTCGCGGTTCCGACGCTCACGATTCGCGATTGGCCGAGCATGGAATGGCGGGGCGTTAGCGATGACATCAGCCGCGGGCCAATCCCGACGCTTGACTATCTGAAGATGCAGATTCGAACGCTGGCCGAATACAAGATCAATCTGCTCGGGTTCAACATGGAGCATGTTTTCGACTTCCAGACGCAGCCGCTTGTTTCTCCGAAGAATGCGCTCCCGGGCGCGGCATTGACTCCCGCTGAGATTAAGGAAATCGTCGATTACGCCAAGCGCTACTACGTCACGATTCTGCCCGAACAGCAGGCCTTTGGACATCTTCATCAATTTCTGAAGTATGAAATCTATTCCGATCTTGCGGAGATGCCCCACGGGCACGTGCTGACGCCAACCAATCTTGGGACCTACGATTTCATTCGCCAGATTTATGGCGAAATTGTTCCCTTGTTTCCGGGGCCGTTCTTCCACATCGGTTCGGACGAGACTTTTGAACTTGGGCTAGGCCAGACCAAAACTCTTGCGACCCGCCAGGGACTTGGCCGCGTGTATCTCGAACACTTGCAGAAAGTTTTTGAGATCATGGAGCCCTATCACAAACAACTTATGTTTTGGGGCGATATCGCGGTCAAGTATCCCGAACTGCTCACCATTCTTCCGAAAAACATGATTGCCGTTCCCTGGGATTACGATCCAAAACCGAGCTATGAAAACATCATCACTCCGTATACCGACGTTGGCTTGCGCGTGACAGTCGCGCCCGGCGCCAGCAACTGGGGTGTAATCTGGCCGGATTTTGACCGCGCGTTTGTGAACATACGAAATTTTGTTCGCGATGGACAAAAGCACCAGGCGATGGGTGTTCTCAATACAACATGGAACGATGACGGTGAATCTCTGGTTGACATGACCTGGCCGGCGCTGCTGTTCGGCGCGGCCGCCAGTTGGCAGCCGGGAGAATCCAACATCGATGACTTCAAGAACAGCTACGACTGGGCCTTCTACCGCAACGATGTCAACAGAACATTCCTGGACGTAATCGAAAATCTGGATCGACCGCATACCTTACTTGCCGGCGTGAAAATGGATGACGCGAGTAATGAACTTTTCTGGTCCGATCCATTCAGCGAAGCTGGGGCCAATGCGGCTGCCAAAGCCTTGCCCGTTGCCCACGATTTGCGCATAAGCGCTGAGCACGCCGCCCAATCGTTGCTGCTTAACCGGCACAAGGCTCACCTGCACGCTGAGACGCTGGACGATATGCTGCTTGCCGCCTGGCATCTGGATACTCTGGGTATGAAATTCCAGTTCACATCTGAGATCAGCCGTTACTATTGGGACGCCTATCAAAACCAGGCTGATGGCACCCGGGTGCAACAAGACCTGGATGAAATCGTCGATATCAACGGGCGATTAGAAAGTTTGCGTGACGCGATCACGCAATTGCGCCAGATCTATGCAGACGGCTGGACACGGGAAAACGGGGCCTATTGGCTGAGCAATGTTCTGGTTCGCTATGACAATCTGGCGGCTGAGGTACAGGCGCGAATTATTTCGGTCGAAGCTGCCCAACGGCAGTACTGGAGCACCAAGACTTTGCCCGCTCCTGAACAGTTGGGATTTTTTCTCAAGTAGGAATGGCCGAATCGACGAGCCTCTCGCAGGCTCTGGCTGCGGCTTTGCCCCAGCCGGCCATGCCGGGTAAAGGCCGCCTGGCTGCATTTATGTTTTCTCATCGCACAAGTTGGCCACTCATTCCTAACCCCCTTAGTCGGGCGATAGGGGAGGCACGCGCCTCGGGACGAAAAATTTTCGATCTGACAATCTCGAACCCGACCGAAGCAGGGATTCGACCCGATACTGAAACTGTCCTTGCCGCGTTGGCAAACCCCGAAGCGATGCGGTATGACCCGCAGCCGAGGGGCCTCTTCGAAACCCGCCAGTCTGTGTGCCGCTATTATCGCGAGTCGCACGGCGTTCTCGACCTGGATCCCGAGCGACTGGTTTTGACAACCAGCACCAGCGAAGCTTATTCCTACGTTTTCCGGTTGCTTTCTAATCCCGGCGATGAAATTCTTGTGCCGAAACCGAGCTATCCGCTGTTTGAATTTCTGGCCGATCTTTCTGACGTTGAATTGATACCGTATTCCCTGCTTTACGATCACGGTTGGCAGATTGATCTCGATTCGCTTACCCGGGCAGCCACACCCCGGTCGCGCGCCGTCATCCTGGTGCACCCCAACAATCCAACTGGATCGTATGTTTCTTCTTCGGAGGTTTCGGCAATCAATGCCTTCTGCCAGGAGCGCGAGTTGGCGCTCATCGTCGATGAGGTTTTTCTTGATTACGCGCATAACCGCTCGAGGCATCGCAGCTTTGTTACCAATCACGCCACGCCCACCTTTACTCTCAGCGGGATCTCCAAGATTTCCTTGCTGCCGCAGATGAAGCTTGCGTGGGTGGCGGCCAGCGGCCCGGATGAATTCGTCGCGGCGGCGGGAGCCCGCCTCGAGATGATCGCCGACACCTTTCTCTCGATGAATACCCCGGTTCAGCTGGCAGCGCCGGTGTTGCTCGAACAGCGCAGGCGGGTCCAGCCGATTCTTCTCGATCGGTTGGTGGCCAATCTGGTTGGGCTTGATCGCCAACTCGCCAGCCATCTTTCATGCACAAGGCTGGTGGTCGAGGGCGGATGGTACGTTGTTCTACGCGTCCCTGTCGTCGAGAGTGACGAAGAGCTCGCGATCCGCCTGTTGCGGGAGACGAGTGTGAGCGTCCATCCGGGACACTTCTACGATTTTCCTGTCGAAGGTCATCTGGTGCTGAGCCTGATCACCGAACCATCCGTATTTCGCGAAGGCGTGGCGCGCTTGCTGCAGGTTGTCAGGTGAAGGTGCGTCCTGTTTTGTCCGGCAACACCGCACTGCACCGGCAATCGCGACTGCTCTCATGGTATCCTTTCGCCGTTTCCCAAGCACGGAGAATTCATGTCCATCAGCCGTCGTGGGTTTTTGGGTTCGGCATGCGCTGCATCGGTTGCTGCCGGCCTGAACGGGCACAGGATCAGCGCGCAAGAGACATCCACGAAGGATGCGCCCGGTCACGCTGAAACAGGCGGAACTGTCAAGCGGCCGATCATCATCTGCGCCAACAACGGCGTCAATTACCTCGACGACGCTTACGCTTTTCTCAAGAATGGCGGCGATACACTCGACGCGGCGCTGCAGGTTGTCAAGGGGCCGGAAGATGATCCGAACGACGATTCCGTCGGGCTCGGCGGCATCCCCAACGAAGATGGGGTGGTCGAACTCGACGCTTGCTGCATGCACGGGCCCACGCGCCGCGCCGGTTCTGTTGGTGGCGTGCGTAATATCAAGAATGTCTCGCTGGTTTCGAAAGCGGTCATGGAGCACACTGGACACGTGATGCTGGTCGGCGACGGCGCCGAGCGATTTGCGGTTGCCGTGGGTTTTCCAAGGGAAAATCTGCTGACCGAACGCTCCCGTAAGATTTGGCTGCTGTGGAAGGAGTATCACTCTTCGGACGACTGGTGGGGCCCGGGATTGGCTGACCCGCACTGGAAGGCGCCCTCAACAGCAACGGCGCCGCAGGCAGTTTGGGAGGAACGCATTCGTCGTTTGGAGGAACGTGCGGCCCAGCTTGGCATTGAGCCAGAATTCCGAAGGGAGGCTGTGCGGCGCGTTTTGATTCCGCCGACCGGGACTATTCATTGCTCCGCCCTCAACGACAAGGGAGAAATTTCCGGATGCACAACTACAAGCGGCCTGGCCTTTAAACTTCCAGGACGTTGCGGTGATTCTCCGATCATTGGCGCCGGTTGTTACACCGATCAGGATGTGGGCTCGGCGGGCGCAACGGGCAGCGGCGAAGAGAATATCAAAGTCGCTGGCGCGCACACCATCGTCGAGAACATGCGGCGCGGCATGTCGCCGCGGGAGGCGGGAATGGATGCTCTTAAGCGCATCGTCCGCAATTACAACGATGACATGACGAAGCTCAAGTTCGTCGACATGACCTACTACGTCCTGCGCAGAGACGGCGCCTACGCGGGCGTCTCTTTGTGGGAAGGGTATACGGAGAAGCCCCACAGGATCGCGGTGCATGACGGCGCGAAGCGCTCCGAGGTTACGGTGGCGCTGTTCAAAGGCGCCTCCCATGAATTTCCACCGTTTCCCGTTGCGATGCCCGAGGAGTTGATGACGAAATAAGGCCGCTGAATCATGAGCGTGAGCCGTCAACGACGTCACTTTTGCCACTTCGGTGCGGGTGTACAATGTTTTGCAGAGACCGCAGCTTCACGGGTTTTTCTTCCCCGCGTTCGAGGCGCGACAATGAACGTTCACGTCAGTTATAAAGTTCACAAAACCTCCGACATCGAAAGAGAAGTAAGCCACCAGATCGAAAAAATCCAGAAGCGTCTTCAGGTCTTCCGGCCGGATTTGGTTCATTTAAAAGCCGTCGTCGATGAAAATTCGGCGCGCGAGGGGACGATCGTCTCTCTCAATCTGCGCTTGCCCTCGGCCCAGCTGACCGCCCAGGCGAAGGCTCCGAGCGCCACCGCGGCCATCAAGGCTGCGTTCGACGAACTTGTCCAGCAACTCGGCCGACACAAGGAATTGCTTCGCTCCAGCCATCAATGGCGTCGCTGGCGCGGCGGCGCCCAGGAATCTCCGGAGCCGGGTGTTCCGTTCGAGCAGACCCTGGCAGCCATTCTGCCGCCCACGATTTCCGCCGACGATATTGGATCCTACGTGAATGCCAACCTCGGACGTCTCGAACGCTTCGTGGAGCGCGAACTCCATTTCCGTCGCGCCGATGACGAGATTCCAGACGACGATCTTTCGACCTCTGAAGTCGTCAATGAGGTGATCGCCCGCGCGCTTGGCGCCGACGACCGCCCGGAAAAATTGACGCTTGAGCCTTGGCTGTACCGCCTTGCGTTCGAAGCGATGAACGAGATGACGGCTCGGCTGCACGAACTCGAGTCTCCGGTTTACCTGCATCTCGAAGAGAGTCGCCGCCGGCAAAATGTGGAGGCTTCCGACGAAGCGGCGCTGCAATTTCATCAGCCCGACGAGGGTTGGACGCGCGAAAGTTCGATTCCGGATCAACGCGTTTCCACCCCTGAACAAGCCGCTTACTCGGACGAACTGATTGCACTCGTGCAGGCCGCGCTCCGCGGAGCGGATCGCACCGACCGAGAGGCATTTCTCCTCTACGGTATCGAGGGGTTTTCCCTCAATGAAATTGCCGCCATCACTCGGCGGCATGCGGAGGCCGTGCGCAATTCTGTGCAGCGGGCCCGGGATTGTGTTCGCAAGGCGCCTTCCGTTGCCAGCGAATTCCACCATAACCTTCTAGTCAAAACTCGAAACTAAGACAGCACCTGATACTTTAAGGAGCGTCGAGATGATGACCCGGGATGAAATCCGTGAGTTAGCAGCTTTTCAAGCGGACGAAACCAAGGGGGCGTGCGCCCTCAGCTTTTACTTTCAACCCGATCCTCCACGGGACCGTTCTCATCGCCACCAGGTAATCGTTGCCAAAGACATTGTGAAGCAGGCGCTTAAGGCCGCTGCCGCCAGCGGGAAGAACGGATCGGTTCATGCCGACCTCGACCGCATCCTTGACGTGGCCACGAATCTGCGCGGCAATACGAAGGGAAAGGCGGTCTTTGCCTGCTCCGCTCAAAACTTCTGGAGGCAGTATGAACTGCCTCCGCGCCTTGGCGGCACGCATATTTATCTGCAGTCACGTTTTCAGTTGAAACCGCTGGCCGCGTTGCTGGGAGCGCAGCCAGCGCTTTGCGTTGCGGTGGTCGACCGGCAGCGTGCCCGCTTTTTCGATTTGCGTCTCGATGAACTGCGCGAGCGTGGAGCGATTGTCCATATGCTTTCGCGCAGTGCTTCGAGTTACGGATTCAAGGGTTACGATGCTGGGCATGCGGAGCGCCGCGTGGCTGAAGAGGCGCTGCAACACTTCAAGGCTGTTTCTGACCGGCTACTCGCAGACTACGAGAAAGGGCTTTGGGAGTGGCTTATTGCCGGTTGTCAGGAGGTAAACTGGCCGGAGTTTCAGTCCAACCTTCATCCGTATGTTAAACAGCGGTTGATTGGCCGATTCTCGGCCGATGTTGCCAGCGTTTCGAACGAAGAGATTCGCGGTCGCGCCAGCTCGTCCCTCAATGAGTGGATCGGGGAACGCGCGTGCAGGAAAGCCAGCGAAGCATTGGAGTTCGCCAAAGGCAATGGGCGTGGAGTCGCCGGGCTGCGTCGAGTTCTGCAATCGCTCGAGGGCGGTGAGGTGCAGAGTCTCTTTCTCGGAGAAAATTATTCCGCGCCGGCAGTGCAGTGCACCAATTGCGGCCATCTCGATGCACATTTGGTCGCGTGGTGCGTGGCCTGTGGACACCCCGCTCGCGAGCTTGACGACGTGTGCGACGTGATCATCCCCATGGCTATTCGCAGCGACATCGAATTGTTTTATCCCCGGGATCACGAGGAACTCGATCGCGCTGGCAATATTGCGGCGCTCTTGCGGTTCCGGTCCGATGTGAACCGGACTGGACAGAGCGCGATGGCATCGTAGCGGTTGCGGCTCGATCAATCATGCATTGCGGCGGCGCGAGAATGCATAGGTCTTTCCCCCCGATTGGTGCAGGATAGGATGAGAATGTGTTTTCGGAGTGACGATATGGTTTGTGGGGCGGTTCGGGCTGAGCGAAAATAGGAGGATGATCCATAAGATTCTCTCCGTGGGCCGGCTGCAGTGCAATTGCTCCATCATCGGCGATGAGACTACTCATGAAGCCATGGTCATCGATCCGGGCGACGACATTGAAAACATTCTCGCGGTCATCCGCCAGCACAAGCTGGAAGTGAAACAGATCGTCATCACTCACGCTCACATCGACCACGTTGGGGGGGCGATGAAGTTGCGAGCGCTGACGGGCGCGCCCATTCTGCTCAATCAAAATGACCATGCGCTGCTGAAAATGCTTGACGTGCAGGCTGCGTGGATTGGCGTGGCTCCGCCGGATCAGGTGGCGATTGACGCGAGCATTGGCGATGGAGACTTGTTGCGGGCGGGAAAGCTTGAGGCCAGCGTGATGCATACTCCCGGTCATACCGAGGGCAGCGTTTGTCTGTATTTTCCTGCCGAAAAATTACTGATTGCCGGTGACACTCTTTTTGCCCGCAGCATCGGGCGGACCGATCTTCCTGGAGGATCTTATGAAAAAATCATTCATTCCTTGCAGGACCGCGTGATGACGTTGCCGGACGAGACGGTGGTGATTCCGGGGCATGGGCAGCGCACAACGATTGGGGAAGAACGAGAAGAGAATCCCTTTCTGTTGCGTTGAGCTTGCGAGGCGTTCCGGTCTGAACCCCACCCCGGGGTTTGCCATGCTCAGGGGTTTGTCATGACTTCCCTTGTCGCTTTGATCGGCCGCGACGAGCCTCGCGGCTCGACTGACTCTGCTATTTCTGTGTGGGAGCCTGATTTTGGGGAACGGTTGGCGGCGCTGCCGGGGCCGGCGTGACTGGCTGCGATTTTGTCTGCGATCCCTTCATCCCGGTCAGCACGGAGGTTGGGCCGGATCGGCGCGCTGCGGAGATCGAAAGCGTGATCGACGTCAACATGAAGATGATCGCGGACCAGGTTGTCGCCCTGGAGAGAACTGAAGCGGCTCCCCGCGGGCCAAACGCCGTCTGGCTACCCTGACCGCCGAAGGCCGCAGCCAGATCACCGCTCTTTCCGCTCTGCAGCAACACGACCGCAATCAGAAAAAAACAAACCATAACGTGAATTATTACGATCAAAATGGTCATTACAAGAACTCCCCGAGCGAGCCGATTCAAATCCTGGAATCAATGCGATGGCGGGGAAGAGGACCTGATTCAGTGATCCGTTTGGCGCAAGGCCAAATTCCCGCTCTTCGTCCACCATTCTACGATGTGCGTGCTACGGAACACAAACCGAGCGCCAGGCCGCTACAGGGGTACCTTTCCTTTCCTTCCTTTGGTTATCGCTATAAAATCAATAAGTTCCGCGGTTTCAACTTTGGCCGATGATCTGCGTGTGCTACCAAAATTCAATGGAAGCGTCGAGCTTTTCCGCCGCCTTCCGAGGCCTACGGAGGCTGCGGGTTGCTGAATCGAAAAGGCCGCCATACCATCTAAACCGCATCGCTCGCGTCTCGCCGTGCGCACCGTAGCCTATGACTCTTCTCTACCGGTATTCCAGGCAATACTGGGGATTGTTTGCGGTTGCCCTTTTGCTGGCCGCGACGAACCAGATATTCTCGCTTCTTGATCCGCTGATTTTCCGTCATGTAATCGATAGTTACGCAACCAAGCCCCATCTCTACACCCAAACGCAATTTATACGCGGGGCCGGCCTCTTGATGCTGGCGGCGGTGGGCGTGGCCTTCGTGTCGCGGGTGGCCAAAAATTTCCAGGATTATTTTGTCAATGTGATCGTGCAGCGGCTGGGCGCGAAAATGTACTCTGACGGCATCCACCACTCGCTCGATCTGCCTTATCAGGTGTTCGAAGACCAGCGCAGCGGAGAAACGCTGGGCAGGTTGCAGAAGGTCCGCAGCGACGTTGAGCGCTTTATTACGGCTGCTGTCAATGTGCTTTTCACTTCGATCATCGGAATCGTTTTTGTGATGATCTATGCCTTCTACGTGCACTGGTCGATTGCTCCGATGTTCCTGATCACGGTGCCACTACTCGGAATCATCAGTTCCGCGTTGAGCAAGCGGATCAAGATCATGCAGAAAACCATTGTTGCCGAGACCACCGCCCTGGCCGGTTCGACAACGGAGTCGCTGCGCAATATTGAATTGGTCAAGAGCCTTGGACTGGCGCATCAGGAGGTTGAACGGCTGAACGGGATCACCGAGAAGATTTTGAAACTCGAACTCAAGAAAGTGAAATATCTGCGGAGCTTGAGTTTTATCCAGGGAACGGCGGTCAATACGCTGCGCACCTGCATTTTGTTTTTCATGCTTTATCTGATTTTTCGCCAGGAGATCCAAATCGGGCAGTTTTTTGCGCTGATGATTTATTCATTTTTCATTTTCACGCCTTTGCAGGAGTTGGGGAACGTCATCAACATTTATCGCGAGACCGAAGTTTCGTTGCAGAACTTCCAGATGATTTTGGATACTCCGCGCGATCCAAAGCCGGCCGATCCGGAACCGGTTGACGAGTTGATGACACTGCAGTTTGAGCGGGTCAGTTTCCAGCATGCCAGTTCGACGTGTCTGGCGCTGGACGAAATCAGTTTCAGCGCCGCTCGCGGAGATACGATCGCGTTTGTAGGGCCTTCGGGAGCAGGGAAGTCGACGCTGGTAAAGCTTTTGGTGGGTTTGTACGCTCCGAAGGCGGGCGAGATTCTTTACAACGGAATTCCATCGGGTCGCGTCGATCTGGATGCGCTGCGGGAGGAGATTGGGTTTGTTACCCAGGATACGCAGTTGTTTTCGGGATCAATTCGCGAGAATTTGCTGTTCGTGAATCCCAAGGCGACGGACGCGGAGTGTATGCAAGTGTTGCAGCAGGCAGCCGCGCACACCTTGCTTGCACGCGCCGACCGCGGGTTAGACACGCTGATCGGCGAAGGAGGAGTAAAGGTGTCGGGCGGCGAGAAGCAGCGGCTTTCAATTGCACGCGCGCTTTTGCGTCATCCACAATTGCTGGTGTTCGACGAAGCCACTTCTTCGCTGGACTCGCTCACGGAGGAAGAAATCAGCCGCACGATTCGCGAGGTCGCGGTAAACCAGGAGGCGATTACGATTCTGATTGCGCATCGACTGTCGACGGTGATGCATGCCGACCGGATCTATGTGCTGGAGCGCGGACGCGTGGTCGAATTTGGACGACACTCTGAGTTGCTTGAGCAGAAGGGTCTGTACTACGCGATGTGGCGGCAGCAGGTTGGCGAACGCGAGGCGGTTGCTCAGACAAAATAGGCTTAGCCTGCGAGCGACTCGATTGCTTCCACTGCCGCCGGCGGAAGCGTCAGGTCGCGACTCGCCAGAGCCTGCTTCATATGCTCGGAGTCGGTGGTGCCAGTGAGCGGCAGAATCCCTAAGCTCTGCGCGAAGCTGAAAATTATCTGGGCTGGCGTCGCATTCGTGCTCGTCGTCAGGCTGGCGATCAGAGGATGACGGAACACTTCCTGATTCGCAGTGAGAAGCGAGAATCCCTGGTAGGTAATGCGGTTTTCGCGGCAGAATTGTCGAACGGCGCGATCCCAGCCGAGGCGGGCGTAGCACCGGTTTTGGACAAAGCTGGGAAGCTCGGCGCGTTCTTTCGCCATTTGCTGCAGGTGTTGCAGAGAAACATTGCTGACCCCCAGGAGGCGCGCGCGGCCAGCGTCACGCTCCTTGCGCATGGCTTCCCAGACTTCGGCGTCATCCCTGGTCCATTCGAAATTGGAAGAAGGACCATGGAGGACGTAGCTGTCGACGTAGTCAGTTGCCAGATGATCCAGCGAACTGGCCATTGACTGCGCGACCTGAACGGCGAGCGTGGCTGCAGGATCGTAGGGAAGACGATGGTCCTGGCCGCGCTGATAGGTGAATTTTGTTTGCAGGAAAACATCATCGCGTGTGACCAGAGCGGCGCGATAAGCGGTAGCCAACCCCCGACCTACTGCTTCTTCGAAATAATGCCGCCGTTGGTTTGCGGTGTCGATCGCACGAAAGCCCGTGTGTAGGGCGAGTTCGGTAAGAGTTGTCGTGCGATCTTCCTTCCAGGCGGTGCCGTACAGAAAGTCGGGGATGAGTGATGGCGGCTGGCTTGGCATCGGCTTACTTACGCTATCACGGGAATGTTGCTCATTCCCGCGCTTCCAAAAACTCTCCGGTAGCGCTCGATTTCCGACGTCGTGCCGAGTGCTTTGGCGTAATTGTCGGAGAGCTTCACGGCGGGCTTGCCTTCTGCCGTTGATACCTTGCAGATCAAGCTGACCGGGTCGAAGTCGCTGCTGCCGGAGGGGTCGCAGCCTCGGAGATCATTGGTCAGCAAAGTGCCCCAGCCGGCGCTGAAACGAATGCGACGGCCGGGTTTCCACTTTTTAGTGTTTTCGAAGTCGGCGGCGGTGCGGAAGTCGCTTTTCGTAACGCCGCTTGCCATGGTTCCACCAAAATAGGCATGCAGGCCGAGGATGTCGTCGACGTCAAGCCCATCGGAGGCGATGATGAGCTTGTCATCTGCGTCTCGGCCATGGCGCTTCAGCCATTCGATATATTCGTCGCCCGCGCTGTAAGGATTCTTGCTGTCGATGCGCTGGCCGGTCCAATCCGCTACCCAGTCCGGAGCATTCTGGAGAAACTGGGTAGTTCCGAAAGTGTCTGGCAGCATGATCCTGAGTGCACCTTCATACGTGGATTGCCACATATCGAGTACCTTGTACTGGGAGGCTTTCAGGGCGTTGTCATCCGCTGCCAGGGCGGCCAGCACCATGGGAATTTCGTGGGCGTTGGTTCCGATGGCCTCGAGGTCATGCTTGTGGGCGAGAAATGCGTTCGAGGTTCCGGTGAAGGCTGCGCCCAGATTGCTGGCCATAGCATTGACTACGTACTCCTGCCAAAGAAAACTGTGGCGACGGCGAGTTCCAAAATCGGCTACGGCCAAACCGGGTACGCCGCGCAGGCGCTCGATCTTGCCCCAAAGTTTTGTTTTCGCCCGGGCGTAGAGAATGTCGAGGCCGAACTCGCGCAATTTTTTCATGGCGGCGCGGGTTTTCAGTTCGTCGATGATGGAGAGGGCGTACAGTTCCCACATGGTTGTCTCGATCCACAGGCCGTCAAAGGAAAGATCGAATTGCCCGTCTTTGACTGACAATTTGTAGTCCGATAAACGGAAATCACGTTCCAGCCATTCGAGGAAAGCAGGTTCGAAGATTCCACGGCGACCGTAGAAGGTATTGCCGGCCAGCCATACCAGCTCTGATTTTCGAAAGCGAAGACGGCGAGCGTGCTCCATCTGGTGAGTCAGTTCTTCGATGGGGAACATGTCGGCGAGGCGAACCGAGGTCGAGCGGTTGAGCAGGGAAAACGATACGTGAGTCTTGGGGTAATGCTTCCAGATAAACTGGAGCATAAGGAGCTTGTAGAAGTCGGTATCGAGCAAGGACCTGGTGACGGGGTCAAGTTCCCAGTTGTGGTTGTGCGCCCGCTCGGCGAAGTTGACGATCATTGATGGGTTCTCGATTTGGTTTCGCGCGGTTTGGTTCCCGCCGCTTTCTCGGGTACTATCCTCAGCGACAGTGCGTGGAAAAGCAACCTGGTTACCTCCGGGATGGTTTTGGAATGTGGGCTGGCTGACTTTGGAAAGGGAAACGCTGTACCATCGAAATTCTGCATGAAACCGCCTGAACGCTTCACTGCTGCTCGAAGTTACGCATCGCTCCTGTTTGCAATGGGACCGGTCTGCGGCTGGGCGGAGGTTTCTCTCCGCGGTTTTCACGCGATGGCAGTTGGCATACTTCCGGCGATGGTCCTGGTGCGATCGACGCGCGAAGAGGTTTACAACATTCTTTGGGCGCTGGTGTTTGGTTTTGCCACACTGAACATTCTGAGCCTTGGTGCGCGGCGCTTCGAGCACGAAAAAGCCGGCTTGAGTTTTGGCGAGATGCTGGCAATTCTGGTGGTGTTGGTGTCGATCGTATTGCTGGGTTGGGAGATGCTTTACTTTTTCCACGTGCTGCCGATTCGGATCACGCCGTCGCCGTGACGCGGAATGCGGTATGATCGCGTTGTGAAGCGCGAATCCAGGTTTCGTGAGACCAGTTTTGACGTGACTTGCCCTTGCTGCGGCGCGGTCATGAAGGTTGACACAGCTACTCGCAGCATCATTGCGCACACCGCGCCGATCAAACCGAAAACCTTCAACGACATGGAAGAAGCGGCGCGAGCCATGAAGGAGCAGGACAGCCGGCGCGACTCGATCTTCCGCCAATCGGTGGAAGCGCAAAAGCATGCCTCGGAGTTGCTGGAAAAAAAATTCCAGGAGGCGTTGAAGAAGGCGAAGGAAACGCCGGACACGGGGAAACCGATACGGGATTTCGATCTGGACTGAGCTCCTGCCTGGTTCACCGCTGAAACGCCGAGGACGCCGAGAAAAGCAAACACTTGCATGAGTCTTCCTCTTCTTCTTGGGCATCGCGGGGCTCGAGCTTTTCGAGATATTCCTGAAAATACATTGGCCTCCTTCGAGCGCTCATTGCAGCATGGCTGCGATGGGTTCGAGTTTGACGTACGGCTCTCGGGCGATGACCAGGCTGTGATCTGTCACGATGCTTCCTTCGACGGTATTTCAATTTCGAAAACCCTGGCGAGCAGGTTGGCTTTGCCGGTGCTCGAGGATGCGCTACGGCAATTTGCCGATCGCGCGTTTCTGGATATCGAGTTGAAGGTTGCCGGGGCGGAGGAGTTGGTGCTTGCCGGGTTATTCAAGCATCCGCCGCGGAAGGGATATCTGATCTCTTCGTTTCTTCCGGAGGTGCTTGCTGCCGTACGTTCGGTTGATCCCGCGGTGCCTCTGGGATTTCTTTGCGAGACGCGACGGCAGCTTCGGGATTGGCGCGAGGCATCGACGGAGTGGGTTATACCGCAGTATGAGCTTGCCGATAGGGAGCTGGTGGAGCTGCTTCACGCCGCCGGGAAGAAAGTTATGGTTTGGACCGTGAATCGCGCCGGGCGCATGCGTGCTTTGGCCGAGTGGGGCGTGGATGCAATCATTTCCGATGAAACGGAATTGCTCGTGCGCTCGTTGCGGTAGCTGGATCCTAGAGCTGGCCCCGGTTGGCCCCGAGAGCGACGGAGGGAGCTGTACGCATACGCCCGTTGCTCCCCGGATACGGGTCATTTACATTGAT
>Ga0181522_10001498_pt1 | contig 14175 bp, 13 predicted proteins | sample PEATcosm2014_Bin_27_FD_121103 | JGI IMG/M metagenome (GOLD analysis project Ga0181522, IMG submission 121103) | Peatland microbial communities from MTU Mesocosm Facility, Houghton, MI, USA - PEATcosm2014_Bin05_10_metaG | ecosystem: Environmental > Terrestrial > Soil > Wetlands > Peat | place... | reverse complement strand
TCGGGATCGTCGGAGAGCTGGTCGATATCTTTCTGCGTCAGGGTGTGCGTGCCGATGCCGTGATCGGAGTCGAGGCTGGTGGCGTCGTCCTTGTCGCCGACTTCGACGTTGGTTCTCACCGTAGCAATGGCGAGATGGAAATCGAGATGAAGAGTTTCTCCGGCGCGGCCGTGGATGGGGAGGCCGTTCGGTGAAAATCCTGGAGCGGTAGCGGTGAGGTGCGCAACGTTGGGTGCGAGGCAGGGGAAGACGTAGTGGCCGGTGCCGTCAGTGGTGGCGCTGAGTCCGGATTTGGCGGCGATGGTGGCGTTGGGGAGGGCTGCGCCGGTGGGATCGAGGACGGCGCCTTCGACGCGGAGGCCTTCGGTGCAGCGCTGGGCGTGGGCGAGGCCGAGCGAAGAGGTGAGAATGGCGGCTGCGACTGTCCAGCTCCGCAATGTGACTTGGTTCTTCATGCTGCACTCATCCTGATCGATGGGGGTGGGTGGATGGCAGTGCCGATTGTCAGGAATCGCTTATGACAATCGTCATGCGGCATTTTGCCAGGGAACCTGGTGACGTTCGATACGGGGAATGCGGGGTTTTTGTTCCGAAATGTGCGGGCGGTCACGGAGGGCGCGACGGCCGGACCGCACACTAAGGGCGGAGGATTGTTACAACCATGTTTCGCCTGGACACGCTGTCGTGCGCGCTGACCGTTCTTTCAACCGTGCTGGTGGGGCGGAAATTGTGGACAGGCCTGGTCGTGGCCGGGGTGAACAGCCTGGTCATTTGCCTGATCGGCTTGCGCACGCAACAGTTCGGGTTTATTCCTGCAAACCTGTTCTGCATCGCGGTGTACGCGGTGAGCGTCCGCTCGTGGATGAAGAAGCAGGCTGCTGGGTCCAGGGAACAGGGAACAGGATGCCGAGCGTAGGATCCGCGGCTCAGGGCGACGCGATCGGAGATCGGTGATCGGCAATCGGTGAAAGGACAAGGGGATCGGGACGCTTTGCGACTAGGGAGCCGAGGCGCGCTGCTGGGTGTCGGCGGGGACGTACCAGCTGTGCCAGTCCCGCAGTTGGATTTCTGCTTTGCCCTTATAGAGCACGATGGTGCCGCTCGCGCAGACTTTGCCCTTCTCGGGAAACCGGCCGATGTCGTTCTTGTTGTCCCCCCAGATCACGAGGTCGAAGATCGAATGCGGGTAGGGCTGATCGATGTCGACGAAGGTGGGGGTGCCGTGGCTGCTGGAGGCGGTGTAGGTGTTGACGATCTCGCCGCAGACCGTGCGGTTCTCCCCGACGTGCTGGGGGGCATCCGCAGCCGTCAGGATGGGTGACGGCGAAGCTGTCGAAGCGGACGATTGGCCGGACGGCTGAGCGGCGGTTTGAGCGGAAGCGACCGGCAGAACAACGCCGATGAAAAGCGAACCTAGCAGGAGACACATACTGATTTCTCCCCTCACCAAAGTGTTCAAGGAGGTTGTAACCGTGAATTCTTGTGTCGCAATTCGACCTGGAGCAGGGAAGTGACGTCGAATCGCCCGGGGGCCGAGGTTTGCTCAGTATAGTGCGACGGCGCGAAGTGGAAAGGCAAGTTAATTTCCAGGGTCGGGTCCGGCGCGCATGTTTTCTTGCAGACGATACGCGGCCTCATCGCGTGATTTACTTCCGCTCTCCTCTTTCCTCGTTCCGCGCTCGTTCTTCCCCACGTCGTGCTCGTTCTCCGCTCGCATTTCCCTTCCCGCTTCCTGCTTCCCGCTCGTCCGTCCGAACAACAGCTCCAGATACCGCCGCAGATGATCGATCGATTCCGCGGCCACCTCCGGCCCGCCGTGCGCCTTGGCCAGAATGAACGAGCCCTGGATCACCGCCTGCGCGTGGAGCGCCAGACTCCGCGCCGTCCACTCACCCTTCATCCCGTTCATCCGCATGGCCTCCGCGATGTCCGGCTCCAGCGTCGACGCGTGTCCCCAAATGCTCCCTTCACACGCCTCCCGCAGCTGCGGATGCGTCTCGTACACCTCCTGCACCATCGTCCCCACCAGGCACGTGAACTCGGGCAGCTCGCCCTTCAACAGCGCCCTCCGAAAATCGACATACGCCAGCAGCCGGTCCACCGGATCCGCCGGCGCATGATACGCAGCCCCCCGAAACCGCTGCCCTGTGGTCAGGTTCCAGTACTCCACCGCCGCCAGCGCCAGCTCTTCCTTACTCTTGAAATGGTGGAAGAAGCTCCCCTTGGTCAGCCCGGCCTGCTCGCAAATGTCCTCCACCCGCGTGGCCGTATACCCTTTGGCTCGAATCACATGCAGAGCGGCGTCCAGCAGCTTCCGCTTCGATTCGTGTTGAGTTCGAGTTGCCATCATTAACGTACCAACCAGTAGGTATGTAGACTACCCACTCTCTTTGACCATGTCAACCCGGCGCCTTTCCCGATTGCCCACCATGCTATCCGAACCGCCATCCGTCAGCGCCCAGGAACCCCGATCAGCGCTCACAGCAAAGAGCCACCAGCTAAGCCGGTCTCGCTTCGACGATCCCCACGTTCCGAACCATCCCACTGTCATCTCCAATCGCGTGGACACCGCTCACGATGAACCCCGCTGCCTCAACGAGCGTTCTCCATTCGCGCTCGCTCCGCTCTCGGCCGCCAGTCACAGCAAGCATGTTGAGGTCGCTCATCAGGTGGCCTTCCAGTTGCGGGTCTGCGCGCGAGACCAGCGGCGGCAGGATGAATTCAATAATCAGCAAACCGCCGTCCTGCGGAATGACCGCGCGACAGTTCCTGAGAATCGCAATTGCACCGCCATCCTGCCATCCGTGCAGCACGTGTTTGAGCATGTATACATCGGCCCCGGGCGGGACCGCCTGCTCCAAATCTGCGACCACCAGTTCGCATCTCGGCGGTGAGGCATTTTCCTGCGACGCCCTCGATGCGAAAGGACGATGAAGACAAAAGCGGTCCGGTTTTGCGCGATACCCACACCCCGACACCAGGGTTGTAGGGCACCCGGATTTCGGTTCTCATTCGATCTCTCCCGTTTGCAGCAATAGAAAAGGCCGCTCGGATGAGCGGCCTTTTTTCTTACCCTCTATTATCAGAGGGGCTTAGGACGTAAGGGAGCTTGTGAACAGCGGTAAGCTCCTGCAATGGCAAGGAATAATCGGTACTTTCGTTTTGCGAAGTTTTCCGAGGCCCGATTTCGTCTCTTTTGCGGTGTTTTGCGCTCGATCTGACGGCCACGCAGACAGCGGTCCTGACCGGCCTTTCAGTACTCAGGACGAACGATCTGTTCCAGCGTCTGCGGCATCGGCTGACCGTCGAGTGCGCAAAAGGTCTCCCCTTTTAAACGCGAACTGGAAGCCGACGAATCGTACTTCGGTCCACGGCGTGTGCGTGGCCGACGAGGCCGTGGAGCGGCGGGCAAAACCATCGTCTTCGGACTGCTGAAACGCGGCGATCAGGTCTATACAGAGATCGTGCCCAATGCCACCAAAGCCGCTCTGCAGGCGGTCATCCGCCACAAGGTCAGTCTGGAGTCGATTATTCATACCGACAAATGGCGCGGCTACGACGGGCTCGTCGATCTGGGTTTCGAGAAACATCGCAGGGTCAACCATGGCGACAACGAATTCGCCCTCGGCCCCACCCACATCAATGGGATCGAGAGTTTCTGGAGCTATGCCAAAGCTCGCCTGGCCAAGTTCCACGGCCTGCGCAGAGAGAGTTTTCCTCTGCACCTGAAGGAAACTGAATTCCGTTTCAACCACAGACACAGCGATCTCTGCAAAGTGCTACTATCCATCCTCAGAAAGGAGCCGCTCTAGCTCCTTTACGTCCTAAGCCCCTAATACCAAGTCCAGCCTGGAAAACTGCCAAATTTGTTTAGTGATTTTGGCGGGGAAGCTGTTTGGAATCAGGGTTCATTACCTTGGTGTTTTCCACAAAAGCTTGACTGTTTTTGGGGTGAACCCCTGGAGTGAGACAGTTTGGATTTTGACAGTTCGCGGTTGACTGGATTCTGGCTGTCATTTGGACTGAGAGGTAGCAGACTCAGCTCCGGTTGGTGAAGCGGAAGCGGGCTCTGGTGGAGAGCCACCGTAGATCCGTCGTCGCTCTGCTCCTCCGGATGACTAGCCCGGGGTGGTTGCGCAGGGGTGGAATGACCGGCGTTGCAGGACTTTCAGGCGGCTGGTGCTCACGGCCGGAAGCCGGCATCCCTTTGACTTAAGTTGTTTATTCTAAAGGATTGGTGCCGAAGAAGGGACTCGAACCCCCACACCCTTGCGGGTACATGGACCTGAACCATGCGCGTCTGCCAATTCCGCCACTTCGGCACGGGAGTCCCTGCGCAGAACGCGCTGGACGGCAGCAGTTGCTAGTGTTACAAAGGCATTCACTCGTGTCAAACCTGGGAGTTGAATTGCGCCGCAGCTGCGGTATTTTCGTTGGAGGAAGCTCTTTTTCATGACCCTTCCAGTTCAACCCAAATCGATTCCGGAGCAGCAGGCGAAGGAAATTCGGCGCCTTTCGCACGACCTGAGCAATGCGCTGGAAATCGTGCTGCAGACGAGCTTTTTGCTGGGTACGATTCCGCTGGACGAGGACGCAAAAAAATGGCGGACGATGCTGGACGGCGGGGTGCAGCAGGCGGCGGAGATCAACCGGCAGTTGCGGGAGTATGTTCGCGGGAACAGTTGAGCCGACTGGTCCGGGAGTACCGCGCTTTGTTCCTGCCGGGGTGGTTTGAGCTGTCTGTTCGACGGCTTCACAAGGTTGCGGATAGGAAACCGTCCCTCAGCGGCCAGGGCCGGACTGATTGTGCAGACCCTAGGGCGCGGCTGAACAGCTTGCGGAAAAACTGACTGACTCCGGGCTGCTGTGCAGCGGGGCGCAGTATTGAGCTACATCGGACTGGAAGCGCGAGTGCCGAAGGATCATCCGCTGCGTGGGATTCGCGCGATGTTGTGCGGGATCCGTATGAGGTTCGTGAGTTGGGCGATGTGGTGGTCGAGTCGGCGGACCTGTGCGAGGGCTGCAGCGGGCCTGGGTGGATCGTACACCGCCTGGCGCGCGGCTTCGAGGTCGGCGACGAGGGCGGTGGTGTCGCAGCCGAAGCGCGCGCGGACGGCGGCGGCGATGGCGGCAGGGCCGGAGCGCAGAGTTTCCGGGGGAAGGCCGCCTTCGAGCGCGAGAAACTCGTTGAGGCGACGATTGGCGGCGGCGATGGCAACCTGGCTGGCTCCGGCTTTGGCGTAGAGAGCGCCCATGGACTCGACGAATTCGAGAGGCGAAGCGCGGGGCGGCTGGACGAGTCCGCGATGGGGGCCGGCGCCGCGGGCAAAGCTGAAGAGCAGGAGCGCGGCTACGCAGGCGGTTTGGATGGCGATGGCGGTGAGCGGGGTTCCGTGCGTGGTGGACCAGGGGCTGCTGTTCATCCCGTGCATGAACTCATCGAAATAGACGGTGCGGCCGGGAGCGCCGACGCTGGCGAGGAGCAGGCGAAGGTTGGCGTCGTTGTGGAGGCCCTGGTTGGTGAGCGGCGTGGCGGAGGCCCACCATATGACTTCGCCGCTGCCTTCGGGATAAGAGACGACGACGGCGCCGTTGTCGCAGGTTTGCGAGACGCGAACCGCGGGGTCGTCGCTGTTCCAGCGAACCGGGGCGGCCATTTCGATTTCGCCGGCGCGGGCGAGGGGGCTGGCGCCTTCCGGGGTGGTGATGCAGAGGTCGGTGAGGATGCGGTCGGCCTGGGCGATTTTCGCGTGAGGCAGGAAGATGGCGGCGGCGCCGCCGGTGGCGATGATGCGGCCGCCGCGGTGGAGGAAATCGATGAAGGGCTGCTGGCGGTTTTTGTCGGTGTAGGCGGCGAAAGAGGGATAAGGCTCGGCGAGGATCAGCGTGGAGTGGGGAGCGTCGAGGGTGGAGAGTTCAGACTCGGGGCGTTCCCAGCGGTCTTCGTTGTAGCCGAGCTGGCCGAGGAGGAGGTAGGCGGCTTTGGCGCCGGCGGCGCCGCTGTTCCAGGTGGTGGGGGTAGGGTCGCGGTCCTGCTGACTGGGCGCGAGGACGCCGGTGATGACGATGAGGGCGACGACGATGCCGGAGAAGATCAGCAGGAATTTCCAGTCGCCGCTAAGTTTCTTCATGCCGCCCTCAGCTGGCGATGCAGTTCGAGGGCCCGGTCGTAGTCGGGGCGGGCGGCGGGGCGCAGGCCGTACCAGATGGTCTCAAAGGAAGAGGTTTGGCGGCGGAGCAGTGGGGCGAGGGCGGAGGCGGGATCGAGGAGATGGAGGTATTCGCGCGGAGTACGGGCGCGGTCGGGCTGCCAGAGACGGCGGCCTTCGAGGGCGACGATGCTGGCCCAGTAGAGGCAGTGGACGGCGTCGCGGAAGCGCTCGCGCGCGGCGTGGTCTTCGGCTTCGCGCATCCAGTTGAGGACGCGCTCGTCGGATTGCTGAATCTGGCGTTCGGCTTCGAACTGCATGCGGACGCGCTGGCGGCTGACGATGCGAAAAGCCCAGGCGAGAAGCATGGCGCAGGCGGCGGTGCCGAGAACCCATTCAATGAGGGGGGCGATCCAGGGCGAACTGGAACCGAGGGCGGCGACGCGATTGAGCAGGCGGAAGAGCCAGCGGTTGATCCTCGCCATGATGCGATCGCGGAGGGAGGGTTCGGAGGAGGTGTTGAATTCGCGGCTGGAGAGGATCGCGCTGGCGGCTTTGCGTGCGGTGGTGAAATCGGGCGGTGGGGAGACGAGCTGCACGTCGGCGAGATCGGCGTCGAGGTGAGACTCGACGGAATTCATGAGAGCGGCGCGTTTTGGATCGGGAAGAGATTTGGCGGAGGCCAGGGCGTTGCGGAGCCAGGCATAGTGGGCGTCGAAGCCGGACTGATTGGGGAGGGTCACGTGCTCGTCGACGCTGACGTGGGCGGGATCGCAGGCGGAGGAGATTTGCGCGCAGGACGCGGCGAGGGAGCGAAGGGAATGGAGATGGGTGGTGTAGTCGGCGAGGGTGCTTTGCTGCAGGATTTGGTCGGAGACGGTTACCTGCGCGTTGTCCGCGCGAAGCAGGGAGGCCGGGAACAGAAGGCAACCAAGAGCGGCGGCGGTGAGGCTGACGCGGCGGGCTCGAATTATGCCGGCTCCGGAGATGTTGTTGCCTCCGCAACGGGGTTGGCGGGCGGTGGGCCGGCGGCGCGCAGCATGAGGAACTCGATGTCGAAGCCCTCGTGGCGGACGCGCTCGTCGAAATAGAAGAGGCAGAGGGCGATGGCGGCGACGGGGCCGACGATGAGGCGGCTGACAAAGCCGCCGAGAAGCTGGATCATCTGCAGGATGTAGCGCTCCGATCCATGTGCGGCGACGGCGAGGAAGGTGAGCGGAGCCAGGACGACGCCGACGACCATGCTGATGGCGAGGACGAGCAGGCCGAGGAGGAAGATGCGGCCTTTACGCTCGACCAGCAGCGCCCTGCTGCGGCGGATTGCGGGGTTAGGGCCGAGGGACTCGATGACGGAGGCGGGGATGGCGAGGGAGACGCGGATGGCGGCGTAGATGGAGTAGATACCGCTGGCCAGCATCTGCAAGCCGAAGAGGAAGGCGAGGATGCCGGTCGCGATGACCGCGCCGCCACCGAGGCGGGGGACAAGAGCGACGACCGCGAAGAACATGGCGATGGAGAGGAAAAGCCACCAGCAGATGCTCCAGTACTGGCGGAGGGTGACGAGGACGTAGCGCAGCCAGTGCGCGGTGGCGGCTTTCCATGAGGTGCGAACGGAGGCGGGTCTGCCGAGGTAGATCTCGGCGACGGCCCAGGTGGTGGCGGCCTGGGTGATTCCGTAGCAGACGAAGTAGAGAACCAGACCGACCATGACGATGATGCCGGCCAGGATTGGCTTGCTGATGATTTGCAGGTGCAAGCCATTGCGCAGGGCGCGCTCGCCGGTGGTGAGGAGCAACTGGAGGACGCCGCTGAGAAAGCTGACGGCGGCGGGGAGAGCGGCGAGGCTGGCGAAGAGGGCGAAGCGGGAGCGATAAAGCTGGAAGGTGCGGTCCAGAATTTCGCCGGTGGAAAGAGGCCTGAGGTCGTAACCGGAAGTGGTTTGCGCGAGGCTCTCAGGTGCCGACCAGCTTTGTCCGCCTGACATAGAGCTGTCTCCGAGTGTGGGCATGGTAGCACAGGGCAGGCGGGAAGACACGACACTTCGGTGGGGGCACTTCGGTGAGATTCTGGCGCCTGATTCGGCCACTGATTGTGATGGCTGTCACGGCTCGCCGTTTGGAGCGGACGTAGCTTCGAAGGGGTCAGAGCCCGAGCAAGCCGGTGCCGCTGGAACCACCGCACCTTTGCCTGATTATTGTGCTTCCGCTGTGGTGAAGACTGGAGACGACTGTGCAGTTAGTGTGTGTGTCGGAGATTCTCGCAGGAACGATTATTGGGCAGGGGCGGAAAAGCACCTGCATGGTGTCGGCGGTCAAATCGCAGCGCCGGCGGTCGAAGGATGTGACCTACACGGATTACCGCATTCGCGACGTTGCGGAGAATTTCGAGGATGGAAGCTATCAGCTGGCGGTGAACGGCGAGACGCTGCCGCTGCAGTTGGTGGACGGCGAGTGGTCGATCGGCCAATCGTAAGTCATCCCCCAACCCAGAATCGGCGACGACTGATTCGGTGAGGACGCCCCCCATCGGCGCTACTGTGGCGGGACGCTGTCCTCCGCTGGCAGCATTTGGTAGCTGACGAAGGCCAGGTGCTTGCTGTCGGGAGCCCACGACGAGACGTTCATCGTGCCCGAGCCGCCGATGAGACGGAAAAGCGCGTGATAGGTCACAACGCGCGAAGTGTAGGCCGGGACGGAAGGCTGGATCAGGTCGGCGAGCGACAGGATTCGCAGCGCAATGGGCTTATTCGCCGGATGGCCAGTGGTTCCCTTCTCATAGCTGATGAAAACGATGGATTTTCCGTTGGGGGAGACGTGCGGCGTCCAGTTGACGGAATCGTCGTTGGTGATCTGTTCGGGGGATGAGCCGTCGGGATGCATGCGCCAGATCTGCATTGTGCCGCCACGGTCGGAGTTGAAGTAGATGTACCGGCCGTCGGGGGAGCAGTCGGGATCATCGCTGATGCCGGCGCCGGTAGTGAGGGCGTGCTCTTCGCCGCCGTCGACGGAGATGGCGAAGATGTTGCCGGAGCCGTGGTCAGGACGGGTGAAGATGATGGACTTGCCGTCCGCGGACCAACTATGGAAGTAGGAGTTGGGGTGCTCGGTGACGAGGCGCGGCTGGCCGCCCGTTAGGGGGACGACGTAGACGCGGGATTCCGGTTTGCCGGGCGTGGCGCAGCTGATGGCGAGAAGTTTGCCGTCGGGGGAAAGGCCGTGGCTGCCATTGCAGCGGGTGGCGTCGCCGATGTTGAGGGGTTGTGGTGTGCCGCCATCGGCGGGGACGGTCATGATTTTGCCGTCCTGATTGAAGAGGAGGGTCTTGCCGTCGCGGGTCCAGTTGGGGGCTTCGAAGCGGGCCTGTGCTGACCAGACGATAACGTCGCGGCGGAAGTCGGGATCGTCGCCGATGGTGTTGAGGGTGCTGTAGAGGGCGAGGTTTGCCGGCAGCGGCGCGGGCTGCTCGAGAGTGACGTGGGAGAAGACGGCTTTCTCCGTTTTGTTGAAATCGTGGGAGCAGAGGCCGATGCCGATGTAGAAGGGGTCGGCGAGGTGAAGCTGGGTGCTGGCGCCGACCTGATGCAGCGGCGCGCTGGGCGACGCAGCGAGATACATCGTGAAGGTGTCGCCGCGCTTCTCGATGCGGAGGCGCGCGGGGGCGGAGGCGGGGCTGAGTTCGATGTCCTCGGTGATGCCCCCTTCGTCACGGCGGTACTGGAGAGCAGTGAGGCCCGCGCCGTGGAGCGCTGCGTCGGCGTAGGGGGAACCGGCGTCGAGGGATTGGCGAAGAATGAGGATCGCCTTGCGGTGAGGATTGTGCTGGCCCGCGGTGTTGGGGAACGCGATGTCGGCGGTGAGGACGGCGTCGCCGGAGATCTTCTTCCAGAGGAAGTGGAAGGCGTCGGTTGTGCCCCAGAGGTTGGCGCCGGCGGAGGTGAGGGAGTAGGTCGCGGTTGCGGAGTCGTAGGTTGCGGAACCGGGAGGGGTGACGGAGCCGACGTCCGACTGGCCCTCGAAAAGGCCGAGGTTTTGGGAGTGGCCGGCGTTCGGGAGGAGTACGGAGGAAAGCGCCAGGAGGGAGAAGGACAGGAATGGACGGAACAGAAAAGGATGATGGCTCATGGTGACTTGCTTTCGGGCTTGTGCTCAACCTTCCGCTCAGTCAGAGTGATCCGCCTGACCTGCGCGCGATCGAGGGTGCGAGTTGTGCCGTCGACCTGGACGACGACTTCGGTGGCGGAGATCGAGAGCAGATCGCCATTCAGGATAGCGCCGTCGCGCATTTCGATGGTGTCATGGGCGGAGGCGCCCAGCTCATAACTGACGCTGCCGCCGGAGACATCGTCGGGGCCAACGGAGAACAGATACTTGCCTCGACTGAAGCCTTCTTTATCGAATTCGAGAATGTGTGTGCCGACGGCGACCTCGATGGCCCTGGGCGTCGTGCCGGCGTCCTGGCCATCCAGGGTGAAGTGGGCTTCCTGGGGGACGGAGTTGACCGTGAGCGAGATGGTTTTTGGGGGCAGCAACGAATGCAGCTCGTCGGGGAGCGACTGCGCCGCGAGCTTCATGGAAGCGGCCTGGCCGGAAGCCATGACGGTGGTTTCAAACTTAATGATTTCGCCGGGCGCCACGTTGCTGATGGCGATGAGGCCTTCTCCGACCCTGATGTTCTTCTCGTCGAAGAGATAGAGGGCGAAACGCGCTTCAGGAATGCTTTTGTCCCAGAGGTTCTGGACCTGGGTATCGACCTCGTAGGTCTGCTGGCGCTCCACCGATTCGAGGGATCGAAGCTTGCCAAAGGTGAAGCGGACCACGGGGCTGCCCGAGTCAGGCCAGACGATAACGGTAGGCGCATCTTTGGCCAGAGCGTCAGAGACGAGGAGCAGAAAGAGAGCGCAGGGAGCGAGGAGGAGTCTCTTTGCGGAGACGCTGTTCATAGTGGGCCCGTCCGGGAGCCAGTATAGGGTACGCAGGGCACGGCAGGCACAGGAGGGTTGAGGGCCGCGCTTCAGCGAGCGAGAGATGCATGGCCGAATGGGACCACACCGCAAAGCATTTCGACAAAAGGGCGCGCTCGATGCTGCTAACGCAAAAATCGATTGCGCGAATCTGCTTCAGCCTCTATGCTGCATTTCTCTATGCCGCCGATGGTCATTTCCCTGCCCTACGCGCTATGGAAGCTGCATTCGTGGACCGGCATTGCTGTGGCAGTAGGCGCTTTGGTCATTTATGCGGCGGGCAGCATGTTGCTGGAGAAGTGGCGCAAACATCGCACGCGCGGCTGGCCCACGGTGCAGGGGGCGGTGGTGGATCTGAAGAATACGTATGAGGATGGTGGGGCGAATGGAGTCCGGTACTGGCGCATTTCGTTTGGATACAACTACACCGCGAACGGCTCCGACCATTCGGGTCACTATAAATTCAATTGCGTATCGGAGGGTGCCGGAAAGAAGGCCGCCGAGCGGCTCAACGGCGCCACCGTCAACGTACACTACAATCCCCGCGATGCCGCTAAGAGCATGCTCTGGGAAGACGAGGTTTGGGACCTCTGGTTTTAACGGCCAGCGATACTCAGGTGGTGCTGGGCCCTCAGTTACCAGAAGTGGGCGCGATCCGGAAAGCCTTTGCAACTGAGCGGGGAAATGGATGATCACTCTGGTGGGCGATTTCGGCGAGACTCCGATTCAGCGCGTTTGAATGACCTCCACAATTCCATCTCCGCTCCACGCCGTGGCTCCCGATTGGGTTAGCTTTTGCGCCGCATCGTTCCAGGTGAGATTTGTAGTTCGGCAATCGCCTTTCTCATAGGCGTAGGTCTGGCCGTCGTCGTTGTAGAGAGTGAAGCTGCCGTTCGCGCCTGGATAGATCCGCACATGGGCGATGGTCTGCTTGTCATGCGTGCTCTCGACCGGGCTGCCCAGCGGGACAATGGAGCCGGCCCGCACAAAGAGCGGAATGGTATCGATGGGTGCACTTACCTGAATTGTCTGCCCGCCCTGATATCGCTCATTCGTCCAGTAGTTATACCAGACGCAACCGGAAGGAAGATAGACGCTCTTTGTGGTTTGACCCTGGGATGTCACCGGCGCCACGAGAAATGCCGGCCCGAACATATACTCGTCGCCTATCTGCGCCACCTTCGGGTCGCCGGGAAAGTCCATGAACAATGCCCGCATAAAGGGCGCGCCGGTCTGGTGGGTGTAGAACCCGAGAGAGTAGATGTACGGCATGAGTTGGTAGCGAAGGCGAAGATACTTCTCGAGAATGGGCTCAGCCTGCTGGCCGTAAGACCAAACTTCGTTGTGGGGCCGAGTGCCGTGAGTTCTGAGGTTCGGCTGAAAGACGCCATATTCATACCAGCGAACATAGAGCTCGGGATAATCGTCGTAGCCCCCGACGTTGTCGCGCGCATCGGATGGATCGATGAGCGGGGCATGGAGCGGTACATGGACTTTCGGCAGGCCCTGCCATCCGCCGATATCATTCCCCCAGTAGGCGATGCCAGAAGCTGTAACATCGAGGCCGGTGGGAATCTGACGCTGCAGCGCATCCCAGTCGGGGAAGATATCGGAGGACCAGAAAATAGTCCCATTGTGCTGCGCGCCGAGATAGGCATCGCGAGACAGGATCAACACGCGCTTATCCGGCATGTCCCTGCGGATTCCATCGTAGAAAGCCGCGGTATGGAACAGCGGATATACATTGAAGTACTGGGTCCCGGGTCCGATGCTGAAGTAACTGCCGTTCGGAGGCAAATCCGGTTCGGTCTCGTCCGCCCAGAAGGAATCGAAACCTTTGCTTGCAATGTCGTCGCGGACGACTCCCCAGTACCACTTCGCCGCATCCGGATTGGTTGTATCGATATCCGACCCCTGACTGTCGTAGGGCAGTCCATCCTCGGGAGTTCCGTCGGCGTGATGCAGAAACCAGCCATTTTGTTTGATGGTGTTGTAGTAGCGTGTCCCGGGTTTGAAACGCGGCCAGATACTGATCATGGTTTCGATGTTCATAGCATGGAGCTGGCGATTCATCTCCGCGGGATCCGGCCAAGCCTCGGGGATAAAGTCCATCTGGCCCATTCCGGTGTAATAGAACCAGTCCAGCACCAGCATGTCGATGGGCAAATGCCGATCGCGATAGCCTTTCGCCACGGCGAGCATTTCCGCCTGCGTGGAATACCGCTGCTTGCACTGGATCAACCCGTATGCCCCCTTGGGGAGCATGGGCGTATCTCCGGTCAGCAAGCGGTATCCTGAATAAATTTCGTCGGTCGTCGCCCCGGTGATTACAAAGAACGACACGCGCTGGCCGACCTGGGAGACCCACTTGGTCTGCTCGTTGAAGCCCGGGAAGACGGTGGTTTTCGATGGATTATCCCAAAGCAGGCCATAGCCCTTGTTGGTCACCAGGAACGGAACGCAGAAATTCGGGCCTCCCGCTAACTGATAATCCGCCCAGCATTCGACTTTATGTTGCCGGTGGTCAAGATATCCGTCCTGATTTTCTCCCAGCCCGTAATAGTGTTCATCGTCGGGCGAACTGAAAGTGGCGCCGACGCGATAAAAGGGCGGATCCTGTGGACGACGATCGGAATTGAGTTGGCTGTCTCCGTCCTTATCATTCAACTCCGCCATTTCCCAGCTCTGCATGGTCAACAGCGGCTTGCCATCGGTTCCCGTGACGCGGAGAAACGGCTCGCCGCCGGACCCGCCGAAGCCCTTTCTTGGGCCATTCCAGATCGAACCATCGGGTCTTCGGCGCGGAGGAGCAGGGGGTGGAAAAATCAGTGTCATTCGAGCGGATCGAAAGGTGTCTCCGGCAGCGGCGGCATCGTGCGTCCATCCGTTGGTGACGGGCGCGGCCACGATCCCATACCCCGGCCCGGCTGTCGACTGATCCTTGAGCACGCTCATGGTCACGCGGATAATGTTGGGAGCATAGGGCTCAAGGGCGATGGTATAGCCATCGCGTTGAAGGACGGTTGCGGCGTTCTGGGCCGCAAGGGTCGCGGACCCGATTAAGGC